>Ga0193951_1000108_pt1 | contig 36396 bp, 56 predicted proteins | sample BB_2_MG_FD_140370 | JGI IMG/M metagenome (GOLD analysis project Ga0193951, IMG submission 140370) | Microbial mat bacterial communities from the Broadkill River, Lewes, Delaware, United States - BB_2_MG | ecosystem: Environmental > Aquatic > Freshwater > River > Microbial mats | place: USA...
ACATCTGTACTACTGAACCTAGCTTTGAATGGAATGATGGTAATTCTTCGTGAGAAACCATCTGTTTTATCGCTAACATTTGGCATTTCATTTGCACAGAAAATCTGTGTTGCATAACTCTCCAACTCAAATGGTTGCATGTATTTACGCTGTGCCATAAAGCTGTTACCAGTTACAATTTTCTTAAACTTACTTGCATTGTCAAGATACTTAGCTGAAATATCATCACCAAGGTTGGCTAGTTTGTTATACAATTCTGCAGGCTTGAAAGTATCTTCCAACTCTCTCAAATCCAAAGATGTGTAATTGTCCTTTCCAAGTAATGTTTTAATACAGTTTAGAATTGTTGATTTACCATTGCTACCCTCACCAGTTAGAATAAAGCACGTTTGGAGTGAAGCTGAACGATATACACTATAACCAATCATTTCCTCTAATAATGAACGGATTTGTTTATCATGACAAGCTACTTTGGAAAGTGTATTATCCATAGTATCGTGCTTTGCATCTGGTTTATAATCAATGTTGATTTTATTATTGATTACCAATGCAGGAGTGTATGGTAATAGTTGCATTGTTTCCAAATCCAAGATACCGTTTTTAACACCGATATATTTTGCATCTGCGAATGTTCCTGTTTTTCTACACATCAAGCAAATATATTTATATACCTCTTTACGCTGTGTATCTTTCAACGCAGGGATTTTTGCAAGCATAGCTTTTTCAAAAGCCATTGGGTCATTGGTATACAATCCTGCATCTGTGTAGATGTTACACGTTCCATTAATAAGCATAATATTGTTATTGTTCAACATATAATTACCAAACGTATCGTGTCTAAAATTACCCTTTGCATCATAGAACAATTCTTCACTGAAAGCATCATCCCTTGTAATGGTATCTACTTCACGTTGGGTCAATGGTTCTTTGAAAATGTAACGATTTACGATGTTGCATGTTTTTCTGATACCATCTTTAGTCAAGTTTTTTGTTTGTAGTTTTAGAATATACTCAAATAGAGTATTGTTTCTATTGACACCATTTAATATTTCTGGTTCGTACTTGCTTATTGGAAGTAGAAACTCTGGTAAGCTGTCCAATTCGTTGTATTGTTGTAACCATTCTCTTGTAGTTGTCGTGCTTACTGGAACTTCGGTTGGTACATCTTCCACATATCTTATTTCTTGCGTTGTTTTGGTTGTTTTTAATGGTACAACTCTATCTTTTGTACCCAATCCATAATCTGCAGGAATACCACAGGCACTATAAATGTGGACACCTTGACGATTTACAACTGTGTTTTTGAAATAGAAATGCAAACCTCTACTGGTTTTAAGAACATCGCATTTTAGTTTTTCATCACGAATGATATCAAATAATTTATATGCCCAACCACTATCGTCAATGTCAACTTGAATGTATTCTGGTTTTAACACACCAACGTAATCGCTGTCTGTTGGTGGTTCTGCTAAATATTCACCCCCTTTAATCGCTCCCAATGGTCTTTTACCAATTGATTTGATATATCCTTTGAATAAATTTGCCATTATCGAATTCCCCTTTTCCAATCTTCGTAGGTTAGTTTTTGTTTACTGGTGCTATCTAAGAAAGCCTTTATCTTCTTAGTAGTATACCATATATACCATTCTTTGTCAAGCCACATTGGAACTTTTTTATCCAAAACATTATCATTAGTAATGAAGCAATGGTCGGGTGTATCTGCAACTCTATCCAAACTATCATATTCTTTATCACGATGTTTTTTTAACAATTCCGTATCATTTGGATTTGTAGATGCAAAACAACGATGGACACGTTCGCTCAAAATTTTACCGTTGTGTACTCCATAATCATACTTTCTGCTTATTTTATAAATCTTTTGGAACATACGCAAATCATCACATTCCATTATTGTTTTTCTTGGGTCTGTTCCATATAGGTAATATTCCAATAGGACTTTGTTTAGAATTGGTAGGTTGTAATCCAAATCGTGTTGTTTTTTCGCAACGCTACCTTTGCTTTTTGATTTGCCATCAGCATCTACGATGATATAGTTGTTTACATTTGATTGAACAACTTTTCTATATTCATCATATTCAAGTTCCATTCTAGTGCGTTTACACCATTCATCACAAATAGCCATAATTTCTTCTCTATCTTCATCACGATAAAGTTTAATCAAAATACCGTCTGTGTTTGATTGGATAAGTTCGCATTTACCATACAGTTTATCTAATAGGTCTACCAATAGTAGTTGTCCTGCAATACAAACATTGTTAGCCATCAAAGGGTCATACAGATTATTAAATCTATCTTTAGATGCTCCGAATGTTGAGTTAAGGACGATTTTTCTTGGTTGCTGTCTAGGGTCTTTGTTGCGTTTCATAACAATACGCTCGTCACGAATTTGAGTGTATTTTTTAGGATTGCGAACATTGCGAGATAAGAAATCATATTCAATCATGATTGCAGGATAGTATGAACCAACATCAGCCATGATATACGTTCCCTCACCCATATAATCTGGAATAGCACCATGTAGACCACCAACACCAAATACATGAGGTACACCGTTTATATCTTCCTTAAAAGACATACCCTTATATAGTTCTTCGTGGTCATAACCTTTTGCTTGCATTTCCTTAGCTTTTTTCGCCCACTCCAAATATCTATCTTTCAGATATTCATATCTTCCTAAATCCAAAGTTTCTGGAAATATTAAATCAAACTCGTCATTTCGTTCCTGTTTAACAGCACCTAATATAATGGCTGAAATCTGTGCTTTGGTTTTACTCAATGCAGTAGAATTTAATCCAAACTCTTGTACCAGTCCAACATGGCTATCCCACTCTGTTTTATTTCTTAGGAATACTTCAAAGGTTTCCATAACATCGTGAAAGCAATATTTTTCGGTTTCAAGTTTTTCATCATCAGTTAGTTTTCTGTCAATATCAAAAGGTACAGTTGTTTCTCTAATATCGTGTCCCATATAGGCTTCTAGTTCTTTTAATGATTTAGCACTATACCCAGAACCCACTAGAGTATCATAGTTAATAATTGGAAATTTTATCAATTCCCTTGAAAACATAAAACCTTTTTGGTCTTGGTTGATAATCCAATCTGACATTTCATATGGATTAAAGTCACACAAGATTGCTTTTGCTATCCATTGGTCATAACCTCTACTGTTATATCCAACCCAAACCTCGTTTTTGTAATGCTCATAAAACCGTTCAAGTGTTTCTTTGCTGTTCCAAATCTTGTACTTTTTCCTAGTATTTGTATCTAACCAACATATTAGCCAGTCATGTTTAAATACTTCAAAGTCATATATAATTATATCAATTACCCCCTTTTCTGATATGTAAAGAGTAGGTTTTACCCTACTCTCTTGTGTGTATTATACGAATGGAAGTGGTTCGTTATTTTCTTCCATATACTCTTTGGTGTAGTAAATGTTTGGATATTTCTTATCCTCGTTCCAGTGTTTACAGGTTACTACTACCTTTTTACCTAGTTTAGCTTTTGCAATTTCTTCTGCGAATTGTGGGAAATCATCAAATACGATTTCTGAATCTGTAATCAAGTTAATAAAATCTTGACATTTTGCAATATTCTCTGGAGTTCTATCTGGATTATTGCTTTGTAGATACATGATACGCTTCATGAAGTTTTCTGTTTCCAGATTTTTAAACTTAATAGCTACCATTGGTTGTGCAGATTGTGTTACTCCCAACTCAATTTCCAAAACCTCTAGTTTATATTGACCATCTTCCCAATCGTCATATTTTTCTGGTTTTGCTTTCAATACCTCGTCTGCTGTTGCCATACCTGCAAATTGTTCCCAAATGTTTTCATTCATATTGTTTTCCTCTTTCTTTCATTAAACATTGTTTTGACTTCTTACTTAGTATACCATAGTTATTAGCGTTTGTCAAGTGTTTTATTTGATAATTTTAATAGTTTTACCAAGTTCTCTGCAAACTTCTCCAAGTGTCATTTCAATTTCAATAGGTCTTTTCCAAATTACTTGTAGTTCATCATCGTTAAAAATACTACCTAATGTGTAACCTTTTGTTTTATATACAACATCAATATCGAAATTTTCATAAGAGGGTGATTTCAAATCATCATTTCTATCACTTATATTTCCTGCAAAATACTTAGTATTTTCTTCCATTAGATGGTTATTAATTACAAGGCATTTAGTTCCATTTTTAAGTTTTACAACCATACCATTTTCAATATCTTTTTTACTAAAATTTTTCATTTATATTTCTCCTTTTTTTTTTTTATTGTATACTTAGTATACCATATAATTTGTTATTTGTCAACCATTTTTTTAAACTTTTTTCAAATAAGTTGCTTTCATATCTGCCATGTGAGTTAATAGAACTAGTGGATACATTTCATATGCTCTACCCAAAGTGTTCCAGTCTTGCTGACCACTGTATGCTCCCATATGCCAACGAATAGCCATCATTTCTTCCATTGAGAGGTTCATCATACTAGAGATAAGCAAAACGCTTTTTTCTCCGTGACCTAGTGGTAGTTTATCATCTACTGTGTAGAATGGAACTTGAACCCATTTACCATCAACTTTTTTGTTTCTCATTTCAGTTGTGTAGAAATTGACTTTGCATATATCGTGTAGTAGAGCAACCAATGCGATAGTTTCTTTTGGTGTATCTGCTACTTCTGGCATTTTCTCCAATTCTTGGAATACACGGACTGAATGTTCTACCAAACCTCCTTTATAGCTTTCATGAAATCTAGTTGATGCAGGTGCTTCAAAGAAGTCTGTACGTTCCAAATATTCTAGTAATTGTTTTGCACCATATCTTGTAATGTGGGTGTTATACAATTTAATAAATTCTTCTTTATAATTATTCAAATTAAATCCTCCAATGTCATTATTTTAGTTTCGGTTTGTTCACTGATACATGTTTTGCATTTACCACATCTATCTGGAATGATTAAACCTTGTCTAATCTGATAGTAGCGTTCCACACGCTGTTTAACTTCAAATAATACGGCATCCAGATGGTATTGTGGGATTTGAACAATAGCACTATTCAGTGGTTTCTTCTTTTCCACAGCACAAATAAAAGTTGGTAATCTCTCACCTGTGTTTTGGTACACAATCTCTTGATAACAAGCCATTTGGATATCATATCCCCAAGGAGTAATGAAGTCAATAAACTCACCTCTACGATTTGTTACATCTGCCATTACTTTTAAATCGTTAATTGCAACACCTTTGGAGTAACTATCCATCTTAATTTTGAATGGTACACCCTCAATTTCACCAGTCATTACCGTTTGTTTGTCACCAGACATAAATTGCATAAATACTTTGTCATTTTCAATGTATCTGCAAATTTCCTCTGCCAACTTAAATTCGCTTTTTAACATTCCTTTGGTTTTTCCACGGCTAGAATAGATGTTCGGATGTTCTTCTCTAAATTCATCTAGTGTACCCTCAATCCACGCATCAACATAAGAACCTATTAGCATACTTGGTGTCGGTTCGCCAAAAGGCTTTGTACCTGCATATTCACAATGCTTATACTTCTTGTATGAGGACACAGACATATAGTGCGTATCCTCATAATAAGCCTTTCCAAGTAGGTCTGTTGGATTAGTCAACTGAACTTAGAATATTCTTACCTAACCAACATATTCCAATAATTCCGTTTGGCACACAACTATACTCAATACAATATGGTATATTTAATGCTGATAGAATAGACCATGTGAATAGGTTAATCAACACAAAGTACACCAAAATACCTAACAATACATTTAAAAATCTCATTTAACTCTCCTATTCCAATTTTCAATTGCTTCTTTTTTAGTTTTTCTGTAACCACCAGTAGCACCACAACCTGCGTTTGTAAACGGACAAACTACTGTGTAATATCCACAATAATCTGGATTATCACTCGATTCTTCGTTCAGTTCATAATCTGTCAATGCTACTGGATTAGGTCTACCACAATGTGGACATTTTTTCATATTATTCACCTTTCTCATATGGGTTAACAACTTCTGTTACAACCTCATCACTAACGTCCATAACCTCATCATCCGTTTGCACACCCATCATTAGGTCTGGACAATATACTCTTGCGAACCACGCATATGCTCTATATCCAAGCATTAATTGTGGCATTGTTTTCCACTTACTGCCTGTTTTTGTAGACCATCCCTCTGCCTTTGCTACACCCATTGTTACGGCAGAACCAGTTACAGTCTTTCCACTACTAACTCTAGTTGCTGTTACATATGCACCCCACGCATCAGACATTCTGTGTTGCTTGCGTTTTTCTGGGTCTGTGATGTTTTCATCTGTGTAATGCAATTCAATATCAGTGTATTTTTTATTGTTCATCAGCATTGTAGCAATCGCTTGACCACTCCAACTAGGTTTACCTTGAACAACATAGAGATTTTGCATTACCATCATTACTGGAACATTCATACGGTTTGCTAGTTCCAAAGCAATGAAGCAGTTTTCTTTTTTACGCTGATAGGTTTGTGGAACAATTGTACTCATGGCAAGCATTTCAGACATTTCCATAATATTTCCGAATGAACCCTCTAAGGCTAATTCATTTTTGGTTTCTTCAACTGGTGCTAAAACTTCTGTACTCATAATTAAACCTCCATTTTAAAGATACTGTTAGTTTCAGTTGCGATTTCCCAATCTTCCATAGCAATGTTTGAGAATGTGTATGGGATATCTAACACATTTCTAATATTTAACATTGTACCCTCTCTTGTATAAATAACAATCTCACCGTCTTTATACTTCCAATATCCTGCCCACTTCTTACGTTTGATTGGGTCACCACTGATAAATGCTGTAAAAACTTCATTAAATTTCATATTATTTACCCTCAACAATCTTAATATTTTTACCAAATACTTTGCAGATTTCAGCCATTGTCATTTCAACTTGTTCTGGTTCACGTTTCCAAATACATTTTAGAGAATTTCTTTTTAAAGCGTCATTTATTGGTGTATCTGGATATTCATATACGGCGATTATATCAAATGAACTATCAACAAAATTTGTTAAATCAAAACAAGTAGTTCCCAAATGATATTCAATACCTCTTGGTTTACCATTCAACCAAAGTGCTTTTACACCATCTCTTCTCTCCACAATCATTCCATCTTTCAAATCACTTTTCCCAAATACTTTTTTCATATTTTATTTCCCCTTTCTTTACTGTAATGCTATTATACCATACTATTTACCGTTTGTCAACCTCTTTTTAAAAGTTTTTCTCGTAATCCATAATATAGTATATCGTGTATAACCATAGGACTTTCATCTTTACCTACAAACCATACTGGACAGTCGTATCGTGCCGAGAATGACTGTATACTCGCTCTCACAGCCTTTTCAGATATCTTTGACCTGTAACTTTCGTTGACCACTTTCTTCCAAGTTGCGTTCTCAACAACCAAGTGCATTTTTGTGTCAGCTTCTCTCGCTCTTTGGAACTCTCTGTGGAATCGTTCCCGTCCACTAGTAAAGTTTCCAACAATCTCGTTCAAGCTGTTTTTCTTTTCAACACATATACATCTATTGAGGTGTTTGTATTCTTCCATATCAATCTCAAAAGTGTAGTCACCGTGATTTACAGTTGCCACAGCATATCGTATATTGTTCTGTTTGAAGTAATCCAGTAGATGTTGATTTTTCTGTTCTCTCGTGTCCACTATGATTATCATGTTTCTTATTATATCAGCAAATTGCTTATCTGTCAACCCCTAATTCCTCCTTTAATTTTTTTCTTATTGATTTTAGTATCCTAGACACATGAACTTTATCATGACCAATAACTTCGGCTATTTTTAAATTGGTGTATCCTCTAGCTTTCAACTTAGCCACAATCTGTTCTTTTTCATTCAGACAATCCAAAATCTCAATCGTATCGTCCATATATTGATATGTTGGAGTTAGTTCATCGCTGTATTCACATGTTACTCCATCACGCTTTTGATATTTCTTGGCATCAACTTCTTTTAGATAATCTCTATACATAAGTGTAAATGCGAATGTGGAAAAAGCACCTTTGCTTTCATCGTAGTTTTCTACGGCTCTACATAATGCTATTGCCAATACTCCATAATTTTCTTCCAAATTTATGTGATATTTATGTGCAACGTCAAAAATTAAATTGTGATTATCAGTTGTAAACTTTTGTTGTTCTGCATTTAACATTTTTCAAACTCCTTTCTTGTTTCTTATATTGTATATATTATATCATACTTTTAAACATTTGTCAAGTCTTTTTTGAAACTTTTTTAAATTATTTTTTAACGCCAACAGACTAACTAACAGATTACGCTAACAGTATGCTCTTCACTCTTATATATATTATACTCTCTCTAATCTATTCTTTTATTACTTTCTTCTGTTATTTGTTAGTAAAGAAAATAAAATAATAGTAAATAGTTATAAAAACACCCGAAAATAGGGTAAAAACTGAACTTTTTTGATACAAAAATGACTAACGGATGAAGCTAACAGAATGACTAACAGTAACAATGTTTTTATACATTAAAGTATTAAATTGATATAAAGTTAACAATTTATTTACATATATAGTTGTTCGGAAATAGTTTGAAAGCTGTCTCGGAAATAGTTTGAAAGTAAAAATCCCCTAAACCGAAGTAAAGGGGATTTGTTTTATCCTATTTTAAATACATTAAAAATTGCATTTTCCATTGTAATATTTGCATTAGCTTTAATATAGAAATCTAATGTGTCATTTTTACTTAACTTTTCAACTGATTGCGATGTTAATTCCTTAACATCATTAGCATTACTTAAAACATTTAATGTCTCAAATGCAAGTGCAGGTGTACCATTTTTACCACCAGTCATTGTTACACCAACTCCACCAGAACCAGATTTGACAGATGTTGTAACTATTAACATAACTGTAATATCTTCATCACCAATATAAGTTGCTTGACCACCAGAATATTCAAAATTAACTGGGTCAATATTTGGAACATATTGAACATATTGTGTAGGAGATTTATAACTACCATCACCAACAATTGGCTCTGGTTGAGATAAATTTAACAATAAACTAGCATTAAATACACTATGGTCTACTTCTAAACCTGTAAATTTTGATTTATACATTCTTAACCCTCCTTTGGAACGTAGAATGGTGTATCATCTACAGTAAATATTTCATATCCACCAACACCATCTTTAACTATAAATAATTCTTCTGTCGCTTTAGAAATTATATGCTTATCTAATTCTAAACCCAAACCTAATTCTGGCATAAAATTACCTCCTTAAGCATAATAACCAATCATATCACCACTTGATAATGTAATTGAACTCCATAAACCATAAACAATAAGACCCTCTGGAATAGCAACAAGTGATGTTAAATCAGCGTTAGATACACCCTCGTCAACTTGTGCTGAAACAACACAATCACTCATAGCATATAAACAAGTAAAAATTTTATCATCATCTGCTTTTACTTCTGATGTGCCTACAATTGCTTTAGAACCATTCTGACCAAACGCAGTTTTCTTAAAATCGTTTATTCTTTTATTCATTATAAAACTCCTTTTTTAATGAGTACAGGCATAAATGAAAAACATCGTCAATTCAATAAGAAAGGCATAATACCACCTATTTGATGTTTTAATCTGTTGGTGTAAAATTTCATATAATACATATGATTCATTTTCACCAGAAATTCGGCTCATTTTACCCTCCCTTTTTAAATCTTCAATGTTAATCTTTCATCACCTTACCTTTAATTTCATCTAAAGTTTCACGAATCATTGGTAATTCTTTAGATAATGTATCAATTATCTTGTGTAATTTAGCTTCTCTCTTTTCATTTGATTTAATTTCATAATATACCATTGCAAAAAATGCAAATGTTATTAAACCAAATACTCCAAAATTTGCATAGGTATTTGTCATTAGTTCTAAAGGCATTTAAATCACCCCTTATTCAACTTCTGCTTATATACTTGGTGTACACCAGTTGATGCTAGACCACTTGCAATACCCACTGCAACGCTTGTAATGGGGTCAGAAGCAGGGAAATCTGGCATACCAATATAGAATGCTACACAACCTAAAATACCACCTGTAACGCCACACACAATGGGAATTAGATTATCATTATTATACTTAGTTGCTTTTACAATAGAACCCATTAGATAAGAGATTACCGTAATCCCAATAACATTTGTTAAACCAAAATCCATTATTTACCTCCATTAAATCTATAAAACATTGCCCAAATTTCTTCTCGTGTAACAGGGTCTTGTGGTCGTTCTCCATCAGAAATACCATTATCTTTAACCCAAACTTGTGCATTTTTAGCAAAGTCACTAACTTTCTGTTCTTTCATTTTTTCATTCTCCTTATACTTAGGCATCAATGGAACATTTTTATTAGTAGATTGTCTATTATTATCCCACTGAATATGACAGTATTCAACAAAAGACTTCCAATCGCCTGCCCATGAAAATCCATATTTTTTAGCAATTTTAGCACATCTTCTAAAGAATTTCATATCACTCCAACCTTTGGAACGACTATAAAAATCTATAGCCAAACCTGCACCATGATAGGTTGTATATTTTGCGTTAGTGACGATATTACCCTCTCTAGTGCGTCCTTGTTCATACAGATATGCTTGATATTCATTGTCCCTCAAAGTGTTGCTTATTTCAACGTCTAAGCCTTGTGAACGGCATTCAGCGAGCCATAGATTAACATTATAAGCAACATCTTCTCTTAAATCGCTAATTTTTCTACTATTAATCATTTACTCACCTACATTCAAATAATTAATAATTCTATATGCAATAACTGCCATTTCTTCCCTACTAATAGAATCTTGTGGTCTAAAGTAACCATCACTACCAGTCATAATTCCAGTTTGTTTTAGAAAATAAACAGCGTCTTTTGCCCAACTAGCAATATTAATATCATCATTATACATTTCATTTACCTCCATATATTTACAAATATCAATTGTCGATGGTTCTGGTAGAATTACCATTCCAAAACCAGTCTTATTATCAAAACCAATTTCTTTCAAATCTACTGAATTATCTTTTAAAAATTCATACATTTTTACATAACTTAATGGTTTCCCAGTTTTTTCAATAAAGAAATCATTTATTAAAGTAACCATTCCACAAAGAATTGGTGCTGAACAACTTGTTCCACTAAAATTAATTTGTAAACTAGTATCAACCATACATGGAGCAGAAAAATCAATATATTCTGAAACAGATGAAAATTGAGTTGGAACTGGGTAATAGTTATCTTTAGATGAATCATAACGTAAATAATAAGCACCAACGCTAATTACATTATCATAAATAGCAATATCATTATAAGATTGTTCATTATCATTACCAATTGAAGCTAACAATGTAAATTCATCTAAATCAGATAAACTTCCAAAATCTACATTTTCACTAGTATATGACATAAACATTGACGTTAAATTATTACTATTTACAAAATCCCTAATAAAAGTAATATCTCTGGAAAAGTATTCATTGTCTTTACCACAATAAACCAAACTAGCATCTGGTGCAAATTCTTTGAAAATATCAGCTGTATTGGTAGCATGGTCTTGGTTTTTATACAAATTTTCACCAGTACCAACAATACAGTTTTTACCAGTATATCCCAATTCATGCCACCTTGTTACACCTAGAAAATCTCTGAAATAATCATTACTATCACGCATTTGTTGTACCCATAATATCAAGTAACATATTATATTCTTCTTTTGTAAGTTTACCAACAGCATAAAAGATATCAATTTTATCAATTAAACCAGTCGGAATTTCGGTTAGTTTCAACAATTCTTTTAAAACATTAAATAACATCTTCAATCCCCATTTCCATAATTAGTAATTTGTATTCTTGTTCAACCAACATCAACATTATAATATCATTAATTGTTGTCGTCTTTGGTACAATTTTCTTTGTTGATATTACCATTTAATAACCTCCCCATGCAATACCGTTTAAAACATCTATCCCAAGAATTTCAGCTTTAACGTAAATTGATGATACTGTAAAGTTTACATCTTTAATCTCCTCTAACGTGATTGGTAACCAAGTTGAACCATTTTGTGATACAAAGTATGATATAGTACCATCACTAGTTTGAACTTCTGAAACAACACTAATGACACTAAATGGCTCACTTGCAGTACTGTTCCAAACAAGAGTTGCTTTTTGTCTATAATTTACAGTGAATCGCAAATCGAATGCTTCACTTATCCAACTACCATCATATTTATATGACTGACCATCAGCATAAACATTACTGGATGTTCTAAAAGCTTTATAATAGTTACTTGTACTATATGAACCAGTTCTTGAAATCTCCAAGAAATAAGTCGTGTTAGCCTGTAAACTAAGTCCTACACCACTGAAATAGAAAGTACAGAATGACGCAGATAATGAAATAGTACTACCTGTTATAGTATTTACAGATGTCGCCAATAGTGTTGCTTTATCACTTGCGTAAACCTTTAGTATAATATCATCACTAACAGTACCAACACGACGCATTTTGGTTACTATTGATAACACATAAGCATCCTCGCTAAGTCTAAAAGTCTGCCCTGCTTTCGCACCGAAACTACTTTGATATCCTACAATATTGAAAACCTCGTCATCAGTGGGTTGTGTTAATAAATCCGCAGTTGTATATACTCCACCACCTCCAGAGAACTCATAGTTACTACTCATTCCAGTATTCAACATACTGTCATCGTCAAGTAAATCACACCACGCATCTATATTTGAACTATTAAGTGTTAAGTTCAACATAATTTGCAAATCCCTTAACATCAAATTCTTAATAATATCTCTATTTTTATCAGAGATAACTTTAGAAGCGTGCAATATTTCAAAAACATCATTCGGTACTGCGTTAGTACCCAAGCCAAATAATGTGGCTACTGCGTCTGTAAGGAATGTTGCTTTATTCAATGGTGTACCTTGTTCTAAAATGCCACTAGGATTAAAACCATTCATATCTATTGGAAAGTCACCATCTATTAGTTTTTGTCTAGCTTGTTCCCAAGTATCAGTAGGACTAATTGCAGATTTTAGAAATCTACTATCACCAGTTCCATTTTTTATAAAATCAGTCATTTAATCAACTCCTATTCTCCACAATTAATTTCCCCAGAATACCAAAATGAAGTTATCATTAGATTTAAATATCTATCTATTTGGTAAATATCCCATTCTAAAGCATTCGTTTTAACATAATCCATAGTATTTACATATTCAATAGTAATCCATTCTGGAATAGTATAAAATGCTGTTTGTAACGCATCTATATTAGACCTAATGCGATTTAATTCTTCTAAACTAAATAAATCTGTAATAACCCAATCAGTTTTAACATTTACATCTACTACATAAGCATAACTTGTCAATAAAGTTGCAAGTGTAGAAGTATTATTTTCAATTCTATTCAAATCAATAATATTTAATGAACCTTTAATTATATTACTACCAACAGTAAGATTAAAACTATCAGAACTTACCAATTGGTCTCCATCAGCAAGTAAATTTAAAGGTTCACCAGTTAACCAAAATGCTTTTTCATATGGTAATAAACTATCCCAACCACTGGCGATTATTTTATCATGTAGTGATTGCAAGTAATAAACATCTGATGATGTTCTATCATAAATAGGTTTAATTAACATTTAAACACTTCCTATTGTAACCAAAGTATTAGCTAAATCGTGTTGTTCAGCCATGAGCCAACTAGCAGACCTAACAATATTTGATATTCTAAATTCATCTATAGTATTACTATAGGTTGCTGCAGTGCTAGTTCGTCTTGACAACTGCAATACTCCCTCACTCGTTGCTCCACCATAACTATCAGTAACAGTAGATACTGTTCTCAACTCACCGTTAACATATGCTTGAAAATCAGTTGTAGATGTAAATGTCAAATTTACAACAAGTCTATCACCAACATTAGACGTAGATAGTATATCGTTACGTTTTTCATGAGTAGAAACAATACCACTCATACAAAAGAACGTGCCAATTCCAGAATAATAGGGCATATAGCTTAGATTAATGGCAGAAGTACTATTAAAATATTCAATCATTCTAGGATAACCAATATTAGAATCAATTGTATGTGCAAATGAGAAAGTCAATGGGAAGTTCAAAGTCATTGAAGTACGATAATAGTCATTTGTATTATTAGTGAATTTAGTTCTATTGTGCAATACACCATCTTCAAGAACAATTGGTGAACCATATTTGTCAAATGTATGACCATTAGTACTATCAGTTAAATTAGAACCCATGTGATGCACCAAATCATAATGGGTATCCCAAGCATTGATTTTATCAGATTTATCAGTTGCACTTCCAATATATAACCCAAAAACAGTATCAGTTACGGATGAAATCGTTGGTAATTTAACATAAAAAGATGCTTTTTTATTTACATTATCGTAGTTATCTCTTTCAAAATATAATTCAATATCATTCATTTTAAAATATATATCTGTACCATCTGAACTAGCAGATGTAAAATCGAAATTTCCACTATTCAAGATTACAGTTACAGTAAAATTGCTCAATGTACCACTAATCTTTGTAGAATCAATCGTAATTGGGATGAAATTATCTCGCATCTGTGATGAAATTGTTCCAAATCTTGTAATTAACATTATACCAATGCTCCAATCAATAACCAAGTTGAGATATCTATTTTCTTTAATGTTACTGCTCCATATAAATCAGATATAGTTTTTTTAGAATCAATACTGTGTATAATTACACCACTTTCTACTATTGTAACACTACCAGTATTATATTGAACTAATACTATTTCAGAACCAATTGGTAAACTAGCATTTACAGTAAAATTCATAGCTGATGAATTATTACATAGTACAATTCTATTAACATGTGAAGATGAAGCTGTAGTACTACCAGATATAATACTAATTGGAATAGTTTCTAAATTATCAACTCTACTATCTAATGATAATATATCACTTGTATTTGTTGATATATCACTTGTATTTGTTGATATATCGCTTTCATTTTGTGTAACTTTATCTAATTGGTCTTGAACTTCTTGACCAGTATAACTTAAATTAAAATCAGCCAATTTTATTCCTCCCTTAAATAGCAACTACTTTTGTTTTACCTTTTAAAGTACCATCAAAAGAAATTGTATTTTCTATAATTTTACCAGTAATTGTATCTTCATCAATATTTTGGAAAGTAACATCATCTTGAACATCCAATTGTGGAAAACCACGTTGGTCAAAACTATATGAATGTTGATGTGCAAATAAATCTGATTGAAATGTAACCCAGTTAGCACAGGTTGTCAAATCTGAAATAAGAGTATTTGAAACCGATATATCAGAACCTTGTGGATTTACATTTACATTATAAGCTACTTCTGTATATTTCAACAGAGAACCCCTTACCTTTATTGTACCAGAACCAGTCACATTTATTAACATCTTAGAACCAAAAATTGTTGGAGAACCATTAACTGTAAGTCCTACATTAGTATATGATATAGAACTTGCAGGTTCATAGTTAACAATAACATCTAAATTTGTTGCACCACTAATGTCTACACTAGCTATTTCTGAATCAGCTTCTAATGATACATCATAATATTTAGAGTAAAAGTTTTTGATTCTCGGAATACTTTTGAAAGTAGGGTCTGTGATACTATTTGAAAGTGTAAAATCAAATTCAGTTGTACCAAAAGTAACAGGTTCTATCTTAATTTTACCATCACGTTGAATATTAAAATTACAATTACCTGCATTTACTAATAACTGCAAACATTCTTTACAACTCATATTATACAGCATAACTTTTGTTGTTATACTATTTAAAGAAGAATCAATAATAAACTTATCTTGGACACCTGCGAAAGTAATTACATCTGTAATTAAATCAGCTAATGAATGTCCACCTACATAATAAATACCCTCGTCATAAATAGTATTTAAACCTACCAATAAAGATTGAGTTTTAAAGTTTATTAGTTTGGCTACACCACCATCTGTAACTTGTGCTTCACCAGTGGTTAAATCTAAACACATTGGAATCCATTCAATACTATTATCATCTAGTGTTTGACCAATAAAAAATGCAACTTCTTGACCTGCTTCTAAATAATCCAAATAGTTAGATGGATTTTCTGGGTCATAATTTCTATCAATATCAAGAATTTCAAAGTTAAATTCATTTAGTGGTAATTCAAAAGAGTTAAGTTCTATTGATTGTTTTAACTCACACTTGGTAATATCTTCTGTCGCAAGGTTAATTAAAATACCATAAATTAATTTATTAAGTCTAATACGTCTATAAGGAATTGCAGTTTCTTTAAATTCAAAAACTATTTTATCAATATCATCCATTTGAGTTGGAACAACATAAGCAGAACTAGTATTTGGTGTATAATCATTATTATAAGATAAAGAAACACCATTATATGCCTTAATATTAAATAATGATGGATAACTATTTTTTATTGTATCAAAATCAATTGTTAAACCTGCTAAACTCGTAACTTCACTAAAAGTTATTGTAATAGTTGGATTTGTATTAAACGTTCTATCAATTTTAGACATTTCAGAACTAACATAACCTTGTGGAAAAGTATCATCAATAGCTTTTACAATACCTAAATCATTTAATATAAATCTGTTAGGTTCTAAAGTTTCATATGTTTTTTCGACAGTAAATCCAATATTATCAATTTCAGTTACATCAGAGAATCCCAAATGCCCATTATCCACCAAAGTAGATAAAGATGGAGCATCTGGGTCTACTAAACCATACGTTATTCTAACATGAGATTCATCCCTAAAAGATTTATTCAATGCAGTTTTTGCTTCATTTGATATAGTATACATACAGACACTCCTTTCTTTAATAACCCATATCTATCAAGTTTACTTTACAATTTCGATATGATAATTCTTCACCAGTAACAGAATCTATTTCATGGACAACAGCACTTTCATTACCCCAATACATCTTTCGTTCAACAAAGTCATTACTTGGATTATCCCAAAATCTAACTGTAACTTCAAATTCATCTACTAAACCTTGTATTGTTCTCCAATCCGAAGCGTTTAGATATTTCCATTCCAAGTTATCTATTTTAGTTAATCTACGATTAATCTTTTGAGCAACTACTTCACCTTTCGCATTTCGCTTACTATCAACCAGTTGTTGTCTGGCTTTTGATAATCCCCTAGCAGGATAGGGGACTTCAACACCATTTACTGTTATATATGCCATTTAAATCCTCCTATCTTGCAAACTCTGGGACACCAAAGTTAACACCTTTATTCTTCTTAACTTGTTCTTGATTACGATAAATGACTTCACCATCCAAAGTAATAGTCGGAACACTACCTGTCATATCAACTTCACCCATAGCATCTTTTGTTGCTGAATAAATAGCATCGTACATTGCTGTAACAAATCCACTATTTTCCAAAGGCATTACGGTTGTTTTATTGTTATAAGAACCTAGTAATTCAGCTTTACCACCCTCACCTGCTTCAAAGACTGAACCACCATCTAACATACCACCACGGGCAAGTCTTGGAATATGAACTCTACTTAGATTAAAACCAAATTCTCCACCACCGAGCCATTCTGGAATATCAAATTGAATTTTATTAATATTATCAATCATTTTATTGACAGCAGATTCAACTATTGTAATAGCACCATTAAACGCTCCTCTAAACATTTCTTTAATACCATCACTGAAACCCTTACCTAAAGTAAGCCATTTCTCTTTAGTGAACCAAGGTGAAATAGTTTCATCCCACCAAGTTTGCATCATAGTTTTTGTTAAATCTATAATTTCAACTAACCAAAGTCTAAAACGTTCAATTAAAATATTTAATTTTTCTATCCATCTAACTGGATTTAAATATTCAAAACACCATTCAATTGCTTCTGAAAATTTATCTTTAATTGTAATTTTCATTTGCTCAAACTCTTCATCTGTCATAATTCCTAACGCTCTAACAGCAAGGGATACCCCCTCAAAACCAAGAACCAATAATCCAAGTGGAGCAGATGGTCCCATTAATAGTGCTAAACCACCAATTATAATTAAAAGGTCTGTTACATCAATAGCAGCTTCGTCAAGTGCAGTAGTAAAATCTTCTTTGAATTGTCTAATATTTTCCATAATTTCTGGTGGAATAACTTTAGCAACTTGTTCTCCAACCCATTTAAAACCCTTACCAATTGGTGTTAGAATTTTATCATTTACAACACCCCATACAGTTGTGAATAAATCACCAACACGTTTAACACCTTTTCTAAACGCTTCATTGTTTTGCCATAAATCATAAATTCTACCTACCATTAATGTTAGTACACCTGCAATAAGCAAAATAGACGGTAACGCATTCATAAATGTTGCAGAAAATCCTGCCATCCAAGGAAACATTGTTTTTAAACCCATTCCAATACCGAAACGTTTAAATACAACAAGTGCTTCACCAAGTCTAGTTATAAATGGAGTAAGCATTGTGGTTGCCATGCCAATACCTTTTCTGATTATAATACCAGTCCATATAGCACCAATAACAATACTTATATCTCTTATTTTTTCAAGATTAGTATATGTTTTATCTAATTCCCAAGTTACTTCACCAGTTTCTTCATTAGTTCGTGCTGTAAAACCTAACCATTCCATAATACTAGTTTTTATATCATCAGCTTTTTGTTTAACACTTGCTAATTTAGAATCATATTCATCTAAAATTTCTAATGAACCTGCACCAATACCACCGAATCCACCACCTGCTCCACCACCTGCAGTTGGAATTGTTATAGCATTTAATTCATCAAATGGAGCAGAAATATTTTTCATTTCTTTTTTTAGTTTTCCAGTTGATTTAGTAACATCATCTATACCACCAGAAACTCCACCGAATTTATCTTCCATATTTTTAGCATCTAATTCAACAATACCAAAAACAGCACCTAAAATAGAAAATAATTCAGTTAGAGCCATTACAAAACCACGAATATATGGTACAACTCTACCAATCATTGGAATAAATACACTAGATATGGTACGTCCAAGTGTAATAAAGTTCTCACCAAGTAATCTAATTTGGTTTGCAGGTTGTTCAATAGTACGAGCAAAGTCACCATTAGCACCAGATGCTTGACGCATAGCAACAGCCATACGAAGTTGCATTTTTTCGCCTTGTGACATTGTTCTAACACTTTTTGTAATTCCATGACGTAAAGCTTCTTGTTGTAAGGATGCTTCTGTCAAGTCAAGACCATATTTATAAACTGTTTCAGTTTGACCAATCATACCAGAACGTAAGTCACCCATAACTTGTTCAATTGGAATATTAAACAATGAAGATAGGTCGAGAGCCATTCTAGTAGCATTTATACCAAGAGTAGTAGATTCATTAGATGCCATACCCATTGATTTAGCTAATAGTGTAAATGTACCAGTAGCTTGTCGTAGATTTGTCAAATCCAATCCACTTAATTCTGCTAATGCTTTTAGTTCTTTATCTGTTTCTTCTGCTAAACTACCCATTGAAACTTCAAACATATTAAGAATTTCAATAGCGTCCATACCACTTTGGAACATTCCTGCAAAAGATTGTGCTAGTTTATTCATAACAAAGAAAGTAGCACCACGTTGAAGCATCTTCATACTAGTGGACATTTCATTAAAACTCTTACTTGCTCTATTAGCATCTTGTGTTATATTACGAAGTGAACCACGCATTTTATTCATAGCGTTGTTCATTGCTTTTGAATTACCAACATTATTTTTAAAAGCGTTACTTAAAGATTTCAAAGCAGTTGTAGTCTTTTTAAAATCATTAGTAACCTTAAAATTTATATTATCAGCCATTTAATCACCCCTAAATTGAGTATTTACCTTTTTAATATGCTGTAAAATTTTATCTTGTAATTGCTTACGTTTTTCTTCCTCACTCAATGGTTTATCTGCCATAAATGGACGTTCTGGATATTTTGCTTCTTTTGAAAATGAACTGCCAATTGCTTTTGCAATATATAAACCTTGTCTCCACAAAAGTTCATCTTCTCTTTGTTCTTTCAAACTAAAAGCCTTAACAAAAGGGGTTAGGGTTTTGGGGGATAATTCCCAAAATTCCCCATAATCAACCCCCATTATTAAGGCATCTGGTAAAATCTTTTCGTTTATTAATTCCAAAGTACTTTTGTACTCTCCAGTAGTATCGCTTGTGGATGGCTCATTTACTTCTGGAGACTTTTGAAAAAAGAACTTTCCTCCAACTCTGCCATCAAAAGTTGAACGAGTTCAGATAGTGATTGACCATCCTCAACATACGTTTCTAGTAACTCACTTGTAACACCGATAGGTACTCTATTTTTACGGTCTGTATTCAACGCACCATGTAATAGAGTTTCTGCCATGTTAATGAGCATAAAAGGCTTAGTTTCCAAAGATTCTAGTACAGACAAATCAAATTCATCCATGTGTTTAAAAGAGTTAAATGTATAATACAGTTCATACTCTTTATTTTTAATTGTTACAGTCATATCATAATTCTCCCTTTAAATTAATTGTTACGCAAGTGGTTCAATAGCAGTAGATGCAGAACATACAACTGTCATTTTACGAACTTCACTAACAGCACCACCATTGGTGAAAATATCAATCATACCAGACCAACCAAATTTACCATCAGTACCAGTATCATCTCCAAAATAAACTGCCAATAGATATTCGTCAGTCAGAGCATTGATAGTATCATATGTTGCTTTAACATAGTTACACTCAAAGGAAAGTTCTGGTGCTTCTTGAATATCATTTATGAACGTTTTCATAATTGTTTGTGAAAGGTCAGTAGTATCCAGTTTAGCAGGTGCAGAACCCATATCTGGATAGTTTACAATATCCACCAATTTTGTATAAGTTAGACCATCATCAGTAGAATACATTAGAAAAGTTCCTGCTGTAGAAAGAGCCATATTGTGTTACCCCCTATAAATTACATCATTTTTACTTATCGTTCCAGAATAACGCATTGTAATTCTGTAAACTGTTTTGTCGTTGAAATTCTTCATTGGTCTTGAAAAATCTCTATTAAAACCGTAATAACCACTCATAATATCATCTACATCGTTTCTAATAGCTTTACCATCAGTTTCCTTTGTACTGGAGTTTGTGTAGATATCAATTTGATATGAGGTATTACTATGTGTTTCACCAGTAGTATCGTATGTGCCATTATCAGTTTGGTTATCCAATTCCTCAAAAATAACACATGGAAGTTTAGCGTCCGTATTTGGATAAGATGCTAGAACTTTAACTGGTGAAAGGTCATTTCTTAATTTTGTTCTTATTTCATTTCCAACATCTATCATTATTTCACCCTATTCAAATGTTTATTTATAATCTGCGTAATGGAGCGTCTACCCCATAACCAAGTATCATATATGAAAGGTTTACTAGGCATACCTTTTGTATGAGCAACAATGTCACCGTCTTTACCTGTGAAAATATAATCAGCGTATTCCAAATGATGGTTTGCAGTAGGTATATAATTCCAACCATTTTCACCATGATTATTAATATCATAATCCCAAGGGTCTTTAGGATGGGGATTACTCTCACCAATAACACCTGTACCATATTCAAAGTAAAAAACTTCATCACCAGAAATTGAAATTGATATTTGATATTCATGAATCATAATATCTAAATCTTCTATTACTGTAAATGGAACATCGTATTTCATAGCATTTTCAAATAGTTTTTCTTGAAATCTATCTGCAAAATCTTCTAAACCATTATTAATAGCCTTGTCAATATTCTTTTCGTATTGCTGTATCTTTTTATATACACCTTTCATATCAAACAAGTCTACATCAAAAATCATTTTAAACCCTCTTTTTCAAAGCATAGTAAGTGTTGTTTAAGCTTTTCTTGACTTTTGAGATATAATAGTCATGTTTTCCAGAAGCGATATTTTCTACATTATAGAATACATCATCTTTTGAAAATGAAGAACCTACTGTTACCATAAGCATATCGAATTTATCATAATCTCCAAAGTTTTCTCTTGCGATAGTACCATCAGATGGATACATGTTAACTTTAGTTAAAACTGGTTCTGAATACTCCTTTATAATGTTTCCAGTATAGAAACCATCACCGTCAGTTTCTTCTACTTCACCAGTATATAAAGAAACATACATTGTCTGTTTATTCTTTTCCAAAGTCCTCATTGGCTAACCCTCACAGTAGAGAAAGGTGTTTTAGCAAATGGAGTGATTTCATTCAATAAAGATTTTGAAATTCCAGAATTTTCATACTTTCGTTCAATGCCATTTTCGCCGTGTTCAGTTTGCCCCTCTGCTCCACGTTTATTGTAAAGTTCAATTGCAATTTTAATTTGAGTTCTTTCAAAATTACTTTCAACATAATCTGTATATCTAATTTCACAAATTACATCTTTAGCTGAATCCAAATAAAACTCATAGACTTCATCACTTAGAGGAACGTCCTCGTTTAGCAGAGTTTTTAGGAGTGTCAGTTTTTCTGCGTCTGTCAACTTTCTCACCTACCTTTTTTGGAAAGGTATATCTATCGCCAAAGCGAGCCTTTACTTCTGATTCACAAAGAACTGTTCCATTTTTGAAAACTGTACTTTCTTTCACTAAAGTAATGCCAGTAGGGGAAATATTAACCCCTACTAGCGTACCTCCTGCTTCAACGAATAGCTTGTTATCTTGATATACAAACATTCGTTATACCTCCATTAACCGTTTGTGACTAGTTTAGCCATTAGGATAGATTTTGCAGGCATTTTACGTTCCCAAGATGCAGAATCTAGGAAAGTTCCGTCTGGCATACCTACGTCTGTAGTAACATCACCTTTAAAGGAGAAACCTTGTGGGTGCATCGCTTCACGAACACGAGTGTAGATGAAGTCTTGACCACCGAATTTAGCAGGGTCTCTATCCATTTCAGATGGAGTATCCACTGGAGCATCAGCCAGATTGATTGCACCATTACCCATGATAAAGGTTGTGTACTCTTTAGAACCAGTAGCATTGGTTTCAACTGGAACACCATCGTTGATGATGACAGTTTTACCATTGATTGTGCCAATTGGTAGATTTCTAGTAATACCACGTTCGTCAGTATACTTAGAGTATTCTAGCAATTGTAGGTTAGCCAAACGACTAGCAACAACGGAGTGCATGATAGCCAAAGAATAACCATCTGCATTATCACCATTAGCTTTGATACAAGCATCTTCAATAGAAGTTACACCGACTTTATTATCATCAGTTACACCACTAGCAGGTGTTGCATCAACACTAGCATTTGCTGTTACACCAGTTGTACCAGTATCAGTAAATGTGATTTCATAAGTTGTATCGAATGGGGCAATCTCTTTAGCTGTTAGTACGATAAAGTCACCGTCAACTGTAGCTGTGAAGAAAGCACCAACATCTGCATCACCATCAAGTGCAGTTTGTACTGCAAGAGCAACTTTAGCAGGAGTATCTTGACCTGCAGAAGTAACTGCAACAACAACATCTTTAGGGGAGTTAGTCATATCAGATGCAGTAACACCGATTGTAATATTACCATCAGAAGTAGCACCTGCAGTAAACTCCATTTTCTCTGCTTGGAACTTATCAGCAGTAGAAATATCAGTTGTATGCAAAGCAAAATCAGCATCGCCTGTGATACCAAAAATTGCATTTAGCAAACCGATAAGACGCTCTTGTTTTTTCTTTTGCCAATAACGAGCAACACCTGCTGTAATTTGTGCCATTGGGTCTGCACCAGAGTTAAAGTCTTTAATGAATGACTTAGCATTCCAACCTTTTTGTCTACCGTAAACAGTGCCAGACAAGCTATCACCAGTTAGGTCAGTAGTAGCGATATCATTTACACCGTTGTAAACACCCTCGTCACCACCAATGTTATTGTAGTAAGGAATTGTGAAGAAGTTAGAGCCGTTTGAAATCATATTAGCGATTTCAGAGTTATACGTTACAGCACCACTTTGCAACATATTCAAAAGCACCATATCTGGTGTATTACGCCATTCGTAGTTAAAAATCTCCGAATCATATGGGAAATTTAGATTTGTACCTGCCATAATTTATTTTCTCCTTTTTATTTCATAAATGATTTAAATAGTTCTGGGTTTTCAGTTTTTAGTTTTAGTTTTTCATCATAACCCATTTTATTAAAACTTTCCTTTGTAATTTCAGTACCACCATTACCAGAGTTTGGAGGTGGAACATTACTTAGTTCAGTTCTAACTTTAGTTTCAACGTCAGCCATAGTTGTCTTTACTACATTGATAAATCTATCAACATTAGCTGTTGTACCGTCAGCATCTTTAGTTACCATTAGATTAAGCATTTCCTCATACTTATCTTTTGGAACACCTGCTTCGGTTAGTTTTTGTGTAGCCAAGAGAAGATTACTTTGTCTTGCGAGTTCGGATTTTTCACTTTCAAGTGCTTTTACTTGTTCATCAAAATTCTTTTTAGCCAATTCTTCTGCACTTAGTCTAGCTTCGTCTTCAATTTTTTGTTTTATAGCTTCTTCTGCCAGTCTAATAGCTTCTTGTTTGTCAGTTTCGAATTTTTCTCTAGCACTAGTTACTCGTCTATCGCCCTCACTTTGCAAAAGTGCATTTACTTCCTCTTGTGTATAAGTTTTCGGTTCTGTACTCATTTTAATAATTCTCCTTAATCCTATATAGTTCAAATGCCCTATATATTATTCTACTTATATTATACCATAAAAATATAAAAATAATAACATCATCTGGGGAAAAACTTTATTCTGTTAAAGCATCCCCAGTTTGTTGTGTCACTACAGGCTCTTTTCCACCAAATTGTTCTTGCCAGAACTCTTCACCACGGCTAATATAGTCATTAACATGAGAAACTAAGTCTACAATTGCCAAACAATCAGCAGGATGTAGTGTTTTTGTAGCAATCAAGTTAGCATAAGATTGTGTTTTAACCAAAAGGTTATTTGTTTTATTTCTGCTAAACTTAATATCAACATCCAATAATGAAAGTTTATTATCACTTCTTGTACCCATGATGTTAAGCATGATTTTGAGAGCCATTTTTTCAGAACGTTTAAAAGTTAGTTCCTTATTTCTAGCTACAATTTCTAAATCTGCCCATCCATCACGAAGTTCTACTGCTTGACCAGTATCTCCACCACCAGAAGCACTATCATTTCTACTTGGAATACCAATTAGAGCGTAGATATAATCTTTTAGTTCTTCTGCAAACATAGCAACACCAGTTTGGTCTAATTGATTTGAGATAGTTTGTACTTCAACTCGACCATCACCTTTATTAACTAGTGAAATAACACCAGATGCTCTCATTTGGTCATATACTTCGGCATTAATATCAGCATTTACGAATACAACTAGTGACTGAACTAACTGTTCAATATCGTCCATACGTCCACTTTCTAGTGTATTTAGTGCATCCATAACACCAATCATTAGTTCCCAGTCACCCAATCTCCAAATATTATTAGGATATTCAACAATTGGAACACCACCAATAGAATATGGGGAGAAAGATTCAAATTCAAAATCATCTTCTTCTCCGAAAGTGAAATCTTTTGAATAAATTGTATAAACACCAAATTCTGTATAACAATAAATCTTATATCCGATTTGTTCACCAGTATTATTGAATAAACCTAGATAATTTACACCCATTAATGGTTTTTCAGCTACATTATTTTCATATACAACAAAAGTATTCTCTGGTTCTAGCATTTTATCCTCAAATGGAACTGCATCACCATAAATACCATCAGTATAGATAATTCTATAAGCTGTACCACAAATAGATTGATATTCAGCAATATCTTTATCAACACTAGCCTTATCTTCATAGGCTACAACCTTATTTAGATATGCAACTTCGTCTTTTTTAGAACCATCTAAGTCAACATACTGAATTGGAGTACCAAGAAAATAACCTGTAATTGCCCTAGTAACCATTTGGGCATGATTTATTACAATTTGATTGTTAATTTCTGGTCTAACTTCTTTTTCTTTATCCAAAATAGTTTGAATACCATTTTTATAGTCTACCAAATAGTTAATTTCAGAACGATTTAGGATATGTGTTCTATACGCTGTGGAAAGTGCTAGTTTTAAATTGTTTTCATTTCTAATATCATTTGAATTAAATTCGCTAATAATTTTTCTTCGTCCAGATAGTGTCATATTATATTCCCAACCTTTTTCTATCTAAAATTTTGATACTCATTCCACTCAAATCTTGGTGGAGTTGAGCCAACATAGCCAGTGCATCTGGTGCGTCATCATGTTTGTTCTTACCAGTTTGAGTAAATGAGAATGTGTTTTTCATAAACTTATCATATTCGCTATTTTTAGCATAAGTGCTTGGATGCCTAAATATGAATTGCTTTTTAACGTAATCACTATAAGTTATAATCTTAACCATTTTATTATTACTAGAGAAGAATGTTCGAACAGATGTTCTAGCACCTTTCTCTTTTAACAAGTCTTGTAAGTTTTCAGCATAATAGTTACCACCGTTATTCATTTCAACATCACCACGAACCACTTTATGGTCTGCCCATTTTTCAGCAACTCTAGGTCTAGTTATCTCTGGAAGTCTATTATCAAAAATAACATCGTCAACATATACAAAATCACCATGAACATAACCAATAGGACTAGCAACATTGTCTATACCCATATTTTTACTATCACAAATAGAAATGATAGAATCTGGTTGTTCTTCTGGTAATGTGAAATAATATTGCAATTCGTCTTTTTGATACAATAAACCCTCACGTTCAATTGGTTCTTGCATATATAGAGCGTTAAAACTTAATTCATCCATAGAATCTTGTTGTTGTTTATAATAATTAGTATCAAAACCACCGTGAAAATTAAAAGCACTTTCACCATCTTCGTCAAAACAAGGTAATTTAATAGATTTGCAACGTGGATTATCCTCATTATCAATATCTAAACGTGAGATAGGGTCATGAACGCTCCATCTTGTAGCAACATGAATTTCTTTACAACCCATTTTCTTTCTTTGTCTTGCATTGACTGAATAAGTTTGATATAATTTTTCCAAACGTGTAGGTGACATAGCTTCTTCAATACCAGAAACCATATCATCGCAGTACAGATAGTTACCTGCTTCTGCACGACCTGTCATAGAACCATTAATTGGAACAAATGTGATACTTGGGTATCTTTTTTGTACTTTGAGCCAAATTTCTTCACGCTTTGCGTTTTGGTTTACTAAAGGGGATTCTGGAAACATTGCTAAATACCGTTCATGCTGAACTATTTCCATAACACCGATATAGAAACTTGAAGTAATACTATCAGAATATGATGTTGCAAGCTGTGTTTGCTCTGGATGCCTACCAATAATCCACGCTAGAAAACGTATTCCATATGTGGTTTTACCAACCCTAGGAGGGCAGGAAACCAATAACAAATCGTACTTGTCATAAATTTCCATGCCGTTAAGTCCATCTACCAACTCTGCCATACAATCTTTTCGGTGGTCGTGGAAACCCCTGTTTGGGTCGGTCTTATCTTCATCGAACTCCAAATATTCATTGAACGCACCAAAATCATACGGTGCAATCAAACATAATATCTGCTCATACAACTCATAAACTTCCAAAAGTTCTGTTGGAGTTTTTTCGCTGTCTAATAATTCCTCTTTTAGTTTCGGGATAACCTCATTTTTATAATGCTCAACTTGTTCAATATCCATTTAAACACCACCAATATACACGTTGTGAGCATTACTTAACGCTGTAATATATTCTTTTAAACTTTCATTTAATTCTGGTAGTCTTTTTTCAAATTCTTTAACATAGTCACTGTCTATAAAACTACTTGGTTGAAATTTTAATTTCTCCATAATACACTTACATCCTTTTTCTCACCAGACAACTTAATTACTGGAAACTTAGTGTTGCTTTTCGGAGTATACAACCCTTTCAAAGCGTATCCACCAAGCATCTGATAACTAGGTACTGTAACGTGGGTAAATTCGGCAATTCGCACAACCTCATTGTGACTATCTACAACAATCTTAGCAGGGAAATCACATTCGGGACTATGTGTGTGTCCAGTAACAAATACATCCGTACCATCAATGCTGTATCCAAAGTTAGAAACCTTGTTTCTACTACCACCGTGAGCCAGAGTGAATACATAACTACATTGTCTATCCTTTTTTCTTTGTCCTAAATTTACTTTAATAAAAGCCATATTTTCTCGGTATAAATCTTCCAAATCTAGTTTACACATAATATCATAAAGTGGACAATCACCTGTGAGCATCGTACTTCTATAACAGTGATTACCTTGGACTACACCGAGAATCCTGTCTTTTAGGGGTCGCAATTCTTCCAATAGAAACTCCTTAGCTTGTCTGGGAGACATTGCATTATCATAGCAGTTACCTTTACTATTTTTCAGCGTATTATCCAACATATCTCCGACAATGACCACATAACCGTTTGGGTCAGCCAATACAATTTCTTTCCATTTTAGCCACATAGCCAAGTTACATTCGGTACTACCAACGTGTAAATCCCCGATGGGGTAAATGTTCATTTCGCTCATACCTCTACCGAATTTATGCTTAATCAACTCAAAATCATGTTTCATTTTCATACTCCCCTTAATTTAATTAGAAATGTATGAAATGCGTCCAATAAAGCATCTTTTAATTCACGAATACGAATATTAAGTTCCTCCGAATACTCAACCAATGTCATTTCGCTTTTAGGTTTCATTTTCATACTCCCTTTTTAATTTCTTTCTCTATTATAGTGTACCAGAAATACCTTGATTTATTAACATCTTACAACCCTTTTTAATTTTTTTCAGAAATTTTAAAAAACTATTGACAAGATTTAAAATCTATGATATAATATATTTATATTAAAAAAAAAGGAGATATTAAAATGATTATAAACCCAATTGATGTTGAAGTTACAAGAGGACTTGAATTATACAATTATATAATTAATAAAATAGAAACAGCAAAGAAAAATGGAAATAAGAATTGTTCAATACACTGGAATGAAATTTCCAAATATACTGGACGCTCCACCGAAATCGCATCTAAATATTTAATTAGAATGGGTTTTTATTGTAAAGAAGATTTTATGAATCCCTGTACTTTCAATATATGTTGGTAGGTTTCTTTTTTAATTTTTTTGAGAATTTTTAAAGGTGCTTTTTTATTTTTTGAGGGTGATAAGGGGAGTGATGGGGCGGTTTTCTTTAACACGCTAAAGGGGTAGGGTACTACTGTGCTAAAGTGTGCATAAAAATACAAGGGAATTGTATAAATATACAACTCCCCTGCAATCTGTCAAGTATTCAATTTTATCATGTGATATAGTATCATGAATGGTAATAACAGGATGAAAATGAACTGTCCTTTATTCCTCACTTTCTGCACATGGAGTATCATATGGCGAAGTAATTTCTTTTTTATATCTGTCATAATTCATAATGACATACTGTGCATTGTAACATGCCTGTATATTTGATATTTGCACTAGATTGTCAGTCAGTGGGTCATATTGATACATCAAATCGTTGCTTGCGATATATACATCATCGTCCAAATCAATCTCCTTGAAGATGCCATTATCTAGCAGTAATGAACCACTAAAAGGTAGTTGGTGTCCAAGTGCTTGCATTCTCTCATAATTGAATTCTAAACTATCATCATTTTTGGTAGAGTAGTCATAATATTCGTCATACCAACCATATGAGGAGTATGCCCCTTTATAACTCCATGTTTTGGAATAGCTGTGTGTAAAGTTACTATATAACCAACCGTCACACTCATTGAATGCACCAAATACAATCATATCTGTGGTGTCCATAAATAGCCATTTAGCACCACTGTCCGTAATATAAGGGATAAATGCCTTGCGTTTAAAAAACGCCTTGTCAAGAGCCTTAGGGAACGCCAGACGGTCTTTAATATACTGCATAGTGTCGGAAAAGGTGCTTTTATATGGAATGTCAATTGAGGTAACCCCATTCATGGCACAAATTACATCTGTTCGACCTTTTAAGGCTGTCAATCGTTCGTCAACGGCTGTCACTGGGAATGGATGCGTGTTTTCCTGTGATACACCCCCATGTGTTGAAATACGATAATGCAATAGTAGTTGCACATCTTCCAAATTGTAACGGTCAATAACTAGCTTCTGTAGCGTGTTCTTGAATGTATCAAAGGTCATAAAGCCTTTTCTAAATCGTACATGTTTATCTCCCTTTACGCAGAACGCAAAGCCTGCTCCATCGTCGTTATTGTCAAAGCAATTTCTGATTTTTTCCCAATCCAAAGTGTTGATACCGTATGGCTTTCCTGCAATAATACACATAATATTTTTCTCCCTTATATTTAAAGTTTAATTTCTGTTATTCTTGAATCAATGCCCAATTTATGGCAATAGTTGTTAAAATTATCAGATGCACCTGCGAAAATATCTTTCCATTTTGCGTTATAACATGTTTCCATATCATGGTTTTTTGCGTACTCTGTGAACAGGTCAACCCATTCCAAAGATGCAAGGAAAGTATTGGTATTTAGTGTTCCCTTAAAGAAACGAAATTCCACAGTAGCGTTATTTCTGATATTTATGGCTTGATATCTTGCGTAGGCATTATCCTCGATAATGTCGTTTACATTGCAATCTTCCAGTAATGATTTACTTTTATTCTTTTTTGCCCACTGGTCAAGACCGTCGTACTCCCTGCGTGAAAATGTTACAACATCGTCCCATATTTTATCAAGCATTACAATCATTCGTGCGATTGTGGGGTTTGCATTGTTGTATTCATCCCTTAATGCTTTTCGTGATACATGCACATGCAGTCCACAAGTATCCACATCATGACTGCGTAAATCATGGAACGCTAGTTGAGAAAATGCAGTTTTGTAGTCCTTTTGCATATGGTATGCTAGTGTGGCAGGCTGTGTAGCAATCTCGAAGCCGTCAGACAATGAGCCGTCATATTTGCACTCTATGAAATTTTCACCTAATATTTCTAAAGCACTTATTGCTCCTTTGTTCTTTTCACAACCGATACTTTCAACTTCCAACTCGATACCAAAATACTTGTCGGTTTCCTCTCCGTCCAGTTTGTAAAAATGGTCTGCTTCTGTGTGTCCATAACCCCCAATCACTGAACGATTTTCGTAACATTCGTTACAGTAGTAGTCCCCACTAAATTCTACGCTTTCATCAATTTCGATGAAATTCCCACATTCATAACATTGCCGATAGTGTTCGTATATACAACTGTTACACATTCTTTCCCCGTTTGGTGCTTCCATTACATCCCAACTGCGTACATATTCATTGCAGGTTTCGCAATGTATGAGAACCTCTCTCGCACATTCTCGGCAGTATTGTCCACCACTTGCTCGTGTGCTAGTTCTTTTCTTGTGCCAACAACCACAATTTTCGCAATGATGATAATTTTCCGATGCACATTCTCTACATATGAACCCATCACCAGTTATGAACATATCAGATGTTCCATGATGGATTTTCCCACAGTCATGACATTCCCAACCATTAAAAACTTGCTCGTCAGTCATGTAAATTTGTAATAATTCTTGTGATAACTGCATACCACCTCTGCGAAGTCCGTAATGAATAGAACCGTCCACAACTGTAATTCCAGTAACACGAAACGCTTTTCTACGCTTGAAGCGTTTACGCAGTCCGTCAGTCATTTCTATGCCACCGTAAGTCCTGCCAACTCTTAGATATGGTTTCAGCGTTACAAAATCCCCACGCTTAAATAATGGCATTTCGTTCTCATTTGGGTCAACGAAATAAGTGCCTCTTGCCCACAACCATGAATTTTCTACCACTCTCACATGGTCACCCTCGCTAACGCTTTCAATGGTCATAAGTTCGTTTGCTCGTGTTCTCATATCAGAATTGATATTCACACCGTTTATTTGATATGGGACTTCATCAATTGATGCGATTACTCGGACTTTCATACCTGCATAAAGTTGCATTTTCAAAATCTCCTTTTAATTACCAGATTGTTTTAATGTATTCGCTGTATGAGGTGTTACCCCCATGTAATTTGTGGGACAGCCATAACAGGCTTTCAAATAATAAGTAGGTCAACGCTACGGCAGTAGTCACCATACAGGCAAGCATAATTTCAATCATTTTGAACCTCCTTTCACATCATTTACAATTGTAGAAATTGCATTTTGAATTTTTCCAATCTCCTTATATGCGTTTACTGCTACGATTGGATTATCCAACATTTCAGAACAAGCATCAAGAATAGCCATCAATTGTTTTACCATTTTTTCACCCCCTGTTTTGTGTTTCGTGTTTAGCACTCTTTTAGTATATCACCACTTTTCCATAATGTCAAGAACTTTTTTTGAGCTTTCCAAATCCGTTTGGTGGTCGAAGTCAATCGCCAGTTTCCAACCCTGTTTGGTGTGTCGCTCGTTTGAACTGTTTATATCTTAATCCATAAATGTGAACTAGATATGAACAAATTATGAACAAATTATGAACATTCCAAAATACAGGGGATACATATATAAATGCGTGTGTATGTGCGTGTGTGTAGCGTGTACGACGCTTAAAACGCTCTCACAGGCTCTCACAGGCTCATATAGAGCATTTAAGGCTATGGGGTATATACTGACCCTCACAGACTCTTAAAACGCTTTACAGGGGATTATAGACGCTTTACTAATTTAGCACTTTAGTTCGTGAAAGTTTTCGGTCCACTTTAGCACGCTAAATCGTTAGCACTTTAGTGCGTGAAAGTCTTGCATCCAGATATTACCACCTCCCCATATATACCTAAAGAGTTTGAAAGCTGTGCCTTATAGAGTTTGAAAGCTGTGAATGGCTCTGTGACGCTCTGAGAGGCTCTACAACGGCTTTTAAGGTACAGGGGTATATAAACATACTGCTAGGGGTCTTAAAACGCATTCTACGGCTTACAGGGGCATAACAAAAGACACCCACCATAATAGTGAGTGCCTAATGCAAGAAAGGGAGAATTATGAAATGCAGTTTAGCGTCTTGCCAAGGACGTATAGAGTTTGAAAACTACCCAATTATAATATCCATATTATTTCAACCCCATTTGTTTAATTTTATCAGCCACTTCATCAGCAGACACTTTTGTATCCGATGTGATTTCGACCTTTTGGTTTTCCACATAGTTATATTGTGTTTTAAGTTTGAACATTTGTGGTACTGGTTTGTTATCCAATTTAGCATGGTAAACCATTTCCATAATTTTCATTGCTCTATTCAAAACTTTGTATTTGACACAATACTTTTCTTCTCGCAACCACCTAGAAAATTGTCCATCGCTAACATTTAACCATACGATTAAAGCAGGTCTTGACGGTTCAAGATTTATTTCCTCGCACGTTTCAAAAAATTCGTTCACACTTTGTTCAAATTCTTCGTCCGTCCATTTACCTTTATATTCAATCCTATTATCCAAAAGAATACGAGTTTTAGCCATAACAGATTGCGTTAAATCGTCGGCTTGAAATTTAGCCAACTTAGCATCATCAAAGTTTTTCAGTCCTGCGTTTTCTGCACAGGTATGTTTTCCTTTACTTGGTCTAGGCATAATGTAAATCCTCCATTCATAGTAATCTCTATACTTTTATTATACCATAAACCAATAAGAAAAATAACATCATTCTTCATAAATAAAATCAAGAAATGACTTGACGCAATTATGGACTGCAAAACATAATAAACCGACAATAACTAACACACAAATAACTAGAAATATTACTCCAAAAATTACCATTATTCTCACCCACCGTTAAAAATCTATTTCAACATTTCAGAAACTACTGCCAAAGTCGCTCCAATTATACCACCTAAAACCATACACTGTACAACTCCCATTTTTACACCCCCATAAACTGTAACCAACAAACGTACAGTCCACCGACTAAGATACCAGAACAAAATGCCAGTAAATGTTTATTCATAATTTTAATACCTCCGAATTTATTCTTCCATCAAACCAATGTTTTTACTAGCTAATAATAAACTTTCATATAATGAACTCTCCTCAAATTTTTGCAACTCCACTTTAACCGCGTGTCTTTCATAAAAAGCTTCAATCGCTGTACTAGTTGTAAGTCCCAATGAAGCCGTGATTAAAGTCAATTCTCTCCCACTCAATTCCAGTGTGTACTGTTTCTTATAAATATTCTCTTTTTCCATATCTAAGATTTTCATTTTTCATTTTCCTTTCATAATTAAATATATCCCACCTTAACGGAACTAACAATAATCATAAACAAATGTTCCAGATTTTCTATCCTCACAAGCCAATCGTCTATTACCTTGAATTTTGGTTACACAATGTTTGCAATTACTTCCACTAATGCGATATAATTTTTCATAAGCAGTTTTCACTTTTCTTCTAGCTTTTTTATTAACCTTACTCTTAAAATTAGCCATACCTAAAAAACCTCCTTAACAGATATAACAGAAATAACAGCACTTTCCTACCTCTTTATATATTACTTTTATTTACTATTATACTTTATTTATTATCTTTTATTGTTAGTAATAGAAAAAGAATAATATATATAGTATATAAAGGTGTAGAAAAGCACCATATAGCACAAGATGTAGTGGTTCAAAATCCTAACGGACACTAGAGAAGAACCGTTAAAACAACTGTTAGCTATCCGTTAAAATCCCAACTGTTAGCCTATTTGTTACTCTTTTGTAATCATTTCATCAATATTACAAGCCGTTTTTATATCAGTAACGGATGAAACGCTAATTTCTAACAGAATAGATTTACGGTTTTCACTACAATCTAAAACAAAATTTGGGTATGAAATGCGATGAAGTCTACCTGTTAACTCCTCTAAAATAGATACTTTGCTACCACGTCTGAATATATCGTATTTACCATAATTCTTATCATAAGTCAGTTTTACTTCATTATCGACCATGAAAATTTCGCCTTTAAACTCCAAACATTCAATGTGTTTTACTTCATTTTCCATTATTTTCTACCATCCTTAAATTCATTTTTATGTGATTCAATCCACTTTTCTATCGCAAAATCGTAACATCCTGTTTCAATTGGAGTATCACATTTACTTGGAATACGGTAAAAATAACAACCGTAATCGTTGCTATATCGTCCGTTTTCACACACTGATTTGATTGCTTTTTCAGTTACGGTCATTTTCCCTCACCAAACCTCTCATATAATTCCTTAATTTTAGATTTCGCCACCAACAAACCATCACTTTTTGTACCTTTGCAAATCCTATATTCATTCATTTTCTTAGTCAACTCCTGTTGTATAATATCATATTCAAATTTAGTCATTTTAACTACCTTTCTTAGTAATATTTAATATAAAATTAGCATCTTCAACAACTCTTTGCTTGTCAAAACCCTCTAATCTTGGGTAAAGTTGCATTCCAGTACCAATTTCAAAGTCATAAAACGCTGAATGATACCGAGATTGCTTAAATTCATCTGGAAAATCGTTCATCATACCGTATAATTGGATGCAATTTCCGTCATAAACTTCATCGGAACAAACATTCTGGTCTAAATCATAGTAGATGTATGAGTGTACTAACAACCACCGTTCCAGTAGGTTTATTTTTTCAACAATGCTAAATTCTTTTCTAAAAGTCAAGTTAAATCCCCCTTAAAACCAAATCCATTTCAAACAAGTAACAAATAGTGATAATACAAACGACGCAAATGTAAATAACAATGGAATATAAGCCAAACACATTAGAACATTTTCCGTTTTAGTATCTGGTTTTGCACAACACCCACATAATCCAAATATGAAAAAGAATAAGAACGATGTCCAAAACATTTTTACGATTACATCAGCAAATAATATCATTTAATATCTCCTTAAAAACTAAATCTACAAGCACTAAATCTACAAGCACTAGCACCAACAATTCCGTTCTCGTCAGCATCATCACTCTCATTGATACAAATATGACACCCATCAACTGGTCTTTCAACATCATTTTCATCTTTCTCAATGAGTTTTAGGCAGTTAGCATCTTCATTAAAAAACCAACCATGACCCTCTGGACACTCTCTGTTACAATCATGACCTTTGATATGATTATCAAAATGAACCCCAATTCTGCAGAAATTACTATCAATAGCAATCACAGTTCCATAA
>Ga0193951_1000109_pt1 | contig 36362 bp, 34 predicted proteins | sample BB_2_MG_FD_140370 | JGI IMG/M metagenome (GOLD analysis project Ga0193951, IMG submission 140370) | Microbial mat bacterial communities from the Broadkill River, Lewes, Delaware, United States - BB_2_MG | ecosystem: Environmental > Aquatic > Freshwater > River > Microbial mats | place: USA...
GGAATAGGTGAGTTTTCCGATATTATTTGGGCACCAATTTCGGGTTGGTTAATGACCAAATTATATAAAGGAAAGGCAGGTAAAGTTGCAGGTATAATAACTTTAGTAGAAGAAGCCTTACCTGGCTTTGATGTTATCCCAACGTTTACAATGATGTGGTTTTATACTTATGTACTTAATAAAGAGCATACTAATGACAAAGCATAAAAAAAAGCACTCCTTAGAGTGCTTTTTTTTTACTGTATTACAAAAAAACTATTTATTGAACTTCTATAGAGAACGTAACTTCAACATCTGTGCTACCACCAGCACTAGCAGAAGTTCCGTCGTTTGGTTTTGTTGGTTCGTGGATTAATTCTATTGTAAGAGATCCAGTTCTTGCATCACCAGTAACGAGTGTAGTCTCTATACCAACTGGGTTTCCATCAACATCTAAATCATCTTTAGAAATAGTAATATCTGAAATAGACGGTGTGTAGAAAAACTCGTGTTCATCACCTTCATTTTCAACTTCTAAAGTGATATTTTCAGCTGGGTTTTCAGTTTCATTTAATAATTGTATTTCACCAATATAGGTTGTATTTGCTGTTAATGGGCCTGAAACATCAAATGTGCCTTCAGCACCACCTTCTCCGTCTAAATCTTGAAATTCTAAGGTAACAACATCAGTTCCGTTGGTTAAAGTATATTTAACTGTAGTGATGAGTTCTTCTTCGTGGTCATGATCATCATGATTGTCATCATCGCTAGAACATCCTACAAATGCTAAACTTGATACAAAAAGAAAGGCTAATAATTTAATTGAATGTTTTGACTTCTTGTTTTTCATAATTCTATTTTTTTTGAGTTAATAATTGATTTTTATTTTTAAATTAATATTTCGGCCTAATTCATTAGCAAAATAACGTTGTCTGTTTAAATACTCGTTGTAAGATGTATTTAATAAGTTTTCGATATTCAATTCTAATCGTAATGCTCCTGTTTTAAATGCTTTAAACTTAATGGAACTATTAAAACTAAATACTGAATAGGCTGGTGAAGTGGAGCTAATATCTACATAAACATCCTCTTGTAACACAGGGTCGAATGTATAAAAATTATAGTCCGGATAATTGTTTTGTTGTAATACAGTTTTATGTGTTAGACCAATAGATAATTGATTTAAAGTTTCATTATAATAAGTTATACTATTTGTGAAATTTGTTGAAGGCATATGAATAAGTGATATGTCTTCTGAAAGATTATCTCCTTGCAACAAACTCAAATTGCCTTTATAATTAAATTTTTGAGTTATTTTTTTATTGACATCAATATCAACTCCAAATATCTGCGCATTTACCTGATTGTATTTCCACACCGGAAATGCGCCTCTAATTGTTGTTGTAATTCCGGTAGGAATGAGCTGAATATAATCATTGATATATTTGTAATAGGGACTAATTGAAAATCCGAAATCCTGATTGTTTTTTTCAAAAGATGCGGCAACTTTATGTGCTATTTCTTTGTTTAAGGTTAATAATCCTATTTCAATTCTAGCAGCGCTATGATGTAGCCCATCACTAAATAACTCTGAAGGATTTGGTACCCTTGTTGCTAAACCATAATTAACAAATAATGATGTGTTGTTGTTAAATTGCTTAGCGTATCCTAGGTTAGCAGAAAGGTTATGAAATGTAAATTCTGGACGTGTTAGAATCTCTGAATTATCGATTTCATTGGTTTCAAACTGCGGAAATAACTCATCATAATTATAGGTGTCATTCCAGTCCGTGAGGTTATAGTTTTTTTCTGCTTCAATACGTGTAAAATCGTAACGTGCTCCAGCACTAAACTCAGAAGTTGCACTTAAATTATAGTTACCAATAAAATACAAACTGGCATCGTATTTATCAAAATCAGGAATTAATGGATTGGCTCCAGTGCCAGAAACAGCATCGTTTTGTTGGTAACGGAATAAGACACCAGTATCTAGTTTCAAATCCTCCATAAAGTCTATATGTAAATTAGACTGTAATGAGTTGGTAAAAAGACGAAGGTCTACTACAGGTGTATCTGAAAAACGTCCTCTTCTAACATCAAATTCTTTTCGTCTGTTGATTTGCATATCGTACTGAACTGTTAATTTTCCTAAATTTTGAAATCGTTTATACGCTTCAATTTTTGCTAAATGATGAAGAATTTCTTGTCTAGGATCATTGATGCTATACGAGAAGTCTTCGATAACACGAGGCTCTTTACTATTAATGGCAGCTACTAAATCTCCTACATTACCAATATGAGAGGCTTTTAAAATGGCTAATTCATTATGTACCAAACTGTAATACGCGTCAAAACCTTTTTCAAAAGTTCTATAGCCAATTCTAGCTGATGCATTAAAGTTTCTTATACCACTGTTGGTTAAAATATAATCTGGACTTTCAAAATCTCCAAACTGTTTATAACTAGACTGTAATCTACTGTAAAATCCAGATTTATAGGTTTTAATAAGTTCAGTGTTAATATTGCCTCCACGTCCATTAGAATTTAATGAAAGGGTAGTGCTACCAAATAGACTGTCTTGTGCCACATATCTTTTGGGTTGCACTAGAATTAAACCTCCAATAGCATCACTTCCGTATTTTAAAGTGTTAGCTCCTTTTATGACTTCTACTTTATGACTAGAATTAATATCGATATTTGGTGCGTGTTCATCTCCCCATTCTTGGTCGAACATACGGACGTTATTATTAACAATTAACAACCTACTGCTATGTAAACCATGTATCATCGGTTTTACAATAGTACTACCAGTATTTAATGAAGACATACCACTCATAGCGTTTAAAGCATCTCCTAATGATTTATCGGTATACTTTTCTAACGCTTCTTTATTAATAGATTGCTCTATACTTGTACCTTCCGTTTTTAAATGAGAATTTACGACAACTTCATTTAATTCCTCTAGATGGTGTTCTAAGGAAATAACATTAAAAACATCATTATTAATGGTATACGATACTGTTTTAGTTTCGCAGCCAATATGAGAAATAGTTAACGTTAAAGGTCCTGTACACAGATTTTCAATTTTGAATTTTCCATCTAAATCCGACATTAAATATTTATCATTTTCTTTAATGTAAATGGTGGCAGATGCTATGGAAGTCCCATCATGAAAATCTTTGACTTCACCTAAAAATGTATAATTGCAGTTTTGGCTAAAGCTAAAGCTGGAAATAGCTAAAACTATGCCTATAATTATTGGTTTCATTCAAATCGATTAATAAGAGAGAATTAGAAAAAAGTATTCTAACAATTGTTAGGAGGTCCTCTTACATATGTTGTAAAGTAAGTATAATCTTTAAAAGTATTATAATACGAAACCGCTGGTGAAGTTGTAGTCTCGTCTATAAGATTGTTATCATCATTTATAAAAATAAATAAATGATTTGTGAGTTTAAATTTGTAAAAATCACAATCAATATCTGCCTCGTGAAAGTGAGTTGTTATTGATTTATCTTCTTCACAACTACGGTGTTTATGATGGGTAAATACGTGATTTAGTTTTATAATTGAAGGACATACCACAGTCAGCACTAACATAAATGCTAATGTTCTAAAAAGAGAAGAAAGAACGGTGCTTATATTCAATTAAAAAAACGTTTAAAACCTAATCTACTTAGCATTTTCTTTTCGAACTCCCAGAAAAACTTAAACTGACCAAAAAGCCATCCATAAGTCACTAAAAGGATCTGATAAAAAATGAGCCCAATGATAATGAATAAAACCCAATATACCATAGGTGTTAAGTTTTCTTTAGTAATTCCCATCAATGCTATAATAGGTCGTCCTATGTATAAAGATGATGTTCCGGTGAAAGCAAAAACCATAAACACACGAATCATTTCCCAGCGATACTTAAGAATCCATTTGTTTTCTAATTTCTTAAATATGAACAACGTAATTTTTAATAAAATAAAGAAAACAAGGAGCGTCGCAACTATAGTCAAAATTTGTCCATATTGTTCTAAAAAAGCATTTGCTATTTTAAAAGCGGAATAGAGCAAAATTAGCAAGCCAAAAAAAGGAAATACCAATTGCCAATTGTGTTGAATTTCCCATTGTTCTTTAAATTTTTTCATAGCACGTTGTTAGTGCTGCAAATTTAGTAAATTATGGTGTCTTTTTATCTTAAATTCTAGGCATAAAAGACGATAAACGTTGGTTGTACGTTAATTGGAAATAGAGAAAATAATTATAAAGTTTGTAGTTTACTTCATAGCCGTAATCAGTGCGTGTGTCATAATCTATTCTCACCTCATATAGATTTGGGTCATAGGTATGAGGTTGTAGCTGTCTTTGATTCCAAGCTTGTACCAAAATAGCGTTTCTGGCTTCTAACCATTCTTGAGAGTGGTAGCCTTCTGGTCTTGCTGTACTTTGTAACCATGAATTAAAGCCAGGTTCTATTATAATGATTTCATAATCGTTTTCATCGCTACTAATAGATACGGTATCATTTTGTATTAAGCTATATTCATTTCCATTATTAATTACAGGATTCGTATTATAAGATTTGCAACTTGCAATTATAATGAGTACAACGATAAAGGGGATAATCTTTTTCATGAATTTGTTCTATTGTTTTATATGCTCAACATTAACATGCTATTTTCTAGATAAAAACATCACATTCGTGAACCACGAATATTAAAGATATTAAAAAAATGTTAGTGTTATTAAAGTTTTACTTTGATTTAACACCTCAAAGTAACGATAGAATCATCGTTAATACAATAGAAAATAAGTAAACTAATACTTTAAATGCGTAAAGCTATGCATTTATATAGTTTGGCATAGTGGTAATAAAAAAAAGCAGCGCGTTATAAACGGACTGCTTTTACAATTATAAAAAAAACAGAATTTTATTTACCAAAGATACCACCTAATAGACCTCCAATACCTCCAGCACTTTTATTATCACCTCCTAAAACCATACCAGCGACATCATCAATAACGCTTCCATCTCCATCGGCATCTAATATTTTTTCTAAAAAACTTTGTTCATTCTGTGTCTTGCTTCCTCCCAGTAAACCACCTAAAAGTCCACTAATATCAGATTGCGAACTCACATTATTTTGATGGGCTTGTTTTCCTAAAACTCCCATTAAAATTGGAGCTGCCACTTTTAATATATTAGCTACGGAGCCTGAGTCTAAACCAGCTTTTTGTCCGATAACTTGTTCAACTCCCTGTTGTTTACTACCTAGTACATGGCTAAGAATTTTGGCTCCATCATCTTTTACATTGTCGTCTACACCACCACCAAATAAACCACCAAGGTTATCTAAGATACTGCCATCGTGCTTTTTATTTAATGCACTCATAAGTCCGGCTGCTCCTTCTGGAGTAGACGCATTGCGTTCCATCGCTTTCATAAGTACAGGTAAAGCCATGGTTAGTACACTACTTGTTTTGCTTTGATCTGTTCCGGTAGAGCCAGAAACACCGCTAATGATGTTTTTTCCTAAGTCGCTGTTTAATAAGTCTAAAATTCCTGCCATTTTGTTTATTGTATAAAATTAATAATAATAAGTATTTCAAGGTACAAAAAAAAAGTCCCACAATAGTAAGACTCATTTTATTCGGTTTGGTCACATTTTTTTTATGCTAACCTAAAATAGATATAATTTGTTCAGCTAATTCACTACCAATTCTATCTTGTGCTTCGTTGGTTGCCGCACCAGTATGTGGGGTTAATGATAAAGCAGGATTCATTAATAATTGAATTTCTGGTTGTGGTTCTTTTTCAAAAACATCTAAAGCAGCTCTAGATACTTTACCACTTTGTATAGCTTTTACTAAGGCTACTTCGTTAACCACACCTCCACGCGCTGCATTGGCGATAATAACACCATCTTTCATTTGTTTAAATTCAGCTTCGTCTATGACATATTCTTTTTGAGCTGGTACATGTAGCGTTAAAAAATCAGCTTGTTTTAAAACGTCTTCTTTTGAAACAGTTTTTATTTCAAAATTTAATTTTTGGCCATCAAAGAAATCGAGTTGAAGATCTGCTTTTTCTATAAATGGATCGAATGCTACTACTTTCATTCCTGCTCCGATAGCGACTTTAGCTGTAGCTTGGCCTATACGTCCAAAACCTAAAACACCTAAAGTTTTACCTTTAAGTTCGGTTCCTTTTGCATAAGCTTTCTTTAAGTTCTTAAATTTAGAATCTCCTTCTAAAGGCATATCGCGATTAGAGTTGTGTAAATAACGCGCTAAACCATAAAAGTGTCCAAACACCAATTCTGCTACAGAGTGTGAGGAAGCGGCAGGTGTATTAATAACACTCAGTCCTTTGCTGCGTGCATAATCTACATCTATATTGTCCATGCCAACTCCACCACGACCTATAATTTTTAGGCTAGGGCAGTTGTCAATTAAATCTTTTCGTACTGTTGTAGCACTTCTCACTAATAAAATAGCGATGTCATTTTTATTAATGTAGTTTTCTAACTGTTCTTGTGCAACTGTGGTTGTAATGACTTCGTAACCTGCTGCTTCTAATGCATTAATTCCACTTTGAGAAACTCCGTCGTTTGCTAATACTTTCATTGAGAAATATGTTTATCATTTCCGTAGCAACGGAAACGTATTAAATTTTGATATTATTTTTTTGCTGTGTGCCTTAAGCCTTACTTTCTAGTTCACTCATAACTTCAACCAATGCTTTAACACTATCTAAAGATAAAGCGTTATACATAGAAGCTCTGTAGCCGCCAACACTTCTATGGCCGTTGATACCATTAATGCCTGCTTCTTTTACCATAGCTTCAAAAGTTTCTTTTAAGTTTTCGTTCTCTAGAGTAAAAGTAGCGTTCATCATAGAGCGGTCTTCTTTAACGGAATATCCTTTAAATAATGGGTTTAAATCAATTTCAGAATAAATTAATCTCGCTTTCTTTTCGTTTTCTGCTTCAATAGCTTTAATACCTCCAAGATTTTTTAACCATTCTAAAGTTAGCATTGATGTATACACAGCGAACACAGGAGGAGTGTTAAACATACTTCCTTTACTAATATGTACTTTATAATCCATCATTGATGGAATTTTTCGCGATACTTTTCCTAATATATCTTCTTTAACGACCACTAAGGTTGTACCTGCGGGTCCCATATTTTTTTGAGCACCAGAATAAATTAAATCGAATTTTGAAAAGTCTAACTGACGCGAAAAGATATCACTACTCATATCACATACCATAGGAACTGGTGAGTCAGGAAAACTTTTCATTTGAGTTCCGAAAATAGTGTTGTTAGATGTGCAATGAAAATAATCGTAGTCTTCTGGAATCTCGTAACCTTTTGGTATATAGTTGTAGTTGGCGCTTTTAGATGAGCCTACTTCGTAAATATCATCGTATATTTTTGCTTCTTTAATGGATTTGTCTGCCCAAGTTCCAGAGTTTAAGTAACCTGCTCTTTTTTCTAGTAAATTTAAAGCTACCATTAAAAATTGAGTACTTGCTCCTCCTTGAAGAAATAGCGCTTTGTAGCCTTTGCCCTCGAGACCTAACAGTTCTAATGCCAAGGATCGTGCGTTTTCCATCACATCTACAAATGGTTTACTTCTGTGAGAAATTTCTAACAGAGATAATCCGTCGTCAAAGTTTAAAACTGCCGCTGCTGCTTGTTCAATTACCGTTTTTGGTAATACACATGGTCCTGCACTAAAATTATGTTTTTTCATTCTGCTATGAATTTAATTCAGAATCTTAACAAATTAATTCTGAATTTATTATTTTTTGATAGCTACAAAGGTGCTAATTAATTGCCTAAAATATGTTATGAAAATGATAATTTTTAAGCCTTGTTTTGACGATTTCGTTTGAATATTTTCTATATCTTAAAAAATCTTCATTTCGCAATCAGGCTTTATATTTTTATAGGTGTTGACCTCTGAAAACAGATAACGGGTTTACCGATTTGTACACTAAAAATGCTGCGGTCTTTAAATAAGTGATTTTAAGATAAGTTCAACAAGAATTTAATAGAGTCAACATTGTCTGCATAATCCCAAAGTTGAGGGTTTTGAGTCTTGCCAAATGCGACTTCATTATTAGAAAAACCGTTAGCAACTACGCATTGAATCTTATCAGAATCCGTTTTAAGCTTCTGCTGTAATTCTGCGATATCATTGTATTTTTCGTAAAATAATGTGGCGATAGGTGAAGCATAACTATCGTCTTCTTTAATCATTAAAAAGCCATTTTCTAGCATATCAAACTCGCTCATTAAATATACGGCCTTATTATAATCGTAATTATTGGCGTATTTAGACTCGTTAATAATTGGGTGCCATTTGTACACAGCATTAAAAAAAGCATCAAAATTATAGTCCTTTGGGACAAAGAATTTTGCTACATTTCTGCATCCTAATCCATAGTATCTAAAGATATCATCAGATAGACCTTCTAATTCTTCTTTAGTTTCGTTTCCAGTTAAAACTGCAACCGAATTTCTGTTTTTTCGTATAATCGATGGTTTATCTTTAAAGTAATATTCAAAATAACGAGCAGTATTATCGCTTCCGGTAGCAATAACAGCATCGAAGTTTTCCAATCGGTCTTCTGTGAATTTAATTTTACCTTTAAATTCGGGTTCAATAACCTCTAAATATTTTGCTAAAAAAGGTAGTAAATGTTTATCGTTAGAGGATTGTTTTACAAGTACATGATGCCCTGAAATGAGCACACTTAAAAAATCATGAAACCCAACTAATGGAATATTTCCGGCCATAATAATAGCCACCGTTCGTGGTGTTTTTGAATTAAAGTTATAACTACTGAGCCATTGGTTGATGTTTTTACTGGAAAGTGCATTAGACCAATTGTTAGTAGCAAAAGTGATGTTCTTTTTTGTAAACCAGCCATTGTGTTCTTGTGCCAGTTTTATTTGGTGTTTAAAGCCATCAAAAAACAAATCATTTGCTGGTATATTATCATTTTTAAGATATCCGTTTTCTTGAAATTGATTTAAAAAGGCGCCTAATTTTACAAAAGCGTTAATTCTTTGTTGTAAATCCATAATGGGTTTGGTTATGCAATGTTTTGGCTTTATTTTTGCAACTGCAAATTTAAGCAAAGCAAATGAGCAAGAAAAGGTTTGATTTTGATAATAAATTAAATTTTTTAGAATTAAGTAAGCCTCATTTTTAATGATCAATTAAAATAGAAATTTATGGCAATTATAATCACTGACGAATGTATAAACTGTGGAGCATGTGAGCCAGAATGTCCAAATACTGCTATTTACGAAGGTGCTGACGATTGGAGATATTCTGATGGTACAAGTTTAAATGGTAAGGTGGTGTTACCAAACGGCGAAGAAGTTGATGCCGATGAAACGCAAGAGCCAATAAGTGACGAAGTATACTATATTGCACCAGATAAATGTACGGAATGTGTAGGCTTCCATGAAGAACCGCAATGTGCTGCCGTTTGCCCGGTAGATTGTTGTGTTCCTGATGAAGACCATGTAGAGTCAGAGGAAATCTTATTAGGAAAGCAACGTTTTATGCATCCTGAGGACTAAGTTTATCCTTTAAATGAATTTATAAAAAAAATCCTGAGTCTTTATAGACTTAGGATTTTTTTTGTTGAGATCTATTGGTCTCAGTATATATATTATGAGTGAAAAGGTTAGATGCTAATGAGATAATTTTTCTGAAACATTTTATCATAAATATCTTTACTAAACATATAGAGTTGTGCAGGACGTTTAGATACACCAACCTGTTTTTCGTCTAAAGCAATAATATATTTTTTATTAATGAGTTTGCGCCTAAAATTACGATTGTCTATTTGAATTCCTAAAATAGACTGATATAAATCTTGGACATCATTAATTGTAAATTTGTCAGGCAATAGTTTAAATATAATCGGTTCTGATAAACATTTAATTTTTAAATCTTCATAAGCTTCCTTAATTATGTTTTTATGATCAAATCCTAATTCAGGTAAATCATTTACAGGAAACCATTGGGCTTTGTGCTTGTTATTTTTAAGATCTACGTCTTCAGTATTAAGTAAGAAATAATAGGCAATGGTAATGGTTCTTAAATTAAACTCTTCATTTTTAATCCATATTAAATCCTTTTCGTTAGTGAGACGATCGGGATTACCAAAGGCTTTAAATTGCTTCTTATACTGGTTGGTTAACCCTGTTAATTCGTTTAATACACGTGTAGCGGTATCGTCTAATGTTTCGTGATTATAAACGTGGTAACCGGTTAATACAAAATCATCAACAAGGATTTTTCCTTTAGATTCTAAATAACGGGGAATTAGTAAGATGTTTAATGTTTTAGTGTTAACATCAAATCCAAATACCACACAATCTACAGATATATTTAATATTTTTTCGGGTTTCATAAATGACTTCTCTTTAGTAATGGTGTTCTTATAATGCGATATAATAAATAACGTTGCTTGTTATTAAACGTCATATTTACATTAGCAATATTAGTGATTTTTATTCATTATATAATGTATTTATATCAATATATTATACTTAATTGATAAAATAATACATATTTATTGATGATTATTAGGTTTTTTATAAAATTTTGTAATACATTTGAAAAATAAACGTAATAATGACGTTTGTAATTTTTAAAGTTGATTAACACTTTTTTTAGATGAAAACATTAGCAATAAGTTTACCAATTTCGAATTTACATTTAGAAGAACGAAAACGATTTAGTATCCTCCTTACATCACTTACTATTTTTATGTTATTTGCGTGCAATGTAACATTCGCTCAAATTGAGGTTACTGAGGAAGAAGACAAGGATGCGTATTCACCTGTTAGTATTAGTGCTCACCTAAAAAACATGCACACTTGGCATGGTTTTGTCGTGCATCCTGGTGCTGTAATTGCATCGAGTATAGAATATAACACTAGAAATAAGAAATTTACATTCGGTTTTTGGGGAGGTGCAAGTTTTTCTACAGTAGATGTTAATCATATTGTTACTGGTGACAACGAAAGCGCCTATTATAAAGAAGTATCTATTTACACCAAATATCGTTTTTCTGATAAATTCTTTATTGAAGCTGTATCACACAATAATTACACAGGAGTAGAAGAGCGCGGTGATAAATTGGAGTATTGGAGTTTCGATAAAACACAAGGTTACAATTTTGTAGATCTTAACTTTGGATATAACGTGACACCCAATACACTATTATATTTTGCAACAATTCTTGGTGGAGGTTCAGGAGATTATGAAGTACAAGAGAATGGCGACTTAGAAAATTCTTGGACCCACTATTTTGAAGTGAATAGTAAGGTTTGGAAAAATACAGATTCTAGCTTATCACTATTTGCTGGTGGAGCATGGTCGTTTATTACAGACAAAACCTTTTATACCGAAGGTGCAGGAAACATTATTAATGTTGGTGCAACTTACAATAAACAGTTCGAGCTATTAAAACACAACATTCCAGTAGATGTTACGCTCATGTGGAACCCAGAACAAGAAAAAACAGTGATACAATTAGATGTGACCTTGTTTTAATTAATTACCCTTAACTTTAATAGCATTCTAAATATTAAAATTATGAAAACAAAATATTCAAAATTCAACTTAAAAACAATGCGCATTCCACTTGCACTGCTTTTAGTGGTTTTTACTTTCAATAGTTGCGCGGAACAACTAGGAGATGCAGAATCAACTTCAGAGTCTTCAGAAACCATTGGTGACATTATTACAAGTGAGATCGATCTTACCGGTAAAAAAATAGGGTATTGTTCACCTTCTTTAAACGCACCTTATTATCAAGCGCTATGGCAAAGTATAAAATCGACTACTGAGAAAAATGGTATGCAGTTTTTATCCGCTGATGGACAGGATGATATTAACAAGCAAATTGCGGCTGTTGAAGATTTAATTACCAAAGGAGTGGATGCTTTATTATTAAACCCAAAAGACCCAGACGCTTTAGTGGGTGTTACTAAACTGGCAAAAGCTGCGGGAATCCCAGTGTTTATCATCGATAGTTCTATAAACCCTTCAGCAGAGTTTGTTACTACCATTCAATCTAACAATTTAGCGAATGGCGAATTGGCAGGTGAGTGGTTGGCTAAAAAGTTTGGAAATAAACCTATGAATATTGCTTTATTAAGTGGTAATGCAGGAAATCCGGTTGGACTTACACGTAAGCAGGGTTTATTGCAAGGTATTACCGAAGAGCAATTACGAACACAGGGCAAAATTAATTTGAACGTAAAAACGCAAGCCTATACCGACTGGTCTTATGCTGGTGGCTTAAAAGCTATGGAAGATATTTTAGTAGCGCATCCAGATGTTAATGTGGTTATTACAGAATCTGACGTTTGTGTATTAGGTGCCATTAAAGCAATTAAACAGGCAGGTAAAACTGATGATATTTTAATCGTTGCTGGAGCTGATGGACAAAAAGAAGCCATAAAATACATTATGGAGACTGATTTTTATGGTTGTACGGCAATGAATAGTCCGGTGCAAATTGGTAAAAATGCTGTGAAATTTGCTGTAGAATATATGAATGGTAGAGATGATTTTGATAAAAAATCGTACACAGCACCTTTATTAATTACTAAAGAAAATGCGGCTAAGTATTACAATCCAAAGGCGATATTTTAATAACACATTACTATGAAAAATTCAGAACAAGAATATCGTTTAGAAATGACAGGAATATCAAAAAGTTTTGGTGTTGTATCTGTACTTAAGAATGTGAACTTAAAAGTAAAATCTGGTGAGATTCATGCCTTATTAGGTGAAAATGGAGCTGGAAAATCGACTTTAATAAAAATATTGAGTGGTGTGCATCAAAAGGATGCCGGAAAAGTGGTTTTAAATGGAGAAGAAATTACGCCAAAAAACACGCATGAAGGTCAGGTTTTAGGGATTAATGTGGTGTATCAGGAATTGTCTTTAGTGAATGATCTATCGGTAGCTGAAAACATCTATTTACACAAATTAGGAGCAAGTAAATCTTGGATGAACTGGAAAGGTTTAATTCATGATGCGCAAGAATTGCTTGATTCTTTAGATTTTAAAATCGACGCGTCTGCTAAAGTGAAAGATTTAAGTATTGTTCAAAAACAAGTGGTAGAAATTGCAAAGGCCATTTCTGAGGATACTAAAATTTTAGTTTTAGATGAACCAACAACGGTTTTTGATCCTAATGATGTTAAAAAACTATTCCAAATTCTTTTCAAACTAAGAGACCAAGGCGTTTCTATTATATATATCTCGCATCACTTAGATGAAATATTTAAAATAGCAGATACCGTTACTGTCCTTAGAGATGGTGTAGATACAGGAAGTATGCCTATTTCAGATACCGATAAAGATGGAGTCATTCACTTAATGATTGGTCGTGAATTAAAAGATTTATATCCTCTACGTGATATTAAAATTGGAGAGGTTCCTATTTTTCAAGTGAAAAACTTAACGGCAAAGAACACCATGGTTCACGATGTTTCCTTTAATGTAAAACCAGGAGAAGTTCTTGGAATTGCAGGTCTTGGAGGCAGTGGACGAACAGAAACCGCAAAACTGATTTTTGGTGCTGATAAGAAGAAATCTGGCACGTTAATTCTAGAAGGTAAAGAGATTAAAACCAATTCGCCAGTAGATGCTGCTGGTTATCAAATTGGATTTGTTTCTGAAGATCGTAAAGAAGAAGGCGTGTTTTTACCATTATCCATTCGACGCAATATTAGCGTAACGAGTTTTAAATCTATTTCAAGTAAACTCGGGTTTATAAACGTAGAAAACGAATATAAAAAGGTATTGGGCTTAATTGAAAAATTAAATATTAAAACACCAAATTCTGAAGTCAATGTCAAAAATCTAAGTGGTGGAAATCAACAAAAAGTAGCCTTAGCCAAATGGTTAAGCATCGATAGTAAAGTGATTTTTATTGATGAACCTACTAGAGGAGTTGATGTAGGAGCAAAAATTGAAATCTATAATTTGATTAATGAAGTCGCTAAAAAAGGAGTAGGAGTAGTGGTTATTTCCTCAGACATGCCAGAGATTATGGGTATTTCAGATCGTATTCTAGTCATGCATGAAGGCACATTTTATGGCGAATTGACAAAAGATCAATTTTCAGAAGAAAACATATTACGTTACTCCATTGGAGAACCTTTAAAACAATATAACTAAACTAACTAAATATTCATATTATGGCTTTAACCTTAAAACAACAACTTAGCAGTCCTGGTGGGATTCTTAAGTTCTTAGTAAAGTATAATACTATATTCATCTTTATATTATTAGTAATTTTCTCTGCGCTCATTTCCGATGTGTTTTTCACTGCTGTAAATCTCTCTAATTTATTAAAACAAGTTTCTGGTATTGGTATTATTAGTATTGGTATGCTCATCGTTATCCTTACAGGTGGTATTGATTTATCCGTTGGTTCTATGGTGGCATTATTGGCAGTTACTTTTGCAATTCTGGTCAATATTTTTGTTTTGCCATTGGCTATTTTAATGACTATAGTTATTGGTTTTGGACTAGGAAGTATATCGGGATATCTCGTTGCCTATCAGAAAATGGCGCCTTTTGTGGCTACACTAGCTTTAATGACCATAGCAAGAGGTATGAGTTTTATTTATTCAAAAGGATCGCCTGTAACATTTACAACGGTTGGAGGTAAATTTATGTCCGACTTTGCAAACAATTCTACTCTTGGAATTCCAAATATTGCTATCGTATTTTTTATCATCGTTATCTGTACTATGGTTATGCTACGTTATAACGTTTTTGGACGATTGATTATCGCCATTGGAAGCAACGAAGAAGCATCTCGTTTATCAGGAATTAAAGTCAATAAATACAAATTCTTAGTCTACGCTATTTCTGGAGCTTTAGCGGCAACGGCTGCTATCATTGTAGCGTCTAGGACCAACTTGGGCTCACCAAATATGGGAATGGCTTGGGAGTTAGATGCCATTGTTGCAGTCGTAATTGGTGGCGCTAGTTTAAGCGGTGGAAAAGGAACCGCCATAAATACCTTAATGGGAGTGCTTATTTTAGGATTAATAGGAAACATTTTAAACTTATTAAATGTGCCATCTTATCCGCAACAAGTAGTTAAAGGTGCTATCATCATTTTCGCCGTGTTATTACAAAGATTCGAAAGCAAATAAAAATATATTCTGTAATGGAAAACTTAAAATTAAATACAAAAAACCTTTTAGCTATTTCAGAGCGAATTGCTGTACCACAATACAATAGAGACACGATTAAAACAGGAATTGTGCATATTGGCATTGGCGGATTTCATAGAGCACATGAAGCCTTTTATACCGATCAATTATTACAAGATGACAACATAAAAGATTGGGGAATTTGTGGTGTGGCTTTATTAGATTTTGATACTAAAATCTATAACACACTAAAGGAACAAGATGGCTTGTATACGTTAATTGTAAAAGAATTAGATGGCACACATACAAAGCGTGTTATTGGTGCTATAACAGAATGCCTTTTTGCCCCAGAAAACCCTACAAAAGTCATTGAAAAAATGGCGAGTCCTGATGTTAAAATTATTACTTTAACCATTACGGAAGGTGGTTATAATTATAACGAAGCGACTAAGAAATTCGATTTTTCAAATCCACTAATTATTCACGATTTAGAACACCCTAACACACCAAAAACGGTTTTTGGTTACCTCACACAAGCTTTAAAGTTAAGACAAGAACGCAGCTTAAAAGGCATCACTATTCAGTCTTGCGATAATATTCAAGGTAATGGTCACATGACACAAAACATGTTGTTAAGTTATGTATCTAAAGCAGCACCTAGTTTAACAGATTGGATTAACGAAAATGTATCTTTTCCAAATGCCATGGTAGACAGAATTACACCTGTAACTGCAGCTGAAGATATTGCAAATTTAAAAGAAACTTCTGGAATTGAAGATGCTTGGCCAGTAGTTTGCGAGCCTTTTAAACAATGGGTTATTGAAGATCAATTTATTGCAGGACGACCAGCATGGGAAAACGTAGGAGCACAGTTTGTAGAAGATGTAGTGCCTTATGAGAAAATGAAACTTAGTTTATTAAATGCAGGACATTCGGTATTAGGGATTTTAGGAGCTTTAATGGGCTATAATACCATTGACGAAGCGGTGAATGACCAAGAACTTAAGATCTTTCTAAAAAATTATATGGATGTGGAAGTAACTCCAACTTTAGGTGATTTAAAAGGTGTTGATTTAGATGCTTATAAACAATCGTTGTTAGAGCGCTTCGGAAACATCAATATTAAAGATCAAATAGATCGTATTTGTTCGGAGACTTCTGCAAAATATCCAATTTTTATTCTACCAACCATTCAATCCCAATTAGAAAATAAAGGTTCTATTAAATTGGCAGCCTTCGTAACAGCAGCTTGGGCAATTTATAGTTTAGGTACTAACGAAAATGGAGACACTTTAAATATCAAAGATGCTTTAAAATTGGAATTAAACGATAAAGCAAAAGAAGTAAAACAGAATCCAACTGCATTTTTAGAATTTGAGTCGGTTTTTGGATCTTTAAAACAAAATCCTGCCTTTACTGAAGCATTTGTAAATGCTTATTCGCGTATTACTAGTAAAGGTATAGAAGATAATTTAAAATTAATTAATAGTTCTTATTAGTATGAAAAATATAGTCTGTTTTGGAGAAGTATTATGGGATATTTTTCCTACACATAAAAAAATAGGAGGAGCTCCATTAAATGTTGCGTTACGTTTAAAGTCTTTAGGAAATCACGTCTCAATAATTACAAGAATAGGGAGAGATTCTAATGGTAAAAAAATAGTATTTCATATGGTGGATGAAGGTATTAATACTGAAAACCTTCAAATAGATGATTCGCTTAAAACGGGTGAAGTAGAAGTGACTTTGGATGCCTCAGGTTCTGCTACCTATGAAATTAAAAAACCAAGAGCTTGGGATCACATTCAGCTTACTCAGGAAGCTAGGCTTGTAACGGAAATTTCAGATGTATTTATTTATGGAAGTTTGGTTACAAGAAGTGAAACGTCTAAACGTACCTTACTTGAGTTACTAAAATTAGCAAAGTTTAAGATTTTTGATGTAAACTTAAGAGCTCCGTTTTATTCCACTGAAATTTTAAATCACTTAATGAAAGAGGCAAGTATTATAAAGTTTAATGATGATGAGATTTTTGAAATTTGTAAGAGTTTAAATTTTGATTCTATGTCTATAGAAGACAATATCAAGTTCATCTCTAAACACACCAATACGAAGACCATATGTGTTACAAAAGGAGGTGATGGAGCTATTTTGTATCTAGATAATACATTTTACTATAATGCAGGTTATAAGGTAAATGTTGTAGATACTGTTGGATCTGGAGACTCGTTTTTAGCGACTTTAATAAATAAATTATTAAAAAATGCAGAGCCACAAGAGGCTATAAATTATGCATGTGCGGTTGGTGCTATAGTTGCCGGAAATGAAGGCGCTAATCCTGAAATTAAGCAAGAAGATATAGGTAAATTTATTAGCTCAGGCTATTAAATTGTACTTGTTTTGATTAATAGCAATTAAAGCCTTATGTTCTTATAAGGCTTTTTTTTATGTCTTTTAATAGTGCTCTATGGAAATTTTGATAAAACTCATCGATAAAATAGAGGTTTTGGTATAGGCAATCAGGTCAAACATATATTGTACTTTATTAAATAAGGATATCGTTTCAAATTTGTAGTGTAAAATTATAAACACTCTAACATGAAACGTTTTTTTATCATATTAATCTTATTAATTGTTCGCATTGCTTCGGCACAAGAAACGAATCCAGTAGCATCCAATATTTGGAGTTTAGATGATTGTTTGGAATATGCTTTAGAAAATAACATTACTATAAAGGATGCTTCTTTAAATAAGGGTCAGGCCGAAGTAGATTATAGTAAAGCGAAGTCTTCAAGATTGCCCAACCTATATGGTTCTGCTTCTCAAACATTTTCCAACGGTAATTCTATAGATCCTATAACGAGTGACTTTGTTAGTGAACAAATTCACAGTACAAATGTTAGTTTGAATAGTTCTATGACCATATTTCAAGGTAATCAGATAAATAATCAAATAGCTCAAAACGCGTTATTGCTTAATCAAAGTGTGTTTCTAGAAGAAGAAGTTAAAAATAATATCATTATAAGCATTTTAGAAAACTATTTACAAATTCTGTACGCTAAAGAAGGTATTACCATAGCTGAAAATAATTTAGCAGCTTCAGAGAAGGAAGTAGATCGAGCTAAGGCCAGATTAGATGCAGGCTCTATCGCATTAAGTGATTATACCGAAGCGCAAAGTCAAGCAGCTTCTAATAAATATGCTATAATAACAGCAAAAAACACATACCAACAGTATGTTATTGCGTTAAAGCAGTTATTAGAATTAGATCCTACACAAGATATAGAGATTGAGACTTTAAGTTCTGATGTGGACTATGTGACTCTAGAACTCGATAAGATGAAGATTTACAATAATGCGCTAGGGATTCTTCCTGAAGTAAGTGCGAGTAAAATAGGAGTAGAAGTTAGTGAGAAAGAATTAAAAATTGCTAAAGGTGCGTATCTGCCAACTTTATCATTGGTAAGTAGTTTGGGTTCTGGTTATACCAGTATTAACGATAATAGTTTTTCGGATCAGTTTGATTTAAACTTCAATCAAAGAATTGGACTCTCTTTAGATATACCAATTTTTAATAGAAATCAAACTAAAGCGGCTGTGCAAACGGCTCAAATCAATATTAAAAAAGCACAGATCAGCCAACAACTTGTAGAAAAAGAAGTCTATAAAAAGGTGGAAACAGCATATCAGAATGCTATTTCTACGCAAGAGCAATTAGTAGCTGCATTAGCTTCAAAAGAAGCTGCAGAACAATCTTATACGTTGGCTCAAAGGAAATACGAACTAGGCGCTTTGAGTACTACGGATTTGGTCATCAGTCAAAACACATTTACTAATGCGCAGCAAAACTATTTACAGGCTAAATACTTAAATATTCTATACCAACAGTTATTACAATTTTATCAAGGAAAAGAGATCAAACTTTAATCATAATACACATGAAAAATAAAAAGAAAATAATCATCATAAGCGTTGTACTCGTTGCAATCGCTGTCGGAGCTTTCAGTTTTATGAAAGGAGACGATGCCATCATTATTGAAGCCAAAACCGTAGCAGCAAAAACAGCAAACGTAACTACTTTGGTTACTGCTACAGGTACCATTGAACCGATAAACCAAGTTGATGTAGGTACACAAGTATCTGGTGTGGTAGAAAAAATATATGTGGATTACAACTCTGAAGTTAAAGAAGGCCAGCTTATTGCCGAGTTAGATAAAACAAACTTACAAGCGGCGTTAACCCAAGCCCAAGCAGCTTATGATAATGCAGTAAGTCAGAGGAATTATACGAAAACAATTTACGACAGACAGAAAACTTTATACGATAATCAGGTGATTAGTAAATCAGATTTCGATGATGCTAATTTTGATTATCAGACAGCAAAGGGTACGGTGACGCAACGCTTTTCAGATTTACAATCGGCAAGAACCAATTTAGAATATGCCAATATCTATTCACCTATTGATGGTGTTGTATTATCTAGAGATATTGATGAAGGACAAACCGTTGCAGCAAGTTACAGCACACCAACCTTATTTACAATTGCTCAAGATTTAAAAGAAATGCAAGTTGAAGCAGATGTTGATGAAGCTGATATCGGACAAGTAACAGAAGGCCAACGTGTAGAATTTACAGTGGATGCATACATAGGCGAAACGTTTAACGGAGTTATAACTCAAGTGCGTTTAGACCCAACAGTAACATCAAATGTTGTAACCTATACCGTTGTTGTTAAAGCAGAAAATGAAGATTTAAAACTAAAACCAGGATTAACAGCAACGATTTCAATTTTCACATTAGAATTAAATGATGTGTTAACTGCGGAAGCAAAAGCCATAAACTTTAATCCTGATGCTGAAACCTTAGCGACTTACAATAAACATCACAATATAGCAAACAACACTAATTTACCATCTGATAAAGAAACAATCCTTTGGGTGTTAGGGAAAGATAGAAGCATTGTACCAAAAACGGTGACTTTAGGAGCTAGCGATGGCGTGAATGTTCAGGTTTTAAGTGGCATTTCAGAAGGAGACGAATTGATATATAGTTTGAAAGGCGTTTCTAAAGCAGAAGCTTCTGGTTCACCTTCAGGATCTAATGAAAGCCCATTTATGCCAAAACCACCAGGAAAAAAATAAGAAACCATGAGCAAAGAAATTATAAAAATAGAAGACTTAAAACGTGAATTCACCATGGGAACCGAAACGGTTCATGCGTTAAAAGGTATTTCATTTTCTATACAAGAAGGGGAATTCGTCACCATTATGGGTTCTAGTGGATCTGGTAAGAGTACTATGCTAAATATTTTAGGTTGTTTAGATCAACCAACGTCTGGAATTTATGAGATAGATGGCGTTAGTGTTAAAGATTTAAGCCGAAATGAATTAGCAACTATCAGAAACGAAAAAATAGGATTCATATTTCAATCCTATAATTTATTAGCAAGAACATCTGCTATTGAAAATGTAGAATTACCATTATTATATAATAGTAAAGTAACCTCTGAAGAGCGAAGGGAAAGAGCAATCAAAGCCTTAGAGATGGTTGGTTTGGGTGAACGATTGCATCATACACCTTCGCAACTTTCAGGGGGACAACAACAGCGTGTGGCTATTGCAAGGTCGTTGGTAAATAATCCAGTAATGATTCTTGCCGATGAAGCAACAGGTAATTTAGACACCAGAACATCTTACGAGATTATGTCACTGTTTCAAGAGTTGAATAAAAAAGGTATTACCATTACGTTCGTAACGCACGAACCTGATATTGCAACCTTTAGTAGTAGAACTGTAGTTTTAAAAGATGGAGAAATTATGCAAGATTATCTCAACCATAATGTGCAATCTGCAGCAAATGAATTAGCGAAACTACCTAAACAAGACGATTAATTATGAGAATATTAAATTTATTAAAAATCGCTACAAAGGCAATTATTCTTAATAAAACAAGAACATTGCTTACCATGTTAGGCATTATTATTGGTGTGGCTTCAGTAATCGCCATGTTGGCTATTGGTGAAGGCTCTAAAGAAAGTATTCGTACTACCATTTCTGCCATGGGATCAAACATGATTACTATTAGACCAGGAGCAGACGATAGAGGTCCTGCAAGAGGTAGTGGGGGAGATGTACAAACATTAACTTTAGATGATTACGATGTAATAAAAGCACAAGCCAAAACCTTGAGCTATATTACACCTGTAGTTAATGGAGGAGGACAAGTAATTAGCGGTTCTAATAACTGGCCAAGTACTATTTACGGTGTTAATCCAGAATATTTAGATATTAAAGTTGTGGGTTTACAAAGTGGCTCTATGTTTACAGATATCGAAGTGCAAACGGCTTCAAAAGTCGCTTTAATTGGACAAACTGTGGTAGATAACGTGTTTCCTGATGGTCAAGATCCTGTTGGACAAATGATTCGTTTTGATAATATTCCTTTTAAAGTTATTGGCGTTCTAGAAGAAAAAGGAGAAAATACCTTTGGACAAGATCAAGATGATGTAGTTATTGCACCTTTTACTACGGTACAAAAAAGAATTTTAGCTATCGATTATTTAAATCAAATAATGGCTTCGGCAATTAGTGAAGATGATGCGCCTGAAGCTGTAACCCAAGTCACTGAAATTTTACGTTCGCAACATAAGTTAATGGATAACGAAGAAGATGATTTTAGTGTGCGTTCTATGGAAGAGTTAATTTCAACTTTTAGTTCCACTAGTGAGATGTTAACTATTCTATTAGTGGCAGTTGCAAGTATTTCATTGTTGATTGGTGGTATAGGAATTATGAACATCATGTACGTGTCTGTAAAAGAACGAACTAAAGAAATTGGTTTGCGTATGGCTGTCGGTGCAAAAGGAGCAGATATACTAATGCAGTTCTTAATTGAAGCTATTTTGATAAGTGTAACTGGTGGATTACTTGGAGTTATCTTAGGACTTGGTGCCACTGTTTTTATTGAAAATTTCTTACATTGGCCTACAAGTGTAGCTTTATATTCAATTGTAATATCGTTTGCGGTTTGTGCGGTTACAGGTATTTTCTTCGGATGGTATCCTGCACGAAAAGCTTCAGCTTTAGATCCTATTACTGCATTGCGTTATGAATAATTAATTCTTTAAATTATAATTTCTATGAAATCATTTCCAATTACAACAAGTATTCTTTGTACTATATTACTTTTTTTAAGTTGTAAAAACGAAGAAAAGAAAACGGTAAAACCTGCTAAGAATGATATTCAATTTGTACTAACAGATACTGGTCAAGATAAATTTTATGATGCAGAAGGTAATCAAATCGATAAACCAAGTAAAGACGATGCTTTTTACGGTCAAGATGCGCAGTTTACAGGTGTTCAATCATCATATACAGATAATGGGGATGGCACTATAACCGATGAAAACACAGGTTTAATGTGGCAAAAAACACCAGATTTTAAACACCATAATTATTATGATGCCTTCGATTATGTAGATAGCCTGGAAATTGGTGGTTATACCGATTGGAGAATGCCAACCATTAAAGAATTGTATTCGCTTTTGAATTCTAACGGCGAATTATTTCCAGAAGATTTAGAAAAATCACAACCGTATTTAGATACTGATTATTTCGATTTTGAATATGATAAGCGTATGCCATATGCAGGACAATATTGGTCGAGTACCAAATATGTAAAAGGACCATTACAAAACATAAAAATGGAAGGTGCTTTTGGTTTCAATTTTGCCGATGGGCATATAAAAGCTTACGAAACTGGTTTGTATTTTGATGGAAGTGAAGGTGTTCATGATCCAGGAAACCATGTAAGAGCCGTTAGAGGAAAAGAAAACGTGTATGGTGTAAATGATTTTGTGGATAATAAAAACGGAACCATCACCGATAAAGCAACCGGATTAATGTGGCAAAAAGCAGACGATGGTAAAACGTACAATTGGGAAGAAGCTTTACAACTTGCAAAAAATAGCAAAATAGCAGGTTATGAAGATTGGAGAGTGCCAAACACAAAAGAGTTACAAAGTATTGTGGATTACGATAAAGAAACATTTCCTGCAATAGACGAAAACTTTTTTGAATGTACAGAGGATAGTTGGTTCTGGTCTAGCACAACACAAGGAGATTTTAAATACACAGCTTGTTACGTAGCCTTTGGAAAAGCGTATAGTAAAGATAATAGTGACGCTACAGAATATTATGATTGGCATGGAGCAGGAGCACAACGCTCAGACCCTAAATCAGGAAACATTGAAGATTATCTTTTAGAATCGGTAAATGCTGCAGATTCTTTAAGAATAAAGAATTACGTGCGTTTGGTTAGAAATAACTAAACAAACACCATTTGATAAATTAATTTAATCGATAAAATTTCCGTTTTAGTATATTCAATGGCCTAAATCATCTATTAAAGTATTAATAAACCATATATAAATTTACCTTTGAGAAGTAATATAATACGATAAATAGATTTCCGATTTCTCGGAAAATAAAATTATTATGAAAAAGAACACAGACTTAGGATTATTACTATTAAGAATAACAGTTGCAGGATTAATGCTTTTCCATGGTGTTGCAAAATTGAGTAATCTAGATGGCATAAAAGGTATGTTAAGCTCAAATGGGCTACCAGAATTTATGGCTTACGGTTCCTATATAACAGAATTAATTGCTCCGATTATAATGATTATTGGGTTTAGGACACGTTTGGCATCATTAACCTTTTTTCTAGGAATGATAACCGCATTGTTTTTAGCACATTCAGAAAACATGTTTGCTTTAACGAAAACAGGAGGATTAGAAATAGAACTTATTTTGCTATATGCCTTCGGAGCTTTAGCTTTGTTCTTTACCGGAGCAGGAAAGTACGCCATATCTACCAAAAATATTTGGGATTAAAACATTAAATGATAATGCAAAAAAATATAACGGTAACAATTCTGTCACATGCACTAGTATGGCTTGTGCTTTTAAGTATGCCATATTTATTGTCTTATGGACAAGAACAAGATGTTAATAGATTAATTGCGCATTTCTGGATTCCTTTATTGTTTTCAGCAGGTATCTTCTATGGTAACTACTTTTTAATCATTGACCGATATTTATTTACTAAAAAAATGGTATTATTCATTGGTATAAATGTTGTATTAATTACTTGTGCTATAGTTTTAAAAGAGGTAATAGAAGGGGTGTATTTTGAAGACTTGATAAAAGGCCGTCCTACAGAAGGTGATGACAAGCCTCCTTTTAAAATGTTTCTCTATATACAATTGCTTATGTATATGGCGCCTCTGTTATTTTCTATTGCCTTAAAAACTACAAAGCGTTGGGTGAGAACGGAAGCAGAGCGTAAGGAAGCGACCAATTTTAAATTACAATCAGAGTTACAACATTTACATTATCAATTGCAACCGCATTTCTTTTTTAACTCATTAAATAATATTTATGCGATGGTGGATCTATCACCAGACCAAGCCAAAACATCAATCCATAGCTTAAGTAAGTTAATGCGCTACATGTTGTATGAGACGGATGTGGAATCGATTCTTTTATCTAAAGAAATTGATTTTATGAAAAAGTATATAGACCTTATGAAACTTCGTGTTTCGGATAAAACGGTGGTTAATTATAGTTTTCCATTGAAAGAAACGGGCATTAAAATCGCTCCATTACTCTTTATATCATTAATAGAAAATGCGTTTAAACACGGTGTCTCTGCTAGTAATGATAGCTTAATCACGATTGATATGACGAGCGAAGACGATACTGTAATTTTTGATATTGAGAATGATAATTATCCTAAACAGACTAATGATCAAAGTGGTTCAGGAATAGGCTTACAGAATCTCATTAAACGTTTAGAGTTATTGTATCCTCAAAAACACAAATTTAAAACAGCTTTAAATAATAATCGGTTTTCTGTACATTTAGAAATTGAAATGAATTAAATAATGAGCACTATTAAAATTTCTTGTATTGTTGTCGATGATGAGCCTATGGCGCTCAATTTGGTAGAAAGTTATGTAGAAAAAACACCGTTTTTAGATTTTAAAAAGAAATGTAGTAGTGCTATTGAGGCCATGGAATACATTAAATCTAATCCTGTAGATTTATTGTTTTTGGATATCCAAATGCCAGATTTAACAGGTATTGAGTTTTCTAAAATGCTTCCGAAAGAAACACGCGTTATTTTTACTACCGCCTTTGACCATTATGCCTTAGAAGGTTTTAAAGTTGAAGCTATTGATTACTTATTAAAACCATTTGATTACGCGGAGTTTCTTGCAGCGGCTAATAAGGCTAATACGTGGTTTGAGCTCGTAAAAGGTAAACGTGAAAGCTTGTTATCTGAAGAGAAAGAATTCCTTTTTGTGAAATCTGAATACAAACAAATAAGAGTTAAACTAGCAGATGTCCTTTATTTTGAAGGACTAAAAGATTATATAAAAATATGGTTAAAGGATAACCCTAAACCTATTTTAACCTTAATGAGCTTGAAATCTTTAGAAGAAGAACTACCGGAAACCCAATTTATGCGTGTTCACCGTTCTTTTATTGTCTCTTTAAATAATATAGATGTTATTGAGCGTAGCCAGATTATAATTAACGAGCAACGCATCACAGTATCGGAGCAATATAAGGCTAAATTCTTACAGTTTATTAATAATAACTCTCTGTAATATAGTGTTTTATTATTCGTCTATAAGTTTCGCTTATTGAGCGGTGAAATGATCCTATTCGTCTATTTTCCTTTATAGAATAGTAGAGTAAAACTATATTTGTGCAACAATAAAATGTATTGTATATCTCTTATGAGGAAAATAGTATTATCAATAGCTGTTGTGTTTGCCTTGTTGCGTTGTAACAGTGTTAAAAATGTAAATACATCATCTCTATCTCAGGCTGCAACACTATTGAGCTCTTTAAGTTCTAATTCAACCGTTCAGCAAATCACTAGCTTATTTCGTTTATTAGATACTAATAATAATGACGCTATAAGTCGCACTGAAGCTATTGGTTCTGTGGCTGATCATTTCAATGTTTTGGATACAGATAATAATTCAACTTTAAACTTAACTGAGTTAACAGGATTATTGAGTTTGTTAAAATAATTCCCCTAGTTTAATAGCTGAAAAGGTGTCCGGTTTAAATGGATGCCTTTTTTTTTGTATCAACATGAATTTCTATTTGTCTTAAAATCTATAAAAACGTCCTGTTGGTAGATACAATTAAGTGAAGCGTCTATTTCTGTTTTATTTCAACATTATTTCAAATACTTTTAAACCATCAATAAGCGATAATGTCTAATTATTGATTGAAACGTTTCACCTTTTTAAAACCGAAGATTATGAAAGTATTTATAAAAGCATACGTTTTGCCATCACTGTTTTTGGCCTTTGTTTCATCTTCAGTATTAGCACAAACGAGGCGAGCTAATGCTACAAAAAAAGTAGAAGCTACACGGACTGTGACCACAACGCGTAAAACACTTGGTACAAGCAATAGTGTGTCTAGTAGTAAGGTGACTTATAAAAAACCAACACGAAAGGTGGTTTCTGTAAGAGCTGTACCTCATAAAACGGTAGTGAAGCATAAAGGACAAAATTATTACTACGCCAATAATACGTTTTATACACAAGTGAGAGGACGTTATATTGTAATTGCGCCAAAAGTAGGCTTTAGAATAAAAACATTACCTGTTGGTTATAACCGTATACGTCATAACGCTCATAATTATTACCATGCACAGGGTATTTTTTATATTCAAATAAATAACGAGTACGAAGTTGTTGATCCGGAAATTGGGACTGTTGTTTACGAACTACCGGATGATTATGAAAAAGTTACTATTGACGAATTAACGTATTACGAATACGCCAATATACTCTACGAAAAAGTTCAAATTGATGGCACAAGAGCTTATGAAGTTGTTGGTATCATTGAAATGGAGTAACTAAGATTGAATTAGAATTGTTTAGATTGATTGATTGGAAGAAAAGGAGGATAGTTTTTATGGCTATTCTCTTTTTTGATTTAGATAGGGTTGTAAAGTTTTGGAATTTTTTCTAATTAGAATGCACTAAACCCCATTGGTCTAAGCGTCTTAAAATATCTTCTAGCGACTTCCCTTTGGGTGTTAGTTTGTATTCTACCTTTGGTGGCACTACAGGAAAAACAGTTCTAGTAATCAGTTTATCCTTTTCTAACTCTCTTACTGTTTGCGTAAACATTTTATTTGAAATATCTGGTATTTTCTTCTGTAAGACTCCAGAACGCAAACCGCCTTCTAATAAATGAAATAATATTAAAGGTTTCCATTTTGTTCCTATTAAGCGCATAGTGTAATGCATAGGACATGTTATTTCTTTCTTCAAAGTGTTGTTTTTATACTATTGATAATCATCTTTTTACTCGTTTGGGTAACTATGGTGTCTTTTGGTAAGTTATTGCTAATAAAGCAAATATAAAGTATTTTTGTATTCTAAAAATTATAAGCTATGACATTAAATAAAGATTATCCGAGATCATTTTCACATATCGGAATTACAGTGCCAGATATTAAACAAGCCGTAACGTTTTATTCCGAAGTGATGGGGTGGTATATCATTATGGAACCATCAACCGTAAAAAAGGAGACCGAAACTGCCATTGGTCAGATGTGTATCGATGTTTTTGGTGAGGATTGGGAAACGTTTGAAATAGCTCACATGTCCACTTCAGATGGTGTTGGTATCGAATTGTTTTCTTTTCCTCATGGAGTAAAAGAAGCCCCAGCGTTTAATCCGTTTCATACTGGTTTGTTTCATTTCTGTGTGCAAGATCCGGACATAGAGGGTTTAACAGAAAAAATAGTAGCGCATGGAGGCAAGCAACGCATGCCCATTAGAGCGTACTATCCAGATGATAAACCATACAAAATGGTTTATGTGGAAGATCCGTTTGGTATTGTGTTTGAAATTTACACCCACAGTTATGAATTAACGTATTCGTCTGGTGCCTATTCAAAATAGATCGTTTTGAATAGTGTGTTAGTACGCAACACGGTTATCCTAAGTCTTATGGCTTAGGATTTTTCTTTTATGGGTAAAATCAAGGGCAATTTACTATAAAGATTACTTCAAAATCATTATTATTAACCACACTAAACTATAGTTATGACTTACGAAGCTGATTTTAAAGTGTTTTGGCAACATGTAGAAGAAAGTATAAAAGAAGGGACTTTTGCAAAACTGACCATGGCTAAAACCATTGGAAAACCAGAGTTAAAAAATATTTTTCTCAGACCTCTATATGGAGACGATGGGTTTAAGGTACTGTTGAAGTATAGTTTTAGACCCAAAGAGATAGAAGATATAGAAGAGGAGATGACGTTAGATGCGTCTTTGCCTATTATAATGTCGCATTTAAAAACGTCTTTTTTAACGGTATTGTTATTCACCACAGAACGAGATGTTACGTTTAAAATCAATAAAAAGGGAATTGGTACTCTCACAGAAGGGTATCCAACTTTTAAAAATGTAACACAGGCTTAGATTGTTTTAGGCTGTGCGTTATTCTACGTTCAATAGGTTATTAGATCCTGAGTCATTGGCTTGGGATTTTTTATAAAACTATTTGTGTACTGTTTTATAGTTAATGTAATATTAGCTTATAGTTAATATAAAGTCCGTGTATAGTCGGCATATATATAGTATAAATATCTAGTATTAACTATTTATATGTTTGTTTTTGTGAAATTTTGTATTATATTTAAGTCATTGTAAATTAATGTGTTATGGCTAAACAGCGAGGAATTGTATTTTTTGAAGGGACTTTAGGTGGTATTAATTTTTATTATAGAAAAGGTGTACCAACAGCGCGACGTGCCGGTGGCGGTTTTAACGCTAAGGCCATAAAAACGAGTGCTTCTATGGTGCGTGTACGTGAGAGTAACAGTGAGTTTGCTTTGTGTTCTAAGTTGAATAAGCATTTTAAGAAAGCGCTTGCAGTATTTATAGTAGGCTACAAGGATGGTACTTTGCATAGTCGGTTGATGCGCCTCTTTTTACAGCTAAAGGATTTAGATCCTATTTCTGAACGCGGTAAGCGAAACGTTGGTTTGGGATTTTATACCACTCATGGTAAGCAGTTATTTTCTTCTTTTAATGTTACACCAGAACGTATTCTTTTACTGCAATGTGATTATGGTTTTGATTTTAATAGTCTTACTTTCAGTGTGTCTAATTATACTGTAGATGCAGGTCATTTTCCTGAGGGCTCAGATTATATGGAGGTGCTTGTGGGCTTGGTGCGCTTTAATTTTGATAGTTTTCAGTATTCTCAAGTCTTGGCCCATCCTTTGATTGTAGAGCGTGATTTTGATAGTTCTGCCTTTAGTATTAATGTAGGCGCTGTGCCCGAAGGAGACGGTGCGCTAATCGCTGTGGTGCGCATTGCTTTTTATCAAACTGTTAATGGTAAAGGGTATATGTTGTCTAGTGGTTTTGGGGTTAGATGCTTTACAAATTGAAATTAAGCTTTTTTTAAGGCTGAAAAACGAATTGGTGCAAAAAGAAAGTCCTACCGAAGCAGGACTAAAGATTTTCATCTACGGCATATAGCCTTATTGTGATAAGATTAAAGATTAGAAATTTTAATCGAATTCAAATATAAGTAAAACATATGTAATTTACAATGAGGAAACCCGTAATGGAAAATTCTAAAGTTTTAGTAACTTGAAAGCTGATTAAAATTAAATACTATGGCTAAGATATTAGGATTAGATTTAGGGACTAACTCTATTGGTTGGGCGGTTGTTGAAAAGGAAAAAAGCGAAAAAAATTATACTTTAATAGATAAAGGTGTTAGAATATTTTCTGAAGGTGTAAGCATTGAACCAAAAACAAACAGCGAAAGCTCAAAAGCAGCTCAACGAACCGATTATAGAAGTGGTAGGAAACTAAAATATAGACGTAAATTAAGAAAGTTAGAGTTGTTAAAAGTGCTCTCTAATAACGGTTTTTGTCCGGCATTGTCTAATGATGAATTAAAACTATGGAGATACAAAAAAATCTATCCTAAAAATGATGAATTTAGATTGTGGTTAAGTACGGATAACCAGAATGATAAATTAGAAAGGAAAAAACAGATTAAAAACCCATATGTTTTTCGTTTTAAAGCATCTACTCAAAAATTAGACTTGAATAATATTATTGATAAACATGAGTTGGGTAGAGCTTTTTATCACATGGCACAACGACGTGGATTTTTAAGTAACCGATTAGATACTTCAGATAATTCGATAATTGAAGAAAAAAACCTTGAAATTGAAGATATTATAGGGCAATCTAATTCGGCAGCAGAACTGCAAGTAACCTATGACGAGTTTTTAGAGTCTTATGATAAAGCAGATACTAATACTAAAGCATTATTTACTTTAGGTAGGGCATTTAAATCTATATTAAAGGACAATAAAAATGAAGATTTTGAAAGTGTTAAAGAAAAATTATCAGAAAGGTTAAATCGTAAAGAATTTCTTGGTAAAGTTAAAAGTGCGATAAGTGATTTATCCAGCAAAATAGAAGAAGCTAACTGCAATACGTTAGGTGAATATTTTTATGAATTACATAAAGAAGGGCAAAGAATTAGAAATAATTATACGCATCGGGAAGAACATTATTTGCATGAGTTTAATACGATTTGCGATAAACAAAACCTACCAGTTAAATTAAAAAAAACGATTGAAAATGCTATATTCTATCAACGACCATTAAAATCTCAAAAAGGATTAGTGGCAAAATGTCCTTTAGAAAATGATAAGGCTTGTGTTCCAATTTCACATCCAGATTTTGAGGCTTTTAGAATGTATAGTTTTATTAATTCTATAAAAATAAAGCCAGTTGATGAAGATAAATTAAGATTTTTAAATGAAGTTGAAAGAGAAAATATAGAACCTCTTTTTTACAGAAAATCCAAACCAAATTTCGATTTTGTAGAAATCGCAAAAAAACTAACACCAAAAGGTCTAACTTTTGGCTATTTTAAAGATAAAAAATCTAAAGAATTTGATGTATTATTCAATTTTGGAAATTATACAAATGTTTCTGGTTGTCCAACAATAGCAAATTTGAGGTATGTTTTTGGCGACGATTGGAGAGCTTCTGTAATAATAAATTTTAATAAAAAAAACAAGGATAATTCTAATAAAACTGAACATCAAATTATTGATGCTATTTGGCACGTACTGTTTAGATTTGATAAGATTGAAAAACTTAAACAGTTTGTAAAAGATTATTTAAGCTGTGATGAAAAAACAGCTATAAAATTTTCAAAAATAAAATTAAAACAAGATTATGGTTCGTTAAGTTTAAAAGCAACTCGCAACATTTTACCTTATTTAGAAAAAGGTTTACTCTATTCTCACGCGGTGTTTTTGGCCAATATGCAAACTGTGCTTCCAAACGATGTATGGAAAAATAAAGAGGACAGAGCTATTATAAACAAAGAAGTGTTTTCAATAATAGATAATTACAATGATTATAAAAACACGATTAACATTGTAAACAGTTTCATTAAAAAAGTAAAGGCTAATCAAGAAACTTGGAGCAGTACAAACAATTTTGTTGAGGAAGTATACCAAAAAGACCTAAATGTAATTATTGAAGATTATTACGGGTTAAAACGATGGAATTCCTTTTCTGAAGAAAAAAAAGAAAACATATTAAACGATAGTTTTCAATTGTTTTCAAAACAAATGGTGTTAAATTCTGGTCGAGGAGCATTTATAAAAAAGGAAACTTTAGAAGAGCGCGTAAAAACATTTTTAAGAGATAATTTTAATGTTTCAGAAGCAAATTTAAAAAAACTCTACCATCCTTCTGCAATAGAAGTGTATGACAAGGCAAAACGTAGCGAAAAAGATGGAAAACTCTATTTAGGTAGCCCATTAATATCTTCCATAAAAAATCCAATGGCAATGCGCTCATTGCATCAATTACGTAAAGTTGTTAATCAGCTTATAAAAGATGATGTTATTGATGAAAATACAACTATTCGTATTGAAATGGCAAGAGAACTCAAAAGTGCTAATGAAAGAGTTGCAATAAGACAATGGCAAAACGATTTACAAAATAATAGGAAAAATTATATTGAAGCCATAAAGAAACTGTATAAAGAAGATTGTGGATTAGACATTGAACCATCTGAAAATGAAATATTAAAATATAAACTATGGAATGAGCAAAATAGAGTGTGTATTTACACAGGAAAAAACATAAGTATATGCGATTTTATTGGCTCAAACCCAAAATTTGATATAGAACACACTATTCCTCGAAGTAAAAGTTTAGATAATTCACAAACCAACAAAACATTATGTTGTTCGGTTTACAACAGAGATGTTAAAAAGAATAAAATACCAACAGAATGTCCTAATCACGAAGAAATATTACCAAGAATAAGTCATTGGTACGCAAAATATAAAAGTTTAGAAAGCCAGATGAGGGACCTTACTAAAAAAGTAAGAGCTTCAACAACAAAAGAAAATAGGGATTCAAATATTCAAAAAAGAGCAAAATTACGTTTTGAGTATAATTATTATCGCCATAAATACAAAACGTTTACTATGACTGAAATTCCAAAAGGATTTAAAAACAGTCAATCTGTAGATATTGGTATTATTAGTAAATACGGCAACTTATACTTAAAATCATTATTCTCACAAGTGTATCCTGTAAAAGGTAAAACAACCGCAAATCTTAGAGATATTTGGGGATTAGACAAAAAAGAAAGAATTAACCATGCGCATCATGCCAAAGATGCAGTAGTTGTGGCTTGTTGTTCTAGGGACGTCAATGATGCTTTAGCAGAATATTATCATAATTACGAAGACTATAAGTTTTATGGGAAACCAAAACCATCTTTTAAACACCGAATACCTTGGAAAGGTTTTAATAATGATGTTAATAATTTTGATGAGAACACACTAATTAGTCATCACACATCAGATGTTTTACCTATTCAAAGTAAGAAAGCCATACGTAAGCGAGGTATTATTCAAAGAAATAAAGATGGTGAAATAATGTATAAACAAGGCGATACAGTACGTGGCGCTTTACACAAAGAAAGTTTCTATGGTGCCATTAAACGAGAAGGAAAAAATAAAAAAGGAGAACCTCAAGAAGTTGTAAAATATGTATTACGGAAACCTTTAGAAAATTTTAAAGATACCGATTTAAAACATATTGTGGATGATACCATAAAGGATATTGTAACAAGAGGTCGTCAGGAAGAAAAAAAGTTAAAAAAAGAAATTGAAACATTAAAGAAACAGATAAATAGAGTAGATGATGCGGAAGAAGTTGTTTTAAAAGAGCAAATACAGAATTTAACGGATAAAATTGACAATGAACTTTATGTATTGCCAAACAAAAACGGAAACCCAGTACCAATAAAAAAGATTAGGTATTTTGCAACAGATGTAAAAGTGCCATTAACAATAAAAAAACATCGCGACGTTTCTAGGCACGAACACAAGCAACACTATTTTGCTAAAAATGATAGTAATTATTGTATGGCAATTTATGAAGGTATGAATTCTAAAGGAAAACTAAAGAGGGATTTTGAAATAGTTAACAATATTGATGCAGGTGAATTTTATAGGTTAAGGAATAAAAAACATCGAGATAATCATGGTTTGGTTCCTAACCCACACAATAGTTCTAAATTACCCTTAAAGTATATTCTCAAAAAAGGAAATATGGTTTTGATGTATGAAAAAGAAGTTAATGAAATTCAAGAATTATCTACAGAAGATTTGTTAAAAAGACTTTATAAACTTGCTAAATTTGATGCACAAGGAAGGCTTACTTTTAGACCGCATACAGAAGCAAAACAAGCTTCTGAATTAAAGGAAGTATATAGTGTTGATTTTAATAAGAAGGAAGAACAAATTAGACTTCAAGTTAGCAAGTTAAATATTTTAGTTGAAGGTTATGATTTTATAATTTCATCCACAGGAAAATTAAACTTTATGTGATCATTTAAAATTTGACTAAATAAAATAATTGGTGTAAATTTACATCAATAAATGTTGAATAATTATGACAAGGCAAAGCGTATCCTTATCCAAAAAAAATGATGAATGGTTAAAAAACCAAATAGAAGAAGAAGAGTTTAATAGTAAAAGCGAAGCTATTAACTATCTCATAAAGCAAGCACGAAATCAAAAAGCATACTATGATTTTGTACGACTAAAAATTGAACGCGGAGAGAAAAGTGGTTTTAGTACAAAAACAAAAGATGAATTATTAGCAGAAATTAAAAGCAATTTAAAATAATGTATTCGTATAAGTTATCTGTTGAAGCTGAAAATGATGTGATAAGAATATACGAATATGGGTTTTATAAATTTGGAATGATTCAAGCTGATAAATATTACAATGAATTGTTTGAGTGTTTCAACAAAATTGCTAAAAATCCATTAATGTTTCCAACGGCAGAACATATAAAAGAAGATTATAGATATTGTGTTTCTGGGGTTGATACGATATATTTTAAAATTAAAAAAAATAATAGCATTGAAATTATTACTATTATTGGAAGACAAGATTTTCCAAAATAAAAGTTCTTTGACATTTCTCTTTTATCTTAAATAGCCAAACCACAACGAAAAATTGGCTTTTTCAATGTTTTGAAACGATTTTCAGTTGTGGTTTACAAACACTAGTATATTATTTTTATAGGTGTGTTTGTGAATCGAAAAATATGAGACTTATAGGTTCTGGTTGGGCTTTAATCTTTTTTCGATTTGAATTAAATATTAGAAAACACGATATTGTATGAGCATGTTGTAATGGGTGGATGGCTGTTGTGGTTTGATTAAAGATTAGAAAACACGATATTTTTACGTGGTTACAGAACGAGACACTTTTAGTTGTGGTTTGATTAAAGATTAGAAAACACGATATTCACGCCCACGAGTTATACAAGAACCTTCTCGTTGTGGTTTGATTAAAGATTAGAAAACACGATATTAGAATCGAGGATTTAACGACCTATATAGAGTTGTGGTTTGATTAAAGATTAGAAAACACGATATTTTTATAACCTTTTCTTGTAACTGCTTTACTGTTGTGGTTTGATTAAAGATTAGAAAACACGATATTTAATTGCTACTGTTTCTGTTTCAACATTCTGTTGTGGTTTGATTAAAGATTAGAAAACACGATATTCAATTAGAAAGCTTACAAACTTGGAATAAGTTGTGGTTTGATTAAAGATTAGAAAACACGATATTTGTATCGTTGCCGTAGCATATACAGCCATGTTGTGGTTTGATTAAAGATTAGAAAACACGATATTCGATCTGGTCACTATCGAGCGTACGCTTAGGTTGTGGTTTGATTAAAGATTAGAAAACACGATATTTAAATTGCTTAATAACGAGTCATTTGTTACGTTGTGGTTTGATTAAAGATTAGAAAACACGATATTTAAGCAAAAAAAAGCAAATGCTAAGCAAGTGTTGTGGTTTGATTAAAGATTAGAAAACACGATATTAATGGCTTTTGGACACATGAAACCTATGCGTTGTGGTTTGATTAAAGATTAGAAAACACGATATTGCCCCAACAATATTAATTGAACCCTTTTTTGTTGTGGTTTGATTAAAGATTAGAAAACACGATATTCTTCTACTCTTTTTGATTTGTAAAGAATATGTTGTGGTTTGATTAAAGATTAGAAAACACGATATTTTGTGCAGATTGTGCTGGATTTGAGTTTTGGTTGTGGTTTGATTAAAGATTAGAAAACACGATATTTAAAAATGCGCGTAACATTAAATAGTGCTAGTTGTGGTTTGATTAAAGATTAGAAAACACGATATTTTACGTTGCAAAGTTTGGTGTTCCAGCTGAGTTGTGGTTTGATTAAAGATTAGAAAACACGATATTAAGGAAATCAATCGGAAGCGTTACCAAGTAGTTGTGGTTTGATTAAAGATTAGAAAACACGATATTAGTTGCTTGTTTATCTTTTGATATTTAGGTGTTTAAGTTAATATATCGATTAAAAAAATGCTTCTTTTATACAGTGATAAGGTATAATTGTTGCATTTTTTTAGTTTTAGGTGGTTGTGGTTTACAAACACTAGCACGCTATTTTATAGGTGTGTTTGTGAATCGAAAAATA
>Ga0193951_1000110_pt1 | contig 36344 bp, 26 predicted proteins | sample BB_2_MG_FD_140370 | JGI IMG/M metagenome (GOLD analysis project Ga0193951, IMG submission 140370) | Microbial mat bacterial communities from the Broadkill River, Lewes, Delaware, United States - BB_2_MG | ecosystem: Environmental > Aquatic > Freshwater > River > Microbial mats | place: USA...
ACCAGTTTTAGGCACTAATTTCACTAAACTGTATCTAGAACATTCATAAGGATGCACCGCAATATTCAATTCAATTTTTTGCAAAGGAGAACAGACAGTAGCAGCGTCTTTATAAACTTTTGTATCTGGGTTTTTAACAGGGGTAGTAATATTTAATTCCTCTTCAACATAACCACGAACTATTCCTAAATAACTTTTTTTAATAGCCTTAGAGTTAAACAATTCTTGAAAAACGGACACATGTTCCTTTTGTTTTGCTAAAACTAACACTCCAGAAGTTTTTCTATCCAATCTATGAACCGGAAATAACTCTAAATCTAACTGTTCTTTTAATAAATTTAATAAAGTAGGATCTTTAATGTTTCTAGCATAATAAGAATTATGAATTAAAACATTGTTTGGTTTATTAACAATTATACAATATTTGTCTTCAAAAAGAACTTCAATTTTCATTGGGTAAATATATACGTTTTCACTAAACATATTTCATATTGAAATAAAAAAATATAAAATTATATTTCCCAATATTTTAAAATCAATCGTTCTTTTTTATACTTTTGAATAAAATTTTTAGTATTTTTAATACTAACTTTTTTTTAAAAAACTAAAAGCTAAAAAAAATGAAAAAACTACTACTGCTAACACTATTGGTCTGCACACTAATTTCTTGTGGAACACCAAAAACCGTTATTCAATCAAAAAAAGTAATTAAAGGCTATTGGACTTTAAACGAAATCTCTTATAGTGAGGTAGGTACATTTAATGTTACACTATTAAATGACGCACCATCAGTATGTTTTGAAAATAGTACTTGGAGATTTATACCGAATAACAATACTGGTATTTACACTGTTAATAACGAGGATTGTGTAATTGGTGACCGTAATTTTGTGTTTACAATACAAGAAGTAGATCCAACAACTGGTTTGTATGATTTTTTGTTAAAACCAACAGATAAAAAATATAAATCAGCTGATAATAAAGGTTTTAGGCTAAACTTAACACAATTGTCAGGCACAAATATGCAATGGGAACAAACAGTAATTTTAGAAGGTAAACCATTTAAAATTTATATGAATTTTTTAAAAAATAACGAATAATGAAAACAATGATTAAAAAAATAGGATTTGGAATATTATCAATATTATTAGCTCTAAATATTAGTAGTTGTGAAGCTACTAAAAACGCAAGTAATACACAAAAAGGTGGCGCAATTGGTGCTGCAGGTGGTGCACTTTTAGGTGCAATTATTGGAAACAATACAGGTAAAAAGGGTAGTGGCGGAGAGTTAGGAGCCGTTATTGGTGGAGTAGTAGGAGGTACCGCTGGAGTTCTTATTGGTAAAAAAATGGACAAGCAAGCACAGCAAATTGAAGAGGAAATACCAGGAGCTGTTGTTGAACGTGTTGATGATGGAATTGTAGTAACTTTTGATGAAAATAGCGGTGTGTATTTTGATACTAATAAATATAATATTAATGCAGCTTCAGAAACTTTATTGAATAAAATGGTAGCTATTTTAAATGAATACCCTGATACAAACCTAATAATAGTAGGACATACAGATAGTACTGGAGCAGATGCATATAATATGACGCTTTCACAAAATAGAGCTTTTGCAGTTACTAATTTTTTTACAAATAAAGGATTAACTGCAACTAGATTTACAACAAACTGGTTTGGAGAAGAACAACCAATTGCAGATAATGCTACAGCTGAAGGTCGTTCTAAGAACAGAAGAGTAAATATTGCAATTGTTCCTAATGAAAAAATGAAAGAAGACGCAAAAAAAGAAGCAGGAAACTAACTAAAGTTAATTATTGAATGAAGTCGAAATAGATTCTCGTATTAATTAATATATATAATGTGAGATTCCGTTGACAGACAATTCCAAAATAACGATTCTATCACTTTTGATAGGCTTTTTAGAATATTAATAAAAAACTTTTGTGCAACAAATTACTGAACTTATAAATACTTACCAACTAACACACGTTAGTTGGTTTTTTGCGTTTTTAGCGGCATTTCTTTTAGGAACTAGTAAAGCGGGAATCAAAGGAATTGGAGTTGTAATTGTAACCTTAATGGCAATAGTATTTGGCGGAAAATCTTCAACCGGAACATTAATTCCAATGATGCTTTTTGCGGATCTTTTGGCTGTAATTTACTACCATAGATATACCCAATGGAAATACTTACAAAAGCTTATGCCAACAATGGTAATAGGAGTTTTAATAGGAGTGTGGTTGGGTAACGATATTTCCGACGAACTTTTTAAACGCTTAATGGCTTTTTTAATATTAGGTATTGTAGGTTTTATGATAATTATGGACAGGAGAAAATCAACTGAAATTCCCAAAACCCGACTTTTTTCAAATTCAATGGGACTTTTGTCTGGTTTTACTTCTATGATAGGGAATTTAGCAGGTTCGTTTTCAAATATTTATTTTTTAGCAATGCGCTTACCAAAAAATGAATTTATTGGAACAGCAGCTTGGTTATTTTTTATAATTAATGTTTTTAAACTACCATTTCACATTTTTGTCTGGAAAACAATATCTGTTGAAAGTTTAGCTATTAATTTAACCTTGGTACCTGCAATAATTTTAGGCTTCTTCTTAGGAATTAAAGTAGTAAAACTAATTAATAATGAAATGTACAGAAGATTTATTATTTTAGTAACAGCTATTGGTGCATTCATCCTATTATTTAAATAAAATTATTTTATGGAAGAACATTTTTTTCAATGCCCGTATTGTTGGGAAGAAATATCTATGTTAATAGATACTTCTGTAAACAATCAAACTTATATTGAAGATTGTGAAATTTGCTGCAATCCAATAGAAATAAATCCAACATTTAGAAACGGAAAATTAATTTCTTTAACAGTGCATAGTATAGAACAATAAAAGCCTAATTTTTAGCTGTTAATAGCTTGTTTTAATTGCAAAATTGATTGCATTCCAGATTGTCTCCAAACCTGTTTTCCTTGCTTAAAAACAATAAAAGTTGGAACACCTTGCACTTGATATTTAGCCGCTAATGCTTGGTTTTTATCAACATTAATTTTTATAATACTTACAGCATCTTTTAATTCCGATTTTAATTGTTTTAAAATAGGAGCCATGCTTTTACAAGGCCCACACCAATCTGCAGTAAAATCAACCAAAACCGGAACTTCTTGATGTATAATATCGTTGAATGATTTTTTCATCTTAGTACAATTTAAAATTATATTTAAAGTTACAAATTCAACAATAATTTTTATGTATGATTTTTAAATACTTTATGTTAAAAAAGTATGTTTTCTAAATCCTATTATAAAGACTCTACTTGCTTTTTTGATTTTTTTAAATAAACCAATATTAAAAGAGAAAATAAACTACAAATTAAAAAACCCATAAATAGAGGTAAAGCAGTAGAAATAACAAACCTACCAATAAAAGTACTTAATGGTACCGCCATTAATGTAGAAATAAACCCTGTAATTGCTGCACCAATTCCTGCAATATGACCAATTGGTTGCATCGCTAAAGCTCTTAAGTTTCCAAATAAAAACCCAATTGCAAAAAACTGAACACTTAAAAAAGTAAGGAAAACAGCAATACTTGGATTTGCAGAATTATAAAATAAAGCGACATAAAGTAACGAAACGCCAAAAAATCCTACTAAAGAAATTGTTACCATTTTTTCCATACCATATTTAATAACCAGTGTTCCATTTAAAAAAGTAGCAGCACTAATTGCAATAGCAATACCTGCAAAAATAAACGGAAATTGATCTTTTAAATCGTATTGAATTTGAAAAACTTGTTGCGCTGTACTTAAATAGACCATAAAAGCTCCAGTAACAAACCCAGAAATAATAGTAAAACCAATAGTTCTTTTAGCTTTTAAAATTTCTTTTAATCCATTCATAAAAATATGACTGGTAAACTTTACTCTGTATTCTTTATGCAATGTTTCTGGTTGACGTTTCCAAAACCAAAAAGCAATTAACAAGCTGAATACCAGTTGTATGATAAAAATAGCTTGCCAGTTATAATGATTTAAAACAAATTGTCCCATTGCTGGTGCTACAATTGGAACCAATAGAAAAACTACCGTTATAAAAGACATTATTCTTGCCATATAATTACCATCAAAAGTATCACGAACCATTGCAATGCTTATAGTTCTAGGAGCAGAAAGCCCAATACCTTGTAATATTCTACCCGCAACCATCATTTCTATACTTTCAGAAAAAATACAAATAACACTAGCAATTATAAACAAAAAAATACCAATATAAACAATGGGTTTTCTTCCCAAACTATCGGAAATAGGACCAAAAAATAAAGGACCAATCCCAAGCCCTAGAAAAATCATTGTAATAAGTAATTGATTATCAACAACATTTGCAGTTCCAATTGAAATTCCAATTAAATTAAGGGCTGGGAGTAAAGCATCAATAGATAATGCCACAATAGACATTAAAGAAGCCATTAAAGCTATAAATTCAAACTGTGCATATGTTGTTTTTGACATTCGGCAAAAGTACACAAAATGAACTCTAAATAATATATTTTTTCTATTGATAAAAGCTATGGCTTCATAAGAATTTGTAATTTGCAACTTAATGTTTTTATAAAAGTTAATTTATGAATTTGTTAACGCTTAAGAATTCTATTAAAGGAGTAGATATTTATATTTTAGATCAAATATTAAAAGGAAGGTATCAAGTAAATTCAAAAATTTTAGATGCTGGTTGTGGAAATGGAAGAAACTTAAAATGGTTTTACAGCCAAGGTTTTGAAATTTACGGAATCGATATGCATTTAGGTCCATTAAAAACGAGCAAAGAGTTATATCCGACTCAAAAAGAGAATTTTACACAATCTAGTATTGCCAAGTTGCCTTATAAATCTAGTAGCATGAATCATGTAATTTGCAATGCAGTATTGCATTTTGCAACGGATTTAAGTCATTTTTACAAGATGTTTGATGAATTATTACGCGTGTTAAAGCCTCAAGGAAGTTTATTTATAAGAATTGCATCTAATTTTGGGATAGAACATAAAGTGGAATTCTTAGAAAACGGAAACTATAAATTACCCGATGGTACCACTAGGTTTTTATTAACCGTAGAGCTACTTAATCAAATTAAAAATATGAATGCTATTAGTTTGTTAGAGGATGTAAAAACAACCATTGTTGAAAATAAAAGAAGTATGACAACATTGGTGATTAAAAAAGAAACATAAATTATTTTAAAACAATCTAGTATTATGGAGTTATAAAATACAATAAATGAAGAATTTATTCACTTAGTTTTCTTTTGGTTGAAAAACCCAACGAATGATAATGATAGAATTGAATTTGAAAATGCAATGCACAAATTTTTAAATTCATCAGTTTATGCTAAAAATAAGCATTTTGGACAACCAGCAAACACCAACAGACCTGTAGTTGATAATAGCTATACATATTGTTTGAAAGTTACTTTTGATAATTTGAAAGAACATGACCAATATCAGATAGAACCTGCACATAAATTATTTATTTCAGAAGCTTCTAAATTATGGGATCGTGTATTAATTTATGATTCACAAAGTTAAATGGAACAATCAAAATTACCTATAAAGAGAAGGAGTATGAAAACCTCTATTTAACATAATATAAATTATAATACAAATATATAGTAATTGCTGTATAGCCGTTTTTTGTAACCGCTATTTTAAAATCAAGATATAAATAATTTATAATGAATATTGAACAATATAAAAAACTCAATATTTTAAAAGGTTATTCTAAATGAATTCGTGAAAAATAATGTGAAAAATTTATGAAATTTGTCAGAATTCCTTTAAAATTTAAACTACTTTCATTTAAAATCTATATTATTTTCACAATCAACTTGATAATTTGATCTTTAATTTACTCATAAACTCTTATATATCCATACAGCATACTTTAAATTTATAAATAATTTATCCTTATCTAATTTGTTAAAACAATTGAAAAAGTATAAATTTTCAATTACCAAAATATTTAATTAATGAATTAGGCTGATAATTATAATTCTCAATTATAGTTTTACATTGATTTTTAATAAAAGCTTTATCCGATTCAGCAAAATCAGTTAGTACATTATTCGTATTCTCAATACTGGTAATTCGCCTATACATTATATTTTCTTCAATATATGTAATTGTCATTAAGATTTTTTTTGTAAAATCTCTTGGGATATTCCCTTTATTGAATTCAAATGCATCAATAATTAACATTTTTAATAGATGTGAACTAATTGGTATAGAATATTCATTTTTCCAATTTTTTAATGCTATTAATAGTTTTTGTTGAATTGTAGTTAATTTAAGACTCTTCAAACTAATAATATCAGTCTTTGTGTAACTATCTTTTTTAAATATTGAATTATTATTCACATACAAATAACCAGCTGTTTTATTGTTATTAGTTTTAGTTAGTTTATAAGGAACAACATCAATCTTATAATCCTCGCCATTAATTCGATAAATTATACCTATTGATTTTTTTTGCTCTCTAAGTTTAATAAAATCTTTATCTGAATAATTTTTGTCAAAATACTGATATAAAGTATTATACATTTCAGAAGTTGAGTTAAAACTTTTAGAACTAAAAGGCACACTTATATCGATATCAAAAGAATTTGAAAGAGATGTTCCATCTTCAGTAGAACCAATTTTTAGTGGTGAACCACCTAAACTATTCTTAAAGTTTATTTCTATATCATTTATAATACGATTAGCTTTTAAAGACAGTTTTTTATAAATAGGATTGTCTTTGTCTAATCTAATATTTGAAACAACAGTTGATAATATTGCACTTGTATTTAGACGCTCCTTTTTAGCGTTGTTAAAATCTACTATTCCACCAAAAAAAGCACCTCCTACTCCACCTAATAGTGCTCCTTTACCTCCTGCTTTCAAAAATTTTGACCAATCAAACTTTTGCACAGGATTATCTTTGATTAAATCTATTTGGTGTATTGCATTTACTAGAGCGTTACTCAATCCAAAAATGAGTGCTCCATTTTTACTATATTTAATACTTTTTTGTTCAATTTTAATATTAGACATCATCATCTATTTCAAAGTTAATTGAATCAGCATAAGCACCTAAATCTATTGCTGCAATAGTTCCAATACTTTGTTGAAGATATCTCATTAATTGTAAAAAAAATGAAACTAGTGCTGTATCATCACTACTAAATACTATTGAATCATCAGAATTAATCTTTCTATTATTATAATAATCAGAAATGTTGCTATTAATCTTTTGATATGAAGCTTTCCATTCTGCATTATATTCTCCCTCATAATCAACATAAAAACTTCCGAAACCTACAGCACAACCCATATCAATTCCTTTAAGACCTTTAAGGGATTTTAAATGATTTTTAACAGTCTGTTCCTTCTGCGTACTACTACTCGATAAAATTCCTCCAATTATTTTTGTTAAAGGACGAGCATCTCCAACAACACCTGCATTAATTATTGAAGCAGACGTTCTTTTAAGTTTTCTCACACTCTCTATTTTTCTTCCTGCATATTCAATATAACTAATTGAATCTTCTTTAACTTTTACACTACCTTTTAAATCAGGTTTAACTTCAAACACAGCATAGACTCCTTCTGCTGGAATATAATGGATTCCGTTTTGAGTAAATACAAATGGCGTAAAATGTTGGTCATAAATCACTAAATCAATTTGATCACTTAGGTTGCCTTTACTATCAATTATTATAGCTTTATCAACACAATATCTATTAGGTAGATATTTTCTTAACCAATCTATCCATACATTTTCTAAAGAATCTCCTTTAGAACTTGGATGAGAAATAAACTCTCTATTAGTATTTAGTTGGGCAATCATTTGAGATTGAAGACCAACAAACAGGTCTTTCAGTTTTACTTTTTTACTCATATTTTTTTAACTTTTTATCATCGTATATATATAAATCTTTACCAAAAGAGATGTTGTTAACTTCTGCAATCATTAATAGAGGTTTATCAATATTTATGTTTTTATCCTTAGCAATTTCTTGCATCGCATTTATATCTGTTCGACTAGGAGTTGTTGGTCCATTAGGATGAGAATGCCATTCTCCTAAATATTCAATTTCACCATTAGTCATTTTATGAATTTCACTCAACCTTTCGTTTAAAGTTCCTGGTTCTCTAATAAAAATAGTTTGTCCATTTTTATATTGATCAGGTATTAATATATCAGTAATTATAAAGTGTAAATCTGACTTATAACCTATAAAAACTCCTCCAAACTCTTTTGGATAGTGAAACTTGGTTTCTTCTTCAATTCTCTTTAAAACACTTTTAGATATGTGTATAGCACTATTAATATTATTGAGAGTATAATATTCATACTCTTCAATGTCTATTATTAATTCATCTTCAAAATCTGGTTGAATTATAAAAGTTTCATTAACCTTCTTTTTTGAAAAATTATCATTTATCACTTTCAAACCAATATTTAACAAAGTATTTATATCATTATAATTTGCTTCAAAAGTAGGATATCCGCATCCTGTTCCTTCAAAATATGATGGAGATTCATTTTCTACAAAATCAAAAATAGTATTAGCTTGTTTTGTTAAATTATCACCAGTTATAGAAACAAAAGATTTCGCATTATTTGTTATAGCTAAACTAAATGTTTTACCTGTAAAATTTAGTTTATCAATTATATAAGTAACTTCTGTATCAGTTGAGCAATCGAAAATTATGTCAATTTCTTTATTAAAAACATCTCGAAGAATTTTTAAATCAAATTTATTCAATTTATCATATTGAATTCCTAAATCAACGAATGGAGAAATAGATTTTAATCTTTTTATTAAACTATTAGCTTTAGGAAAGACCATATCCCTTAATTTGTAATTTGCTCTGCATAAATTTCCACCTTGTACAGAATCAAAATCCATAAGAATTATATTTCTAGCACCACCTCTAACTAATATTTCAGATAAAGAACTTCCTATAGCACCACAACCAATAATTAAAATATTTGAGTTTGTTATTTTGCTATCTAATTTCCCTCTACCAAAAAACCGTTTGTAATCAATATTTTCAGTTGTTCCCCAATTGATTTTATTTTGCTTTAAACTATGCTCAAATCTTTTTTTTGCATTATTCTGTTCGCTTTTATGTATTTTTATTGAATCAATTGGAATGTTTTTCTTTGATATTCTAATTATATCCCAATGCTCTTCATAAGTTTCATCGTTAGGAATTTTATATCCAATTATTAAAAATAAACTGTTTTCGTAATAATAATTATTATTAAATTCTCTTTTTAACCCTTTATATAAATACTCAATAAACTCATCTGAAAGATAATCTTCTAGTTCATCCCAACTTTCAATACCTTTTCTTCCTATATTTTTTTTCGTCAAAGGTTCTTCTTCAATAAAATAATACACACCCTTTTTGATGGTCTTTCTTTTTAATTCTTCAATAAAAGTTTTTGACCAAGTATCATTTTTTTTTCCTTCAAAACCTAACCTAAATAATTTCTTCACGGGAAATTTGTTTTCCCCAAATTTTTCGTCTGAGAAGATTGAAAAACGAAATGTTCCGAATGAGTTTTTATGGAAATTATTTTTCGTATTGGTGAAGTATAATTTATTCATACAACTGCTTTCAGTTGTATGAATTAAATAAGCATAATTATCATCTTCTTTTTTATAAATATAATAATCTTTAATCCATTGTTTCAGACATTGAATTTCATAAAGTAGTTTCCTGTCAAAATCGTCATCTTTATCAGGATGAAAACATACAGATCCATCAAGATTTATATGGTTAAGACCTATATAATTCTTGTTTTTAAAAATAATAGATATATTATCTGAATTAGGATGAGTTAAAGGATAATTATGTGGAATAGCTATATCAAAGCTTAAGATTTCATTCAAATAATTTACCTCAATTTTACCCCTATAATAGTTATCTTCTTTTTTTATATTTTCAACTACTACTAAATCTTTATCTTTTTTAAATAGACTATTTATTTTTTTTATTGTTTTGTCCTCTTCTTTCAAATTATCCAAATTTACTTGTACTTAAAACTGAAGCTTTAGAAGTACTATTAGAATTTGAGTCATCATCATCATCGAATTCTTCATTTATGGGGAAATATTCTTTGATTTTATCAGAATCGGCTTCTATATCCTTAATAGTATTTTTCATATCACGCTTAGTTTGAGTCTTAGCCGTATCACTCATTGAATCTGAAACAATATTACTTGAATTCGCAGGGTCAACTAAATTAGTCGTTTCAATATTATCAATGATATGATTCATAACCAACTTAGTCTTTTCCCAAAGTCCGTTTGGAATTTCATCTGTTATATCAAATGCTTCTTTAGTATAGAGTTCCATCATAAATGATTTTATAAGCTTTCCTCCATTTTTGTTTTTTCGTTCAGTCTTCCAAACTTTTAGAAGTTTTGTTACTTTTCTTTCGTGAGTTCTATCAGCTCCATTTAATAATCCTACGTGAGTTTTAATATTTGTTTTTATTCTAGTTTTTCCTTCATTCTCCTCTTTTTTTGACCTATTAGAGGGATTTATATGTAAACTTAAATCAGTATTGCTGTCATTATAATCATTATTGTTTGGCCTTTCTCTTCCTGGGACAACATCCATATCAAACTCTTCTCCATCAATATCAAATTTCATCCCTATTGAAACCTTTTGCTTCCTAACATTGTCTTTATTAATATCATCATCTTCTTCAGTATATTCGTTTTTTAAATATTTATATACTTCATCAAACATTTCACTCAAACTTTCAAAACCTTTTTCATCATTGTTCTCTGGAGTTTTCTTTTTAAAAGGAATACAGCAATCAATATCAAATTTTGTATTAATAGCTGTGTTCTTTGCATAAGAACCTGAGTCTATTGCATTAGAAGCTTTCTGGTCTGAAAATTTTATATTTAAAGCGTCTTTAACTTTATTTTTCTTTTCAATAAATTTATTTAAATGTTCAACTTTATTAATTTCGTGTGTTTCAAGAACTTTTTTAAGGTGTTCGTTTTTGTTTGTTGACATATCCTATAATTATATTTTTATTACATTTTCTATAATACCTTGAATTCTGAAATTATCAGTAAGTATTATGGGTTGATGTGTTTTATTTGTTGATTTTGGTTTTAAAATAACCATTCCATTACTTTTATTATATTCTTTAACAGTAGCTTCATCATCAATTAAAGCAAGTATTCTATCTCCATTTTCAGCATCTTGTTGCTGTCTTATTAATAGTAAATCTCCATTATTAATTCCTGCTTTATCCATAGAATCTCCTTTAGCTCTTAATAAGAAATATTTATATCCTTTTCTTATCATTTCAATAGAAATAGAGACTTCTGCCTCAATATTCTCATCAGCAAAAATTGGAATTCCACAAGCAACATTTCCTAATAACGGAATTTTTACAGTTTGAGCTCTTGTACCAAATTCTTCAAGTATTTCAAAATCAATTATTTGAAAGCTACCATCTGATTTTTTTCTCAAAATATCTTTTTCTTCTAGTATATTAAAAAGAACGGAAGCAGATCGAGGTGATTTGTAATTCAACCCTTTCATTAGTTCACGAACACTAGGAGTTCTACCTTGGTGTAAAAGGAAATTCCGAATAAGCTTTACAGCCTCTACTTCTTTATCTGATAAATTTGAAAACATACACAAATATACACATTGAATACACCTTTTCGTTTCTTTTAAACAATTAATTTTAAACTAGTTATTAACATTTGTCAATTAATCTATGTAAATGTAAGGTAAGATCCAATTTCTTCTTTGAGGAATTCAGAAATGGAATTTAATTAATTACTTTTTGAATTTATGGGGATTTAGATATTACCCTAAAACTATTTTTTTTAGGTTTATATATTTTGAATTCATTTATTTAAGAATTTTAAAAATATGACACTATTATTAATAGTGTCAAGTGATTTTATACTTTCCATGAAGCTGATATTGCAAGTAAAATGTGGTAAATTATAGGTTTATTTCTTTAAAAAAATCAATAAGTGAAATTTGATAGTATTTACAAAGTGCTCCTAATGTACTCAATGTAATATTAGCTTTACTTGACTCAATTCTAGAAATATGAATGCCTGTATCATTATAAACATCCTCCTGAGTAAGTTCCTTTTTTTCTCTCAACAATTTTAAACTTGTCGAAATTTTCAATAATAATTCTTCGTTACGTAAATGACTTCCCATATAATTGGAAAAGTCCAAAAAATTCACGATTTTAGTAATGACATATTTGTCATTATATTTATTAATAGATTATATGGAATATGAAATAATTATATCAAATAAAACTCCCGAAGCTATATTAGAAATAATACCAAAATATTGGATTTTAAAAAAAGAAAGATTTAAATATTCAATAAAAGAAATTGTTTTAAATAAATTAGAAATTGAGAAAATAATTGACGAAATATTAAAATATTCTTATTGTCTTCTACAAACTAATCCCTGTAGATTATGTTCTTCTAAATCCACAATAAGAATTAATAATAGGCAACATTTTTCTGAAGTTATAAAAAGTAAAGATTTAATATGTGATTATTGCAAAATGTATTCACCCAATTTCATCGAAGATAACCATACTTCTTTTGACTTGGAGTATAATTTAGGTTTGTTATCGGATGAAGAGTTTAATGTATTAAGAGGCATTATACATTTGAAAACAAAATTTTTAATATACCGTCATATCTTTAATAACGATATAGAAGACATTTCAATATGGGAAATAGTAAACAAAATTCAAAAACTTGGTCTTATTTGGATTGAAAGAGATTCTTCATGGAGGATTAAATCATTTAATTTTGACCCTAAACTGACTAAATTAATAAGTAAATTAAAATTTTGAAATGTTCTTAAAATAAATATAATTTTCAATACTATTAATTAAATCACAAATAATTTTTAACTTTTTATTAATCTTAATATTCCAAATATTTATAATAAGTTCCTTTTAATACACTTACCAAATTTTATATTTGATTTACAGTAAGATCTTTCTCTTTAAAGTATTTATCACATAGTTTAGCTTTGTCTTTTCCTTTTTTACTTAAACCTTTAGGAGGACCAATTATAATTATTTCCCTAACCTTGACATCCGTTTCATAGTATCAAAAAATGCTTGATAAAAAGCATCATCTTTAGCATATAAACGGTATAAGTCTAATTCTTGTTTACGTTGTTTAGACATTACATCATCCAATATTTTTTTGAAAGCTAAATCTTTGTTTTGTTCATCGTGATTCTCGGCAACTTTAGATAGAAAATCTGGATGCGCTTGAATAGATTTTGTTAAACTGATAAACTTTACACGTTGATCATCTGGTGTTGCTTCCCAACCTTGAAACCATTTTTCATTAAAACTATTGATAATTAAATCTAAAGGATCTAGTTCTTCATCTGTTCCATGTGCGCCTCTAGGGTTTGGATTTTGTGGATCTACCTCACTTTCGGTATCATCTAAACCAATAGTTTGGTTTAATTTTACTCTTTCTAATCCATAGGTTGATAAATCTACAGATTCTAATAATTCATCTAAACCATCAATGTCTGGATCTTTAATTGGAAGTTTAGGAACTAAAAATTTTAAAAACCAAAATAGTTTTTCCCAATCCACAATTTCATAAGGCATTATAGACGCCATTTGTCCGTAGATTTTCACAAACTGCTTGGCTTTAATTTTAAAATCGGCTTTATCATCATCTTCTAACTCTAATCCATTTTTAAATCTTTCTGCTGCTCTTTCTATAATTGGACTTAATACTTGTGCGTCTTCTTTATTAAAAAATTTGATGTTAAAATCTTCTACTTCTTCCCATTCATATACTCCAACATCATCTAAAACTTCTTTTAGTTCGTGCAACACGTTTACATTTGTTGCTTCACTTAATGAAGTTGCAGTGTAAAAAGGATCGAATGATGCTTTTATATCATCAGTAGAATTGAAAAAATCTAACACAAAAACATCTTCTGTTTTCTTTCCTAGTTTTGTTGCTGCTCTATTTAAGCGTGATAATGCCTGAACTGCTAATACACCTTGTAATTTTTTATCTACATACATGGCACACAATTTAGGTTGGTCAAAACCTGTTAAGTATTTATTGGCAACTACTAATATTCTATAGTCGTCTTCATCGAACTTAATTCGGGTATCTTTTTCTGCGAAGCCATTCATTTCTGCTTCTGTGTAATCTATTCCATCTACTTCCTTTGTTCCAGAAAAGGCAATTAAAATTTTAAAGGGGTTGCCTTTCTCATTTAAAATTCCTTGTAAAGCTTTATAATAACGTATGGCAGATTTAATACTTTGCGTAACTACCATTGCTTTAGCTTTTCCTTTTAGTTTTTTTTGATTAACTATTTTAGGAATAAAATGGTCGAGTATAATTTCAGCTTTTGTATTTATTGTTTGTTGATGTTGCTCAACATAAGTGCGTAATTTTTTCTGTGCTTTTACAGAATCAAACAAAGGATTGTCTTCTATAGATTTTTCTATTTCATAGTAACTCTTTAAAGTTGTGTAATTAGCCAATACATCTAAAATGAAACCTTCTTCAATAGCCTGTTTCATAGAGTATAAATGAAACGGTTTAAATTTTCCTTCTTCATCTTTGACTCCAAATTTCTCTAAAGTAATTGACTTTGGTGTTGCTGTAAATGCTAAATAAGATGCATTTCCACGCATTTTACGTGATTGCATAGCTTGTACTATTTTATCTTGTGCATCTAGTTCCTCCTCTCCTTCTTCATTAAATTGTTGTCCCATTGCTCTGTTCATATTATCATGAGCAGAACCACTCTGGCTACTATGTGCTTCATCTATAATAACCGCAAAACGTTTATCGCTTAAATCTGCAATGCCATCAATAATAAATGGGAATTTTTGAATGGTTGTTATAATTATTTTCTTGCCCTGCTCTAAGCTTTCTCTTAATTCTTTTGAAGAATATGCAGGAGCTATAATATTTTTTACTTCAGAAAAATCTGCAATATTATCTCGTATCTGTTTGTCTAATAAACGCCTGTCTGTAACTACAATTACAGAATCGAATAATGGTTGTTCAATTCCTCTGTTACCAGGAACATTTTCGTTTACTGGATAGGTTTCTATCAATTGATAAGCTGCCCAAGTAATGGAATTTGATTTACCAGAACCTGCGGAATGTTGTATTAAATAAGTTTGTCCTACACCTTTTTTACTAGCATCTTCAATAATTTTACGCACTACATCCATTTGTTGGTAGCGAGGAAAAAATAAGGTTTTTGTTTGTAAAGCATCTTTCTTTTTACCATCTAAACGCACAAAATGCTGAATAATATTTGCTAAACTTTCTCTAGTAAATACTTCATTCCATAAATAATTAGTTCTATGTCCTATTTCTCCTTTTGGCAATTCAGGATTGCCTTTACCGTGTTTGTTTCCTTTATTAAATGGTAAAAAGAAGGTGTTTTTTCCATCTAACTTTGTTGTCATATATGCTTCATCTGTATCTACTGCAAAATGAACTACGCAACGCGCGAAATTTAATAATGGTTGTTTGTTATCACGCTGGTGTGTATATTGATGCTGACCGTGTACTCTCGCATTTTGACTTGTCCAATGGTTTTTTAATTCCATAGTAACAATTGGCAAACCGTTAAGAAATAGTACTAAATCTATTTCTTCTCTAGGGTTGTCAATACTGTAACGCAATTGTCTAGTAACACTAAAACGGTTTTGCTCAAACCTATCTTTTATACTTTGACTACTACTGGCTAAAGGCAATTGATAAAATAATGTAAAGTTAGCATCATCTACTTGCAAACCTTTTTTAAGCAGATGCAGAATGCCATATTTTTTAACCAAACGATCAAACCGATTTAGAATTTTTAATTTCCAATCGCTTTGTTTTTGAAGCTTTTCTAGTTCTTCTTTTTGGGTACTTTCTAAAAAAGACCAAAAGAACTGTTCATCTATAGCAAATTGTGCATTAAAATTATTGGCTTGCCCAATGTAATAGCCTTTGCCAGCTTTATAGATTTCTGCATCTTCGTTGACTGAATTAACAGATACACCTTGTTTTTTAATATCTTCTAAACAAGTACCTGTTAATTGCTTTTCTATTGCTGCTTCTAAAGCTTGTTCGTTAGTTTGGCTATGCATATTTATATATTTTAAGCAATTTCAAGTTCTGAAAAAGCAACATAATAATCTTTAACTACTAAATTAATTTCTTCAAGTTTATGGTCAAAAACAATTACTTCATCATTTTTAACCAACCATATTTCATATAAATCTTTTTTATCCTTACCAAATTCAAATTCCTCACGAGAAATTATAAAAGTTTCTCTTGAGAAAGTCTTGACTTCAACATATATGTATTTACTTCCTTTGTCTGGACTATATCTTAAATCGTAATGCAAGCCTTCATCCTCCTTTACCTTGTTATGAACATACTCCTTAGTATATTTTTTACATAAATGGTTATACACCTTTTCCTCTGATGTTTTACCTATTTCTACTTTCGTTTTATTGGAGCTTCCATTTGGATTAAATAATCCTTTTCGATTTTTATACCCAGACCAACTTTTGGTTTTAAAAGAACCAACTCTTTTTTCTTTTAAAAAGTCATTCTCCTTTTTAGGCTTACCAATATTAGTAAATGGTACAAATTCTATTTTGTTAATTGTTAAAATTTCTTTTTTGAAAGCTTCAATATCTAATTCAAAATATAGCAAACTTTCTATTTTTTTAGAACTTTCTACTAATTCAAACTCTTCCACTGATAAGAGTAATTTATTTTTTTCATAAATATCGTCAATATCTTTAAAGTCTATAAAATCAATTAAGATTACTTCATTGAATTCTTTTTTAATAAACAAATTAAAGTATTTTTCTAGAGATAACGAAAACTTAAATCTATTGTCTAATGCAATTGATTTTACATAAACATCTAATTTAACTTCAAAATCATGTAACCTTTGAAGAAAGCTTTTACGAAGTTTTTTAGTATCTGAAGAACTATGCAGTGATTGTTTAAACGTGTTAAATTTATTTATAAAAAAAGGTGTTAATTTTTTTAAATGAAAATCATATAAGTCTAAACTATTTATACTATAAGAATTAAATTCTTTAATAGTAATCTCTAATTTTGAAAACAAATCAATTAAATAATGAAAATTATTTTCATTATTTATTGAAGTATAATCTGATAAATGTGAATTTAACGATAATTCCAAATCTTTATTAACGTGATTTATATCTACATAATTTTCTTCATCAAAACTTAACTCTTGACCTTTAATCCTGTAAATAGTTGTCCAAAATGCTATTGTTGAATTAGAAAAACCTAAAATTGATAAGGTTTCATCTAGTAAGTCTTCACCAAAATTAACTTTAGTAATATGTTTTACATCTTCTAAATCTGTTGACAATAATGCTCTGAAATCACTTTTATGACCTGAAACGTCAAACAAATGTGATAAAATATCAGAAATTGTATCTTTAAAATCTGAATGTTTTTTAATAGGATCTAAATTATGTGAATTAGGTAGTTTTAGATAATAACCAGATTCTTCTAAAAAGATAAACTCGTAATTATCTAATGTAAACAATTTGTCGTCAACGTTAGTAACGACTTCAGTACAAACATTAATAACTAGTTGTTGTAATTTTGATGCATCTTTTCTTTTGGTTGTTTCATTATCTAAGGCATTTATTCTATGAATAAGAATAAAAGGGTAAAGTTCGACTAAATAATCATGAAGTAATTTTGTAACCAAATCATCTTTATCAAAATCATCTAATTCAATTTCAATTTCAGATAAATCATTTATCCCAAAAAATTGAATTGCTTTTTTTCCTCCCGATCTTTTAGGAAAATTAAATACAGGAAACTCTGATCGTAATTTATTAGGTAATTTTACTTTATCACTAAAGTAGATTTGGTCTTGATTATAAAGTTTTAGACCTTCATGGTCTTTTGCAAAAAGCATTAACCTTTTATTTAAAGGTTCTTCGTTCTCTTCAAAATGCAAATAAGCTCTTCTGTAGTATGCAGAAGTGTTTCTACCATTATTATAAACTGTATTAATTTTTTCTAATATCTCTTGAACACGCTCAATGGAAAGCTCATTAAAATCTGAGCAAGCTCCTAATTGTCTTAAAACAGCATCAACATCTTTACGCTTAATATTATACTTTTTAAATAAACTATTAGAATACTGTATTTCAATATCATTAATAGATTTAAAAGTATTATCCATCAAATGATTTCGAAAATTATAAAAATCTTGTTCTATTATTTCCGCTAAATAACTTTTGCTTTTAGATTTAGCCTGATTAGAATGGTATTTAAATTTAACAACTTCACCATGTTTTCTTTCAAGTTGATTTAAATTATCTAACAAATTGGAATCTTTAATTATCCATAGTAGAAATTGTTCTGGACTAAGTTCTTCTAAAAGACTTTCTCTATCCTCAAAATCTAATACTTGCACATTAGCTGTTGTTGGTGTATAACCTACAACTTCTCTAACATAATTATGATGTGGGCTAGAAATAGCATTAAATTTATACTTAACAAATTTGTTTACTCCTAACCAACTTAAAAACTTTTGAACATTAATTAAATTTCTACCTTCTAAACCAAGTTCTACTATACTAGCAACCTGTTCTCTTTTTTGATGTATATCGCCAAATACATCAAAACATACACCTCCAATTGGATAATCTTTTGAAAAATACAACTCAGATGCTTTTCTTATTTTATTAGAAGTATCCAATAATGGAACATCTAAAACACCTATTGAAGTGTAATTTGTATTTGGGTCGAAATTATTATATAGAGCAGAAATCATTTTTTTTACAGTATCTGTTTTCTTCTCTGGCTCATTAATAAAATGGCTCTGTGTGTTATTTACTATTTTTCTTGAAAGTGGAATAAACTCGTAAGGATGAACATTTGCGATACTTTTTATATAACCTTGCAAAGCTCTTGCTCTGTCTTTTTTTGAGTCTTCTTTAATTTTATAAACATTTATTAAACTATCAAAAAGATTGGGATGTAAAACTTCAATTAAACAATAATCTGGTATCTCTAAATCGTTATTTAAATGTGTGAAGACTTCATTCTTTTTATCAATTACTTTTAACTTTTCATTTATCAAAACGTTGAAAGAATCTTTAAGACTTTCTAAATTATTTCTCTGAATCAAGTATTTAATTAATTGAGCTCTTACATTAATACTAGTAATAGTATCACTCCATTCATCAATTGTTTCTACAAAATTAGAATACCCATTATATTTTGGTTTAAATATTTCAAAATTTATTTCGGAAAAGACTGGTTTAATGTGTTTGATAAAAATAGTTCCTGCATTTCCTAATTGTATTAAATTAGCAAAATCATCACCTAAATACACAACTTCATTCTGTGAATAATAGCTTTCACTAGCACAAGGAATTATACTTTCATTCTGCAAAACCTTATCTAATTTCTTATAAAAACCTAACTCTTGTAAATTTTCATTTTCTGTGTTGTATTGCAATAGCTTAAAAGCTGACCAATCTACTTTGTCCTCTGTTTTAAACAATGCCATTTTACACATTAGTTGTGTTAATTTTTCTACTACAAACTTGTTTTTATCTGAGTTTTCTAAATGTTTTCTATTTTGGTCTAAATCGAAAGTAGCATGAATAATATAAGGAAAGGAAAGTTTAATATTAGTGGCAAAAAAAGAATACAGTTTGTAAAAGCTTTTAGTTTTATTTCTAGGAACTGCAATACGAATTTGATAATTTTCAGTAATTCCTTGCTGGTTTTGGTATATTTCCGGTAAAACATCTTCATCTTGATAAACATCCCAAATCTCAACATCATTTGTAATCTTCTGAATACTTCCATTAACCAAGCCCTCAGAATCTCTCTCAATATGGATATCGGATTTATAATCAAAACCTATAAATTTTATACTCTTAATATAATGTAGAAACAATGTAGTCTCTGAGGTAATTTCTTTTATTTGCTTATCAATACTTTCTATAAAATTACTCTTATAGTTTAACTCAATAACTGTTGCATATTCGCTATAACTATCTGTTTCAATTACTTCAGGAACAGATAAAACGGGTATTGGATAAAATGTACTTGGCAACTTATAAGTATCTCTTATTTCATTTTTAGTTATTTCATCAAAAGCCTCATCAAATACTTTTTCTTTATTTTCATTAGAGTACGTTACATTAAACCCATTACTATAAATAGATACTTGATTAGACCAATTTAAAATAGACCTAAAACCCAATCCTTTGTTTCCAATATATTGAGTTTTGTCAATTTTTGATGATAAATTGCTAGTTGCTAACGACCTGTATCCTGCTTCTGAAAAAGGAATTCCTTTATTAAAAATTAAAAGTCTGTTATTCTCTTTATCAATTTCTATAACAACACTTTCAGATTTTTGGTCATCACAGTTTTGTAAAAGTTCTAATATTTGTCTTCCATTATAACCACTAGTTGTAGCAGCTTCTCTATTGTAAGCCGCAACCATTTCGTGATAATCCTTTTGGTAAAGGTTTATTTTATCCTCTTTAAGTTTTAAAACAAATTCTTTCATACTGATTATCCCCAAATATTAGCTGTTTTTGAATTGTAAACATTTACTTTACAATCAAATTTTTCTTGAATACTTTTTATATATTCGAGGTCACTTTCTGAATACACACCTATGTAAACACTAAAGAGTTTTTCTCTAGATTGTGCACCTCTCTTTGCTGCTTTATTTACAGCCTCAATAATATGATGGTCATATTCACCAAAATTAAACCCAAAAGAAACTAATGAACCTGTAATTTTAGATAGTTGCTCATAACAATGAGTTAAATATCTATTATGATAAATGTGCTTTAGCTTCTCATTACCATCACCAGCTGTAACAAATATTGGATAATCTTTATTATCCATTCTTTCTTTTATATTTTGAAGTAAATAATTTCGATCTCGATAAACTTCCTTTTCAATTTCTATTCCTGTATCAAAAATTGGTAAAGTTCCGTGAACGTAAAAAACGGTTTGTTCCTCTTTATATTTTCCCCAATATAATTCATCATATTCTGCATTTTGTCCTCTACGAGTTTCAACAGGGTTTAATAGCTCTTTTCCAAAACCATCAATAGCTTGTTTTGATTCATTACGCATCAACACCCAATACAATAACAAATCATAATTAGTTGAAAATACATTGCCTTTATTTTCTAAATACTCATTTAAAAAGCTAAAACAAGCTTGACTTTTCTCTTTAGGAACTTCAAATACGTGTTCTGGATGTAATGAACTTACAGCATCAATTAGACTTTGTTGCAATAATTGATTCGCTTTTGTTAGTTCGCTTATTAATGTTCCATCCGTATCAAACGCTTTGGCTATTTCAATAAAGTTATCAAGTTGACGCATTATTAATTCAAAATTCTTAGTATTAACAACTTCAAATAATTTAGTTAAAGTTGGGTCTTTAAGTTTATCAATAAAATCATACAATGCGTTATATGAAAATATTTTATGATCATAAGCCATACTAAAACCATTACCCATAATAAGATGCTTTGGGTAGTTCCTTTTATTTAACTTATCAATTACAGATTGATAATCTGATAGATCTTCAAATTTTAAATCTTGAGATAAATTTCCTTTTGCCATATTTTTTTTCTTTCACAATTTATTTTTCTTTTTAACAAACCTTTACCTTACCAGTTACAACCCCATTTATTAAACTAATCTTATATTCCTTTAACTTAGCAATTTCTTGCTGTTTTAAACTAATGGCTGTTTCTATTTTTTGTGTTCCTAAATCTAAATAATCAACAATTTCTTTTTGTTCTTTTAATAAAGGAAACCAAACTGTAGGTTCTTTAAGAATAGATTGAGTAATACTATAAACTTTTACACCTTTTACTTTAGTTCTTATTTGATTTCTGAAAGATTCTGATTCAAATATGTATGCAAAAAATCTTGATTCAATTTCAAATTTAGGTTTTGCAACAACAGTATGATAACCCGCAAAAATCTTATTTTCACTTTTTAAATAAGTGAAGTTTCCAGAACCTTCAATATCTTCTGATGTATCAGCAAAAACAAAATCTCCATTACTTATTAATGCTTTAGGATTGCTCTCAAGATAATCTTCCTCAACACATTTTAGTTTGTGAATATTTGTATCAACTTCAAAACCATATTTTGAATGGATCTCTCCATAATTAACGCAAAAAACACCTTCATCTCTTAAATTTTCCTTTGTAATAGTTAAGCCTTTTCCTAAATTGAAAACATATCTAAATCGCTTCACCTCCCAATGCTCTGGAATCTCACCAATCCACTCCACACCAGAATCTTTCAAAGTAACATTATCATCTAAACCGCGTGTTACTGCTTTGTGTATTAAAATTTGTTTGCGTTCTTTAAGCAGGTTTATTTGTTGTTCTTTTATGGTAATAGCATCGTCTATTTTGGTGGTTTTATTATTTAAAAATTGAACTATTTTAGTTAGTTCTTGAACTGGTGGTAAGGGTAATTTCATTGATCGTAAATCATCTCTAGATACTTTTAATCTCAATGTGTTGTATTTACCGTCGCCTCTATCAATAGCCATTAATCCTTTTCCAAGACTATACAAAACACCTTGTACTATTTTAGATCTAAATAAATACTCATAAAACTTAGTAGACCAATCCTCATTAGATTCACCATAATAAGTATAATAAACTGGACTCACACAACCAAAATAGTCTGAAACTCCAACTGCTCCTACTATCATATTCATACTATTAAACACTAAATCGCCTTTATGAGCTAATTTGTATTTGGAAAAATCATCTTTGAACCGATCTAAATTTGTAGTCTTTTCAGCATATAGGGTAACACCTTTATCAATAGAAAGTGATAGTATCTCTTTAGTTTTGATTGGCGTATTTTTTTCATTACGTTCTGTTAAAATATGCTTAAAGGACTCAATTTTCCAGTGTTTAGGTATTTGTCCCAACCATTCTATTTCTGAGTCTTTGTAGTTTTTATAACGTTCTACTTTTGCTGTTGTTTCTAACATTATACTAGGTTTAATATTTCAGCAATTAAACCATCGCTTTTGCTTTCTAAGTCTTTAATATCTTTAGTAACATCCTCTATACTACGTAAAGGTGTGTGTTTGTAAAAGTATTTATTAAAGCTAATTTCATAGCCAATTTTGGTAGCGTCTAGATTTATCCAAGCTTCTGCTACATGTGGTTGTACTTCGCGTAAAAAATAACTGTGTATGTTGTCTTTTAGTGGTACGTTTTCGGTGTCACGTAGGTCACTTTCGGTTTCATAGGTGATGTACACGCCTTTTTTACTAGTTGCATAATAACCAAAGTCTGCCAAGTCTTTTGCTGCACAATCTAAATGTGCTATTAGTTTGGCTAGTTTATCACCAGATAGTTTTTCTACTTTTTTAATTACTTTATCGGCTTCAGCACTATACCAACTTACCGCATTTAAAATGGCTTTTATATCGCTTGCAGAAATGTCTAGTTTTTGTGCTTTTACTTCAGCATCTACTTCCTTTTTAAAGTCGTTAAAATTAGTGTACAATTTATCTCCAAATACATTTTGTAAGGCTTGTGCATTGGTTACTAAACGTAAATGCTTTTTCCAAGTATCTTGCTTACACAGTTTTGTTTTGTTGGCTGAAGATAAGTTGAGTTCTTCTTTTTCAGCCCAATCTAATAATGTTTTTTCGTGTTGCTTTATGTTGGTGTACACACTATCTCCAAAGGTTTCAAATGCGTATTGCATAGCTTCGCTTAACGCTTTATCATAACGTAAAGTTTCTATACGATCTGCGGTAAATTGTGCTTTTAAACGTTTTGGTCTTTCTATAGTGGCTTTGTAATACCCTAAGTCTGAATTATCAAAAACTTTTGAAGCTATTTCATTTTTACCGCTACCTTTTATCTCTAATAGTTCTTGATAGGTTTTTACAATTTGGGTAATATGCTTTGGTGATAACTCACAATTTTTATTCCCTAATGCTTTACGCATTTTCTTAAATAATTTTACTGCATCAATCAATTGCACTTTCCCTTTTCGGTTGGTGGTTTTATTGTTACTTAAAATCCAGATATAAGTGGTAATTCCTGTATTGTAAAATAGGTTATTAGGTAATTGCACAATGGCTTCTAGCAAATCGTTTTCTATAATATGTCTGCGTATGTTACTTTCGCCACCGCCAGCATCTCCTGTAAATAGGCTACTTCCGTTATGTACCGATGCAATACGTGTTCCTGTGTTGCTTTGGTTTAATGGTTTCATTTTATTCACCATTTCCATAAGAAACAGTAATTGTCCGTCTGAAGAACGTGGAATGGCATCTGCATCCTCCAACATATTAAAATAGTTTTTTAATTGTATTTTAAAACGTGGATCTATTACGTCTTTTCCATCCTTAATATATTTTTGTTCGCTACTCCAAGATTTTCCGTACGGTGGATTTGATAGCATAAAATCGAAAGTTTTGCCTGCAAACTCGTCTGTAGATAAGGTAGAACCAACTCTAATGTTTTCAGGATTGTTACCTTTAATCATCATATCAGACTTACAGATAGCGTAGGTTTCGTCGTTTATTTCTTTTCCGAAAAGGTACACATCTCCTAATGCTTTTATTTCGCCTTCTTCATCTTTAATGAAATTTTGAGATTCGGTCAGCATTCCTCCTGAACCACAAGCAGGATCGTAAATAGTCATTACTGGTGGTAAGTTATCTTTTATTGGATCGAAGATAATGTGTGTCATTAAATCAATTACTTCACGAGGTGTAAAGTGTTCTCCAGCTTCTTCGTTATTTTCTTCGTTAAATTTACGTATCAGTTCTTCAAACACATAACCCATTCCTAAGTTAGATAAAGCTGGTAATTTTCTACCATCTGGATCTTCTTTTTCAAAAGGTGTTAAATTAATAGTTGAAGATGTAAATTTTTCTAACACATCTAAAAGCACATCTTTTGCCGCCATGTGACGTACTTGACTACGTAATTTAAATTTTTCTATGATTTCCTTCACATTAGGGCTGAAACCATTTAAATAATCTTCAAAATTAGCTTGTAAAATTTGTGAACTATTGGTTGCTGTATCTTTTATTTTTTGAAGTGTCCATTTGCTCGTATTGTAAAATACGTACCCTGATGCTTCCGTTAAACCTTTTGCGTCTAACTCAGTAAATTTTAATTCTTCTTTTTGAAAAATAGCTTCTTCTAAAACTTCATCTTTTGTAGGTTCTAAAAGTGCATCTAAACGACGTAAAACAATCATAGGTAAAATAACATCTCTGTATTTACCACGTACGTAAACATCTCTAAGACAATCGTCTGCAATAGACCAAATAAAGGAAACTAATTTATTGTGGGATTGTTTGTTCATTTAATTATTTTAATACAAAGTAATGAATCTTTAAAGGTAAAAAATTAGTTTAAAATACTAAGTAGATTTGATTGATATATTACAATTGAAGTGAAATAAATATTAACTCCACAATTTTTCAAATCGCTTGCTTACAACTCTAGTGTAGTGTGCTGTATGTTTTGGATCTCTATGTCCAAGATAATCTTGAATAAGTCTTAAATCATAACCTTTATTAGCTAAATAAAATCCACACGAGTGTCTTAACGTATGCGGATGTACATTTTCTAATTTAGCCTTCTCTCCTACTGTTGTTACAATATAATTAACAGCTTGTCTAGTTAAAGGTAAACCTCTTTCGTTAACAAATAACCAGGGTAAATTATCTTTTCTAGAAGTTAAATATCGTTTTATAGCTCTTAGTTCATCACCAGAAATTGGATGCTCTACAGAAAGTCCATTTTTTAATCGATTAATCCATACCCTAGACTCTTTCAAATTCACGTCAGATTTTTTCAATTTTACTGCTTCAGAAACTCGAAGCCCATGTCTGTAAATCATAAGAAGTAAAGTGTAATTTCTTTTTGGATATCGAGTTTTCTTTGAAAACTTTAGAAGTAATTTAATTTCTGAATCACTTAAGTAATCTTTAGTCCTTTCGTGTGCATTTGTAGTTGTATTAATAACACTCTTTACATTTCGCCTATTGACACTCATTTTTTTATTATCTATTAGCTTAATAAAATATACAACAAAATTTTTACACTCTTTACATAATACGGATTTTGTAAAGAGTAGAAGATTGCTTTTTTCAATTTTTTTAAAACAGAATATCCATATCGATTAATTAATTTACTAAAACTGTCATATTATATAATTTTGCCTTTTAAATTATTAGTATAATAGTTGTTTTTAACGATTTTTTTATTCTTCTAATTCAAAATAAATACTATTCATAAGCTCTCCATAATTTTCACAATCTCGAAATTTTTCTTTAATTGTTAAAATATCTGAAATACCCATTGCAATGCAAATAGATTTTATTTCATTAAACATTATTGGCCTTAAAGTTTCGAAGACTTGTATTCTTCTAAACACTTCAGGGATACCTATTACCTTTTTTTGTTTCCATTTATACAAATTGTCATAAAAGTATTCTGGTCCTGCCAATATAATCCCCATATTACCTTCCGTTCTATCTCTAAGCTCATGAATATACTCTAATTGTTTAGGTTTAAATTTCCCAGCTTCATCAATTATCAGTAAAAATTTACCTTTTTGTAATTCAATCTTTTTAATAATCAAGTTAATTATATTATATAACGTTACATTAACTGCATCTCCTTCAAAACCAACTTCATTAAGCATCTCTAAATAGAATTCTTTAGTACTCATACTTTTCCTAACAATCAAATAAACAACTTTCTCATTTTCTTGTTTATAGTAATTTAAACCAACTGTTTTGCCTGCTCCTGGATATCCAATTAAAGCAATCATTTTTGAATAATTATGTGCTGATTTACAAGCTTCTTGAATAATATTGAAGTTTATTGTGGAAAATATTGCCATAACATATTTTACTATTTTATTAATTTGAATTTTTGTCGTTTAACTTTACGATAGTATTTGTCAGTCATATGCAATTTATTTTTATTTTTATAAATTTCTTTATTTCTTTTTTCAGGAATGCCATTTTTTATCATTTCAGAGATTAGAAACTTGTCTTCTGATTGAGTTTTAGCATATTTTTCTTTTAAATTTTCTTCTACAAGAATTGGTAATGATTCTAATTCAATTTCTCCATCATCAATATCATTTACTATTTTATCAAAGCTAGATTGAATCCGTTTTCTTATATTTTCATTATGTTTTTTTATGCGTACTAAATCTTTTGAACTAGGAATTATATCTATAGGAACATCTACTTTTAAGCATCCTAAATATTGGTTGCTTTTTATATTAAACAAATAAATATTACTCGGGTCATTTTCATCGTATCTTACTATTACATAAGTGTTATTTAATTTTTCAGCCATTAATATATTATGAATTGTATATGTATGTCTAGAAACGACCCTCATTATTAACATACTATTTCTGATTTTAATTTTTTTATTTTTATAAAAAATATGTGCTATTTGCCAAGCGGCAAATTTTTTTGGAGCCTTATTTATTATTGTTTTTCTTTTTGATTGAACATCGACATTATATTGAGAAATTAATTTTGATACTAATTCACAAAGTTGCTTTTTACTTCTTAGATTTTTTGGTTTCAAATAAAACCTCTCTAAGCTCTTTGCTGCCCTACTGTCCTCAAGTTTTGACTTTATACCAAAGCCTAAATTGCCTATAAGCCTATTTAGATAATAGGAAGAAAAAGTCTTAAACCACCTTTCAACATGTCCTTTGTCACGGGGGTTATAGGGCTTTGACTTCCTCACACACACACCATAATCTTCCATTTTACTACTTATAGAATTAAATTCATTTGAAGAATAAGAAGAATGATTATCAACTACTATTTGTTTGGGAATATACTTAAACTCTTCCAGAGCCATTTTTAGGCAATTAATAATCAACAAGTGATTTTCAGATTGAGAAAAAGAATGACCAATTATTTTTCTAGTAAATACATCCATAATAACGCATAAATAAATGAATCTGATTTTTCCATCATCTCCATTATATGGGAGATTAAGCCTTGTACTATCAATTTGATATAATGATGCAATGTGCTCTGGTTCTTTTCTTGTGATATATGGAAATAACTTATTATATGCATATTCCTTTCCATTTCTTAGAATATCATGACGATTTTTAAATTCATTATTTCTTAAAAAAAGTGTAACTGATTGATATGAAATAGATTTCAAACCTCTTTCAATTAATTCTAAATTAACCATTTCAGTAATTTGTTTTCTACTATATTTTTTAGGGTTGACATAATAAAAAATAATTCTTTTTTTTACTAAAGGAGTAAGTCGGTAATTGTTTCTTCCGAATTTCTTAAAATCATGAAGAAGTGTATCTGTTATACCTTGATCTTGAGCAAACTTAATTTTCTTAGTAAAGTAATCATATTTATCTGTCCAAAATATTGCTTCTTTAAATTTAAGGTATACTTTATGAATATTAATTAATGAGTAAACCCCACTTTTCTTCATAATGATTGAATTATTAAATAATGAATGTGTTTTTGCAAAAAGAGTTCTTTTCCCTTTATCAAGATAGTATTCTGAATAAGATGGCACATATTGCCTCCAAACAGTTGGGTTGTTCCATGCATTAGATAAGATTAACCAAATTTCTCTTTGCTTTTTTTGAGACTCTGATTCCATCAAGGATTCAATTTCTTTAGTTAAGTCATTTTTTGAAATAGGTATATTAAATTTTCGTAAAATCTTTAATGGTATACTTTCAAAAGAAATCCATTTTTCACTTGTAAGATCATTTTTAATAAAGCTATAACTTAATGATTGTCCTTTATTATACATAGATATATAATTAGCTAACGTTCTTCTGTTCATACCTTTTTCAACTATGTATTCAGATGATAGGTAGAGTTTTTCATTAATTGTTTTTATAAGTTGTTTCATAACTTTTAAATTAAGATTATAAATATGGATATAGTAGTTTAAATTTTAACTACTTTAGAATAAATTTAATGTTCAATTTTAAATTTATATGTTTTATATGTTGCATATATTATTAAAAATCATTATCTTGCATTATAATATTAGCGTAATACGCTATAAAACTAATTTTAACTAGTAATAGTTTAAATGTAACTATTTTTAACTAATTATGCAAATTAAAATATGATTGGAAAAAAACTTAAGGAATTAAGAGAGGATAAAGGTTATACTCTCATGGCGCTTGAAAATCTTTCAGGGGTTTCCTATGTTCAGATTGCTAGATACGAGAATAATAAATCTATGCCTACAACAAAAACGTTGAAAAAACTAGCAAGTTCTTTAGAGGTGACTGTTGAAGATATAGTCGAAGATAAATCTGAAAAAATAATAATTAAAGACAAAGATCTTGATGTAAAATACCATCGTTTAAAATGTATTATCGCCGAAGATGATGAAAATAGATATGCATTAGATAAAATTTTTGATTTAATGATTTTTAAAGGTAACGTAGATGAATTGTTGACTAAAAATTAATATTTAGTAAATTTAAATTAACTTTTATATAAAAGTTAATTTAAAAAAGTATTTTTAAATTATTTTGTATGAAGTAATAATAATACAGAATGTGAGTTGTAATCATCTATTAAACCATATTCCTAATAATTTCTACTTCTTGATTTTAAATTAGCTGCTACATTTCAGGCTATTTATACATAATTGTAGATATAGTGCCTTTAGGTCTATATCGTTAGCAATTATGTTAAAAGCAATTACGGCTTATGATGTTCTAATTTTAATTTGATAGTTATAATTCTATATTATGCTAAATATCCCAGAAGCCTTTTATTTCTTTACGATATTCAGTACTTGGGTCAAGAAAATTTCAAATACGCGATTCTCTGGTAACTAATCATTTGAAATAATTTGTAATTATAATTTACTCACAGCTTTATTATTTTATATTTTTGAGTTTGTGAATGCAAATGAAAAATTTGCATTTGCCATTATGCTAAATTGCCGCTGTCAAACACTTTATTGTTTTGTAAAACCAAATTGTTATCACAATTTATTTTGCACACAATTTGCAGCCGCTTGCCACCGCCAAAAAAAGCAATCCTTTTAGTTTCATAATTATGTTATGAATAAGATTGAAAATTCTCGTTTCAAAAGTTTTCAGAAACTTCACGCTGTGTTGGCGCAAAAGTTTAAAATTACTGTACCAGATAATTTCTAAACACTTGCTTAAATCTCGTTTCCAATTCAGCTTTTTTTTATATTACTCATCTAATAAACTCTGAACCTCTTTTTGTACTTTAATAAATTTAGCTTTATATGTTTTCTCATCTTTTATTGGTTTAACAGATTCTACCTTCTTAATATTATTCAATTTAGGTAATATCTGATTAAATTCAATTGGAAATAAACGTAAAAGGACATTTTTAGTAATGTAAATACATCCCATTAAAAGATTGAAATCAAAAAAAGAGTTTGGGCATTTTAGTTCTCTATCCATATTCAATATAGCAACTGAATTATTTTCCTTTCTAATTCTATGGTTATGAGCAATAATTGAGTTTCTATAATATTTCATATCACTCCATTTATTTATTCTATCAATTGCTGGTTTAACTATCTTTCTTAGTTTAAGAATACGAGGTTCTTGTTTAATTAGTTTTCCGAACAATTCCCATTCATCCATATACGAGCAACAAGTTAACAATATTTGACTTTCAATTATAGCGTACATCACAGATTTGGGATTGTTTTTTTCTTTAATCAGACAAGTTCTATACTCATCTAATAATGCCTGAAGTGTACACAAAACAAGAATGGATTCTTGTACTTTAGTTAGATTCTCTTTCATAATAAAATATCTTATCTTTTTTTCTTGATAAAAAAAGAAACAAAAAAATCAAGGCTGCATAAAACTTTGGAAACAATTACGGCTTATTCGCTATATTTTAGGAATCATTTAAACTCTTTAGTTTACTCTAAATTAGTTGTAAAGTTTTAAATGCCAACAATATGTATTACTAAATCCCTAAAATATGTACGCTCACTCGCCTATTGTTTTAACCAAAGTTTTATGAGGCCGTATTAAAACTATAATTTAATTTTAATATTTGGATTACCATAAATATGCATTGCGAGTTTCCCTTCAGGTACTACAAAACCATTAGATATATCCTCTTTATAATCCGCAAGTGATAAATTGGCGATGTATACGGCTTCAGAAAGCTTATAGCCTTCTTTAAAACAATTAATAAATTCCTCATACCAATATGAAGGTATAGTAGTATCTAATCTCCAAAACGGTGCAACTACTGCTTTATAACCTAAATCTAAGATGTCATAACACAGTGAAGTGACTCCATTAGCAAAAAAATCTTCATTGGAAACCCCTGAATTACAAATGAATAGAATAGCAATTTCACCTTTACCAAATAACTCCTTCGGATAAAGAATGGCACTTTCTGAATTATGATTGGTATAAATACCTTTAAAACTTTTAAAACCAAGTTCCCCGTGTGCTAAAAAAATATTAACATCCGTTTTTATTTGTTTTAAGATGTTCCGTGAAGTAATAATCTCAACTTTAGCCTCTTTCAGGATTGGTTCAAACCTACTGAAACTTAAATTAATAGGTATATCTCCATCATCTATTGGAATCCAAGCTGTTGAGCTAAAATTATTTTTTAAGACAAATTCTTTCCCATTTTGAATATACCATTCTGCCGAAATCACATTACTTATTGCAGTTTGTGAGCTTATAAAATCTTCATTATTAATAATCAAATTAGCGGGAAATTCAGAAAGCTCAATACTACTAGTAAATAATATTTCATCAAAGCTATTATTCAATTCTAAATTTGAAAAACAAAGAGATTTTAAAAGTTCTGAATATTTTGATTCTTGTTCTGAAATGTCAAAATATTTACTTGAATCAAAATAAAAATTATCTTTAGATTCAATCCAATTATTCATTAGGTCATAATCCCATTCACATAATTCTTTAATATTGATATCTTTTGTATTATTAATAGTCAAAACATATACCTTTTTATGGATATTAAATAACCAAACGAATAATTGTTTATCTTCAATGACAATAGAATTAACTAAATAATATTTATAGTTATTTAATTTATTCTCTAATTCTTTATTCGATTCTGGAGTAACCCTTACAACTGTATTCTGTGAAAAATATTTATTGTTATAAGTAAGGCTATTATCGTTAAGTACAATCCCTGAAAGTAATATGCTATCAACATCATTATCTTTTATTGCTTCGGGTAATAATATATTAGTTCGTACTTCTAAATGTTTAACTTCAAATTTAAAATCACTAATTGTATTAGTTTCTAAAACCCCTATTAACGAATTGATTAATTTTATTTTACTACTTTCTTTATCGCCAAAATGATTTGATTTTAATTTATCAACTTTGTCGGAATCTGTTAAAGATTCTAGCCTTTCAATAAGCTTTTCAATTGGTTTATTAAACTCCTTAAAACCAGAATCTTTATGTCTTTTTATATTATACAGATAGTTAAGCCAAGGTAATATTCCTTTTTCATCGAATGAAATAATATCTTTGAAGTTTTCTTCTAAATATTGTAATGACTCATCAAAAATTTGAGGTTTACTTTTAATTATATAAATTGAACTTAGGTAATAACTCAATTTAAATTTTTGTTCATCATATTTTTTTAACCTAATTTCATTAATAACTTTATTTATATCTTCCAACATATCGTATAACTTAAAGTTTCTAAAAAACTTTAATGCATTATATAATAATTCAGTAATAATAGAATATTTCATTACTCCTACTCTAGACAATGAAGTAAAATATAATGCTCCATATATACTTGCTTCAAAAACGCTATTTTGATATGTAAAGCATCTAAATAATATTCCCCAACCATAATGGTGATCATTTTCATCTATTGCGATTGTTAAAATTTCTTCTCCAAAATTTCTTGCTCTTTGATATTTATTATTAAAGTTTAATGTATCCATTAAATTGTCACAAGCCGCATAGAATTCAAAATTGAGTTGATATTTGGTTTTAAAGCCTTTCATTATTGCAAGTTGTAGAAAATAGTCTTCGAAACGTTCATCACTAATATTATGAGGACCAAGTGTTGAAAGTACTGATAGAGCTAAAGAAATTAACTTCTTCTCTTCATTTTTTGAAAAAAGATCTTTTTTTATTTCATATCCATTTAAGCGAATATGTTTCGGGGAATCATTGTCTTCAAAAATTTTCGAGTATAATTTTAAAGCTTCATCAGGCTCTTTTAATGAGCTCATATTAAAGGTTTTGTCTTTTTTTATTTTGGAATAAGAGATATTTCCAATTGCATCATTCAAACTAATTAAAATGTGCCCAAAACCTTCTATTCTATATTTCTGTAATATATCATATAAGTCAATCTTAGTTTTTGATAATTCATAATCTCCAAAAGCAATAAGATGTAATACATTAGTCAAGGAATATGAAATAGAACTATCATATAGTTCTTTCGTTCTGCAATCTCGGTCATAATAATATTTATTGTTGAGGGTATTTTCTAAAACATTTAAGTGATTATGAATATTATCGTCTGTACTTATTTGGTCAATAGAATCCACTGTTATTTTTGGACTGAATTTGGGAGGTGTGATAACAGTTTCTTTCCAACATAATCTTTCATTTATGGTAGATAATGGAGTTGGATTTGCTATAAAATTCAGAAAGTTATTATTGAATTCTTTTTCTCCTTTGTAATATTCAATTCTTGCATATTCCCTTTGAATTTTAATGTCTTTTTCAAAACTTATTTGCCCTCTTCTAAAGCTACCAGTTAAAAAATAATTCTTCAATAATTGTAAATCAATAATTGAAATGTTATTTATACTTAAAGATGTAAAGGTGTTATAATTTGATACAATAATTGGTAAAATAGGTTTGTCATTAAATTTTTTAGATAAAAATTTAAGTTTATCTAATATTTGAAAAGTTGTTTTACCTATGTCTTTGATCACAACATCTATTTCATCAGATTCAAATGGATGAGTATAACTCTTTGCTTGTATGAATAAGTAGTAATCATTTAACTCATAAATCAAGTTATTTTCATAATCATTATGCTCATCTTGTAATTCTCCAAAATCAATTTTGTTGAATTTATATTCTATTTGCTCTTCATCTAATTCTTCTTCGATCGTTTTAATTAATAAAAGTTCATTCTTTTCAGGAAAATAACCAGCTTCAATAAGTATTCCTTCATAAAGAATTGAATAATTAGGGGAGTTTAATGTTACTATAGAAAAATATAAATTATCACCTATTTCATAGAACGGTTTTCTCCATAAATTTGGGGTTTTATCTTTCGACGATAATGATGATAGAACTTTATCAATTAACCCTTTATCATAATCTGTACATACTTTCAAGTATTCAATTAGATGGATTTTTTTAATTTTAGATGGAGTATCGTAAATTGAACTATTATTTCCTTTTTCTACCGATTGTCTATATATAAAACTTACGAAATCTACAATTTGAATCAATATCTCATTTATATCAATTAAAGTTAAGTCATTATAATACTTTAACTTCTCTGAGTCATAATGATAATATCTAGTCATTAAACTTGCATTAGCAAAAGCTCTGCTACTAGATTCTTTTTTTAAGCTTGATGTTAGTGTAATTAAACCGTTAATTGACTTGTAGTTTTTTATTCCAATCTTATTAGGGTTTATTTTTTTGTATAATTCAAGTAATGGATATAGATACTCACTCAAATTATTTTCAGTCCTAATTTCAGAAGCTAGCCTAAGAATCCTTAACCATTTATTACCTGTAGTAATTTTTAAAGATTTAAAATTGTCATTGTTTTCAATTTGTCCATTTTCAAAAATTAAAACCCTATATGCTGATTGCATATTTAAAAGAATATTGGATGGATTCCATAAATAACTAAATATCCGTCCTAATTCTTCTTCAGTATGCATTATCATTGGGGAAATCTTGTGTAGATTTGAATCCCAATTGTTAACAGCTGAAATCAATAAATTTAAAATATCTCCACCTAACTCAAATATCTGTTGAATAGGTCCTTCATTTCCATTTTCAAATAAAAATTTTGTAAAATTTAAGTCCCCTATATGAAATGATGTTTTTTTATTACCCATCATTTGCTCTACAATCATTGGAGCTAAATCAAGTGAGTTTTTATTTAAGGCTTTGTGTAAAAAATCTATTAATTCAGTTTGAGTTAAATTTAACTCCGAGAATACCTGAGAAAAATGATCTTGTATTTCTTTAAAAGTTCTATTACAAATAAAAATAAATTTTAGTGTCTCTTCCTCATTTTCGCTAACCTCTTCACCAAACTCTTCAGTAATTTTTTTTAAATCAAATTCATTTGAAAAAGGGTTGGCATAATGTTCACATAAAATATATAGAATTCTATCAGAAATAGGTGAATTTTGCATATTTTTTTTTGGATAAATTTTACTTATAAAAGTGTACTAATATACTTGATTTTAATAAGTATATTAGTATGGAAACCTACATTAATAGAAACTTTAAATAATTTATAATCATTACACACACATTACACTTCCCTCCTTCTGTCAGTCAGCATAATAAGTGTTTCATTAACATTATAGAAGTAACTTTTCAGTATAAAACTTTACATAAAATGAAAAGTAATACTTTGCTTTTAGCCAAAGCAAAGTAACATAACGCTAACATTATAATACAAATATATAGTAATTGCTGTATAGCCGTTTTTCAGGTTATTTACACATAATTGCAGATATAGCGCCTTTAGGTCTATATCGTTAGCAATTATGTTAAAAGCAATTACGGCTTATGATGTTCTAATTTTAATTTGATAGTTATAATTCTATATTATGCTAAATATCCCAGAAGCCTTTCGTTTCTGTACGATATTCAGTACTTGGGTCAAGAAAATTTCAAATACGCAATTCTCTGGTAACTAATCATTTGAAATAATTTGTAATTATAATTTACTCACAGCTTTATTATTTTATATTTTTGAGTTTGTGAATGCAAATGAAAAATTTGCATTTGCCATTATCTAAAATTGCCGCTAACAACCACTTTATTGTTTTGTAAACACAAATGCGCAGCATTCACGAGTTCAAATAAAAACAAATAAAAACACACGAGTAATTTGCAGCCGCTTGCCTAAGTTTATGCT
>Ga0193951_1000113_pt1 | contig 36131 bp, 28 predicted proteins | sample BB_2_MG_FD_140370 | JGI IMG/M metagenome (GOLD analysis project Ga0193951, IMG submission 140370) | Microbial mat bacterial communities from the Broadkill River, Lewes, Delaware, United States - BB_2_MG | ecosystem: Environmental > Aquatic > Freshwater > River > Microbial mats | place: USA...
GATTTAATCAGTAGGCCAGTTTTTAATAGAAATAAAAAAGCCTCAACATTGCTGTTGAGGCTTCATTATGAATGGTGCCGACTGCCGGAGTCGAACTGCCAACCCTGCTTAGCTACTGATTTAATCAGTAGGCCAGCTTTTAATAGAAATAAAAAAGCCTCAACATTGCTGTTGAGGCTTCGTTATAAATGGTGCCGACCGCCGGAGTCGAGCTGCCAACCCTGCTTAGCTACTGATTTAATCAGTAGGCCAGTTTTTAATAGAAATAAAAAAGCCTCAACATTGCTGTTGAGGCTTCATTATGAATGGTGCCGACTGCCGGAGTCGAACTGGCGACCTACTGATTACAAGTCAGTTGCTCTACCAACTGAGCTAAGTCGGCACACGAAAACGTGTGCGATAATTATATTCTATTGAACTAATTATCTTGGCACCGAACCAATATTAAACTAATTGGTTCTACTAAAAATTAAACTTCGATGATTATAAATCAACGAATTTGTATTGCTAAATAAAAAAGCCTCAACATATATGCTGAGGCTTTGTTATAAATGGTGCCGACTGCCGGAGTCGAACTGGCGACCTACTGATTACAAGTCAGTTGCTCTACCAACTGAGCTAAGTCGGCACACAAAGCTGTGTGCAGTATTACTAATTTACAAAGATAATACTTTGGCACCGAAATAATACTTTTTATTATTAATTAATAAATGAGCACCATTTCTGTAAATGGTGCCCCGACCCGGATTTGAACCAGGGACACGAGGATTTTCAATCCTCTGCTCTACCAACTGAGCTATCGGGGCATTGCTTTTCGAAGTGTTTTCGTTACCTCGTTAAGACGAGCGCTATTAGACTGTTTTTCTCTTTGTTCGTCAACTGTTTTTTTATAAGTTTTTCATTAAAAAGGTTTGTTTGCTGTTTTTTTACGCTTACTGCTGTTTATTTAACTATTACAGTGGCTTTTTAATAATAACTTGCCTGCTAAAATGAATATGGTAATGAATTTATTAAGTGAAGCGCCATATATATTTTCTAGCTAAAAATATTAATTAGGCTTCATTTTCATCATTACCAATAACTTTTAACTTTGTTTATTGGCGATAATATAATGATGATACGAAAAAATATGGGTTATTTTGATGAAGGAGGAACATAACCTTCGATGTCTGGCTCTATACCGTCAAATAGATAAGCAACCATAGCGCTTTCTAAAAACTTGCGATCGTCAGCATTCATCATATTCATTTTCTTTTCATTAATTAGCATTGTTTGCTTCTTTTGCCAATGTCCCCAAGCTTCTTTAGAGATATTATCAAAAATACGTTTACCCACTTCACCTGGGTATAGTTGAAATCCAAGACCTTCTGCGTCTTTTTTTAGGTTCTGACAAAAAACTGTGCGGCTCATAATTCTCTCTTGTTAGTTATAAGGTTTTCGTGACGTTTATTATTGGCATTATCTAGACAGTGCTAGTTATTTTGAAGTAAGCCAATAAGTTTTTTTGTTGATGCAGCTAAACCTACGCTAGCTTCGCTGTGTAAATCATACCATTTTTGTTTTCTAGGTTCGCTAACTTCTTGAGTATTAATTTCCTGATTACTGCATTGAGAATGTGAATTGGACGTTACTTGAATACAGTCAATTATAATAGGAGAAATATCCAGATGGAAATGACTAAAAGTATGTCTAAAGGTGACTAATTCTTGCCATGAATTTTCTGCGGCTGTGGCCTGTAAGCCTAATGATTGCAATAAACTATTAATATCATCTTTGTCACTTACTTCATAAAAACACCATAAACCTCCCCAAATACCTGCTGGAGGGCGTTTTTCCATTAATACACTATCGCTTGTTGGCGTTGTTATTCTAGGAATAACCATAATGGTATTTTTTTCAGGAATTTTTTTCTTAGGTTTTTTTTGAGGAAATTCAGCTTGTAGATTACTAGCCATTGCTAAGCAACTTGTTTGTACTGGGCATACTTCACATGTTGGCTTACTTCGAGTACACACAGTTGCACCTAAATCCATCATGGCTTGGGTATAAAAACCAGTATCGGTAGCAGGTGTTAAAATTTCACTTAATTGCCATAGTGCTTTGTCAAATTTAGCTAAGCCATTATGGCCTTCTACTAAATAATTTCTAGCTAATACACGCTTTACATTACCATCAAGAATAGGGTGGTATTGATTTAACGATAAACTTAGAATTGCACCAGCAGTTGAGCGTCCTATACCTGGTAGTGCAATTACCTGTTCAATATTTTCAGGAAAAATACCTTTATGCTCACTTACAATGAGCTTAGCTGCTTTGTGTAAATTACGTGCTCTGGCGTAATAGCCCAAACCTGTCCAATGGTGTAGTACATTGTCTTCATCTGCATTAGCCAAGCTAGTTATGGTGGGAAAGCTCTCCATAAAACGTTGGTAATATGGAATAACCGTTGCTACTTGGGTTTGCTGAAGCATTATTTCAGACACCCAAACACTGTATGGCGTTTTATTTTGCTGCCACGGTAAGTGTTTTCTGCCTTGATGGTGATACCAAGTAACTACTTGAGCTGCAAACTGCTTAGCAGATGCTGTGGATATATTTACATCTTTTTTTAAGGGAGTGGAAATTGGAGTATTGATGGTAATAAACTTCACTTTTAAGTATGTAAGCGCAGTGTAACTAATTATTTTGATTGACTCAAAAGAGTTTGTTTTTAAAGAAAGTGATAGTTGAATAAATTAGTTTTATTGCTTGGGATGAAATCTGTATAATAGCGGTAATTATTTTTAGTAACTATTATTAAGGCTATGCCATGAAAGTTGATGCAAAGAACCGAAGTCAGCGTATACGTAAAAAATTAAGAGTTGATGAGTTTAAAGAATTAGGTTTTGACGTTGCTTGGAAACTAAATGAAGGCATAACTAGCGATGAACTTGATGCATTTATTGATAAATTCTTTAGTGAAGTGATTCAACCGAACGGATTAGGTTTTGGTGGTGAAGGTGATACGTTGTGGCATGGTTTAATTTGCACACAAAAACTAGGTTCATGTACAAATGAACATAGAGCTGCGGTTGAAAAATGGTTAACCGATAACGGTGCTACTGCAGTAGCAGTGAGTGAACTTTACGATGTATGGTGGGCTGAATAGCCTAAAGTTATTTAAAAACATTTTTACATGGTGCAATAAGTGGCAAATATGCTTAATACTTAGCTTGAAATGTTTTATTTACTCCTTGATGCTAGAGATGCCAGCGTTTATTGCTTTAAATCAAATAGAAAGATAGAAAAATGACTGAAAAAGAAAATGAAAACCGCATTCACAAAACGATAGAGGAAGCGGAAAAAGAAGGTAAGTACATTCGTAAAGTACGTAGCTTTGTTAAGCGTGAAGGTCGTTTAACTAAAGGGCAAGAACGTGCTTTAAATGACCATTGGCAAACTATGGGGTTAAATCACAGTGATGGTTTAATTGATGTAGAGGCATTATTTGGCAATGATAATCCTGTCGTTTTAGAAATTGGTTTTGGCATGGGAAAATCATTAGTTGAAATGGCTAAGGCAGCACCAGAATTAAACTTTATTGGTGTTGAGGTACATAAACCTGGTGTAGGGGCTTGTATTTCTTTAGCAGCTGAAGAAGGGGTTGAAAACTTAAAAGTATATGAGCATGATGCCATTGAGATTTTAGCTGATTGTATTCCTGAGAATAGCCTGACTACAGTACAGTTATTTTTTCCTGATCCTTGGCATAAAAAGAAACATCATAAACGCCGTATTGTACAAGCTGATTTTGTTGAAGCTATTCGTAAAAAGCTAAAAGTTGGTGGGGTTTTCCATATGGCGACAGACTGGGAGAATTATGCAGAGTGTATGCTTGAAGATATGCAAAATTCACAAGGCTATAAGAACTTATCTGATACTAATGATTATGTTCCACGTCCAGACTCAAGACCACTAACTAAATTTGAAAGCCGTGGTCACCGTTTAGGTCATGGTGTTTGGGATATTCAATTTTCTAAAATGTAGTGTTTCTATTTATGTATTCTTTGTTGAAGGTAAGTACTTACTTTCAACAAAGAACAAGTGTTGTGCATTACGTAAGTTACCTGAATCTTTAAGCCATTGCTCTGTAATTATTTCTCGTTGTAAGGCTGCATGCAATATGCGACTTTTATATTGGCACCAGTAATATATTGTTGCCTCTTGGTGATATTCGTTATTTGGAAATATATCACTGCGGCTTTCTGCCATTTCTTCAATAATACTCGCGATAACCTGCTCTTTTAGTTCATCCTCAATCTTTTGCTTAAAGCGTGTAAAACGCTTAGCTTTAATTAATTGCCAAATTAACCACACCATTGAGGCTAGGGCAAGTACAGCTATAATTTGCATTTATTTTCTCATGTAATAATTATGAAAGGATAGTAACAACTTTTAACAGTAAAATATCTGATTATTTTAGTTGTCTTGCCAGGATTGTAAACACGTTTCAATATTACTTTAAAAATACTCTTTGTGTTCGATGCTTATTAATAAATTCCTTCTCTTTTATTTAGTGCAAAGGGATTTTACGTGATTATTTTATTTTCGCCTTATTATTTATAATTGTTTACATTGACTTTTATCATTAACACACCTTAAATTAAGGTTTATGGATGAAAAATAATGTCAATGAGCAGCATTAATGAATAAAGCAGTAAAAATCAATGACAAACTTACCAAGCGGTTATTAGTTTATATTTTATTATGCAGTACGCTTGTTTCTGTATTTTCAACGATTGTTCAACTTTATTCCTCTTTCCAATATGACGTAGAGCTATTAGAACAGCGCTTTAAAAATATAGAAAAAAGTTATATACCATCTATCGCTACTAGTTTGTGGGATTTTAATGAGCCTTTAGTCGCACAACAAGTACAGGGTATTGTTGATTTACCCGATATCGGCTTAGTTGTGGTTAAAAATGATTTTGATTATTTATATGAATATGGTGATGGTAGTTTCACGGTTAAAAAGTTTGTTGAATATCCAATAAAATTTGAAGGTAAACACGTAGGGACCTTACAAGTTTACGGCACTTATCACGATATTTACCATCGATTATGGCAACAAGCTGGATTTATATTAGCAGCTGAGTTTATTAAGATATTCATTTTAACTTTTATTATTATTATTATCGTCAATAAAATCGTTGTTAGACACTTAGTTCAAATTACTCATTATACTCAAGAACTTGCTAGTTATAATTTAGATAAAGAGTTAGTTCTGTCTAATAGGCCACAAAAAGAAGATGAGTTAGATTATTTGGTACGTGCGATAAATAGTATGCGCATTAAGCTGAAGGATGAAATATTTAAGCTGGAAGATGCGGAAAACGCTTTGCTAGCGTTAAATGGTGAATTAGAAGTTAAAGTTCATGATAGAACGGCTAAATTAGAGCAAAGTAATCAACAATTACAAAGTTCTTTCGACAATTTAACATTAGCACAAGATCAATTAGTACAATCTGAGAAAATGGCATCTCTTGGTCAGTTAGTGGCGGGTGTTGCTCATGAAGTAAATACACCTCTAGGGATTTGTGTTACATCAATCACCGCATTAAAAGAAAAAGTTGAAGCTCTGCAAGAAGCCATTGAGTCACAGGAGTTAACGAAATCATTTCTTACCGAAACATTAAGCTTATTGATGGAATACGAGCAAATAATTGAGCGTAGTTTAAATAAATCAGTGGAGCTTATTCGAAGTTTTAAATCGGTTGCTGTTGAACAGCATACGGATCCTGAAGTTAATATTAATTTATCTCAACATGTTTACGATGTAGTAAACACGGTTAAAACACTCTTTAAACAGAAAAAATATACTATTAATATTGAGGTCGATAAAGACATTAGCTTAATAACTTACCCGAGTGCTTGGAATCAAATATTAACGAACTTCCTAATGAACTCTCATATCCACGGGTTTGAAGAGCGAATTGAAGGGGAAATCTCAATAGAATTCACTAAAAATAATGGTTATTTAACATTGCTTTATAGTGATAATGGTAAGGGTGTGCCTGATGCACTTGAAAAGCGTATATTTGATCCATTTGTTACAACAAAGCGTGGACAAGGTGGCTCTGGTTTAGGCTTGAATATTGTTTTTAATTTGGTTAATACTAAATTAGGTGGAACAATTAAACTACTTGAAACCGAGCAAGGTAGTAGCTTTAAGGTAAAAGTACCAGTTAAAGACTAGGCTATTTAACTTATAAATAATACATGCTATGTAGCGGAGCTAATATCGTTCTAAAAACAAGCATATATTGACTTTTTCACATTAGATCTATAGTATTCTCGCGCCTTAAATCTAACTGAAACTCTGTATATATCTAAGCTTGTTAGCTTTAGGTGTCTTCGCTGTTCTTAACTTCATGAATACGTTTATACCAACGTATTCAATATAACCAATGAGATAAAAATGTTTGAATTACATACCAGTAAAGTGTCAAACCTGAGAAATGATGTTTTGTCGGGCTTAACCGTCGCTTTAGCTTTGGTGCCAGAAGCTGTCGCTTTTGCTTTTGTTGCCGGTGTAGAGCCTTTAGTTGGACTATATGCTGCTTTTATGGTTGGCTTAATTACTGCTATATTCGGTGGCCGACCAGGAATGATTTCAGGGGCAACAGGTGCTATGGCTGTTGTTATGGTTAGTTTAGTGGCTATTCATGGGGTTGAATACCTTTTTGCTACGGTTGTCTTAACCGGGTTGCTGCAAATACTGGCCGGACTATTTAAATTAGGTAAGTTTATTCGCTTGGTACCGCACCCTGTAATGTTGGGATTTGTTAATGGTTTAGCGATTGTTATTTTCTTAGCACAACTTGGCCAATTTAAAGTTACTAATAGTGCAGGCGAATTAGAGTGGCTTCAAGGCACTCCAATGATGATAATGGCAGGGTTAATCTTATTAACAATGGCGATTATCCATTTTTTACCTAAATTAACTAGGGCAATACCTTCATCACTGGTAGCTATTGTTGTTGTTACTGTATTAGTACAGAGTTTAGGGCTAGATACCCGTACAGTGGTGGATTTTTTACGTGATATGACTAACGACCCAACGGCTTCTATTGCTGGTGGTTTGCCACAATTTTCTATTCCGAATGTACCTTTTAATCTTGAAACCTTAAAAATTATCTTACCTTTTGCACTGGTACTTGCCGCTATTGGTTTAATTGAATCGCTATTAACCTTAACACTTATTGATGAGCTAACTGGAACTCGTGGTCAAGGTAATAAAGAGTGTGTTGCTCAAGGAGCTGCTAACACGGTAACTGGTTTCTTTGGTGGTATGGGGGGGTGTGCCATGATTGGGCAATCTATGATCAATGTAAATTCTGGTGGTAGAGGCCGAGCTTCTGGTATAACTGCGGCTATTGCATTACTTGGCTTTATTTTATTTGCTTCAGGTTTAATTGAAATGATCCCGTTAGCTGCGTTAGTTGGGGTTATGTTTATTGTTGTTATTGGTACTTTTGAATGGTCAAGCTTCCGTATATTGAAAAAAGTACCTAAAGCTGATGCTTTTGTTATCGTACTGGTATCTGGTGTTACCGTTGCTACTGATTTAGCAATAGCTGTGGTAGTAGGTGTTATTGTTTCTGCATTAGTTTTTGCTTGGGAACATGCTAAACGAATAAAAGTTAATCGTAATACTGATGAACAAGGTTCAACTGTTTATGAAGTGATTGGTCCTATTTTCTTTGGTTCTGTTTCGACCTTTTTGGAGCAATTTGATGTTGAAAAGGACAGTGATGATGTTGTGATTGAATTCAAACGCTCTCGTGTTGCTGATCATTCGGCAATAGAGGCTATTGATACTTTAGCTGAACGTTATCTTGCTAAAGGTAAAAAATTGCATTTAAAACATTTAAGTCAAGAGTGCCAGGTGTTATTAGAAAAAGCAGGAGACTTAGTTGAAGTAAATGTGATTGAAGATCCTGAATATCATATAGCAACAGATAAGCTAGGCTAGAAGGATTCTTTTTTGATGTTATAAGGTCTTCTTATATAAGGTTTAACAAAAATGCAGCTAGAGTTCTTTGATATTCCAAGTCCTTGTGTGGAAGTATGTCAATCGAATGAAAAGGGCTATTGCCTTGGCTGCATGCGTACGCGTGAAGAAAGAAAAGAATGGGTTCATCTTGATAACGATACAAAACAAAAAGTAATCAAACGCTGTATTCAGCGTAAAAAGCGTCAAAAAAATAAAGAAAATCCGAAAGCTATTGAAGTAGCTAAAACTTTACCAGAGCAGCAGGTAGAGCAGCCTTCATTGTTAGATGAACCTAAAAAAATAACTTTATCTGATGACAAAGCGTTAGATTTTGGCGATTTTGAACTATAGCTTTTAGGCTTCCTAGTGAAAAGGAAGAAGAAAACGGTTGCTAGCTTATATAATTATAGCTATTATACGCGTTCTTTGAAGCACCTAGTTGCTGAAAAGTTTATCTATAATGCCCCGATAGCTCAGTTGGTAGAGCAGAGGATTGAAAATCCTCGTGTCCCTGGTTCAAATCCGGGTCGGGGCACCATTCTATAGTTTATACTCAATTACTATAACACAGTAAAACAAGTGCTATTATCTTTGTCGCTTTATCGTAGAATACCTCTTCAAAATAACCTCTCAATTCTAATTCATCAACGATATATTTTTATTAAACAAATATAAATATTTATATTCAATATTAGTGCATGATTATTCAAATAGCTTGAGGTATAATTATTTATATTGTCATTTTAAATAATTAACCATTGTAATTAGAAAGGTATTAATCTTATGTTTTCGCAGTTAAAGCAGTTACCACCAGACCCTATCCTAGGTTTATCTGTCAAATTTAAAGCAGATGCCAATGCTAACAAAATCGATCTTGGCGCGGGTATTTATAAAGATGAAAATGGCCGTACTCCCGTTTTATCTTGTGTAAAAGCAGCTGAAAAATTTCGTTTAGAAAATGAAAAAAGCAAGGCTTACTTAGGCTCTGCCGGATCTGCATTATTTAATGAAAAAATGACTTCACTTATGCTGGGTGATCATAAAGTTATTAGTGAAAATAGAATTCGCACTGTATCAACACCTGGCGGTACTGGCGCCTTGCGTACCGCAGGCGAATTTATTAAATCTTGTACTCCTGGTGCTACTATTTGGGTAAGTAACCCTACTTGGGCAAACCATCAAGGTGTTTTTACTGCAGCAGGTTTAACAGTTAAAACATATCCTTATTACGATTATGAAAATAAAACGTTAGATTTTGACGGTATGCTTGAAGCATTAAAACAAGTATCTAAAGATGATGCTGTGTTATTACATGCATGCTGCCACAATCCTAGCGGTATGGACTTAAATCAAGAACAATGGCAACAAGTGGCAGAGGTAGCTAAACAAGTTGGCTTTATGCCAGTTGTGGATATGGCTTATCAAGGCTTTGGTCAAGACTTAGACGCAGATGCTTTCGGTTTAAGATTGATGGCTGATACCGTTGAGCAAATGATTATCTGTAGTTCATGTTCGAAAAACTTTGGCTTGTACCGTGAGCGAATTGGTGCTTGCTCTATTATTGGTAAAAGTGCAATTGCAGCTGACATTATCAACTCGGTGTTACTTTCTGTGGTACGTGTGAATTATTCTATGCCACCTGCACATGGTGCTGCTATTGTAGAAACAATTTTAAGCTCCGCAGAGCTAACGACTCAGTGGCATGGCGAGCTAAAAGAAATGCGTGATCGTATTAACGGCATGCGTCAATTACTCGTTGATCAATTAGCTGCTAATGGCGTAACTCGTGATTTTAGTTTTATTACCACACAAAATGGTATGTTTTCATTTTTAGGTATTGATAAAGAGCAAGTACAACGTTTACAAGATGAATACAGTATTTATATTGTTGGCTCAAGCCGTATTAGTCTTGCGGGAATTTCACCTGATAATGTGAATTATTTAACACAATCTATCGCTAAAGTACTGTAATTAAATAATTTCAGTATGTCTTGTAGCATTAAAAGAAAAGCCTGTCGTTATTCTATTAACGACAGGCTTTTTATTGTCCATATTCTGAGGGATAATAATTTTAGCTAAGTATAAAGCCAACAAACAGTAAAGTGATTTGATTATGCTACCATTAATAGTTAAATAACTTTTCTTAATTATTGCCTTGTATGTGAAAGTATTCTGTATGATCAAAGACACTGCCTAGACAGAATAGTGTTTATAACATACTCTAAAACAAAGCATGAAGGTTTCTTCTAGCAACTTTAGTATAAAAGTTGATTTATTACTGATAATTACAAGTTGAATAAATTTTTTGAGATTGAAATAACACAATCGACTTAGTGTAATATAACAGTAAAAACTTATCCTTATTACTTACTATTCCTAAATAATCATTTAAAGAGAAATTTTTGTGACCAAAGCTAATAACCGTATGACGATTAAGCAAAATTTAATTTTTGGCTTTTCTGCTATTAGTGCCATTTTATTTGCGGCTGTATGCACAACGTTAATCCTGACGAATATTATAAATAAAACAACGAAAGAAATTGTTGAAGAAAGAATGCCCTCAACAGAAAAGAGTTCTTTCATGCTAACGGGGATTAATAGCTCGTTGGCTTCTCTTGGTGGTTGGTTAATTACCGGTAATGAAAGGTTCAAAAAAGATAGAAATAATACTTGGGAAGTTATTGATTTAACAACGATAAAAATAGATTCTTTGTCAACTAAATGGGAGTCTCAAGAAAGTATTGAGAAGTGGAGCGAAGTAAAGCTATATTTAGAAAAATTCAAACAGATACAGCAAAAGGTTGAAGATATCGGTCATACCTTGGAAGAAAAGCCTGCTAATAAAATTCTAATTGAGCAAGCTAACCCAATTAAATCAGACATGTTTCGTTTTATATCACTTATGATTGATTCTGAAAAAAATCATGTCCCTGATAGCGTACAAAAAATATCCATATTAACAGCACTTCGTGCTTCGATGGGTTACGGGGGGATGATACATAATTTTAAAAACTATGTATTGCGCGGTAATGATAAGTCTCACCAAGCCTTTGAAGAGTCCATTAATAAATCACGCGCGCTTTTAGATGAATATATAAAGTATCCAATGAGTGATGAAGAGCTGCTGGCGGTTGATATTATTAGCCAAGTTATTACTCATTATTCTGAAAATAGTATGCTTATTAAAGTTATTGAAAATGAAGGTAATACACCAGAAATAACGGATAAAGAAGTAAAAGTTGATGATAGTACCGCTATTGAAGCTTTAACTTTTCTTGATAATGTAAATGCTTCTGCAACTTCAGGTAAACAGCAAATAGCCTCAAAAATGCGTGTTTTATTAGGATATAATGGATTTATTCATCACTATAAAAACTATTTACTTCGTAAAACGGCTAGTAGAAAAAATCAAGCTGAGGTTGCTTTAGATGAAGTCGTGAAAGTGATTAACTTATATCGCTTGCAAAATTTAACCTCAAGTGAACGTTCAGCACTACAAGACTTAGAAAGAGTCGTAAAATCCTATCGTATCTTATTAATCAATGCAGAAAAACTCGTTTTAAGTGGAGCAGATGCAAGAGCTATAGATAGAAGTGCTCGTATTGATGACCAGCCGGCACTAAAAGCATTGGCCTTTATTGATGAGTCAATTGCCAATTCATTACGTGATCCAGAGGAAGCGATAAAACTTCAATCTGCTACATTGCAAGATCGTGCTCGATTACTGGGTACTATGTCTGATTTTAGGAATACATTAAGTTCAACTTTTGATGAATTACAGTCATTTCTTATTACCGGGCAAGAAGAGCACTATCAATTGTTTCAAACCCAATGGCATAGTAATACTGAAGAGTTTACTATGCTCAAAAAGCTTCAATATTTAATGTTACCAGAGCAACTAAGTGCCTTTGAAAAGCTAACAGCCTCACGTGAAATTTTTACTCCATTACCTGAACAAATGTTTGATATTCGTCGCTCTGAACGTTGGAATATGACTAATTATTTACTTGCCACTGAAGTTATGCCGCTTACAGAGAAAATACTCGGGTTACTTGCCGGTGAGCGAAATGAAGAAGGGAGACGTGATGGGGGATTGGCCAAAAGTGAACGAGTACAGCTTGCGATGATCGCAAAAGATAATGCTTATTCAGTGGCTCAACTGAATGCAATACAATGGTTATTGCTATTAACGGGGTTGGGTACGGCGTTCTTTATTGGTAAAAAAACTGAAAAATCAATTACAGAGCCATTAAAGAATATTACTGAAGCGATGACAAAAATTGCATCTGGTGCATCTGTTATTAATATAGAAGAATCGAATCAAGCAGGAGAAATTGGGCACTTAACTAAAGCTGCTAGCATATTTCAGCAATCAGCCTTGAAAACCGAAGATGAAAACTGGAAAAAAACACAAATTGCACGTATTTCGGAAAAAGCTCAACAATCTGACACCTTGGATGATTTTTGTCGAGAGGTTATTGATCAATTAACGCCATTAATAAACGGAGCGGTTGGCGTGTTCTATCTTTATAAACCTGAAGCAGAGCTTTTACAAATAGAAGCTAGCTATAGCTTTGTTCAGAAGGAAAGTATTCAAACAAGCTTCAAATTAAGGGAAGGCATTATTGGGCAATCAGCCTTTGAGCAGCAAAATATAATTTTATCTCCTGTACCTGAAGATTTTATTACCGTGTCCTCTGCATTAGGTGATTCGCAACCCGCAACATTAATCGTGTTACCTGTTATTTATCGAAATAACTTACTAGGCGTTATTGAAATAGCAAGTTTTGATGCTTTATCGCAACTAAATCATGAGTTGCTCGAAGAAATCATACCTGTGATTGCACTCAGTTTAGAGAAACTCAACCAAGTTATTAATGCGAAAACATTATTAGAAGAAACCAAACGTCAAGCTGAGCAATTGCAATTATCTGAAGAAGGGTTAAGAGCTTCCGAAGAAGAGTTAAGAGTATCAGAAGAAGAGTTGAGAGTTATTAACGAAGAGCTCGTTGAAAATAGTCGAGGCTTAGAAGAGAAAACACTACAATTAGAACGTGCACAATTAAAACAACGTAAAATTAACCAAACACTATCTGAGCATAATAAAGAAATTCAAGCGCAGCAAAAAGCGTTAGAAAAAGCATTAGCTGAAAATCAACAGAAAACAGAAGAAATCAGACAATCGAGTCGCTATAAATCTGAGTTTCTTGCCAATATGTCTCATGAATTAAGAACACCATTAAATAGTTTATTGATTTTGTCTAAATCATTAGCAGAAAATGATGATGGTGATCTTAATGAAGATAATGTCGAAGCTGCTGAAATTATCCATGAAAGTGGTACCTCTTTATTACATCGAATTAATGAAATTTTAGATTTGTCTAAAGTTGAAGCAGGACAAATGTATATTCATAGTAATGCGATCATGTTAGATGAACTTAGTCATAGTATTAAGCGCTCTTTTAAACATGTAGCGGCAGAAAAGAAGCTTGATTTTAATGTAACATTAGATGAAAACCTACCCGAATCAATCACATCAGATGTAGATAAAATCGTACAAATATTGGATAACTTGATCGCTAATGCTATTAAGTTTACTAAAGAAGGTAGTGTCACTTTATCAATAAAAATTCCAGAGTCTCTGCCTAATAATATCGATGAAGATATAACTGAGCCAGTGCAATTTGCCATTATTGATACCGGTATTGGTATTAATAATGAACATTTACAAAGTATTTTTGAACCGTTCCGTCAAGAAGACGGCTCAACTAGTCGAGAATATGGAGGTACAGGCTTAGGTCTTTCAATCTCTAAAAAGTTTGCGGAATTACTTAATGGAGTTATTTGTGTTGAAAGCGAAAAAGGTAAAGGCAGTGTGTTTAGCCTTATTTTACCTAGACATTTAATTACTGAAGAACAGCAGAATGAAAAAGAGCTTATTAATACTCAAGATAAGGTATCACTAGATAACGTTAATATTCCATTAAATGATGATTACATACAACCTGATGTACAGAGTGAAACTAAGGTTGAATTAGATGAAGATAATCGATTATTAGCCGATATCGATCTGTTTATTGACGATGATCGTGAAAATTTAACAGAAAATGATCAAGTTGTCTTGGTGGTAGAAGATGATATTCATTTTGCGCAAATATTAGTTAAACGGATAAATAAGCAAGGCTTTAAAGCAATTGCGACCGGCAATCCATATGACGCTTTATGCTTGGCTAAGTTATTACAACCTATGGGGATTGTACTTGATGTCGAGTTGCCTCAAATGGATGGTATTGAAGTGTATAAACAATTAAATGCTATTGCTAAAACACACGACATACCTGTTCACTTTATGTCAGCTTCTAATGCCGCACTAAGAGCACAAGCCATAGGTGGAGCAAATTACTTTACTAAGCCGGTTACCCGAGAGCAAATAGATGAAGCAATTCATAGTTTTTCAATTAATTGTAATAATGAATTACAAAGCGTATTAATTATTGATAGTGAGCCTGAAACACGGAGTTTTGCGTGTGAGCAATTTCAGACAAAAGAAGGGATAGAGGTTTTTGAGGCAGCCACAGGGGAAGAGGCCTTAACACAATTACAAAAGCATAATATTGATTGTATTATTTTAGAACTTAATTTACCTGATATTAATGGTACAGAATTACTAGAAAAAATTAATGCTTTGTCTGAAGAGCCAATGCCGCAAGTTGTTATTTATTCATCGAAAGATTTATCTGATGAAGAAGTGAGAGTGTTAAGACAATTTACGGATAGCTTAATATTAAAAGACGGTAGTTTTGTCGAAAGGTTACAAGACGAAGTTATGTTGTTTTTAGATAGTGTTAAAGAAAATCAAGGGAAAGCCTCTTCTGAACATGCACTTGATAAGTATCCAAATTATAATACCGATGCAAACCCTGCTTATGAAACTGCGCTTGAAGGTAAAACAGTACTCGTTGTTGATGATGATATGAGAAATACTTTTGCATTATCAAGAGCGTTAAGTGATAAAGGCATGAAAGTACTGATGTCAAAAGACGGCGCGCAAAGCTTAACAATGTTAGAACAAAATCCTCAGGTTGATATTGTGTTAATGGACTCTATGATGCCTGGCATGGACGGGAATGAAGCAACAAAAATTATTCGTAGTAAAGAGAAGTATGCTGATATGCCTATATTAATGGTTACTGCAAAAACGATGAAAGGCGATCGTGAGGCTAGTATGGTCTCAGGAGCTAGTGATTATCTATCTAAACCTATTAATATGGATAAATTATTATCAATGATGAGAGCTTGGCTATAACTATAGGAGTAAAGGATGGCTACTAGTATTGAAGATATTGAAATTCAATTGTTCCTTCAGGCGGTTAAACTTCGATATGGTTACGATTATCAAGATTACACTCATGCCTCTTTAAAACGACGTTTACGCTTATTAAAAAATAATAGTAAAGTTGAATTTATTAGCGATATGATTCATAAAGTTTTACATGAAGATGATTTTTTAAAGGAAGTGATTGATCATTTTTCGGTAACTGTTACTGAAATGTTTCGAGATCCTGACTTTTTTAGAGATTTACGAACCTATGTATTACCGGCGCTGAAATCCTATCCACGACTTAATATATGGATCGCTGGTTGTGCAACAGGTGAAGAAGTTTTTTCATTAGCGATATTGCTACATGAAGAAGGGCTATTACAACGCTCTACTATTTATGCAACGGATATAAATAAAAAAAATTTAGATATTGCTAAAAGTGGTATTTTTGCTTTAGAGCGTGTTCCTGATTATACGAGAAACTATCAAGCAATGGGAGGGAAAGCCTCTTTTTCTGATTATTATCATTCTCGATATTCTCGTGCAAAGTTGGCGGACTGTATTTTGGAACATATTGTTTTCAATGAACATAACTTGGCAGCGGATAGTGTTTTTGGTGAAATGCAATTAATCTTGTGTAGGAATGTTATGATTTATTTTAATGAAACATTACAAGATCGATCTATTGCTCTATTTTATCAAAGTTTAGTGCGTAGTGGATTTCTGTGTTTAGGTACGAAAGAGTCCTTACGTGCTTTTAAGCAAAAAGAACAATTCACCACAATATCGAAAGTAAATAAAATTTATCATAAGTTATTACCAACCATAGGTTGAACGAAAAGGATTTTGAAATGACTTCTTATATTGCTGTTATTATCGGGTGCTCAACCGGCGGTGTTAACGCGCTTTGCAAAATATTATCAGGAATACCTAAGGAATTTCCACTGCCTATTATTGTCGTATCGCATTTATCTCCTAATGCAATTAGCATGTTATCAACCGTTTTAGATAACAATACTGAGTTAAGCGTTATAGATGCAGAAGAGAAAGTTTTACCTAAAGCTCATCATGTTTATACCGCGCCGCCTAATTATCATTTATTAATTGATGATAATGGTAAGTTTGCTTTAAATGTGGATCCTAAAGTTTGTTTCTCTCGTCCTTCTATAGACGTATCTTTTGAAACAGCTGCTGAATATTATCGAGAAAACTTAATTTCTATTATTTTAACCGGTGCAAACTCAGATGGCACGGAAGGTGCTAGGATGGTTAAAAATAATGGTGGTTTAGTTATAGTACAAGCACCAGAAACGGCTGAAGCTAAATCAATGCCTGAAAGTGTTATAAACGCAGGTTACGCTGATCATATTATCCCTCTACAAGATATTTCAGCTAAGTTGTTAGAATTAACGAATTGGAAACCTATATGAATGTTGATAGTACACCTAAGATACTTATTGTAGACGATACACCTGCGAACTTAGTTGCTTTAAAATTACTCTTGAAGAAAGTAAAGGCCGAGGTGATCAAAGCAAGTTCAGGTGCAGAAGCGTTACAGTTAACACTAGAGCATGATTTTGCGCTTATTTTATTAGATGCACATATGCCTGAAATGGATGGCTATGAAACTGCTGAAATATTAGGCTCTACCTTGGGTACGAATACCATTCCTATTATTTTTGTAACGGCTGCTTATAAAGATGAAGTGCATCGTTTAAAAGGTTATCGGTCAGGTGCGGTAGATTATATTCAAAAACCGATTGAAGATCATATTCTTATCTCTAAAGTTAATGTGTTTTTAGAGTTATATAATCAGAGTTCTGAGTTAAAATCGCTCAGTGAGAATCTTGAATTATTAGTACAAGAGCGTACCGAAGAATTACGTAGAACCAATAAGATCGCTAGTATTGGAGGATGGAAACTTAGCTTAGATCTTAAATATGTTATTTTATCAGATCAAGCGTTAGAAATACTGAATATTACTGAGTATTTAGCAGAGCAAGAAATTCCAATTAATGAATTTATGAAAAAAATTCATGAAGACGATAGGGAAGAAGCTTTGCTCGCATTTAGTAAAATTCTTAAACATCCTAGAAAAGAAATTACCTTTGAATTTAGGTTTGTTGGCAATGAAGAAGAGCTTCGTACAGCCAACATCATTATCAACGCGATGAAAGATAAGTCCATTTCATTTGTTGGCGCAATACAAGATATTACCGACCGAAAAGAGTCAGAGCGTGCGGTGCAGTTTATGGCGCAGTATGATGCATTAACCCAACTACCTAATCGCTATTTATTTAATGATCGTTTAGATATCGCTTTTGCTACCGCGACAAGGTTGAAAACAAAAGTTAATTTAATAATGATTGATCTTGATCATTTCAAAGATATTAACGATACCTTGGGTCACCCTATTGGTGATTTATTATTAATAGAAGTTGCGAAACGTTTACTTGGTTGTGTTAGGGATACTGATACTGTGGCCCGATTAGGCGGGGATGAATTTGCGATTATTGCACTTGAAACACAAAGTGGGTTAACAATTAACACCCTAACAGAGCGTTGTTTGCAATCATTAGCTCAACCTTTTCAACTTGATGGTCATACAGTACACACAGCAGGTAGTATAGGGGTTGCTGTTTTTCCTGATGATGGCAAAAATCAAGAAAAAATCATTAAGTGTGCAGATATCGCTTTGTATGAGTCAAAAGAAAACGGTCGCAATGGTTATCATTTTTATAATCAAAAGATGGATGAATCAATTCATTTGAGGATAACGGAAGAAAAGCAATTAGCAAAGGCGATTGAAGAGGAGCAGTTAGAGCTCTATTACCAACCGCAAGTCGATCTTAAGACGAATCAAGTTATTGGTGCTGAAGCTCTCGTTCGCTGGAATCACCCAGAAAAAGGTTTGCTCCTACCAGCAGATTTTATTCCTTTGGCTGAGGAAATGGGACTTATTATCCCTATGGGGGAATTAATTTTTAAGTTGGCAGCAAAACAAATTAATTTTTGGAGCCAACATGGTATTTTAGATATTAAAATAGCCGTAAATTTATCCGTGAAACAGGTACATTATTGTGATTTCATTGGCATGATAGAGAGTACTATTTTGGAATTAGACTCAGGCGCTGATATTCTTGAGTTAGAGATCCCAGAGATGGCCATGTTTGAAGGGGCGCAAAACAGTAATGATATATTTGATAAATTGAGGGAAAAAGGGATCACGTTAGTTGTCGATAATTTTGGTACAGGCTTTTCGTCAATGCTCAATTTAAAGCAGGTTTCTGCAGAGTTCTTGAAAATAGATCGTCTTTTTATTAAGAATGTCGCCAATGATGCTGTAGATGCAAAAATATTTAAATCAATAATAGAGTTAGCTCATACATTGAAAATGAAAGTTATTGCAGAAGGAGTAGAGACATCGAATCAGCTTGATTATTTATTGAATAATGGTTGTGATGTCGCTCAAGGCTTTATCTACAGTAAGCCTATTCCAGCTAATGAATTTATTGATTGGTTAAAAATGTATAAAAATAGGGCTACCTAATGTGCTTATGCAGGTGTAGACAGGTTAAATATACCAATAAATCATTAGAAAATGACAAGTTGCACCGCCTAAAACAAATAAGTGCCAAATAGCATGGTTAAAAAGAATCTTTTTTTGAACATAGAAAAAAACACCTAGTACATAAACCAGACCACCTATTGCTAATAAATTAACGGCATTGCTAGGAAGAATATTGTATAACTTCTCTATGATAGTAAAAGATATAAATCCCATACCAAGATAGGTAACTAGCGATATTTTTTTATATTTATCACCAAATTTAATTTTGAAGAATATCCCTCCTAACGCAATAAACCAGATAACGGCCATTAAACTATAACCTAAAGTACCTTTCATACTTAGTAATAATAGTGGTGTATAAGTCCCCGCTATAAGTAAATATATAGCGCAATGATCGAGCAGTTTAAATAACTTTTTTGAACGCTCATTTGTAACACCATGGTAAAACGTTGAAGCACAAAAAAGTGCAAACAAGCTTGTACCATAAATACTAAAACTGATAATGCGCATAGTATGATTACTAATAGAATAACTTACTGATGTATTAGTAACCGAGTTATTTAGTAATAAAAATAATGCGACAAGACTAAGTAAGGCACCCAAGCCATGGCTTATGGTATTAGCTAGCTCTTCATTTTTACTATAGTGAGATACTTTACTGGTCATAACTCTACCTTTTTATTAGCCTTGCAGCTTAAATTATTATGAGATTAACTATTTTGAAACTAAAAGTTGGTAGCGCTATACAAATAAGTATGCAAAGAAATATTTAGCTCTCTTTTTGAGAGCTAAGGTATGAAAGGAGTTACAAATACAATTACAGAGCTAATTCTATAACCATTTCTTTTAATTCATCTTTAGAGATAGAATTACTATGATTTTTATCAAAGCGATTAAAAATAGACTCACACATACGAATACCCTTGTCTTGTAATAACACATCAATAAGTTCAACGAATTCAGAGCGGCTAATTACACCATCTTTATCTTCATCAAATACTTCAAATAACTCATCTACCCATTGATTTAATTCCATGGGGGGTCCTTAGGTAATTAGAGGGAAATTAATATCTAAATGTTATCTTTTATTCAGACGTTTGGGAATGACTATTTAAACTTAATTTAGGCTTAATAAAACCTGTTATTATTTTTTATATTTATCGATTATTTATTGTGTTTTTTATGTAATGTATTTTGTGTTAACAGGATGATGGTATTAGTATAAATTATTTTTTAATCAATTGGTTATGGCGTTGTTTTATTGGAAGTGTGATTCTAATAACTAGCTTATCTTTGTTATAAATTTATTTATTTTTGAATTTTTTTTATTTTTTATGTAATAAATTTAAAAGAATTGAGACTAAGTGTTTAACGCTTTATTAAGGAAATATAATATGAAAGTAACTTGGAAAAGATTATTAACGTTAAGTTTACTGTCTATCACAACAATGAGTTGGGCAAATACTGATGGATTAACGTTGGAAAATTGTCATTTAGGTGAAATACGTTCACAAGTTAAATGTGGCAAGCTCGAAGTACCTGAAAATTATCAAAAACCAGATGGTGATAAAATAACAATTAACTTCGCAGTATTACCAGCAATTGATGATAGTGAGTATAAGGTACCCTTAATGTTTTTAGCAGGTGGTCCAGGTCAAGCTGCGGTAGAACTTGCTACAGGGTTGAATCAAGTCTTTCGTGAAGTACGTAAAACACGCGATATTATTTTAGTTGATCAACGTGGAACTGGTGAAAGTCATCCACTATCTTGTGACTTAGAGGAAGAAGGAAGTGTTTATAGCACGCTAACAGAAGACTTTAAAGAAAGCGATATTGTTGACTGTATTAGCCAGTTTGAAGGTGATTTAAGTCAGTTTAATTCAGAAAATGCTATTCGTGATTTTGATAGTATTAGAGCAGCTTTAGATCATAAAAAACTTAATGTTTATGGTGGTTCTTACGGTACACGTGCTGCTTTAGTTTATATGCGAATGTTTCCCGAATCACTTGAAAGTGTTGTATTAGACAGTGTTGGCCCTATTGAAGTACCTATTGGATTATTTGGGCAAAGTGTTGCTCGTTCATTTAATTTATTAATAGAAAACTGCAAAAAAAGTGAATCATGCAATAGAGCCTTTCCTAATGTAGCCGATGAGTTTGACGAAGTGAAAGCGCGTTTAGCTAAAGCTCCTGTAATCCTCGATATTCAACATCCACGGTTAGGAACGCCAACACAATTCAAGCTCGATGATAGTAAATTTACTAATAATTTACGTATGCAGTTGTATAGCATGGGAGGACGATCTTTAGTTCCGCTCATTATTAATCAAGCTTATTTAGGTAACTATGAGCCATTAATTGGCTTAATGGCTAGCACTGAAGGTGAGCAACAGGTGTATACTGGTTTACATTTTAATATTGTTTGTAATGAAGATGCTCCTAAAATTTCTGCAGAAATGAGAGCAAAAGATGCTAAGAACAGTTTTGATAATGCTGTTTCTAGCGATCTTATTTTTGACAGAATATGTTCGCTGTTCCCACAATATCGACCAAGTGATAGCTTCTATCAACCGGTTACTGCAGACATTCCTACTTTAATTCTCTCTGGAAATTTAGATCCAGTAACACCACCAAGTAATGGCGATTATTCAGCTAAGTCTTTGCCTAATAGCCACCATATTATTGTTGAAAATGCTTCACATACTGTTGCAATGAATACATGCGCAAATAGGATAATTAATGAATTCTTGACTAGTAAGTCACCTAACAAACTTGATGAGTCTTGTTTAAAAGAAGTTCCTCAAGAGACTTTTATGACAAGCGTTAACGGCATTCAGTAATGCGTTTTCAACAGCATTAAATGGCATAGACAAGGAAATACTAATGATTGAAGTAAATAATTTACATAAACAATTTATTGATAAGAAAAATAAAAAAAATACTGTGAAAGCGCTAGATGGACTATCTTTTACTGCCAAAGATGGTGAAATTACCGGAGTATTAGGGCCAAACGGTGCTGGTAAAACAACGTGTCTACGCACGCTTTATGGCTTACTTTCTGCTGATGAAGGTTTTGCCACTATTGATGGCATTAATGTCACCGATAACCCACTAGAAGCACGTTCAAAGTTAGGGATTTTTCCTGATAAATTTGGTTTATATGAACGTCTTACTGCATATGAGCAAATTGATTATTTTGCAAGCTTACATGGTATGTCAGGACAAACTAAGAAAGATGCTATACAGCAAGTGATTGAAGATTTAGATTTAGAGGAGTTAGCGCACCGTAAAACAATTGGTTTTTCACAAGGGCAACGGATGAAAGTAACACTAGCTCAAGCATTAGTTCATCAACCAAAAAACTTTGTACTTGATGAACCTACGCGTGGTTTAGATGTTATGAGTACACGTATATTACGTAATCATCTTGCTAAGTTTAAAGCAAAAGGACACTGTATTTTATTCTCATCGCATGTCATGCAGGAAGTCGCTGCGTTGTGTGATCGAGTGATCATTGTTGCTAATGGTCGATTAGCTGCTCAAGGGACACCCCAAGAATTATGTGAATTAGCCGGTGAAACACAGCTTGAAGATGCATTTGTTAAATTGATTGGCTCAGATGAAGGAGTATCAGCGTGAATATTGTTAACTCGAACTTAAATTTACATATCATTCAATTTAAAGCGCTTATTTTAAAAGAATATAAAGAAGCTTTTCGTGATAAACGAGCCTTAATAGTGGCGTTAATGATGGCCTTTTTAGCGCCGGTGGCAATTGTTTTGATGTCAAAAATAATGATTGAAAAGTTAGTTGATGAACCACCTGTTTACGTCAAGTTTTCAGGTGTTGAATACGCGCCTAAGTTAATAATGCACTTTGCTGACAATAATTTATTAAACTTTGCTGATGTGCCTGAAGATGAAAAAGCAACGTGGGAACAGCGCAATATTGTTATTAATATTCCTGACGATTATGCAATTAATATGGCGGAAGGAAAGCCGATTAAGTTACATTTACAAGCAGATTTTAATGATAAAGCTGTTACCCCTCCAATTAGAAGAATTAATAATGCAGTAAGAGAATTCTCATTATCAATTGGTTATAAAAGGCTACTATTGCGTGGTGTGGATGTACGTTTGTTAAATCCAGTTAAATTAGTTGAGCAAGATACCGCAAAACCTGATGCTACTTTTATTATGATTTCAATGATGTTGGGAATTTATCTGATGATGGCCGCATTTATGTCTGGCTTATCTGTAGCCATTGACTCAAGTGCCGGAGAACGAGAGCGTAATGTACTTGAAATGTTACTGTGTCAGCCAGTAAGTACCTTAAAAATAGTATTAGCTAAGTTGATTGGCTCTTCAACCATTTCGATCATTGGTGTGGTTTTAGTATTAGTACTCACGTCGATTTCAGTGGGTTTTGTTGACTTAACTAAAATTGGAGCGACTTTTAGCTTAGATATATCAACAGCAGCGCTTTTATTATTATTATTATTGCCTATTTGTTTTTTTGCCTCGGCTTGCCAATTATTTGTCGCGTTTCAAACGAAGAGTTTTAAAGAAGCACAATCAACAGTTGGTATGCTTATAGGTATTCCTGCCTTTATCCCTTTTGTTGTTTCAATGATGGATGATCGACCAGAGTGGTTAAATTGGTTACCAATAGCAGGTCAGTCAATGATCATTGAAAATATTTTCAAAGGTGTTGAGGTTAATTGGTTGGCGGTCTTTGCGACTAGTGCTGTGACTATTGCCATTACCGTAGCCTTCATTTTGGCGTTAGCTAAAAAACTGAAGTCAGAAAAAGTTGTCATGGCATTAAGCTAGACTGTGACTTCGCGAATGATCGAATAAAGGGTGATCTACAAGAAATTATTATGTTAAATTTTAGCAAATTAATAACGTATTACGCTCAATGTTATTGTAGTCAGTGTTGTTGAGTGTAAGGAAAGCGCATTGGATCATCAAAAAATATTTACGCAATGGATGACGGAGCATGAAAAATTGCTGCGTCATATCATTACGGGTTTTGAAGCAAAAGTTGCCATTCAAGATGAGCTTTTTCAAGATATAGCGTTAAATATCTGGCGAGCTTTACCAAAGTTTAGGCAAGATTCTGCGGTAAAAACTTTTGTTGCACGTATTGCTCATAATGTATTAGCAACGCATGTCGCTAAAACAGTTAAAACGGTTAAAACTGCTGATATAGAAAACTGTGCTGAAGCTGAATATGTAGCAGCTACACAAAAAACACCTTATCAAGCGCTTAGTCAAACACAACGACAGTTTCGTTTATCGCAAGCGATCAGACAACTTAACCTTGAACAACGACAAGTGATTACACTTGCATTAGAAGGGATGAGCTATCAAGAAATGGCTGATGTTTTAGTGATAACCCCCAATTTAGTTGGTGTTAGGCTACAACGCGCTAAGACATTATTAACAAAGTTGTTGGAGGGTGCAGAAAATGGATAAAACACCATTTGAAAGTGATGAAAGCTCGTCTGTCGAGCCTAACAAACTAGATACAGATCATAGTGGTGATGTTGAAGCTAACAATATTGATACATCTTTATTAGCTAATGAAGGTGTTTCACCAGTGCTAGATAAAAAAAATCCATCACATGATGAATTATCATTAGATGAGGATTGGCTAAGGCTTTCTCAAGATTGGCAAGAGCAACCTTTTGAAAAAACAGACATTAAAAAATTATTAAAACAAACCAAAAAACGCACCTTACAAGCTAAGTTTTTGTTGTCGCTGAATGTTTTGGCTACGATAGCAATTGTTATTATGTTAATAGTTGCTGTCTACCAAGGTGACTGGGGCACGGCAAGTATTATTTACTTATCATTTGGCAGTGTGGCGTCAATAATTTTTGTTTATTATGAAATAAAAATACGACTGCATACTTGGCAGCAGAGTTCTGATAGTCCTGATAAAGCGATTGCCAATGCCATTGCCGGAGTCGAGTCGTCTATTAAGTATATTAGGTTAACCAAATTGTCATTTTGGTTATTTTTACCTCTTGTTAATTGGTATATTTATGCAACGATTACAGAGTCAGAAAAGTCACCTTGGCCGCCTTTTTTTGTTATTAATATTTTTCTGCTTGTCATGTGGTTAATAACACATTGGTTTCAAAGAAAGCGTGTTAAAGAGTTATCAGAGCTGTTATCTATCTAATGATTACTTGTTACCATAGTTCTTAGTTGTTTTGTTTATAATGCCAAATGTATGATGTATATTGATTATTATTCGGTATACTCGTTGTTTTTGTATTTTATATTTTGCTGTACTATTGTTTTTTAGCTTGCGGTATAGTTTTTTTTATTCGTGAAAATTGTTATTGGGCTACTAAGCCTTAATCACTTAACAATAATACGCTATAAAGCAGTGCTAAATACACTAAGACTAGCTTGTTTTACCGTGTACAACTAGGTAAAAATCAGGCAAAATACCGCCATTATTTTTTTGAATGTTTAAGTAAATCCTGTTATTTGCTTAAATATCGTTTCAGCCTAGTGCTGACTTTTATATTTGCGAAGAAGGGAAAAACATGTTTACACGTGATATGAATATTGCCGATTTTGATGCGGAACTATATCAAGCAATGAGCAAAGAAGTTGTGCGTCAAGAAGAGCATATTGAGCTAATTGCTTCAGAAAACTACTGTAGCCCTCGTGTACTTGAAGCACAAGGTTCACAATTAACGAATAAATATGCTGAAGGTTACCCAGGCAAACGTTATTACGGTGGTTGTGAATACGTAGATATTGCTGAGCAGTTAGCAATTGATCGTGCAAAAGAGTTATTTGGCGCTACTTATGCCAATGTACAACCACATGCTGGTTCTCAAGCTAATGCTGCTGTTTTCCAAGCATTAGTATCACCTGGTGGAAAAGTATTAGGTATGAGCTTAGCGCATGGTGGTCATTTAACGCATGGTGCTAGTGTAAGCTTTTCTGGTAAATCTTATGAAGCTTTCCAGTATGGTCTTCACCCTGAAACAGGTGACATTGACTATGAAGAACTTGAACGTTTAGCTAATGAACATAAGCCTGAAATGATCATTGGTGGGTTTTCTGCATTCTCTGGTATTGTTGATTGGGCACGTATGCGCAAAATTGCTGACAGTGTTGGTGCATACTTCTTCGTTGATATGGCACACGTTGCTGGTCTTGTTGCTGCTGGTCTTTATCCTAACCCTGTACCACACGCACATGTAGTAACTACAACAACGCATAAAACATTAGCGGGCCCTCGTGGTGGTTTAATCATTTCTGGCTGTGATGACGAAGCTATTTACAAAAAATTAAATAGTGCTGTTTTCCCTGGCGGACAAGGTGGCCCATTAATGCATATTATCGCTGCGAAAGCGGTTGCATTTAAAGAAGCGCTACAACCAGAATTTAAAGTTTATCAACAAAGTGTACTTGATAATGCTAAAGCTATGGTTGCGGTATTACAGGACCGTGGTTATAAAGTTGTATCCAATGGTACTGAAAACCACTTATTGTTACTTGATTTAATAGATAAAGATATTACTGGTAAAGATGCTGATGCTGCTTTAGGTAAAGCTCACATTACGGTTAATAAAAACTCAGTACCTAACGATCCTCGTTCTCCGTTTGTTACTAGTGGTTTACGCTTAGGTACTCCTGCTATCAGTCGTCGTGGTTTTGGTACTGAAGAAACTAAAGCACTAACAGGTTGGATTTGTGATATTTTAGATGATATCAACAATGAAGAAACTATTGCTAAGGTACAAGCAAACGTTAAAGAATTATGTTCACGTTTCCCTGTATACAAGTAGTCAAACATTAGTTTTTTAAGTTAAAGTAATTCACAAATTATTGTGAATTTATATTAAAATGGTCGCAATTAGCGGCCATTTTTGTATTTATTTTTCGAACTTGTCGTATGAAACTTATTCACGTATCGCAGGTAAACCATGTTTTGTCCATTTTGTAGTGCACAGGAAACTAAAGTCATAGACTCTCGTTTAGTTTCAGACGGTCATCAAATCAGACGTCGTCGTCAATGCTTAGCTTGTCATGAACGTTATACAACCTTTGAAACAGCTGAATTAGTTATGCCTCGTATTATCAAGCGAGATGGTACACGTGAGCCGTTCAACGAAGATAAAATGCGCAGCGGCTTAATGAGAGCGTTAGAAAAACGTCCGGTTAGTACTGAACAAGTTGAACTGTCGATTAATAAATTAAAATCACAGATGCGCGCTACTGGTGAGCGAGAAATTACGAGTGAAATGCTGGGAAACTTGCTGATGACTCAGCTAAAAGAGTTAGACAAAGTTGCCTATCTGCGTTTTGCTTCTGTTTATTTGTCCTTTGAAGATATTAGTGAATTTGCTGATGAAATAGCTCGCCTAGGAAAAGAAAGTCCAAGGAGAGGCAAAATTGGTAAATAAATCGCCGACAAAAGAAGAATTAACAACAACTTGTGGTGATCAAATGTATAGCAGAGAAGATCATCAATACATGGCCTTAGCAATTAAGCTTGCTAAACAAGGGCGCTATACAACATCACCAAATCCTCGGGTAGGTTGTGTATTGGTCAATAAACTTGACGGTAAAGAGCAAGTAATTGGTACCGGCTTTCATCAAAAAGCAGGGCAGGGTCATGCAGAAGTTAATGCATTACTTGATGCTAAACTTAATTACCCTCATCTTATTGAAGGCGCAACCGCGTATGTTACTTTAGAGCCGTGCAGTCACTTTGGTAGAACTCCACCTTGTGCCCAAGGGCTAATTAATGCCAAAGTAAAACGGGTTGTTGCCGCTATGGTTGATCCCAACCCTGAAGTTTCGGGCCGTGGTCTAGCAATGCTTCAAGAAGCTGGGATTCAAGCTGAATTTGGGCTTTTAGAAAGTGACGCAAAAGCACTAAATCTTGGCTTCATTAAAGTCATGACCCACTCTTTACCTTATGTTCGGGTTAAGTTGGCGGCGAGTCTTGATGGTAAAACTGCGATGAAAAGTGGTGAAAGCAAGTGGATTACGTCAAGCGACGCAAGATGCGATGTACAAAGATTAAGAGCGCAAAGCTGTGCTGTAATTTCGGGTGCAGATTCTATTTTAACTGATAATGCTAAAATGACCGTACGTTGGTCTGAGTTGGGAATATTAAAAGATAGCTACCCTGAAGGTACGGTTCGCCAACCGGTTAGAGTTGTTATTGATAGTCGTAACCGGCTTACACCTGAGTTAGATTTTTTTAAGCAAGTATCGCCGGTTATTTTAGTTCGAAGAGAATTAGATGAAATAGGCCTTGAAAACATTCATAAATGGCCGCATTTTGTAGAACAAGTCCAAGTTTCTACGATTAAGACTAAGTCAGGGAAAGACAATATTGATTTAGCTGCGTTATTGATATTGTTAGCAGATCGCGGTTTGAACGATGTATTAATTGAATCGGGAGCTCGCTTAGCAGGAGCTTTTATCGAACAAAACTTAGTTGATGAGTTAATCTTATACCAAGCACCTAAACTTATGGGGGCAGAGGGTAAAAGTTTAGTTGAAATGCCGAATGTGAATAAATTACTAGAGGCTAAATCAATATCAATTACCGACGTGCGCCAAGTAGGCTGTGATATTCGAATTACAGCAACACTAGAAAAAGAAAGCGCCTAAATAGATATTATTTCTGCAACAGAGGCTTAAATAATATATCTAACTATAAAATAAATGAGAGTAGCTATGTTTACCGGAATTATTGAAGCCATTGGCACTATTAAAGCAATAAATATAAATGCTCAAGGAGCGCGCTTAGTTATTGCTAGTAATAACCTTGATATGAGCGATGTTAAATTGGGTGATTCAATTTCTACTAATGGCATTTGCTTAACGGTTGTTGAATTTGATCAAAATAGTTATAGTGCTGATGTGTCAAATGAAACATTACAGCGTACAGGCTTTGCTCATTATAATGTTGGCATGCAAGTTAATCTAGAAAAAGCTATGTTAGCAAGTACCCGTTTTGGCGGGCACATGGTGTCAGGGCATGTTGATGGTGTGAGTGAAGTTTTATCTATTACCAATAATGGTAATAGTATCGAATATTGGCTTTCAATGCCTGCAGATCTAGCTCATTATATTGCAGAAAAAGGCTCCGTTACTATTGATGGCACAAGTTTAACCGTTAATGCATTAGATGAAAGTTCAAATAGTAAATTTAGATTAACTATTGTGCCGCATACGGTGAAAGAAACAATTTTTGCTCATTATAAAGTGGGTACAAAAGTTAATTTAGAAGTAGATTTAATCGCACGATATTTAGAGCGTTTACTTACAAAAGAAGCAACTGAAATGCCAGCTGTTACATCAAATGTGACTGAATCTTTATTGAAAAAGTCAGGCTTTATTAAATAATAAATAACTTACGCTTTTAGCTAAGTTTTTAAAATTATTATCAAATAAGTAATCAACAACAAGTAATCAAAGAGAACCTAATGAATTTAAATACCCCACAAGAAATAATCGACGATATTGCTTTAGGTAAAATGGTTATTTTAATGGATGATGAAGACCGAGAGAATGAAGGTGACTTTATCATGGCTGCAGAAAAGGTAACACCTGCTGCAATTAACTTTATGGCAACTCATGGTCGTGGGCTTATTTGTATGCCAATGACGCAAGAAAAGTGTGAAAAGTTAAAATTACCTTTGATGGTAGATAAAAATGACGCACAGTTCAGTACAAATTTTACTGTTTCAATTGAAGCGGCGACCGGTGTTACAACGGGTATTTCAGCTGGTGACAGAGCTACAACAGTACTTGCTGCTGTAGCTAAAGATGCGACGCATTTAAGTATTGTTCAACCGGGACATATTTTTCCATTGATTGCTAAAGATGGTGGCGTACTTAACCGTGCAGGACATACTGAAGCAAGTGTTGATTTAGCACGTATGGCTAACTTAGAGCCGGCAGCGGTTATTGTTGAAATTTTAAATGAAGATGGCACCATGGCGCGCCGTCCAGATCTAGAAATCATTGCTGAAAAACACGGTATAAAAATGGGTACCATTGCTGATCTGATTGAATTTAGAAATGAGACAGAAACAACGATTGAACGTGTATCACAATGTAAATTACCGACCGCTTTTGGTGAATTTGATTTAATCGTATTTAAAGATACCATCGATGGTCAAGCACATTTTGCTTTAACCAAAGGCGAAATTAAAGCTGATGAACCTACGCTAGTAAGAGTACATTTAGAAAATACTTTTAGAGATTTGTTATTTAGCCAGCGTGAAAGTGTCGCAAAATGGCCTATGGCAAGTGCCTTAGAAAAAATAGCGAAAGAAGGCGGGGTTTTAGTGCTATTGGGTAAACATGAATCACCAGCAGAATTAATTAATTTAGTTGAAAAATACGCTAAAATTGATGCAGGCGAAACGGTAAAAGAAGTTAATCGTCATGTTGGCTCGCGCAATGTTGGTGTTGGCTCACAAATACTTGCGAATTTAGGTGTGAGTAAAATGCGTTTGTTAAGCTCACAAACTAAATATCATTCGTTGTCAGGTTTTGGCTTAGAAGTTGTTGAATATATTCCTGAGTAATAAACCTATACCCGTTACCAATCAAGATGCGTATTTCAGAGTGCTTGAATGATAACGGGTATATACTTGCTTTAACGTATTTTGACTTTTTGATGAAAGTAAAAGTAAGGTGATAGGGTCTTGTTTATAGCTAGCCTATTTTTTGCTAGCTTAGTCTACAAGCGATAAGACCCTATAGTGGTACATTTAATGATTAACACGAAACACAAATAGTAATATTGCATGAAACCAGTACGTAACAACATAGTTATAGTGATACTGATGCTAGTGGCCTTTATCGGTCAAGCAATGGCAAGCACTGCTATGTCTTATTCTGGCGCTTCTTGTGTTGATGGGGATATGGCGAATACAATGCCAATGATGTCTCATGATCATATGTTACTTGATGATAGTGATAAAAAAACAGCGATGATGGCTTCAATGGATTGCTGCCAAGATGATTGTAAATGCCCTAGTAATGGTTGTTTAAGCCTTTCATTTTTACTGAATACATCCCTTAACTCCCAAGTTTTTTCAGATAAAAAAATTACACAGTTCCCCTCTCTAAATAAATCACAAGCTAGCTCTTCACTATATCGCCCACCCATTTCGTAACTTCACGGCACACTTGTGCCTAAAATTCTTATAAACCGTGTCTCTCTACATTAATTACTCATAATGTGTGAGCTAACATAATTGAATTATTCTCAACATTTACGCATGTAAAGAGAAAGAAGTATGAATAAATATAACGCCTTATATAAACGCATTACTGTCTTCGCAGCTATGCTCATTATCGTATTCTCAAGTCATAGTTATGCCGCTGAGCAGGGATTGAGCTTTACTCAAGCGATTAAAATCGCGCAAAAAAATGATCCTTGGCTTGATGGCAGTCGTCATAAACAAAAATCAATTGAAGCTTTAAGCTTTGTTGCCAATACACAGCCGGATCCTAGCGTGTCTGTTACTTTTGTTAGCTTGCCTACCGATGGCTTTAACTTTGACCAAGAAAACATGACACAATTTAAAGTAGGTGTTTCTCAGATGTTTGGTCGTGGTGATAGTCTGGAAATACGCAGTAAACAATTACAATTGCAGTCACAAGAGCAACCGTTTAAACGTAAAGATCGAGAAAATAAAGTTGCAGTTACTGTAGGTAGTTTATGGCTTGATTTATATCGAGTACAGGAGAGTATTCGTATAATCGAAACAAGCCGCAATTTGTTTGAACAGCTAAGTCAGTTGGCCGAATCGAGTTATAGCAGTAATTTAGGTGGAACACGGCAAGTTGATATTGTGCGTGCTCAACTTGAACTAACTCAGTTAGAAGATAGATTAAATCAGTTAAAGCTTGAGCAAAACCGTTACCAAGGCATGCTAGAGCAATGGCTAAGCCATTATTGGACAACAGGATCTTTATCAGAAGATTTAGATACGAACAACAATACGTTAATAAGGCTCATTGGTAGTGAACTTCCGCAATTAGATCTTTACCGGAAGGAAGCTCTTTATGATGAAAAACAGCTAAAACCTAGCCAGTTAGCACTAATTTTAGCTCGTCACCCGGCGGTACAAGCCGTTGATAAAAATATTGAAGCTACTCGTATTGGGGTAAATTTAGCGGAACAAAAATATCAACCACAATGGGGCGTAAATGCTAGCTATGGCTATCGTGCAGATGACTCTTTTGGTAATAGCCGAGCCGATCTTTTCTCGATAGGTGTTGTGTTCGATCTTCCTTTATTTACTGGTAACCGACAAGACAAAGAAGTGAGCTCTGCCATTGCTAACACTGAAGTGATCAAAACAGAGAAACTATTATTAATTCGTCAGTTGATATCGGCTTTTGCTAGTGCGAAAGGTCAATTTTTTCGTATTAAAGAAAGGCAAACACTCTATATAGAACGGTTACTACCGCAAATTCAGCAACAAGTTCAGGCTTCTCTAACGGCCTATACAAATAATGAAGGTGACTTTTCTGAAGTAGTACGTGGACGTATTGCAGAGCTTAATGCTCAGATCGAATTTTTAACAATTAATACCCAAGAACAAAAAATCATTTTAGAAATTAATTACTTTCTTGCTGATAACGCAATGAAGTCAGACATGAGTGCTAAATTATGAGCGTAAACCCAACAAATAAAAAGAGCTTAATAATAGGAATTATTATTGGTTTAACGTTAGCTTTATTAATTAGTTTTATTGTGATGTCGTCTATGATGAATAAATTACATAGTCCGACAACAGTTGAGGCAAAGGAAGAAGAACCACTTTATTGGGTTGCACCAATGGACGCAAACTTTAAAAAAGATAAACCTGGTAAGTCACCGATGGGGATGGATCTTGTTCCTGTTTATGATGATGGCGGCGCAGGTCCTGATGAAGGTGCTGGTACAATCCGCATTTCTTCCAATGTTGAAAATAACTTAGGTGTAAGAGTTGCTAAAGCAGAAATAAAACCTTTAAATTCGATAATAAATACTGTTGGTTATGTCACTTACAACGAAGAACAACTGGTTAATGTTCATTCTCGTGTGCAAGGCTGGATTGAAAAGCTTTATATCTCAGCAGTAGGCGACCCTGTTACAAAAGGCCAAGCCTTATACGATATTTATTCTCCTGAATTAGTAAATGCACAAGAAGAATTCTTACTGGCGTTAGATCGTAAGAATAATCGACTTATTAGTGCAGCTCAAAATCGTTTAGCAGCATTACATTTACCTCAAGAAGCGATTAAAAGATTACGTGCTACACGTGAAATTCAACAGAATGTAACTTTCTATGCAATACAAAGTGGTGTTGTTGAAAGTTTAAGTGTTAGAGAAGGTGTATTTGTTAAACCTGAAACCATGATGTTATCAATTATCGATTTGAGCCAAGTATGGGTAAAAGCAGAAGTATTCGAACGTCAAGCTTCATTATTAGCAATGGGGAATGATGTTGTGATGACGTTAGATTATTTACCTAATAAAGAGTGGCAAGGAAAAGTCGAACACATACATCCCATGCTCAACCCTAAAACTAGAACAGCAATTGCACGTTTACGATTTGATAATACCAACAACGAACTTAAACCTAACATGTTTGGACAAATTACTATTCAAACCTCAGGTAATGAAAGTGCGCTACTTATCCCGAAAGAAGCACTGATCAGAACGGGCAAACAAAATCGTGTTGTTCTTGCATTAGGCGAAGGTAACTACAAGTCTATTGAAGTTAAGGTAGGGCGCTATAATGAAAACAGCGTTGAAATATTAGCAGGCTTAACTGAAGGTGAGAATGTTGTAAGTTCAGCTCAATTCTTATTGGATTCTGAATCAAGTAAAACTTCTGATTTTAAACGTATGGAACCTGAAAACATTGAAGAAGAAATTTATGAACCATCATCCGTTTGGGTAAACGCTCAAGTAGAAAGCACTATGGCTGATCATAGAATGTTAACCCTAATTCATGATCCTATCCCTGAATGGAGCTGGCCAGAAATGACCATGGATTTTACGGCGATAGATGCGGTAGATTTTTCTCAGCTAACAGAAGGTCGACATGTTCGCGTTAAAATAAGTAAAAAAGTAACAGGAGGTTATCAGGTTATAGACATTGATGTATCTGATACTGAAATGCTTGATCAGCAAATGTCTGATGACCTAATGCCTAATGACAAGTCTGTCATTGATCATTCACACCACTAATATAGGAGTTTATATTTATGATTGCTTCTATAATTCGTTGGTCCGTTGGGAACCGTTTTTTTGTGTTACTAGCAACCTGTTTATTGGTGGCTGCAGGGGTATATTCTGTTAATAAAACGCCGATTGATGCCTTGCCAGACTTGTCTGATGTACAAGTCATAATAAAAACAAGTTATCCAGGCCAAGCACCGCAAGTGGTGGAAGAGCAAGTCACTTACCCTATGACTACCGCTATGTTGTCAGTACCTGGTGCTGTTACTGTGCGAGGTTATTCTTTTTTCGGTGATTCGTATGTTTATGTGATTTTTGATGAAGATACCGACTTATATTGGGCTCGCTCACGCGTACTTGAATATTTAAGTCAGGTTGTACCTAATTTACCCAGTAATGCTAAATCTCAATTAGGCCCTGATGCCACAGGTGTAGGCTGGGTTTATTTATATGCCCTTATCGATAAAACAGGGCAACACGATTTAAGCGAGCTACGTAGTTTACAAGATTGGTTTTTAAAATATGAGTTACAAACCCTGTCAGGTGTATCAGAAGTCACCGCTTTAGGTGGTATGGTTAAACAATATCAAGTCAATGTTGATCCTGAAAAGCTACGCGCTTTTGGTATTCCGCTTTCTCATATTCAAAGGGCTATTCAACAAGGCAATCAAGAAATTGGGGCTTCAGTTATCGAGATGGCTGAAGCCGAATACATGGTGCGAGCGACAGGTTATTTAAAAAGTATTGATGATCTAGAAAATATTCCTTTAGGTGTTAACGACAATGGTACACCTTTGCTGTTAAAAGATGTCGCCGATATTGGTACAGGTCCACAAATGCGCCGAGGTATTGCCGAACTTAATGGTGAAGGCGAAACTGTTGGCGGTATTGTGGTTATGCGCTTTGGTGAAAATGCTCAACAAGTAATTAATCGCGTAAAAGCAAAACTTGAAGAACTTAAAAAAGGCCTCCCTGAAGGCGTTGAAATTGTGCCTGTTTACGATCGTTCAGCGTTGATTGAACGTGCGGTAAGTAATTTAGGTTTTAAACTGCTAGAAGAGTTTGGTGTTGTCGCTTTAGTTTGTATTGTTTTTCTGTTTCATGTGCGCTCCTCTTTGGTGGCTATTGTAAGTTTACCTGTGGGAATTTTAACAGCTTTTATCGTTATGCATTTTCAGGGGCTTAACGCTAACATCATGTCGCTTGGTGGAATTGCGATTGCGATTGGTGCCATGATAGATGGTGCAATCGTTATGATAGAAAACATGCATAAGCATATGGAAAAGCTAACATCTCAAGGAAAGAAATTAACTAATGAAAATCGCTGGCAAGTAGTTATTGATTCAGCCAGTGAAGTTGGACCTGCATTATTTTTCAGTTTGATGATCATTACTGTTAGTTTTATCCCAGTATTTACCTTAGAAGCACAAGAAGGGCGAATGTTTGCGCCATTAGCTTTTACTAAAACTTATGCCATGGCTGCTTCTGCTGCATTGGCTATCACTTTAGTTCCTGTTCTTATGGGCTACTTTATTCGCGGCAAAGTATTACCTGAGCATAAAAATCCAGTAAATAGATTTCTAACCTATCTTTATATGCCAGCTTTAAAAATCGTGTTACGTTTTCCTAAAATCACGTTATTAGCAGCCTTAGTTGTACTGGCTATTGGAATATATCCACTAAATAAAATTGGCAGTGAATTTATTCCACCACTCGATGAAGGCGATTTAATGTATATGCCCACAACGTATCCTGGAATATCTATCGGGCAAGCTCGACAGCTATTACAACAAACCGATAAATTGATCAAAACAGTACCAGAAGTTAAAACAGTATTTGGTAAAATGGGACGGGCAGAAACCGCTACCGATCCTGCACCATTAACTATGATTGAAACCTTTATTCAGTTTAAACCGCAAGATCAATGGAGAGCTGGCGTTACTCCTGAAAGTTTA
>Ga0193951_1000114_pt1 | contig 35599 bp, 31 predicted proteins | sample BB_2_MG_FD_140370 | JGI IMG/M metagenome (GOLD analysis project Ga0193951, IMG submission 140370) | Microbial mat bacterial communities from the Broadkill River, Lewes, Delaware, United States - BB_2_MG | ecosystem: Environmental > Aquatic > Freshwater > River > Microbial mats | place: USA...
AGCTACCGGAATAGGAGTCTATGAATACAGTTTAGATGGAGGGCCTTGGCAAGATGAAGGAGTGTTCGCAAATGTATCTACAGGAGAGCATGAGATCACAGCAAGAGATAAAAATGGGTGTGGATTAGTCACTATAAATAAATTTATTATCGATTATCCGCTATATTTTACGCCAAATGGAGATGGAAATAATGAAACTTGGAACATTGAAGGTGTTGGAAGTAATGCAAAAATTTATATATTTGACCGGTACGGAAAATTATTAAAGCAATTAAGTCCTGATGGTCAAGGTTGGGATGGAACTTTTAATAATGAAGCTATGCCAACTAGCGACTACTGGTTTACAGTAGAATACGATGAGCCTAGCAACGGATTACGCCAAGAATTTAAAGCCCATTTTACCTTGAAACGATAAAAAAATTATGAAATTAAAAAAGTATTGTTTAGTAGCATTTATAGCTTTTGTAGCAAATTTTAGCTTTGCCCAAGAAGGTATTCCTATTTATTCGGATTATTTAACAGATAATTATTATTTAATTCATCCTTCTATGGCAGGTGTGGCAAATTGTGCTAAGGTGAGGCTAACAGCAAGACAGCAATGGTTTGGTGTTGACGATGCTCCAAGCTTACAAACACTTAGTATGAATGGACGAATCGGAGATTCTCCTGTAGCCATTGGAGGTGTGCTTTTTAATGACTCAAACGGATATCATTCAACAGTAGGTGGCTACGCAACTTTTGCGTATCACTTAATGTTCTCGAGAAATGAAATTGATTTAAACATGTTATCATTTGGTTTGAGCGCTGGTTTTTTACAATATAAACTCGATGAAACAAGTTGGTTAGCTCCTGGTGAATTTGACCAAGCCGTTGCAGGAATTGAACAAAGTGCAACTAATTTTAATGTAGATGTAGGATTGTCTTACCATTTTGTAGATTTCTATGCGCATTTTACAGCTAAAAATATTTTGGATAATGATGGTGTAAACTATAATAAAAATGGAGAGTTTGAATTCAAAAACTTAAGAACATATTTATTGTCTGCAGGTTATACCTTTAGTCAATTTGGTAGCGAATGGAGCTATGAACCTTCTATAATGTATATGTATAGAGATGCTACCGCAGAATCTTCAATTGATATTAACGCTAAAGTGTACAAAGAAATGGACTTTGGTAAACTTTGGGGTGGGTTATCTTACAGACGTAGCTTAGATGGTGCTGAATTTCAGGATGGATCTGGTGTGTCTAGTCAAAAATTACAATACATTACGCCATTTATAGGTGTTGATTATAATAATTTTGTATTTGCATATACCTATTCTTACCAAGCTAATACGGTGAATTTTAATACAGGTGGATTTCATCAATTAACACTCGGTTTCAACTTCAATTGTAAACGAGAAAAGTATGAATGTAACTGTCCTGCGATAAACTAAAAATAAAAAAGGCTCAATTTAAATTGAGCCTTTTTTATTTTACCAAATTAAATTTATTCCCATTTGTAGTTTTTCTGTTCAGCTTGTGATTTTAAAGCGTTAATCATGGCGCTTTCTAAGCTGTTATATGCGGCTTTATTTTGTTTGGATATATATGTTCTTCGATTTCGATTTAAAGTTGCTATTTGCTCTTGAATCTTTTTGCGCTGTTTGGCTTTATCTTCCACATATATTTTAATTTCTGATTTCGATTTTCCTTTCAATTCTTTTGGTAATTCACTGTCTTTAATGTCATCATAAGAGAAGTTCGCTTCTTTTGTAGCATCAACCAAGTCCCAAGAGCTGTTGGTATATAAACGAGAACTCTTACTTACTGTTCTACTTACGGCATTTGCTTTGTTATAACTTCTGGCATTAGAGTCTTGTTCGGCCTGCATCTCTATTTTAGCTTCACCGCTTCTGCCAAATGCCACATAAGTTGTGTTTAATTGTTCATTCAACTCTAAAATTTTATCATCATATGGAGAGGCTACATGTACTGTAGCTTGGTTGTGATTTATAGCCATATAATTACCGTTTGTTAAATCGGCTCCATCTTTCCATTGTATAGACACACCTAGATCATAGTCACCACAAAAAATAGTATTTACAGTTACATCTTTTTCATGAGCTAAATTAGAGGCCTCTTTATAGCTAACTTGACCTTGAGAATAGGGCTCGTTACCAGCAATAAAAATAAGTTTTAAATCTTTTGCTTCGTTTCCCCATTCTAGTTGATTTAAAGCAGAGTTAATAACTTTTCCACAATATTCGTTTCCTCCATTTGTAGTCAGTGAGAACAGGGATTTTGATATTTCATCTAGATCATTACTAAACGGTAAGACTTGTCTTAAGTAACCTTCTTCTGCATTAAGGTTATCATTTCCGTATTCGTAAAGTGCGATTTTTAATTTTGGACGTTGTGTATCACACTTAGCGTATGATAATTCGTTTACAATTTTCCACAGTTGCGCTCTAGCTTGGTCAATTAGTCCATCCATACTATTACTAGTATCTAATAATAAGGCTACTTTAATTTCTGGAGATATCGCTTTCAAAGATGTGTTAATAACGGTTGTAGTAACAGCTAAATCTTTGGTGCTATGTTTTGATTTTGCGTTGCATGCTGATAGCGATACAATGCTTAGTGCAAGTGCTACGGTTTTAAATATTGTTTTCATGTTTATTACTTTTTAGTATTTAATTCTTTAACGTCTATAGTTCCATTTGGAGAAATCACATAATACTTATGGTCTACTTTTGTTTCTATAATAGGAGTCGGTTTCTGCTCTTTTGGTTTTGGAGTAAAAACCAGTTTTATATTCATTCCAATTTGAACAACTGGTTCTAAAATATAAGGGTTAATCACCACATCAAAATGCTCATAAGTTAAAGGTTGGTAGTAATAAGAGGTTTGTTTTTTTACCGTTGTAATGGCTTTGTTTTTATCTAAAGCGTCAACAGATGTGCTATTATAAGCTTGATAACTTTGGTAGAAATCCTTAGGGAAATAACAGTATTTATCATCTGCGATAGCTAAATTATAGGTAGACATATTAAAGCCTAAAGCTTTATAATATGCTTTTTTGTCTTCAATGAGTTTCAATAATTGATCTTGAAGGTTTTTATACACTTCTTGGATATTGTCGATATAGTAGTCCACTTTAACCAAATTATACACTTCGCTTTGTGCACAAGCTTCTAAAATGGCTTCGAATTGATTGGTTTTAGTAAATTGAATATGAATGTTTTGTTGTAACTCAAAACCTTTTGGGACTTCAGTATAAGTTTTACTAAATAATTTCTTTGTGACTTCAACTTCGTAAATGGGAATAAAGGAAATAACATCTATGGCAATATCGTTTTGTGAAATACCATTTAAATTTAGCTGGTCTTTAATTTGGTCTATACGCGCTTTCATCAGTTGATTTGTAGTTTCGGCAGTAGATCCTATTTGAGAGACGTTAAAGATGGCTGTGTAAGTTGTAGCACTGACATTTTGAAGTGCTTTAACATCTATCGTAAGAATATTACTGGGAAGAAGTGTCTGATGAATTTTTTGCTGAACTGCTGGATTATAAATTTGAGCATTTCCAGTGGTTAAAATATTTTGTCTAGAAATATTTTGGGTAATTTCATTGTAATTTCCTCGGTGTTGTGCGGTCGTTATTGCGCAACTTAATATAACAAGCAAGAGGGTGAAATTGATTGATTTCATTTTAAAATTATTTTTTGATTTAGGTGGTAAAGCTCTACGGAAAAAACAAGGATTAAAAACCAGAATGAGCAACGCATTACTTTGGGTGCGTAAACTATTCTATAATATTAGTGATTGAGATCATTTATAATTGTAATACTGTTAAAATGCAAGGACCTCATTTTTTGATACCAAATAAAGTATGTAGTTTAGTCCAACTAATTACATATAAAGTGAGCATTTCTAAAACATATTATATATTGTTATTATTTTGTTTGGTAGGTTTTCTATCATTCGGACAAAATAGGGAGATACATAGTGCAGATGAAAATGTTGCTTTTACGCTTAGAGGATCTGTGTTCGAAAAAGAGACAAATAAACCTTATAAAAACGTTGAAATTTTAGTAAATGGAGGCAAATATGTTACGACTAGTTTTGACGGTACGTTTAATATACAAGCTAAAATTGGTGACGAGCTCATTATAAAACATCCCGATTTTGAAACCATTTATTACACTGTAAAATCTAACGAACGTATTAGTATTGAAGTTGTAGATGCTAATCAATCCCGTTTTCGGAGTAAAAGCACTAGTGACAGTAAACGTTTTAATCAGATGATTGATTCTGCAGATGCTTATCTCAAAAAAGATGCAGAACGCAGTATTAAGTTTATTGGTGATGCTCTAAATGTTAATGTTAGTGCTGCTCAAAGTGCAGAAGCACAAGAGTTATTGGGAGATATTTATATGCATTGGAAACAGTTTGATTTAGCGATTTCTGCTTATAAAATTAGTCTTCAAAATAAAGAAACACCATCATCAAAACTAAAATTAGCAAAAGGTTACCTGCATAATGACGATTTTAAAGCAAGTCTTGATACGTATAAGCAAATCGACGAAAACATCTTATCTAACTATGAAAAAGTTGTATGGTTAGAAGGTATAGGTGATGCTTACCTGAAAACTAAAGATTTTACGAGTGCTATACAGTCTTACGAGGACGGTTTAGTGGTTGCTAAAAAACACTTAATCGCGCCTAAAATTACAGACTTAAATTCGAAGATTGCACAGGTTTATAGCGAGAAAGGACAGACAAATAAAGCTAAAAGTTATTTTACGAATTCATTGAATTTGGCAAAACAAGAAAACAAAAAACGTGCGGTTGAAGAACAAGTTAAAGTAGCTGAATTTAATAGTGAAAATGCTGATTACGAAAGTGAAATTGAACTAAGAAAACTAGCCATAGAAGGTATTAAAGACATTGAAAGTGACTCTATAATCAGTAATGAAAGCCCTATTACCTTGCAAAAGCAAAACTACAAAATTGGAAATGCTTATTTACTCATCAATGATTTAACCAATGCCATCCCATATTTAGAGAAAAGTAGGGAAGAGGCAGGTGAAAGAGGTGATTTAGATGTTAAATTAGACGCCACCCGAAAGCTATCAGAGGTAAATGCAAGATTAGGAAATACAGAAAAAACAATAGCATATAACGACGAGTATAAAGATGTTGTAGATGAATTATATGCTAAAAAAAGGCAAGAGATTTCTCAGGCTGCGCGTTTTAGTAGAAATATTGCTGAACAGCAAAATAGAATCACCTCTTTAGAGAGTGATAGAGCGTTGTCTAAAAGTACTTATGAATTAACTCAAGAACGCAACAAGAGCCAGCAACTTATTATTTACTCGTTAATTGGTGGCTTGGTACTGCTGTTAATTACAGGTTTTCTAATGTTTAAATATATTAAGCAACAGCGCTTGGCAAATAATCTTTTGGCTTTAAAATCCTTACGTAGCCAAATGAACCCTCATTTTATTTTTAATGCTTTAAATTCTGTAAATACGTTTATCGCGACTAATGACGAACGTACAGCAAACAAATATTTATCGGATTTTTCACAATTAATGCGTGCTGTTTTAGAAAATAGTGAGGAAGATTTTATTCCGTTAAAAAAAGAGATAGAATTACTGAATTTATATACAAAGCTAGAGCATTTTAGATTTCAAGATAAGTTTAATTATGCTATAAATGTTGATGATTCTATAGATATTGAAGAATTTCAAATACCTCCAATGTTACTTCAGCCATATATTGAAAATGCAGTCTGGCATGGCTTACGTTATAAAACAGAAAAAGGGCATTTAAGTATTGAAATTCAGCCCAAATCCAAAGGGGAAATAACCATTAGTATTTCTGATAATGGCATTGGTAGAACACGTTCTAAAGCGCTGAAAACAGAACATCAGAAGAAACAGAATTCAAAAGGAATGAACAACATTAAAAAGCGTGTCGCGATTCTTAATGAAATGTATAAAGATAAAGTTGATGTTACAATTAGTGATTTTCAAGATTTAGAAGATACAGGAACTAAGGTTGTTGTTACACTTAAAAAAGATTAAATACAGCAACCAACTTCAAATTATATATAATGAAATTAAACGCCATAATTGTTGAAGACGAAGAAAATAGCAGGTTAATACTTCGTAATTATCTAACGAAGTACTGTCCTAATATTTTAATTTTAGGAGAAGCTGCTCATATTGAAGACGCCTTGGTACTGATCCGAAATAATGATTTAGATGTGGTATTTTTAGATGTAGAAATGCCTTATGGTAATGCTTTTGATTTATTAGATAAAGTTGGTGATATTAATTTTGAAACCATATTTGTTACTGCTTATAACCACTATGCTATTGAGGCTTTAAATGCACACGCTTCTTACTATTTAATGAAGCCTATATCCATAGACGAATTAATAAAAGCGGTAGATTATGTAACGGAAATTAGAACAAAGGAAGAGGCTCTTCAAGATCAAATTTTAATACCTAAGACCAATACTGTAAATGGTAAGATTACTATTCCACAACAAGATGGTTTTGAAGTTTTAGAAACAGCAGATATTATGTATTGTAAAGCTGATGACAACTATACTGAAATATTTTTAAATAACAATAAAAAGAAATTGGTGAGTAAAACATTAAAATACATAGAAGGGAGTCTTAAAGACGCCAACTTTGCGAGAGTACACAAAAGCTATTTAGTAAACGTAAATGAAATAGTAAAATACGTTAAAGGCAAAGGAGGAAGCGTAGTGTTAAGTAATGGCAAAGAGATTTTAGTGTCCGCTTCTAAAAAGTCCGATTTGTTATCGTATTTCAAGTAATTACATTTGGTTATAATAACTGTTTAAATACTTAACTCTACAACCAAGCCTTCATTTGCTCTTACATTAAATACAGTATTGTCTTCAAAAATTAAATATTGCCCTTTTATGCCTACTAATTTTCCCGAGTATTGCGGAGTTTTATTCAAATTGAGACTTTTAGGTTTCTCAGGATATTGTGATACAGGGAATGACATATGCGTTTCGGTATTATTTTCTATAAAATAAGGTAAGACCTCTTCGGGAATATGTGATTTTAGTTGGTGTCGCCATTCTAATAAATCTTCATCTTTTATGTCGTTTTTTAGCATAGTTCGCCAGTTTGTTTTGTCGGCTACAAAATTTTTTAAAGCGACTTCGGTAATGCCTGCTAAATAACGGTTGGGTACTTCTACAATCTCTATAGCTTCATGTGCACCTTGGTCAATCCATCTCGTGGGCACTTGACTTTTTCGTGTTACACCAACTTTTACATTACTAGAATTTGCTAAATACACAATATGTGGTTTTAGCTGAACATTCTTTTCGTATTCTAAATCTCTATCTTCTATCCCTAAATGTGCTGTACTGAGCTCTGGGCGCATTATCCAATCTCCGGCAAGTGGTTTGTTAAAAAAGCAAGTTTTACAGAAACCTTGGCGATAAATAGGTCGATCTAATCCACAGCTTAAACACTGGTGTCCAATACGTTTTAGGTCTATAGTTTTGTTTAATAATTGATTGATGTGAATAAAGTCATTTTCAAAGACTAAATAGTACTGAATAGGTTCTAAAAATTCAGTTTGCATTTTAGTAAGGACTCCTGTATAAACCATGAAAGAAATTTAGTAAATTTAACTTTTCTTATTTAGAAAACTAAATCCGAAAATATAATTAAACGAATAATTGCAAAATGCCGTTTTAACGGCTAAAGATAGCTAATCTATGCCAATTCCTATTGTAAATTCTATTGCATCTTGGTTTTTAAAAAAACGATTTCATCAAATAGAGTTATTTTTAAAATATCCTAATGAAGTGCAGAATGAACTGTTATTCAGTCTGTTAAAACATGCTAAGGATACCGAAATAGGTAAACAATATGACTTTGATTCCATAAAATCTTATAGAGAATTTAATGAACGCATTCCTGTTGTAAATTACGAAGAATTTCAGCCGTTAATTGAACGTTCGCGTAACGGAGAACAGAATATCTTTTGGCCTAGACCTATAAAATGGTTTGCAAAATCTAGTGGAACAACTAATGCGAAGAGTAAATTTATTCCCGTTAGTTTTGAATCTTTAGAAGACTGTCATTATGCAGCAAGTAAAGATTTACTATGTATGTATCTCAACAACAATGAAGACGCACAATTGTTTACTGGTAAAAGTTTGCGTTTAGGTGGAAGTAAAGAACTGTATAAAGAAAACGGTACTGTATTTGGTGATTTAAGCGCTATTCTTATAGACAATATGCCATTTTGGGCGGAATTCAGTAGTACTCCAAGTAATCGTGTGTCGTTGATGAGTGATTGGGAACATAAAATGCAGGCGATTGTTGATGAAACGGTAGAGGAAAATGTGACGAGCTTAGCAGGTGTACCTTCCTGGATGTTGGTATTGCTTAATAACGTCTTGGAGAAAACGGGCAAAGATAGCCTTTTTGATATTTGGCCGAATTTAGAAGTGTATTTTCATGGAGGCGTTAATTTTAATCCTTACGTAGAGCAATATAAAGCGATACTGCCATCTGATAAGTTTCGCTATTACGAAATCTATAATGCGTCGGAAGGATTTTTCGCCATTCAGGATCAAAATAATTCTAGTGATTTGTTATTAATGTTAGACTATGGCATTTTTTATGAGTTTATTCCTATGAGTTCTTATGGAACAGAGGAACAGGTGGTTATTCCGTTAAGTGAGGTTAAACTCAATACTAATTATGCTGTTATTATAACCACCAATGCAGGCTTATGGAGATATAAGATTGGAGATACCATTAGGTTTGTAAGTTTAAGTCCACATAGAATAAAAGTTTCAGGAAGAACAAAACACCATATAAATGCTTTTGGTGAAGAATTAATTATTGAAAATGCCGAAGAAGCGTTGAGAAAGGTGTGTAAACATACTTCAGCTGAAATTGTGGATTATACGGCTGCACCTATTTTTATGGATGGCAAAGAAAAGGGAGCGCACGAGTGGATTATAGAATTTAAACGTCCACCTGTGGATATGGAGTATTTTGAGGAGTTGTTTGATACGTCTTTAAAATTGCTAAACTCTGATTACGAAGCTAAACGTCTTAATAATATGACGCTAAACAAACCAAAAATCCATACTGCCAGACCCAATTTATTTTACGACTGGTTAAAGGAAAATAATAAACTAGGAGGTCAGCACAAAGTACCTCGTTTATCTAATAATCGCAATTACATAGAGGCTTTATTGCAACTAAATACAATTTAAATTACCATTACATATTTTAAAAATTACTAGAATTAGGAATTTAGAGTTGTAAGTTTTTATCGACAACTCACTTTGTCGCTATTAATAACATTTTACTGCATTATAACGAGATTCTGGTAGGTTTTAACTAAAAATAAAGTAAAATTATTCTTACTTTAATTGGGGTGTATATATTAGCGGAAAATAAGTGTTTAATTAAGATTGTAATTCCCTTAACTATATATAAAGTATTGCGTGCAATATTTAATTAACTAATCCCTAACTAAACTAAAAAACCACAATTTCTAATATTGAAATTGTGGTTTTTTTATATTGTAAAAAATGAAAGTTATGAAACGGCTTTCAGTTTTTTAATTGTAGATTTATTTAAACGATCTTCAGCATAGGTCTTAGTAACGTTTAACTTTGTTTCATCTGAACTTGGTAAATCAAACATCGCTTCGGTTAATATTTCTTCGCAAAGCGATCTTAAACCACGTGCACCAAGTTTATATTCAATGGCTTTTTCTACAATATAATCTAAAGCTCCATCTGTAATAGTAAAAGCGATATCATCCATTTCAAACAATTTTTTGTATTGTTTAATGATCGCATTTTTAGGTTCTGTTAATATGGCTTTTAAAGTTTTAGCATCTAAAGGGTCCATATGAGTTAGTACAGGTAAACGTCCTATTATTTCAGGGATTAACCCAAAATCCTTTAAGTCTTTAGGAATGATATATTGTAAAATGTTATCCTTATCTATATTGTCGGTTTTCATAGAGCTGTAACCAATAGATTGCATATTCATGCGTTTAGTAATAACACGTTCTATACCATCAAAGGCTCCACCTGCAATGAATAATATATTTTCGGTATTGACCTCAATAAATTTTTGATCTGGATGTTTACGACCTCCTTTTGGTGGTACATTCACTACAGTCCCTTCTAAAAGCTTTAGCAATGCTTGTTGTACTCCTTCACCAGATACATCTCTTGTAATAGAAGGGTTATCGCTTTTACGTGCAATTTTATCAATTTCGTCTATAAAAACAATTCCACGCTGTGCTTTTTCTAAGTTATAGTCTGCAGCTTGTAATAACCGTGTTAGTATGCTTTCTACATCTTCACCAACATAGCCTGCCTCTGTAAGTACAGTAGCATCTACGATAGCTAACGGTACATTTAGCATTTTTGAAATGGTTTTAGCCATCAATGTTTTACCTGTACCAGTTTGACCTACCATAACGATATTACTCTTTTGGATTTCAATATCGTCATCTGTTGGTGGTTGCAATAATCGTTTATAATGGTTGTATACGGCCACAGACATTACACGTTTAGTGTATTCTTGTCCTATAATATATTCGTCTAAAAAGCCTTTAATTTCTTTAGGCTTCTTCAGCATTAATTCTGCACTTAAATCTGAATTTCCAGATTGTTTAGATTCTTCTATTACAATACCGTGTGCCTGCTCAATACAACGGTCACAAATATGTGCATCTAACCCTGCAATAAGCAAGCTTGTTTCTGGCTTTTTCCTACCACAAAATGAACATTCTAATTCTTCCTTTGCCATTTTAAATATTAAGTTTAAAAGTTATGGTATTAAAGTTGTAAACCCTTTTTTCCATTACTTTTTAATTTCTGTTTGTAAATTTTAGTCGTGAAAGATGCCAATTACTTTCGTTCTAAAATTTCATCAATCATTCCGTACTCTAAAGCTTCTGGAGAACGCATCCAATAATCTCTATCAGAATCTTTTTCTACCTGCTCTATAGATTTACCTGAATGATTAGCTATAATTGTATATAATTCTTCTTTTACTCTAATGGTTTCTTTTAACGCAATTTGCATATCGCTTAACTGACCTTGCGTTCCGCTACTTACCTGGTGTATCATTACACGAGAGTGTTTTAAAGCTGAGCGCTTTCCTTTTTCTCCTGCGCATAACAGTACGGCTGCCATAGATGCGGCAATACCTGTACAAATAGTAGCTACATCGGGTTTAACAAATTGCATTGTATCATAAATACCTAAACCAGCATATACACTTCCTCCTGGAGAATTAATATAGATTTGAATATCTTTAGCAGCATCTACGCTTTGTAAAAACAACAATTGTGCTTGGATAATATTAGCCACTTGGTCGTTTACTCCAGTACCTAAAAATATAATGCGATCCATCATTAAACGTGAAAACACATCCATAGCAACAGCGTTCATCTGACGCTCTTCGATAATGTTTGGTGTTAAGTTTGTAGGATTCATACTGGTAATTATTTTTTGATAATAATTACTATTAATCCCTTGGTCTTTAGTGGCGAATTTTTCGAATTCTTTTCCGTAATCCATATATGTAATAATTCTTTTAATTAATGCGTTCTATTAAGATTTTTAATCGTCTAAAAACTTAAAGGTTGTAGATAAAGTGTTAAAGATTGAAGCACTTTGACCGCGCTCAGTGTGTCATCAGATTTGTTTTAAAAAATAGATTCCAAAAAAAAGCGCAAAACCATTTAGAGTTTTACGCCTTAAAGATACTAATAATTTTTAGCTTACCGTTTTCACAGTAATGACATTTTAACGTTTTAAGGCAAAGCCTTAACTTTATTAAATTAACTATAGAATTCTTTTACAAAATCATCGTAAGTGATGTCTTTTGTTTTAATATTTGCTTCAGCTTTGTATAACTTTAGTAATTTTTGACTTACTAATTGTTCAGACATACGCTTAACTTCGTCTTGGTTTCCTAGGATACGAGCCGCAATGTCTTCTAACTCTTTGTCTGATGGATTCATTTGTCCAAACTGTGCCATTTGGCCTTTAATCATATCCATAGCATAAGATTTCAATTCTTCAAACTGAACTTGTAAGTTATGCTCTGTGATCAATTTACCTTCAATGAGTTGGTAACGCATGCTTTTTTCAGACTTTTCATATTCTTCTTTAGCTTGCTCTTCAGTGATTTCTTCTTCGCCTGCCGTTTGCATCCATTTCTGTAAGAAACTTGCTGGTAAATCGAATTTGGTATTTTCTATTAAACTTTCGGTTACATCGTTTAATAATTTTTGGTCCCCTTGTTGAGCAAATTGTTTTTCAGAATCTTCTTTAATTTTTTCTTTCAATTCTGTTACAGAAGTCACATTGCCTTTTCCGAATAATTTATCGAATAACTCTTGATCTAAATCTGCTAATTCACGTTCATTAATTTCAGAAATAGTAAAAGTTACTTCAATATCTAAACCATGAGCATCATCATGAGGTACTTTTAACGCGTTCATTAAATCGTGATCATCACTAAATAAGCCTTTAGTTTTTAATGTAATTACATCACCAACTTTAGCTCCAATAAATTTCTTAGGATTTGTTTTTCCTTTCAATTTATCTAAAGTAATCATTGTAGAATTCTCGATGTCCTTTTCTTCATTCTTAAAAGTTCCGGTAATTTCAGAATCTTTTGCAACTTCATTTTGAGACACAATTTTACCGTATTGTTTTTGGATGTTCTCAATCTGATCATCGATCATCTTGTCATCGGCAACAATATTATAATGTGTGATGGCTTTTTTACTTTTTAAGTTAACAGCGAATTCTGGTGCTAAACCTAATTCAAATTCAAAAGTAAAAGCCTCAGCATCCCAGTTTAAATCATCTTGAGCTTTTGGTAAAGGGTTTCCTAAAACGTCTAATTTTTCTTCAACTAAATACTTGCCAAGAGCGTCTTGTAGTAATTTGTTCACTTCATCTACCAATACAGCTTTACCATATTGTTTCTTCACCATTCCCATTGGTACGTGGCCTTTTCTAAAACCAGGAATGTTAGCGGATTTACGGTAATCTACTAAGATCTTCTCAACTTTATCGCTGTAATCTTCTTTTGCGATATCCACTTTTACAACTGCATTTAATGCATCGATGTTTTCTCTTGTAATATTCATTTTTTTGAAACTAAAATTGGGCTGCAAAAATACAATATTTTTTGCAACCCAACAACAGTTTTAAATCTTTGGCTTTGAGCTATTTTTTATCGTCTTTAAAGAAGGATTGTAACACCGATTGTAAAATGGATAAAAGCACACTAAAAAGGAGGGCTGTCCAGAAACTAGATACCGCAAATCCGTCTATAAGTTTGTCTGCTAATAATATGATGAGTGCATTAATCACTAAAAGAAAAAGGCCTAAAGTAAAAATCGTTGCAGGTAGGGTTAAAATAACCAAGATGGGTTTTACTAATAGATTGAGAATAGCAAGTACAATAGCCACAATGATAGCACCAACATATCCATCTACTGTGACACCACTTAATAGATGTGCCAAAATAAAGACAGCTAAAGCGTTTAATAAAAGTCTAATGAGTAAATTCATGATTTTAGTATTTTAAATAAGTGTACCTAAGATACAAAATTCATTACAGCCGTGTAGAATTCTTTCGGATTTTCAGCGTGTAGCCAATGTCCTGAATTAGAGATAGATATAATTTTTGAATTAGGAAAGTGACGATGAATAATAGTTTCATCGGATTCTCCAATATATTCTGAACGGTCACCACGTAAAAATAAAGTGTCTTTTTGAAATGTAGCATGTACCGGAAGTGCTTCTCCAACTTCTGAAACATTCTCTTTTAAGACCTTTAGATTAATACGTAAACCTAATTGTCCTTTTTCTACCCAATATAAGTTTTTGAGCAAAAATAGTCGTGTTCCGGTTTCATGAACATAATGGCTAAGAGCATCGTCTGCTTCACCTCGGCTTGTGATAGTAGAAAAATCTAAGCTGCTTAAACCTTCTAAAATAGCATCATGATGCACTGGATAATAACGCGGCGAGATATCGGCAACAATCAATTTATGTACTAATTCCGGGAATTTAGCAGCAAATAGCATTGCTGTTTTTCCACCCATGGAATGTCCTAATACTATAATGTCGCTTAATTTTTTGTCTTCGCAATACCGTTTTAAGTCGTCTGCCATGAGGTCGTAATCAAATTCTTCAGAATGAAAACTACGCCCATGATTTCGCTGATCTACAAGGTGAACTTCAAAATCTGATTCTGAAAAGTGTTTCGCTAAGGTTTTCCAATTGTCTCCCATACCTAAAAAACCGTGTAGGATGATAAATGGTTTTCCTTCTCCAATAATATTTGAATACAACGTCATATTTAGCTTTTCTTAATGTTTAAGAGGTGATTATTTCAATTTTTGTAAATACTGGCCAATAACATTTTCTGCACCCATATATAAACTCTCGGCAATTAAGGCATGGCCTATAGATACTTCTAATAATCCTGTAATATTTTCTTTAAAGAAGGCAATGTTGTCTAAGGATAAATCGTGTCCGGCATTAATTCCTAATTGCAAAGTATTGGCTAAGCCTGCACACTCCATGTAAGGTTTTATGGCGTCTTGGTTGCCTAAACTATATTGGTTAGCAAAAGTTTCGGTATATAGTTCTATGCGGTCTGTGCCAGTAGCTTTTGCGCCTTCGATTTGATGTAAAACGGGATCTACAAATATGGATGTTCTGATGCCGTTACTTTTAAATTCCTTAATAACGTCAATTAAAAAATCTTTATGTTTTAAAGTGTTCCAACCTGCATTAGATGTTATAGCATTCTCAGCATCTGGAACTAATGTAACTTGTGTAGGTTTAATTTTTAAAACCATATCTACAAATTTCGGAATCGGGTTCCCTTCTATATTATATTCGGTATAGACTTCAGGTTTTAAATCGTATGCGTCTTGGTACCTAATATGTCTTTCGTCTGGTCTAGGATGTATGGTGACACCTTCTGCACCAAACCGTTGCACGTCTTTTGCAAATTGTACAACATTGGGTACATCACCTCCGCGACTATTTCTTAATGTTGCAATCTTATTTATATTAACACTTAGCTTTGTCATTGTAATCGATTTTGAATCACAAAAATACAAAGTAGGAGGTGTAATGTATGGTTATTTTTGATTAATTTGCAACATATTTAATACAGTTTAATGGAGCTTCAAGACTATATAATTAACGATATAAAGCCTGTAAGGATAACAGATAAAGTAAGTGATTTGAAATTACTCTTTAATCAGTTAACCTATTCACATATTCCAGTAGAAAAGGAAGGGGTTTATATGGGTTGTATTTCTGAAACAGATGCGCATTGCTTTGATGGTGCTATTACTCTAGAGGATTGTAACTACGCTATTGAGGGTTTTTTTGTAAGGTCTACCACAATTTGGTTAGATGTATTAGAAGCTTTTGCTCAAAATGATTCTAATATTATGCCTATATTAGATCAAAACAATAAATATCTAGGGTATTATGAGCTAAATGATATTATCCACCTCTTTAATGAAACACCTTTCTTTGCTGAACCTGGTGGAATTTTAATTGTAGAAAAAGGGATTAATGATTATTCTTTTAGTGAAATTAGCCAGATAGTTGAATCTAATGATACTAAACTATTAGGAGCGTTTGTGTCTAAAATTGAAGAGGATTTAGCAACCATTACTTTAAAAATAAGTACAACAAGTCTTAATGAAATTATTCAATCATTTAGGCGCTACAGTTATAATATTGTCTCTGGTCATGAGGATGATTCTTATCTTGAAACTTTAAAACGGCGTTCGCAATATCTCGATAAATATTTAAATATGTAATTATAAAATAAGCATGTTCAAAATTTTATCAATCCCATACATTTACAATAATAAATCGTATGTGGCCATTAAAATAACAGCATAGAAATCCACATGAAAGTAGCAATTTACGGTCAGAATTATATAAAAGAAACGACTCAGAAAGCCGTTGAAAAGCTTATTGACGTTTTATTAAAAAAACATGCTGAAGTTTTTATAGAACAAGAGTTTTTACACACACAAATTGAGGAAATACAACAAAACCCTAAAATTGATACTTTTAATGCATTAGATACAAGTTTTGATTTATTAATTAGTGTTGGTGGTGATGGTACAATTCTTAGAGCTATAGCTTATGTAGGAGATTTGGGGATCCCTGTTGTAGGTATTAATACAGGTCGCTTAGGTTTTTTAGCGACCATACAAATCGCTGAGATAGAAACAGCATTAACTGAGATTTTTAATGGTGATTATAAAATTTCTGAACGGTCTTTACTTAGTGTATCTACAAATCCGGAACATCAAGATATTTTAAATACGCATTTTGCTCTAAATGAAATTGCCATAAGTAGAAAAAATACCACGTCCATGATCACTATAGAGACACACCTCAATGGTGAGTTTTTAACCTCGTACTGGGCAGATGGACTTATTTTATCTACTCCTACCGGTTCTACAGGATACTCTTTAAGTTGTGGAGGGCCAGTAATTGCACCTAACGCTAAAAATTTTGCCCTTACGCCAATTGCACCACATAATTTAAGTGCGCGTCCGTTAATTCTTCCAGATAGTACTACGGTAACACTGAGAGTAAATGGTAGAGAAGATCAGTTTTTAATGTCCTTAGATTCTAGAATCGTTACACTTTCTAATACCACAACGGTAACGGTGAAAAAAGCAGACTTTGTGATAAAAATGGTAGAATTATTAGATGAAACCTTCCTAAGAACGCTTAGAAAAAAATTACTTTGGGGCGAGGATCGTAGAAACTAAAGGCGTCTTATACAATATTTACTTTCAAAAACTGTTTATCTGTAAGACTATTTGTGTCAAATTATTGCGCACAAATCAGAATTGTTATATTTGCAAACTTTGAAAACTCTATGAGGTATTTTTTTCTGCTTTTATTATGTACATTCATTCCTAGAAATGTTGATGCTCAGATTTATGAGGTTGGCATATTTGCAGGTGGAAGTAATTTTATTGGAGATGTCGGAGCTACGGATTATATTGCGCCAAATCAGGCGGCATTTGGTATTTTAGCAAAATGGAATCGCAGTGCAAGACATTCATTTAGAGCTTCAGTTATTTTTTCAGATTTAGAAGGGGTTGATGCAAAATCCGATGATCCAAGAAGAATAGAGCGCGACTACCAATTTAATACAAGTATCATTGAGATTTCATTAGGTATGGAGTTTACATTTTTAGAATTCGATCTGCATACTATAGGATCAAAAGGTACTCCTTATTTGTATTCGGGTATCACACTTACTAATCACGATAATTATTATTTTTCAACAACCGGCGAGTATACCTCAGAAAACACAAATAGTTGGGCCATGGGAATCCCAATGGTTTTGGGTTATAAAACAAATATTACTAATCAGTTAATTTTGGCTGCAGAAATTGGTGCACGTTATACGTTTTCAGATGAATTAGACGGCAGTGTGCCTGATTCAAAAGAAAGAGAAGCATTTAGTTTTGGAAATACTAACAATAACGATTGGTATATGTTTACAGGAATTACATTAACTTACACCTTTGGTAGAAGACCTTGCTATTGCAATTTTTAAATGAGTTTAAAAGATCAAATAAATAAAGAGAAACTTCCTGCCCATCTTGCAATTATAATGGATGGCAACGGTCGTTGGGCTAAACAACAAGGGTTGATGCGTGTTGTTGGTCATGAAAATGGTACAAAGTCTGTGAGACAAACCGTCGAGGCCAGTGCTGAGTTAGGTATAAAACATTTAACACTTTATGCGTTTTCTACTGAGAATTGGAATAGACCAAAATTAGAGGTTCAAACTTTAATGAAGCTTTTAGTAAAGTCGTTAAAGAAAGAATTGAAAACATTTGAGGACAATAATATTAAATTATGTGCCATAGGAAACCTAAAAGATTTGCCTCAAAAAGCACATAAAGAGCTGTTAGATGTTATAGAGAAAACGAAGAATAATACAAATATGACATTAACTTTGGCCTTGAGCTACGGTTCTCGTGAAGAAATTGTTAATGTTATTAAGGAATTATCAGTTAAAGTTAAAAATAATATAATTTCTTCTGAAACTATTGACGAATCAATTATTAATAAGCATCTTTACACGCAAAATTTACCAGATGTAGACTTACTTATACGTACAAGCGGAGAGCAGCGTATCAGTAATTTTTTACTTTGGCAAATTGCTTATGCAGAACTATATTTTACAGATATTTTATGGCCAGATTTTACAAAGGAAAATCTATATGAGGCCCTCATAAATTATCAAAACAGAGAACGAAGATTTGGAAAAACAAGCGAACAACTTACCTAATGCCGCAAAATTGAAGTCATACATTAAGCTTTTTTTTATGGCATGCCTTTTTACAATTTCATTTAACAGTTTTGCTCAAGTAGAGAGCGGAGAAACCTATCTGATTAAAGAAATTACAGTTACAGGAAACACTAATTTTAGTGCCCAAACGATTATTGCCTATTCTAAACTTAGAAAGGACGAAGAAATCCAAGTTGGTGGCGAAAAAATTGCCAATGCTGTAAAAACCTTATGGAAATCTAATTTATTTAGTAGTATAGATATTTATGTGGTTGACATTGATGGGAGTACTGCAAATTTAGAGATTCATCTTAGTGATTTACCTGAGCTTAAAGATTTAACTATAGAAGGAGTTAAAAAAGGAAAAAAGGACGAAATTATTAACGAAAATAAGTTAAAGCCTGGCCAAAAAGTTACAGAAAATCTTATTGCAACCACTAAAAATTACCTTACTAATAAATACCGTAAAAAAGGGTTTTTAAATACGGATGTAAGAATCAGTACGTCTGAAGTAATTGATTCAGTAGAGAAAGAGCGTGTGGATATGCGCATTGTTATTGATAAAGGTGAAAAGGTGAAAATTAAATCGATTAATTTTGAAGGTAATGAAAAAATAGCGGATAAAAAGCTTCGTAAAGCCATGAAGAACACGAAGCAAAAGAAGTTTATTAGAATTTTAAAACGTTCTAAATATATTGAGGATGACTTTAGAGAAGATTTAGTAAGCGTTGTCGATTATTATAAAGAGAATGGCTATAGAGATGCTAGAATTATATCGGATTCTATTTCGTATTTAAACGATAAAAATATCAATCTTAATATTAAAGTAGAAGAAGGAGAGAAATATACTTTTGGAAAAATTTCGTTTGTTGGTAATACCATTTATTCAGATCAACAATTATCTAATCTTTTAGGGATAAAAGAAGGTGATACTTACAACGGTGTAGAATTAAGAGAGCGTATTGCAGATGATACTAATCCAGATGCTAATGACCTTACTAATGCCTATCAAAACTTTGGTTACATGTTCTCTACTATTAATCCTGTTGAGGTAAGTGCAGAAGGTAATGTCATAGATATGGAAATCCGTATTTCTGAAGGTAAACCTGCTTATTTTAATAATGTAACTGTCGTGGGTAATGATGTTACTAACGATCATGTGATTTATAGAGAGATTAGAACACGTCCAGGTGAATTATATAGAAAATCTGACATTATTAGAACGATAAGAGAGCTTGGTCAATTAGGATATTTTGATGCACAACAAATCGTTCCAGATATTAAAAATCCTAATCCAGTAGACGGTACTCTAGATGTAGAATACTCTTTAGTAGAACAAGGATCTAGTCAAATTCAACTACAAGGTGGTTATGGTGGCGGAGGCTTTATTGGTACTTTAGGATTGTCATTTAATAACTTTTCTATAAAAAATCTTTTTAATAAGGATGCTTATACGCCTGTACCTAGAGGTGATGGTCAAAGTTTAGCATTAAGATTGCAGGCTAGTCAGTATTTTCAAACTTATAGTTTCTCTTTTAGTGAGCCTTGGTTTGGTGGTAAAAAGCCATTTCAATTGTCATCATCACTTTCATATTCTCGTCAGTTTTTATACGATTCAAGTACCGGAAGCGCTGATAAAAGTAAAAGTTTTAACATTTTAGGTTTAACTTTTGGTGTGTCAACGAGATTAGCAGAGCCGGATGATTACTTTATGTTGTCACAAGCTATAAGTTATCAGCATTACGATCTTCAGAATTATAATACCGGATTATTTACCTTTGGTGATGGTACAGCGAATAACTTATCTTATACTATAGGCTTGAGTAGAAGTGATGTTTATAACGATCCAATTTTCCCAACTGGTGGGTCTAGCTTCTCAGTGTCGGCTAAATTTTCATTCCCTTACTCACTAGTAAACGGTGTAGATTATTCAGCATTAAAAGAAGATAGAGCAGAACAGAGTGAAATTATAAGCGATTATCAATCTAACCCTAATCCAACATTGCAAGAAACGGCTATATATAACGATGCCACTACAAGGATTGCTGAGATTGACCAAGAGCGTTTTAATTGGTTAGAATTTTATAAAATTAAATTTAAAGCAGACTGGTACCAAGCCTTATCTAAGAAATTAGTATTACGACCTAGTATGGAATTCGGTTTCCTTGGTGCCTATAACAATGATAGAGGTGTTATTCCTTTTGAGCGTTTCTTCTTAGGTGGTGATGGGTTAGCAAACTATTCTTTAGATGGAAGAGAGGTTGTACAATTACGTGGATATCCTAATCAATCATTGTCATCTGAAGATGGTGGGTCTATATATAGTAAATTCTCTTTAGAGTTGCGTTACCCAATTACACTAGGAGCGCAAGCTAAAATTTATGCTCTCTCATTTTTAGAAGCAGGTACATCAGTTAACGATTTTAAAGATTTCGATCCATTTAAACTTAGTAGATCTGGTGGATTTGGACTTAGAATCTTTATGCCGGCCTTTGGCTTACTTGGTATAGATTTCGGACATGCATTTGATACATTACCTGATGGTACTTCACCTAAAAAGTGGGAAACACACTTTATCATTGGACAGCAATTTTAAGTTTGGCACGATATTTTCTAATAGCTAAATAAGGATTTCATCATATTGTTAAAATTTTTAAGAATATATTTCGTTAAATTTGAAGATTAGTAACACTAAAATGATAACACATTGAGTTTTACACTTAAATGTCTCAAAACATGAAAACAAATATGATGAAATTTAAAGTTCTTTTTTTACTAACAATCATAGCTCTCGCTACTCATAGTGTAAATGCACAGCGTGGTGTAAGAATTGGCTACATTGATACTGAGTATATATTACAGAATGTACCAGAGTATAAAGAAGCATCTTCTCAGTTAGATAAGAAAGTGCAACAATGGAAGACGGAAATAGAAACCAAATTAAATGCCATCGAACAAAAAAAGAAAGAACTCGATAATGAAAGTGTTCTTTTAACTAAAGAGTTATATGATGAGCGCTATGAAGATATCACGTTTGAAGAAGCTGAGATTTTAGATTATCAACAAAAACGTTTTGGGCCAGAAGGTGATTTAATGATTCAGAAACGTCAATTAATAGAGCCAATTCAAGATCAAATTTTTGCGGCAGTGCAAGAAATTGCGGAGACTAAAAAGTATGATTTTGTGTTTGATAAATCGGCAGACGTTGTTATGTTATATTCTGCGGAGCGTTACGATATGAGCGAGCAAGTTTTAAGAACTATTACAAGAACCTCTAAACGTACGCAAGCCAAAAATAAGAAAGAGCGTAAGGAGTTAGCTGAGGAAGCAGTGGTGCCAGAGGTTAACTCTGATAAGGACGCTCGCCAGAAAGCATTAGAGGAACGTAAAGCACAACACGAGGAACGATTAGCGGCAAAACGTTTAGAGCGCGAAAAGGCTGCAGAAGAAAGAAAGAAGGCACAGCAAGAATTAAGGGATGCTAAGAAAAAAGAAGCGGAAGCGCGTCGTCAGAAAGTGATTGATGAAAGAAATCAAAGATCTAGATCTACTTCTGAAAAAGAAACAACAGTTGCTAGTGATAGTACTGTTACGGCAAAAACTAATACTAGTGTTAAGACAACGGATAGTTTAAAAGTAGAAAAAACTGCGGTTAAAAAGGATACAATTAACTCTAAGACTCCTAAGACAGCTGCAGAAAAAGCTGCAGCCGAACGTGCTAAAAAACTAGCAGATAGAGCTGCACGCCAAAAAGAGTTAGAAGAAAGAAAACAAAAAATAATAGAACAACGTAAAAAAGCACGTGAGGAGCGTGAAAGACAAGTAAAACGAAACGATTCTATAGCGAAAGCAAAGAAAAACGAAGACAATAATTAATAATTTATAACACGTAATACAATTAAAATCAAATGAAACATTTTAAAACTTTATTATTTGCAGCAGTACTTTTTATCGGAGCTACAAGTTTTACATCTGCCCAAAGCAAGGTTGCACATATTAATAAACAAGAATTGATTAAAGCAATGCCTGCATATACACAAGCTCAAGCAGAAATTGAGAAGTTGAGACAAACATACCAAACAACGTTTCAATCTTCACTTAAAGAGTTAGATGTAAAATTAAAGCAATACGATGCTGAAGCTGAAACGCAAACTGAGCAAACTAACATGGAGCGTATGAATGAAGTTGAAGGTATTAAACAAAGTTTAGGTGAGTATCAACAACAAGCTCAAAAAGATTTACAAGAAAAAGAATTCAATCTTTTAAAACCTATTGTTGAAAAAGCGGACAATGCAATAAAAGCAGTAGCGAAAGCACAAGGAATACAGTATGTAGTAGACTCTGCAATGCTAATTGTAGCAGATGGTAAGGATCTTATGGCTGAGGTTAAAAAAGAATTAGGAATGTAATTATCCTTTTTTAAATATGTAATTGAAAAGTCGCTTATTATTAAGCGGCTTTTTTATTTTTGTACTAATGAACAATTCACCTATTGGCATTTTTGATTCTGGTATTGGAGGTACTTCTATCTTTAAGGAGATTCATGAGTTATTACCAAACGAAAGTTGTATCTATTTGGCAGATAGCAAAAATGCACCATATGGTAATAAGTCTAAAGCGGACATTATTGAGTTGAGTATTAAGAATACAGAACTTCTAATTAAAGAAGGCTGTAAAATTATTGTTGTAGCATGTAATACAGCTACAACTAATGCTATAGATTATTTAAGAAAAACCTATAGTATTCCATTTATTGGTATCGAACCCGCTATAAAACCAGCGGCTTTGAATACTCAGACTAAGGTGATTGGTATTCTAGCTACAAAAGGAACCTTAAGTAGCCAGCTTTTTCATAAGACTACAGATTTATATTCTAAAGACATAAAAATTATTGAACAAGTAGGTGAGGGTATTGTACCTTTAATAGAATCGGGAGAACTCCAATCTGAAATGATGACATCCTATTTACAAACCTATTTAGAACCCATGTTAAAGCAGAATATGGATTATTTGGTACTTGGTTGTACACATTACCCTTATCTTATTCCTATGTTAGCTAAAATGCTTCCAGATCATGTTAAAATTATTGATTCTGGTAGAGCAGTAGCAAAACAAACTCAAGCTGTTTTATCCCAATTAGAACTACGAAGTAATTCTACAGAAAAACCGAATATTCGATTGTTCTCAAATGCAGATACAGCAGTGTTAAATGCTATATTAGAATATAAGTTTAACGTTTCTTATTTAGACTTTTAGAAAGGTTTAGTGTATAAACTCTACTAAATGAATCTATGAGATTACTCTTTGTTTATAATGCCAACTCAGGAAAATTGAATGGCTTTTTTGATGCTGGACACAAATTGATTAGTCCTTCAACTTATAAGTGTAAGTTGTGTGCCTTAACCCATAATACTTTTTTTGAAAAAGAGAATTGGAAAAGATTTAGAACGGTATATGGTGTACCTATGACGTTTTATCACAAAGATGAATTTGAAGTTAAATACCCTAACAACAATTTAATCTATCCTGTTATTTTAAAACAGAAAGAGCAACGTCTCTCTGTTGTTTTAAATGCTGACGATTTAAAGGAAGTTTTGAGTGTGGACGATTTGATAGCGAAATTAAAAAATCTACTAAAAGAGGAGTAGCTTGTACTTAGTCGTTAAACCAACTCGAATATTCCACATAATTATTGGCAATTCTATCAATTTCACCAGAGATTAATTCTTTGCTAATCTCCTTTACCTTTTTGGCAGGAACACCAGCGTATACACTTCCAGATTTAACAATAGTGTTTTTGGTGACTACAGCACCAGCAGCAATGATGCTATTACTTTCTATTATACAATCGTCCATAATAATACTACCCATGCCAACGAGTACATTATCGTTAATAGTACAGCCATGAACAATCGCATTGTGTCCGATAGAAACATTATTACCAATGGTTGTCGGTGATTTAAGATATGTAGCATGGATAACTGCTCCATCTTGGATATTTACTTTATTCCCTATTTTTATAAAATGTACATCTCCTCTAATTACCGTATTAAACCAAACACTACATTGCTTGCCTATGGAAACATCTCCTATAATTGTAGCATTTTCGGCAACATAGCAGTCTTCAGGAATTTGAGGGTGTTTTCCTCTTACAGATTTTATAATGGACATAGCTTATAGTATAATAGGTTACAACTTTATTTTTACCCATAAAGATAAAGTGAAATTAGATGATATAAGAATTTAGGAAATAAAAAAAGAGCAGCACATGTGCTACTCTTTTGTAATCTCTTGTATGAAAAAATATCTATATATCTTCAGCGTCTCTTAAACCTTGAATGTACTCAGCTTTCTGAATTTCTCTTCTTCTTTTAACAGAAGGCTTTGCGAAATAACGGTTTTCTCTTAAGTTTTGCATAATTTGCACATTTCTGTGTTTACGCTTGTAACGCTTAAGTGCACGCTCTATATTTTCTCCTTCTTTGATTTCGATTTTAATCATTATATCGATATATTTTTGTTAACTATTTCTTGCAAATGGTCGGCAAATATATGCTAACTATTTGAAAATAAAAAATTAATTACTGATTTTAGATAATTATTTTTAACCTAAATAAGTTTTTAAGATTTTACTCTTACTCGCGTGTCTTAGTCTTCTAATTCCTTTTTCTCTAATTTGTCTAACACGTTCACGAGTTAAATCGTAAATACTTCCAATTTCTTCTAGTGTCATTGGTGGTTGATCTCCAATTCCAAAGTTTAAACGAATGACATCACTCTCTTTTTGAGTTAGTGTTTCAAGAGCACGTTCTACTTCAGTGTTTAAAGATTCTTTCATCAAATCTTTATCAGGTCTTGGTGATTCTCCTGAACTTACAACATCGTATAAACTAAAGGTTTCTCCGTCTTTTAATGGTGCATCCATAGAAAGGTGGCGACCAGAGTTTTTCATGGATTGTTTTACTTCACGAACGCTAATGTCTAATTCGCCAGCAATCTCATCTGCATTTGGAGGTCTTTGGTTTATTTGCTCTAAATGTGAAAATGCTTTGTTAATCTTATTAATCGTACCTATCTTATTTAATGGTAAACGAACTATACGAGACTGTTCTGCTAACGCTTGTAAGATAGCTTGTCTAATCCACCATACAGCGTACGAAATAAATTTAAAACCTCTAGTTTCATCAAAACGTTTTGCAGCTTTAACCAATCCGGCATTACCTTCATTAATTAAATCAGGTAATTTTAAACCTTGATTTTGATATTGTTTAGCAACCGAAACAACAAATCTTAAATTTGCGGTGGTTAGTTTGTCTAATGCAGCTTGATCACCTTTTCTTATTAATTGTGCTAATTCCACCTCTTCATCTGCAGTAATTAAAGGAATTTTACTGATATCCTGTAAATATTTATCTAACGATTTATCTTCTCTGTTAGTAACCTGCTTGGTGATTTTTAATTGCCTCATGTATCCTATTTGAAATTTAGTGAACCTTCAATGTAACCTAATTATTAAGAAAAGCAAATAAATTTGTAATTATTAACATAATTTGGGAAATTTTGTTTATTTTTTCAGTTCGTAAAATTATGATTTGGTAGTATCAACGGCTTTTTTATTGTCACTTTTTTTCTTGCCACTTAAGAGTCCGCCTAGGATATTACCAACTCCTTCCTTAACTTTATCTTCAGTAGTTTTAGTATTGCTATCGTCTTTTGTGATAGTAGAATCTGTTTTTGTACTTGTACTGGTATTTCCTCCAATTATTCCGCTTAACAAATCATTAACCTTGTCTTTTCCTTTTCCTATTAATTTTTGCTTTTCAATTTCAATCAATTGTTGCGTTAAACTAGAAACTCCAGAAGTTAAATCAGTTTTTATATTAGGACTGGTAAATGTCCCACCGATATTAGCTGTGATAGGTACGGTAAGGTTATTCACTTCATCATCATTAATCTGACCAATTAAGCGATTCACTTCACTACCTAAATATTTAGCAGGTACTTGCAAAACAGCATCGTAATTCATTGTATTTGAAAAACTATGTGATCCTGAAACTTCAATAGGAATGTCCTTATAATTTATAGTAAATGGTTTTACGGAAACATTTCCGTTTTGAAAGCTTAAATTGGTAACAATATCTTTTAAATCAATATTATCGAAATTCACAAAATCTAATTTGCTATTCAATGTTGATAATAATGGACTATTTTCAGTATTCACTTTATCTGTTAAGATTTTTGCAATAGCATTACCAGAAATAGTGGTTAGGTCTGGTGAAAAGCTACTGTCTAAAAGCCCGTTTATATCTATCGTAGAATTTAGTTTTCCTTGAAGCACTTTGGCGATTGGTGCTAAAGCTTTTAACATGTCTAATTCCTTAAAAGATTGCGAAATATCAAAATTTTGCATTGCTAAACTCATGTCAAATGCTGGTTGAGTACCTTTGGTAGATACATTTCCAGAAAGTCCTAATTGCCCATTAAATAGGTCTGTTGTCATATTTTTTAAGGTAGCTGTTTGGTCTTTTATTAAAAGTTCACCTTTTACATTTTTTAAGTTTAGATTATCATATATAACCGTTTTAGCGTTTGCTGTTATGGTACAATCTAGAAAATCTGGAATTTTAAGCGCTTCTCCTTCCGCTGTTGGTGTATTAGGAGTCTCAGTTATGGTTTCATTTGACGCTACATCTTCAGATTCGGACATAAAATCTGAAATAGCAAACGTGTTTGAGTTTAAGTTAAAATTACCTTCTAATTTTTTATCACTTAATAAGAAGCCTAATAAATTATTGATTGTTCCTGTAGCAGAAAAATCACTTTGTCCCGTTAAGGCATCAAAACGATTTAAACTTACAGTTCCTGGTTTAAACGCTAAGCTAGCTTCATTAATTTGTACAGGATTCGCCATGTCTTCAGAAGAGAAAATAAAGTCCGAAATAGATACACTTCCAACATTTCTAATGCGTTGGTAAGCATTAGTTTCAAGAGCATTCATATCAAAAGAAGTGCTTACATTACCTTTTAAGATACCACTGAGTTCGCTTTCAAGCTCAACAGGATAAGCTTTTGTAATATGGGCTAAATTTAAAACACCATCCAATTTAGCCGAAATGAGCATATTTTTGGTGAGATTTTTTATTGAAGCTTCAGATTTAAAGACATCTTTATCAATTTGAAAATTCAATTTATCAATATTTACATAAGTATCGTCAACATTTCCTGTGGTATTTTTTACAGAAGCATCGATAGCTATATTTTTTACACTCTTAGGAAGGTCTGGATATTTAAAAGAGGCATTGTTAGAATGTAAACGGATGTCTAATGTTGGAATCGTTTCTTCTGAAACCAAACCTTTAATGATACCATTGACAGTAAAATCTCCAGTAGTACTTACATTTTCAATATCCTTAGTGTAAGCTTTAGGGATTACAGCCAAGAAATCTTTAAAAGTAGCTCCTGGATTTTTAAATGTAATATCGATGTTTTGGCCAGCTTCAACCATTTGTATAAAACCATCAAACTCTAAAGGTAAAGCATTAATGTAAGCCTTATTTTCTTTAAATGTATATTTCTGTTGATCTAAATCTAAGTCTATAAGGGCATCTAGCTTAATACTGTTATTGCTTAAATATTCTGTGCTATCCATAGCAAAAGTAACATTAGCTTCAGTATTAGTGTCTAGTTGAGACGTGTTACCTGAAAATAGACCTGTACCGTTGTGATTAATTTCGGTTAAATAAAATTTTAAATTAGATGTATCGTCAATATAAGTAAAGGCACTATTATTAAGTTCATAATGCTCTATATCAAAACTAAAACCGCTAGAGCTAGCTGTTTCCTCAGATGTTGTTGTGGTGGTGTTACTTTCTTTTACAATATCGTAATTAGCTGTTCCCGTCTTATTGGTTTTTATAACGAGAAGTAATTCATCTGCTATGATTTCATTGATTTCTAAAGGGTCTTCTGCTGTATTTAATAATTGCATCATGCCCATTTCAAAAGATAAAGACTTTGCTGTAGCTAAAGTTTCGCCTTCAAACGGAGCTCGGTTAATAATTTTTAAATTCTCAACGCTTACTTCGGCTTTAGGAAAACTACTAATAAGGCTTAAGCTAATATCGTCAAATGATAAATCGGCATCTAAGTTTTCATCGGCATAATTCTGCACGATAGTGTCTATTTTAGACTCTAATACAAATGGAATGGCGACAAGAATCGCAATAAAAATAAGCATTACAATTCCAATGATTTTTAAAAATTTCTTCATAAGGTTTAGTTCTGTTTTTGTGACAACATATTATATACGCAAAATTCCGTATAAAAGTTGCTAATGCCTCTAAGTTTAAGAAGATTTTAATGTTTCGTTTAGCCGTTATAGTAAATTTATTTCCTCATTTAATCGAAGCTTAAAACGTTTTTTAAAAAAGTATACTCCAAAGTATAAAAAGGGAGTGTCAACGATAGCGATGATAACTTTGAATAAAAAACCGCTAATAAGTAAACCTTTAAAATTAGCCCAATCGATAATACCGAAAGAACAAAGTAAAAACACAATAGTAAACGTGTCTATAAATTGAGAAAACCATGTGGAAAAATTATTACGTAACCACAAATGTTTGCCTTTAGTAAGACGTTTCCAAAAATGATAAATCTGAATGTCTATAAATTGAGCAAATAGATAGGTAAGCATACTTGCAAAAACAGCAATTGTAGAGTTGCCAAAAACGGTATCAAATAAACCATCACTAACAGGAGACCATGATATAGCAGGTGCTGACGAGGCCATGTAAATGATTAACAAGGAAAATAATGAGGCAAAAATGCCGAATATTACGATATCATTGGCGCGTTTTTTACCGTAAATCTCGCTGATTAAGTCGGTAATAAGAAATGTAATGGGATAGGGTAAAATCCCTACTGAAATTTCAAATAATTTAGAGCCAAAAATTTCGACATCTACAGGATACCAATAAAAGAATTTCTGAAATATTAAATTAGAAACTACCAGAGATGTTATAAAAAGGCCGCCGAGTAAAAAATAAATACGCTGAGCTAAAAGCTTGTCTTTTAATGACATTGAAAATGGTTGATAAATAGTTGTTGTAAAGATAAAGTAATAAAATTTGTTTTAGTTATTTTGTCGCATCGATGAAACCTGTAAAAACCATTTACATAGCATTAGGAAGTAACAAGGGTAACAAATTGCAATATTTGCAAGCTGCTGTAAATGCTGTATTTGTAAATGTTGGTACTGTTAAGAAGATTTCAAAGGTGTACAAAACACCGGCGTTTGGCTTTGAAGGAGATGATTTTTACAATGCTTGTATTGCTGTAGAAACAGAATATAAGCCTAAAAAAGTGTTGAAATTACTGCAAGACATAGAGCTTAAATTAGGCAGAGTATCAAAAACAACCACAGCTTATGAGTCGCGTGAGATTGACTTAGATATTTTGTTTTTTGAAGCCGAAGTTATCGAAGAAAAGAACTTGCTCATTCCGCATTCGCAACTTCAAAATCGAAAATTTGTATTACAACCACTTTTAGATATTACTAAAGATTTTAACCACCCTATTTTAAATAAAACGATTGAAGAATTAGATAGAGACTGTAAAGACATTTCTAGAATTGAACACGTTAATATTTGGCTTAAGAATCCAAGAAAAGCATATACTTTTAATAACTATAACTACTTAGCTATTGAAGGAAATATTGGTGCCGGAAAAACGAGTTTAGCAAATAAAATTTCAAGAGATTTTAATGCTAAATTGATATTAGAACGTTTTGCAGACAATCCATTTTTGCCTAAGTTTTATAAAGCGCCAGAACGATATGCGTTTACTTTAGAAATGTCGTTTTTAGCCGATCGTTATCAGCAAATTTCAGACGATTTATCGCAACTCGATTTGTTTAAAGATTTTATGGTTAGTGATTATGATGTGTTTAAATCATTAATTTTTTCAAAAATAACTTTGCCAGAAGACGAGTTTAGATTGTACAGAAAACTATTCTATCAAGTGTATAAAGACATTGCTAAGCCTGACTTATACGTGTATCTCTACCAAAACACAGAACGTTTACAAGCCAATATTAAAAAAAGAGGACGTAATTACGAAAAAGACATTAAAAACGATTATCTCGAAAAAATCAATTTAGGATATCTTGAGTTTCTAAAAAGTCAACCAGAGATGAATGTTAAGATTATTGATATTTCGGAAAAAGACTTTGTTAAGAAGAGGGAGGATTATTTGTGGTTGTTGGGCGAAATTAATGCGGCTTCAATTAGTAGTGAGAAATAATTAGTTGGAAGCGAAAAGTTAAAATTAGGAAGTAATTAGTGTGAGGTAATTGGTGTGAAGTTGGAAGCATGAAGCTTAAACTGTGCTTTGTCATTCTGAACTTGTTTCAGAATCTATTTATAAATCGTAACCTATAAGCTATAAAGCACAGTCACAATAACTCCTTTATTATCTTCTGGAATAATTTCATTTAAAATTTTAGTGTCTTTTACTTTTAAATTAAATGGTTCTACCAATACATCAACACCACTTTGTTTTTTAATTCTAATACCTTGACCTGAAATAATATCTTTATTAGGCTCAAAATTTCCAATTGGTAAATGTTCTGTAAGAATTACATGGTTGTAATTTGAAAGCTTTTGTACAACTTTCAAAATTTCAGCATTAGATAAATGTTGTAATACTTGTCTTAGTATGATGCAATCGGCATTTGGTAAGTCGTCTTCCACAATATTTAAACAGTGGAATTCTAAATTTTTAGCTTTAAAACGTTTTTTGTTGCGTTTAATTAGGTTATCAACAATATCAATTCCGATGTATTTTTTGGTGTATTGTGTGAGCTGTTTTCCAATATTAAAATCGCCACAACCTAAATCGCAAATCGTAAGTAAATTATTATGTGATTTTAAAAACGTAGAAACAGCCTCTAAATAAGGTTCAACAATATGAGCATCATGTGAACCAAAACCAGAGTAAAAATCAAAGTCTTTTCCGCCCCAAAGATGTAAGTCATAAATCTGATTCATGACGTCTTTTGTTGGCCAAGGTGTCTTTATTTTCTTTTTCATGATACGTCATTCATAGAGTGGAACCTCTTCATTTTGTCATTGATTGCGTCAAACCTATTTGTTATGTCATTCCGAAATGAGGCACGATTGAGGAGTCTCATTATAATAAAGTTAACAAATGTTATGAGATTTCTCGCTTTCGCTTGAAAAGACAAAACTTTCGTTATTTGTCTTTTATTCTAATAACATGGATTCCTGCCTTCGCAGGAATAACAGTGCTGAGTGAAAGTCTTCCCTTTGGGAAGATTTAGAAGGGCTTATTCATCTTACTAAAAACATCCCAAACCACAACACCACAACTCACTGAAATATTCAAAGAATGTTTGGTGCCATATTGCGGAATTTCAATCACAACATCACTGGCATCAACTACATTTTGGTCAACACCTTTAACTTCATTGCCAAATACAAAAGCATATTTTTCATTGGGTTGGGGTTCAAAAACATTAAGCATCGTGGCGTTTTCTGCTTGTTCAATTGAGCATATGTTTACGTTTTCGGATTTTAGCTTATCAACTAACTCTACAGTGTTTTCAACATATTCCCAATCTACGGTTTCTGTACTTCCTAATGCTGTTTTTCTAATGTCGTTATGAGGTGGTTGTGCAGTGATACCACAGAGATAAATTTTTTCAATTAAAAAAGCATCACTCGTTCTAAATACAGAACCAATATTGTTTAAACTTCTAATATTGTCTAGAATAATAATGATAGGCGATTTTTTAGCGTCCTTAAATTCTGAAACTTCTAATCGGTCTAATTCTTCATTTTTTAGTTTACGCATTTTTGTAGTTTAGGAGACCTTGCAGGTCTAGAATTATATCAATACTATTTTTACTCAATTCAATTTTGAAATACCTCTAATGAGCTTCGCTCGGTAGTTTCAAAACAAAATATATTTTATTTCCCACTAATCCTCAAGGGGACAATTGTTAAAAATATCTTTCAGATTTTTTAACCTCAACAGTGAGACTGTCCCCTTGAGGGGACTTTAGGGGTGTTTATTTTTGAGACCTGCTAGGTTTTTAAAACCTGCAAGGTCAGCGAAAGCAACGTTATCAACAGCTGTAAATAACTTCTAGTTCTTCGGCTTCATTAGACCTCAAAATATAAGTAATTTAGCAAACTTGCAATTCTGAAACATTGTTAGGCAAAAGTATAATTTAAAACGCGATTACCATTGGCTAAAAAGGCAAAAAAAGTAACACCATTAATGAAACAGTATAATGCTATAAAGGTGAAATATCCTGATGCCCTTTTACTGTTTAGAGTTGGTGATTTTTATGAAACTTTTGGAAGTGATGCGGTAAAGGCAGCAAAGATTTTAGATATAATTCTTACCAAGCGTGGTGCGGGTAGCGAGAGTGAAACTGAATTGGCCGGATTTCCACACCATTCCTTAAATACCTATTTGCCAAAATTAGTTAAAGCCGGTGAGCGTGTGGCTATTTGCGACCAATTAGAAGACCCAAAGCAAACCAAAACCATTGTAAAACGAGGCGTTACGGAATTAGTAACACCAGGTGTGGCTTTTAACGATGATATTTTGCATTCTAAATCTAACAACTTTTTAGCCGCTGTTTATTTTGAAAAACAACGCATTGGGATCGCCTTTTTAGATATTTCTACAGGCGAGTTTTTAACCTCCCAAGGCAATGCTGAGTATATCGATAAGTTGCTTCAGAATTTTAATCCAAGTGAAGTTTTAATTTCCAAGCAAAGCCGAAAAGTGTTTTCTGAAACTTTCGGAAATGATTTTCATACGTTTTATTTGGAAGATTGGGTGTTTCAAGCCGATTATGCTAACGAGACTTTAACCAAGCATTTCAATACGAAAACATTAAAAGGGTTTGGTGTTGAAGATTTGTATGAGGGGATTATTGCTTCTGGTGTTGTGTTGCATTATTTAGGAGAAACACGTCATAATAAGTTAGAGCATATTGCTACAATTTCTAGAATTGCAACGGACGATTATGTGTGGATGGATAAATTCACAATTCGGAATCTAGAACTTTACAATTCTACCAATGCCAATGCTGTAACGTTAATCAACGTGATTGATAAAACGATTTCAGCAATGGGAGGACGTACCTTAAAACGTTGGTTGGCTTTACCATTAAAACATGCCGAAAAAATAAAACAGCGCCACGAAGTTGTTAAGTATTTATTGGAGAATGAAAGTGTGCTTCAAGATATTCAAGGACAAATAAAGCATATTGGCGATATTGAACGCTTAATTTCAAAAATTGCGACGACTAAAGTGAGTCCTCGTGAAGTGATTCAACTTAAAAATTCTTTAGATGCTATTGTTCCTATAAAATCGGTTGCAGAAACTTGTGAGAATGAAGCCTTAAAAATTTTAGGCGATAATTTGCATCGTTGTGATTTGCTTCGAGATAAAATAAAGGAAACTATAAATGAAGAAGCACCAGTAAATATTTTAAAAGGAAGTACGATTGCTGCAGGTTTTTCAGAAGAATTAGATGAATTACGAGGTCTATCCCAATCCGGAAAAACCTATTTAGATAATATGCTAACGCGCGAAAGTGAGCGTACAGGTATTACTTCTCTAAAGATAGCATCTAACAACGTTTTTGGCTATTATATTGAAGTGAGAAATGCTCATAAAGATAAAGTCCCAGAAGAGTGGATACGTAAGCAGACGCTAGTAAATGCTGAACGTTACATTACAGAAGAACTCAAAGAATACGAAGCAAAAATTCTAGGTGCAGAAGAGCGTATTTTGGCTATTGAGCAACAATTATTTGCAGAATTGGTTACGTGGATGCATCAGTTTATTATTTCGGTGCAGCAGAATGCGCAGTTAATTGGGCAATTAGATTGTTTGTGTGGTTTTGCAAGTTTGGCTAAAACGAATAAATACACCTATCCGCAAATTGATGATAGTTACGATTTAGAAATAAAAGAAGGTCGTCATCCTGTTATAGAAAAGCAATTACCAATTGGCGAACCTTATATTGCTAACGATTTGTTTTTAGATAGAGACGCGCAACAAATTATTATGATTACTGGTCCTAATATGTCTGGTAAGTCGGCAATCTTAAGACAAACCGCCTTAATAGTATTATTAGCACAAATAGGAAGTTTTGTGCCAGCCGCAGAAGCACGAATTGGTTTAGTAGATAAAATTTTTACGAGAGTAGGAGCCAGTGATAATATTTCCATGGGAGAATCTACGTTTATGGTAGAAATGAATGAGACGGCTTCAATTCTTAATAATATATCAGATAGAAGTTTGGTGCTTTTAGATGAAATAGGAAGAGGAACAAGCACGTATGATGGTATTTCTATTGCTTGGGCTATTAGTGAATATCTTCATGAGCATCCATCGAAACCAAAAACATTATTCGCTACGCATTACCATGAGCTAAATGAAATGACTGAAACATTTGGGCGTGTTAAAAATTTCAACGTTGCGGTAAAAGAATTAGAAGATAATGTGCTTTTTGTTCGTAAACTTGTTGAAGGAGGCAGTGAGCATAGTTTTGGAATTCACGTTGCAAAAATGGCAGGAATGCCTCAACAGGTCATTAGACGAGCCAATAAAATTTTATCAAAATTAGAGAAGTCACACTCTAGTGAAGAGCTTACGGATAAGGTGAAAACAATTAAAGACGATTTGCAATTAAGCTTTTTTAATCTCGATGATCCACTGTTAGAGGATATTAAGGACGAGATTTTACACACAGATATCGATACATTAACACCTGTTGAGGCTTTAATGAAGCTTAATGAAATTAAGCGAATGTTGCTTAAGAAAAAGCAAGCGTAAATTTTTTTAAATTATTTTTAAAAAAGGCTTTGGTTTTAAGATTTTAATTTTAAATTTGCATCCGCTTTTAGGGCGAAACGTTCATTAAACATTTGCGAAAGTAGCTCAGGGGTAGAGCATCACCTTGCCAAGGTGGAGGTCGTGGGTTCAAATCCCATCTTTCGCTCGATATAATATATACCAATATTTAGTTACTGTCCGTAACTAAGATGCTGAAGTGGTGGAATTGGTAGACACGTTGGACTTAAAATCCAATGTCCATTAGGACGTACGGGTTCAAGTCCCGTCTTCAGTAC
>Ga0193951_1000117_pt1 | contig 35319 bp, 24 predicted proteins | sample BB_2_MG_FD_140370 | JGI IMG/M metagenome (GOLD analysis project Ga0193951, IMG submission 140370) | Microbial mat bacterial communities from the Broadkill River, Lewes, Delaware, United States - BB_2_MG | ecosystem: Environmental > Aquatic > Freshwater > River > Microbial mats | place: USA...
ACTTCATTAACCAAGGTTAATTTAAAGCCTAAATTGTAATCGCGCTGTGTACGCTTAATCCTTTGCGAGTCTTTACTTTTCATAATAAGTCGATTTTGTGTCAACTTATTTCAGGACGGGACACTAAGATAAAATAAGCCGCATTATTTAAATGCGACTTATTTTACAACATATATAGCGTGTTTATTTCGTTATGAACGTATATGGTGGTGATTAGAATTCTAGAAATGACGTTTTATTTATAGATAACACACTATTAAACCTTAGCTATATATTAGTTTGGCTTATTTGAGCTAGATACTGTTGCGTCTGCGTGCTGCGATATTTTTGTCAATAAGTGCTTGTTTATTTTTTTCTTCTAATAGCCCTGACTTTATTAATTGCGCAAACCAATTAGAAAAAATTGTAGCTCCTTTATGATTTAAATGTTCCAAATCTCCGAATTGAGAATTATGTAAGGGGAATTTTGAAAAGTCGAGATATCCAATTGAAGTATATCGACTTTTTCTTAGATTTTGATAGGTGTTTTCATTAGAATAGCCGGCATATTTTTTATGTTGCGGACTCCTTATTAGAAATACATTTTTTCCTTGTGCTTTGCAAAGTCTAATCAGTTTAGACAAGTAGTTTAAATTAACCTCTGATATTTGAGGTTTTGTTTCTTTAATAGTTTTTACTTTTTGTGTTTTTAATAATGAATCGGTTTTATTTCTTTTAAGATATAGATAACCTCCAATAGATTCGGGATAACTAAAATCTTGCTTTAGTACTCGCCCAAAATTATTTTTAAAAGACAGTGATGTTGCATTTAAGTAACCTGATAAGTTGTTTTCTACTAAAACCATTTTATCGGTAAAATTCATAAATGGTGAATATTGAGGATACCTCCAATTGATATACTTGTCGTTCCATATATTGGTATCTATGGATTTGTTAATTTGTTCATTTGTGAATTCAATAAAGACGGTCTCAATAGAAGGGTTTTGCTCTAAGATTTTTTTTGCCTTAAACAATGTATAAAAATAAGTTTCACCAGATTGAGCGAGGTTTTTAAAGTTATTAATTAATGTATCATTAAAGGCGCATTCTGGGTGTGAATGTCCTAAGAGCAAGTATTTTGTGTTGGGTTTTAGTTTAAAATCTGCGTTCTTCTGAATTATGTATTCAGAGGATGTAATTAGTATAAAAATTAGGGAGCCTAGAACTATTGAAAATAATATGGATAATTTAACAAATGGTCTCATGATTAGAATTGAAAATATATAAATTCTTGTTGTTTACCTTGAAAAATAAATATTAGAATACAGATCGTAAAATATATACTCCATCTATATATACGCTTTTCAAAAATGTCTATTTCAGAAATAGCATATTGTCCTTCTCTACCCAACCATTCGATAAGAAAAAAAATGAATACTAATAAAATTAGTGTTATGGGCAAAATTTCGGGTATGGTAAACGTAGACCTTGAAAATATTTTTGAAATATAATTGATAGCATGTTCTATATTCTCAGCCCTAAAAAATATCCAAGCAAAAACTGTTAAAGTAAAGGTTAGTAACATAAAGAAGCATTCCTTAAAATTAGGGAAAAGCTTGCCTTGGGCTATAGTACCAAGATTGTTACGATTGTTATTAGTTAGTAGCAACGGCAAAAAATAAAGCGCATTTAGTACTCCCCAAACTATAAATGTCCAGTTCGCACCGTGCCAAAACCCACTGACTATAAAAATGATAAATGTATTTCTAACTTTCATCCAAGTTCCGCCACGACTTCCGCCTAAAGGAATATATAGGTAATCTCTAAACCAAGTTGATAATGAGATATGCCAACGTCTCCAAAATTCTGCTATATCTCTTGAAAAATAAGGGAAGTTAAAGTTACGCCTTAAATTAAAACCGAAAAGTCTGGATGTTCCTATGGCAATATCTGAATACCCAGAGAAGTCACCATAAATTTGAAATGCAAAGCACAAGGCTCCTAAAATTAAAGTGCTACCCGAATACTCCTCGGAATTATTGAAAATTAAGTTCGCATATTCGGCACAATTATTTGCAATCACTATCTTTTTAAATAAACCCCAGAGAATTTGACGCATACCATCTACAGCTATAGCATAATTGAAAGTTCGTTTTTTATAAAATTGTGGTAGTAAGTGCGTTGCTCGCTCTATAGGGCCGGCTACCAATTGAGGAAAGAAACTTACGAAAGCCGAAAAGACAAAAAAGTCTTTAGTTGGTTCTAATTTTCTTTTATAAATATCAATGGTGTAACTCAGTGTTTGAAACGTGTAGAAACTAATGCCAACAGGTAAAATAATATTTAAAGAGCTGGCTTTTAACGCTGTGCCAAAAAATGAAAAGGCGGTAATAAAATTATCGAGAAAGAAGTTGTAATATTTAAAAAACCCTAAAAATCCGAGATTAACTATAATACTTATCCAAAGTAAAACTTTTCTCTTTTTCTTATTGTCTTCTATTCTTAATTTTCGTCCTACGGTGTAATCAACCACGGTACTAAATAAAATTAGCGATAGAAATTTCCAATCCCACCACCCATAAAATAAGTAACTGGCTGCAACAATAAGTATGTTTTGAAGTTTTAGATTAGTATTACATACATACCAATACAGTATAAAAACTATCGGTAAGAAAATAGCAAAATCAATGGAATTAAAAAGCATTGTTTTCGTTTATCCTTTATTGTTGATTTTTATCACTGAAGTTTCTCTATACATGTGTTATCTTTTAATATGTGTATATGTTGCCATTATATATAGGCTGTTTTTACTATGCTAAATAATTGTTTTTATGGTTTAAAGATAAATGTAATCTAATTGAGTTGTTTAAATTAATTCCTTTTTTGTAATAAAGCTATTTTCGACGCCATCTGATAGTCGTATTTTTAACCTTGTATCTAGATGATGTTTCTAGAGTAATATTTTATGAGATCTGTTTGTGGTATACGTTGGTGCGCGTTATAACTGGCTTAAAATAAAGCAAGCCACATATAAAATGTGACTTGTTTGTACACTATGAAGATGGTTTATTTAGTTCTGTTTAATCGCTTTTTTAGTGATTACTTGTCCATTGGATAGGGTGATTTTGGCGATATAGGCTGCCTGACTCAGTTTTGATAAATCGTAAATCTCGGTAGCATGGTTGCCTCGTAGGTTGTAAACCAAGCGTCCGGTAATATCGATAATAGCGACGTGTTTTATGGTATGCACATCGCCCACACTTATTTTAACATCGCCATTTTGTAATTCGGTAATGGTAACCTCATTAGAACCGATGCTATTATCGTCTATAGATAGTGTGGTTGGCATAAATACAATTTCGAAACGCTCATTGAAGTCTCCTGCTTCTGAGGTAAAGGTGTAATCTGAGTTTTTAAGATTGTGTGTGGTATTCGCTAGTTTATCTTTAATATAAATGGCATTTTCCGTCATAAAAGCCCCTTGTAATTTATATATTGAAATGGTATACAAGGTAGGCTCGTTTATGGCCGATGTAAAGCTTAATGGTATAACTTCATTAAGCGTTAAGCTATTAGGGTCTTTTCCTTGAATAACGAATTGTCTGCTATCGGAAGTTTGAAGACGCGAGTAAATCGCTGCATTAACTTCGGTAGATATATTGCGTTGTACATCGTAATACATACCATCATCCGTGTCTGTTGCTCCAGGTACATAAGCCATTAAAATTTGATTAAATGCTCCGTTATCGGTATTAAAGTTTAACCATACTTTATTATTTTCATTAGTGTTAGTGCCTCTAAAAAACTGATCGTTATTGCCGTTAACTCTCATGCTGTTGTTAAATACGACATTGGCTGTTTTAACATCACCACTATGCACAGAAGCTGTTGCGGCATCGTCCATGGTGACAAAGAAAGATTGACCAGACGGAATAAATCTATTAGGATCTATACCATCTCCACCAGCCGTTTCGCCAGAGGCGTTAATGATAGCGTAATCACTTTGTGCATAATTTTGATTTTGATTTCCGTTGGTTGTGTCAGATGCTGGTGTATCATGCGACCATAAGAAAATCGCTCCGCTGAGTGCACCTGTAGCTTCACCCACGGCAGCATTTGAAGCTAAGAAAGCGTCTGCATCTACAGCAGAAGGGTAAGGGTTACCAACGAGATTCCAGTTATTATCATTGTTTTCTGAATCATTTCTATAAATAGGAATGTTGTAGATACCATTGTTAAACGGCCCTTCAAAGATATAGTCGATTTGCGTTGGGAATGGTGCGAAGTTATTTTGCGTTGCGGCATATCCTACACCAGGTTGCATAATGGTAGCTCCATTAACATATAGCCAATCGTCACCATTATCATCAATGTCGTCTTGGCCTGCTACGGTGGCTCCATTGTTGTTGGTCTCTGCAGTAGCATCTAAGAAGTTCTGACCTAAGTAGGCGTATCGTCTTCCTGTGTTGGCTTCTGCAAGTCCATCGGCAATGGTCTCGCCAAATACAGGTGCACTCCAGTACACGTACTCATGACGTGATTCTAATAGTGGTGTTTTTTTATACACTTGTACTTTGGTTTTATCTGATAAGACATTACCTGTTACGGTGCCTGCGTTATTAACTTGTACAAAAGCGCCGTAAGGTTGCACTACTATGCTACCGTCTACAACAAGATTGTTATCAACTTTTACATAGGTATTGTCAGCGATTATTAATTCATTACCCACTGTAATTTCACAGCTACAGGCTTCGAAGCTTGTTTGTGCACCTCCTACGCCTGTATCGTAGCTAGCATCAATTGTAACATAACTATCAATAGTAGGAGTTTCAGACCATGTGCCATTCCATGTAGATGTAAGTACTTCTAAGCTTGCAGCATTAGAGGCTTTATAACACGTAGCTGTATCTTCTCTTAGTTGGCAATAGTATTGGTAGCCGTCTAAGCCATTAGTATCAGTAATAGTTAAGGTTGCGGATTGTTGACCTGAATAGTTTGTATTACCCGGTAAAATTTCGGTCCAAGTGGAATCACCAGGAGCCGTAAAGTACCATTGGTATGCTAGTTCTTGGGTGTCGCCTGGTTCGTCATAACCTTCATTTCCAGTTATGGTGAAACTTGCTGAGAATTCACACTCAAAGTTTGCATCGGCAGGTTGAAGGGTTACTGATGGAGCTTCACCTGTTGAGAAATCATAATTACCGATGTCTGAATAATTAAGAGGAGTGATTAAAGTCCAATCTGCAGGATCCCATGTCATACTTGGTAATGTAGTGCCTGAGTAGTTTCTTCTGTAAGTATAGTCACTTCCGTTAGGAGTAGTGCCATCATATGAGGTTCCCACACCTCCAGTAAATGGATCTCCTGACGTGTCTCCCCATAAATCTATGTCGGTTGATCCGTCGTTTAGAATTAAATGGTCATTATCATTAATGCCTGTTGTATTAGAACTAAAATAATCGTTTTGAGATACTGGGTCTACATTGTTAGAACCTGTGCCAAAAGAAACGACGTAGGTGTCACCATCAGCAAGCGTTGTACCATTTGGAATATTTATATAGCCAGCTACAAAAGAGTTTCCGTTACTATGTACTTCAATAGAATAATTTGAAATATCGACTGCAGCTCCTGTACCATTATACAATTCGACATAAGAGTGTCCGTCTACAGACGAATCTCTATCAGTTACCTCACTAATAAAAATATCTGATGGTAACACGCCGAGACCGTCACAACTTGTAATGTCTGATGAAATGACTGTAAATGGTAAATATCTTGTACAGCCCGTAACATCATTAAAGGATATGTTTCCGCTTATGGCGTTATCAGGAATTCTAATCTGAAACACTGACGACGATATATTGGTTACAGTTGCTGCAGTCCCATCATATAGAGCTGTAGTATAATCTGCATTAGAACCACTAGTGGTTGTTACTGTGACTATAGTGCCTGCAGGACCACTACTTGGTGACAATTCGTAAGTTGCTGCGTTACATTCTCCTGTACCTTGAATGGCAAACGTAAACGGATTTTCATCACTGTCGTTAGTTGCTATTTCAACGGATGCAGTTCTAATATCTGATCCCGAAGGGGTGAACGTAATCACAAAATCGGTTTGTTGCCCTCCAGTTAAGTTAGAATTTGTTGGCTGCGTAGTCACTACAAAATCGGAAGCATGTGCACCTGTTATTTGTATATCAGGGCTGCCCGTTAAATTTAAAGTTGCTGCACCAATACTCTCAATAGTAAATGTTTTTAAAATTGTATTGCCGATGTTAGTAGTGCCGAAAGACGTGTTGTTTAAACCACTCGTAGTAATGTCTCCATTAAGGATGGTGTTGTTATTTCCTTCTACATGTATTTCTGCACCTGTTGGACGTGCAATATTAATGATGTAATCTTCAACTTCTCCATAGCCGAAACTAGCGCACGGTGTAGCATAATCTGAATCAGCGTTGTCTGAATTTGAACTCACTCGCATTCTTACATTACCAACCGTAGCATTAGATGGTACGGTAATAGCGATAGGAGATAATGACGGTTGCCCATTACTGTTATCATCTATGATTCCTAATTCTATAGCTTCATTAGAGGCATTATTGAAAGACCCATCGCGATTCCAATCAATCCACACTTTTACATAAGAGGTGTAATTTCCACCGGTATTAATATTTACACTTAATGGGTAAGTTTCTCCTAAGGTAAGGGTAGTAGAAACGCTTGTAAAATCCGTGTATTCAGGGTTAGAAGAAGAAGTCTCGTTAATAGTATTTAAGGACACATTGAGTATGCCAGAATCTGTAGAATCTCCTCCTTCACTTGTACAATAAGAAAGACCTGTGGTTTGGCAGATAGACTCTCCAGCGCTCCATTCTCCAGTTGCAACACTTCTTACGAATATGGTGTAGCAATACTCAACGGCATCAGTTAGCCCACTTACAGTTGTAGTAGTGCCATTACCCATAAACACAATGGAATTTGCGCCGCTGTAATTTGCATTTGCATTATAGGTTGTTCCGTCTACAGGTGTAAACGTTGTACTACCTTGGTTGGCTACAATAAGTATCTCATAGCACGAAGTTGGTAATGGGTTGGTCCATGTTAACACTGATGAGGTTGGTGCTACAGAAGCCCCTGTAAGCGTTGCGGTAGGCATACCAATGGTAAAGGTGTCGTTCCATGAGCCAGAAGTATTGATTCCTGGTGCCCAACCGGTAAGGTCTTCGCTGTAGTACGCCACAACTTTAAAGGTATAATCGTTACCACTTGTTAAACCTGTTATGGTAGCGTTGGTACTGTTGCCTTTAAACACTGCTTTTCCTAGAGTGCTATACGTTGTAGCTAAAGTATAATTAGTATTAGCAGTATAGGTAGAAGCATCTCCTGCCGCAGCTGCTGTACTTGAAGGAATTGTACTTCCAGGTTGTGCAAATACGATATAGCCAGTAGGACTTGGTGATCCAGTAGATGCATCCCACTCAAGGCTGATACTTGTTTCTGCTAAACAGGCTTCAATATTTCTGGCATTGTTAGGTGTGTCGTTACTTAAATTTAATGTTACTGCATTAGAGGTTGTGTTCCCACAGATGTTCGTAAGGATACAACGGTATTGGTTTCCATCCATTGGTGCAGATGTTGCTGCTGTGGTGTACGTATCTGTAGTGGCGCCAGACCCTCCGGTAACATTGTTCCAACCTGAGCCTGTATTGACTTGCCATTGGTAGCTGTCTGTGTCTGAAGAATTCACAGAGAATGTTGCTGTATCTGGTATCACTTCGGTTTGGTTGGTAGGTTGCGTTAAGGTTGGTACACCATCTTCAATGACTACAGTGTAGTTTAGTGCGTTATCTGACCAACAGGTACCAGCCGTGTCATAAGCTCTCACATAATAAGTCCCCGAACTTGTTGCGGTGTAGGTTGCTGTAGCATTGTAGGTTTCGTCGGTACCCGTAGGACTTGTTTGCCAATAATTAATAGTGCCAGCTGCCGCAGTCCCGGAATAGCTTAAGGTTGTTGATGCGCATGCCGGTGTTGTGCCTGTAATGCTTCCTATTGGGTCTGCAGGAGGTGTGCAGAGGCATGCTTCACCGGATAAAATGATATCATCTACATAATAGTAGTCACTTCCGTCAGCATAATGATCCGAAAAACGAACTCTAATTTGGGTTTCTGTTGGAGGTATATTAATTATATATGGATTAGCTTGAACAGGATTTCTTGTAACTGAACCTGTCGAATTTATATTTAAATCATAATTATCAGTACCGTCAATTAATTTAGTTCTTGTATAAGTGCTTCCTCCATCGTATGAAATTTCTAAGTATAAATCGTCTCCTGAATCTACATTTGTGGCTGCATAAGCAACCGAAAGTGTCACATTTGTATACCCAATTAATGAAACATCATCTAATTCAATAGATTCATTATTATTCATTTCATAAGACATGGTGCCATTATATCTATTAAAATCGTTTTCTAACTGACCTGTGCCAGAATAACCCCAATCGTCTCCAGTTTCAAAAGAAAGCGTCTTAAAAGCTCCTGAGGTTCCATCATCATCACTAACACTCAGTGTCGTTGCATTGTCACTACCTGCTGCAGCACTGTCTCCTCCTGCTACGTTTTGAAGCTCAAAGGTATAATCAGTGCTGTCGCTACAGTTGGTGTTGTCTGCAATAGTAACCGTGACACATTGTTGCGCACTGCTGTTTGCAGGAAAGGTTATGTTTTGTGTGGAGTAGGATAAGTGAGGTGCGGTACCCGACGTTAATACCACTTGTGCTGTAGTGGGTGTAGCGCTAGGATTGGTAATATCTACACATAGATTTACAGAAGTACCGTCTTCGCTTTCGGTGTAGGTTGTAGATGTAAATTGCACTTGGGTGTTAGTGACTGTTGGGTTACCTGTTATTTTTATATCATCGATATTCCAAAGTTCATTACCATCAGTGTTGTTTACAACAAACCCTATTAATAGATTTGGAGTGCCTGTAGCAACCGCATCTGGTATATTTATTATTAGATTATTTATTGGGCTGGAAGAAGAACTGCTATAACTAGATGGATTGTCATCTCCGTCGTAAGTAATGGTTCTATTCGTACCTGAATTAAAATTCCACCTAGCATTTGAATTACCTGTTATTTCTAGTTCATAAGACCATGTGACACCATTATCAAGACTGACGTAAACATCAACGTAATCTCCTCCATCTGCACCATTTCCTGAGGATTTAGAAAAAGAGGCAAGGTTAAATTCTAATTGAACTGAAGTATAGCTTGTAATATCTATTGGACCAAAATCTGCATCAACGTAGTCGTCACTTACACTCCAAGAAGTATTAGAACTCGTATAGAGTGATGAATTTGTAGGGTATATACCACTACCAGAATTACCACTTAATGACGTAAACGCACCAGAATTAATTGAGTAATTTAAAGTTGGTGTAGCAGGAACGGTTTCAAAATCTTGTTGTGCAATGGTGACTTGCCCAAAACCAGACAGGCTAAAACATAGGAATGCTATAAAAACGAGGGAGTATTTTTTTATCATCGGGATATAGAGGGATAATTAATCAATTGCTATTGACCAAAGATATATTAAATAGTCTGTAGGTCAGTGTCTTGAAAAGTAGGAAATTATTAACAAAAAAATAACGATTACTAACAATACACTATAAAATGCAATAAATAACGATAAAAGACGTTGTTTTTTGCGTTTGGAGGTTTTGTGTTAACGTTTGGGCCACTTAAAAAGGCTTCACTATAGGGTGAAGCCTTTTGTATTGCTGTCTATGTATTTTTGAATACGCTTATTTTTTTATGGCTTTTTTGTTTATTACCTGACCGTTTGATAAGGTTACCCTTGCAATGTAAGGAGCTTTACTTAGTAAAGGTACGTTGTAAGTTTCTATGGAGTTATGGCCTTGAAAATTATAGATGCTTCTGCCTAGCATATCTAAAATCTCTACGGTAGTTATGGTCAGGTTTTTTTCAATTTTGAACTGCAGCTTATTGTTTGCTAATTCTACAAGGGTTAAATCGTTGGCAGTATTACTATAGTCGTCTGTTGATAATACTGTAGTTGTATATACAATTTCGAAACGGTCGTTAAATTCGCCTGCTTCAGACGTAAATGTATAGGGATTATCAATTAGATTATGGATTCTATTTAAGTGCTTGTCATTTAGATAAATCATTTGATTGTGAAACAAACCATCTACGGCGTTGATTGCAATAGTATAATTGTCTTGGGCAATACTTACAAAGCCTAAAGGGACTCTATCGGAATCGGAAAATGGTAAGCTTCTTCCTTGTATGACAAAAGGTTTAGCATCTATAATAGAATAGAAATTTTGCAAACCGCTTTTATCTGAACAAATAGCATCGTAAAGTCGGTCTCTTTCCATGGTAGCATTGGTGACATAGCCTATCACTAATCTGTCTACACCATTGTTTTCTGATCCTAAGTCTAACCATATTCTATGTTTTTCCTCTGCATTAGGCGTACCGTTTTCGTTATGAGCAGGTCTATAGAAATTAGAGTTGTTGTAGTCCATTTGTCTCATGCTATTAGTGAAGGTCACCGTTAAATTTGTAGCAGGTGCACCATCCTTGGCATTAACGAAAAAACCTTGACCAGAAGCAATATAACCATCAAAACAATTAATAGCATCATTAGGGCTACATGTAGTGCCTGTGCCATTTGCTGTAATATAATCGTCTTCATCATAGTTATAGACAAAATTATTGTCATAAAACGGATTAGGTTCCGTGTTTAAGGGTTGTAGTCCATGTGTCCATAGGTTTATAAAGCCATCGATATTAGGGTTTGTGGATTCGTCTAGAAAGGCCATTGCAGAAATCGCAGAAGGATAGGGGTTACCTATTAAGTTCCAGTCATCTTGGTCATCATCACCATTTAATCCATCATGATCATTACCTCTTGCTAAGTTCAGATTAATGGTTCCGTTGTGTGGTACACCATTTTGAAATACTAAGGTGCTAGATACTCCTGTGGATCTTGCAATGTATCCGATACCAGCTTGCATAATTTGCCCATTAGCGGAGACCCAATTGCCTTGTCCATTACCAGAGCCTGAGTTTGGTGCAATGGGATTCCAAGTATATACATGGTTATTGTTTACGGGAAGCAAGTTGGTATTAAACCCTGTAATTGGTGATGACCAATAGATGTAATCGTAGCTACTGTCTACATTGTAATTTCGTTTTGCCGTTAGATATCCAACATTATTAACATCGTTTACCTGTATTAAAGATGCACTGTCTTCTAACGTCATAGCTCCATTATCCGTATCTAACTTATTGCCTACATGTACAAACTGATTGGATTGAATGGTTAAGCTACTTCCGTTTATGAGCGTAAGATCACCATCCATGTAGAATGTTTTATGTGTATCGCTGATATCAAAATCATTATCTAAAATAACATTATAAAACGTTTCATTTTCAAAAGGACCTGGTGGAATAGGAGGAGCTCCGTAGTACATTATTTGAGGAGATGTTCCATTAAAAATAACCGTTCCGTTTCCTTCTTCAAAATACGCTTTGCCTATTTCATTGTTCCAGTCTCCACTGATAAAAAGTTGACCATCATCGGTTGCAGCGTTGCCATCATCCATATCTAAGACACCAGTGCCATTGATGGTAAGGTTTCCATGAACTTCTAAGATGTTGTTTATATGTCCGGAAATATCAATTTTATTACCTGAAATTATGATATCCTTGCTATGTGCTACATCTCCAAAATTGTCAGAATAGAGTGCTGTATGGTCTATAACGGCAGGGTTTATTGCGGAATTATCAATGTTTACGTTGGTTGTCGCTTTTGGTATTGAGAGTCCTTCCCAATTGGCACAATTAAACCAGTTGTTATCGACATCACCAACCCATTGTCCGGCAGGATTTCCAGGGCTGATTAAAAATGATTTTCCAGCTCTATTTGCTGCAGAACTTGTTGGGTCCCAATTATAGGCACCCATAGTCCAGTTACTAGAAACGTCAGAGACACCATTTATTATTTGTCTGATGGTTGCCAGACCGTGTTCTTTATCGTTTTCATAAAACCCTCTAATAGAGAATTGACTTTCTACATTAAAACAACGCAACTCTGGTGGAAGGCGAGATTCTCGACCTGATGAACTGCCAGAACAGGCATCTGTAAGTGGTACCCACGGTGTATCTATGGTAATTCCGTGAAGCAAGGTGCCATTAAACGTATAATTGGCTTCATTTGGCGTATTGGTACCATCAAAGACAAAATCGCCTTGCATTACATATAGTTGGTCTGAGCCACTCGTAGAGATGTTAGCATAATCGCCAGGTGATGTTACTGTTGCTGAGAAGTCACTAGTTCTGGTGGTTGTGGTGGTTCCTTCGGTAATGGTGACAAACACTATAAAAGCGTTAGATGTTGTAACGTTAAGACGTATTATAGCACCAGCAGGAATAATTGAAGCGCCTGTATATGTTATTTTAGTTTCAAAAGGAGCTTCGCTAGGATCATCACTACCACCTCCCCATTTGTTGGTTCTAACGTTAGCTGCAGCTCCTGCTTCAAAACGTGAGTTCACTAAAGAAAATTCAGTACCTGAAGTGATATCTACGAGAGTTGCTATTAAAAATTCGTCATTAGAGCCACTGCCATTAATTTGACCATCAAAACCGACGAATATAAGATCTCCAGAATTAAAGGTTGTTGTTGTCGTTACGGTTAGGCTTGCGCTATTTGAAGTTGTGGTTCCGCAGGCATTGTTTATAATAACTTGATATAGATTACCATCATCTGCTAATTGCACATTAGCAACTGCAAGCGCATTACTATTAGTCCCTAAGTTGGACCAGGTAGTGCCACCATTAGTAGATACTTGCCATTGGTAGTTTGTAGCATTAGGACTTGAAACTACAAAAGACGCTGTTGTTCCTATGCTTGAAGCACTATTACTAGGGTGTGTGTCTATAATGGGAGCGGAGGTTGTTACGGAAACAGTATAAGGTCCGACTTCTCCGTCTGACCAGCAACCTTCTACTGTATTGTATGCTCTTACAAAGTAGTCGCCAGAAGTTGTTACCGTTAAGTTACTAGCAGCATTATTGGTTTGGTCTTCACCTAAACTAGAGGTTTGCCAGTAGTAAGCAACGTCTGTAGGTGCACTATCTGAAAAATTAAGTGTTGTACTTGCCGCACATACAGGTGTTGCTCCAGCTATTGTACCTGTTGGGTCTGCTGGCGGAGTACATGCAGAGTAGCAGGTCCATTCTAAATCGTCGATAACAAATTGTCTGCCAGAAATGTTTCTAATCTCTATAATGACATCTCCTTGGATGTTTATATTATCTACTGTAAATGTTTGTATGGTTGAATTATCCCAAGCGACTGAAGTTCCTTGTGAAACTCCGTTCACAAATAGTTCTGCTTGCCTGTTACCACTACCTGAAAAACCTTTAAGCAATTTACAGGTAAAGCTCCCTATACCACCAGAGACTGTAGCCGATGTTATTTTACTACCATCACTAGCGTTACGAAGCATAAGACCTTTGCCAGTGATTTGGTAACCTTCATCTTTTCTACATCTTACATAGGTCCAGTCGATGCCGTTATCACCAGTATAGCTGCCATTCTCATAACTAGTTCCTGTTAGCGTATGATTTGTAAAAGACTCGCTGCCGCAATTATTTGAAAACGCAGTAACTTCGCCACTAACCGCAACATTTTGCGTGGTTACACCAGTGCTGGCTATACTAATAGTTCCGCTATATGTATTGGTAGGTAAGCCAGCGATTAATCGCGTGTAAATTGTGGTTGTGCCATTAGCAGATGTGTTTGGTATGGTAACGGTATTTGCAAAACCACTCCCTGAAGTTAAGGACACTTGGAAGTTAGTCGGTGCATTAACTGTTATGTTAGACGTTAGTAAGTTGCCTTCTATATCTATGCTTTGTTCTATAGACGGTCCCATGGTTTCCATATAGTCTAAATTTGATATGGAGCTAGGATCTATAGCTATACTTGGACTAAGTGCATAGCCTGTCCATACGATATCATCGATAACAAATTGTCTGGCAGATATGTTCCTAACTTCGATGACCACATCGCCAGTAATATTAATATTATTGACTGTAAAGGTTTGTACATCTGTATTGTCCCAAGCTATAGAGGAGCCTTGAGAAACTCCATTGACAAATAATTCGGCTTGTCTGTTACCTCCTCCGGTAAAAGCTTTACGTAACTTGCAGGTGAAGTTACCAATACCACCAGGTACCGTAGATGAGGTTATTTTACTGTTGTCCGATGCTCTTCTTAGCATTAAACCTTTACCTGTTATTTGGAAGCCTTCATCTTTTCTACATCTTACATAGGTCCAAACAACTCCATTATCGCCAGTGTAGCTACCGTTTATATAGCTGCCCGCTGTTAGCGTATGATTTGTAAAAGACTCAGAACCTTGTCCGTAACTAGCGACGATGAAGGCAAAGCATGCTAGAATAATGTATAATGGTTTTTTCATTACTAGGGATGGTTGGATTAATTAGTAAAGCATTCAAAGATATTTACTTAGTAGATTTTGAGCTACTTAGATGTATTATGTATTCGTTATAAATAGGTAAAATTAACTGAGGTTTAATGTTAAGCCTTGTTGGTGTATAAAACATTATCGCATAGAAAAAGGCCTTTCAGAATGAAAGACCTTTTTTTTGATATTAATGGTGTTCTGCTTTTTTAGCGTTTAATAACTAATAGTTTATTTAGTTTGTGTTGGCCATTAGACAGTGTGACGATATAAGTCCCAGTTTTAATTTCTGAGAGATTAAGTGCTGTATTCAATTGACTAATGACGGTGTCTAAAACTAACAACCCTGTAGTTGTATGCATCGTTAAGCGCGTTTTATCCGTATTGCTGGTACGAATATTTAATTCACGGTTTGCAGGATTAGGATACATATTAAAATCGAAGTCATTAGTATCTTCAGACGTCTTAATATTGTTATGACTTTCTCTAGCAGCACTTGAAATACCTTCGCCTGTTAGAAGCACTGTACAAGCACTTTCGTCATCATCATTACTGTTTATAGTTAAAGTTGCAGTTTTTGGACCTGTACTCGAAGGAGCAAATTGAACTTGTACTAATTGCCCGTTTCCAGGTGTGATAGTAAACCCTAAATTAGCGTTTGTTGGTGCTATCACTGTAAAATCAGCATCTCCAATAATATCTGCAGCACTCACTACTAAATCTTCGGTTCCTGTATTATTTATTAGAATAGAAAAATCAGTTGTCGTTGCTGTTTGGATTGATCCAAAATCTAGAGTAAAACCGCAAGCTACATCAATCCCTTCATCATCATTCACTAATTGAATTTCGGCAAGAGAAGCAGCAGTTTCTTCGTAGCATGTCCATGAAACATCGTCAATAACGACTTGTCGTCCAGAAATATTTCTTATTTCTATAACCACATCACCAGCTATATTAATGTCATTAACTGTAAATGTTTGTACGTCTGTATTATCCCAAGCTAAAGATGTTCCTTGAGAATTGCCATTTACAAATAATTCTACTTGTCTGTTACCAGATCCTGTAAACGCTTTAACAAGGCTGCATGTAAAGCTTCCGATTCCATTAGCAATGGTTTGAGACGTTACTTTACTATCACTAGATTGACGTCTAAGCATTAAACCTTCTCCGTTTACTTGATAGCCTTGATCGTCTCTAGCTTGAACATATGTCCATAGTATACCATTATCTCCGGTAAAACTTCCATTACCATAAGACGCTGTTGGTGCATTTTGATTGGCAAATGATTCGTTTACACACGGTCCTTCAGTTGTAGTATCATTGGCGAAAAGTGGAGCCTTAGTATTGTAAATAGGTCCTTGGGTACAATCTGTAGTATTGTATGCAAATACAAAGATGTAGTATTCTGTGCTTTGAGATAATCCGGTTGCTGTAAATGTTGTTAGATCTGATGCTTGTACCACAGTTCCATTTCCTATAGTGTCAAAAGTATTGTATACAGTAGCATCCACAGGGTCTTCACTTAATGTTGAAGCTGTACTTATTACGACTAAATATTCATCTGCAGTTGTAGCGGTAAAAGTCCCATCCAAAGTATTACTAGTGTTATTATCTAATACAAGCGATTCTGCTTGCGCTACAGGAGCAACACATGGAGAAATTCCCTTTCCTGTTAATACTATGGTACAGGCGCTCTCATCAACATCATTATTGTTAATTGTTAACGAGCCCGTTAAAGGTCCATTTGCAGTAGGTGAGAATTGTATAGTAACCGTTTGAGTAGTTCCAGCAGTCACGGTAAAACCAGTTGCAGCATTGGTTGGAGAGACAATGGTAAAATCTCCAGTACTATCAATTGAACTGATATCTAAATCTAGCGTACCAATATTCTTAATATCAAAAGTGCGATTTGTATTCGATGCGACATCTTGAGTACCAAAATCTAGTGTGAATCCGCAGTCTTGAGTAGTAATATTACTATCTACTAATTGAATTTCTGGACTAGGAGTACTAGCGCCACAACTCACCTTTACGTCATCTAGATACCAAGTAAAGAATGTAGAATTAAAACGGAAACTTACGTTGCTTTGTTGTGATAAGTCCATTCCTTCTAAATTTGTAAGATCAATACTTTCTGTTTGGCCAGAAGTATTAGCGGTGAATGCGTGGAACTCTACCCATGGCCCAGTTCCAATTCTATAATCTACTGTACCGGTTTCACCATTTCCACCATTACTTGCATCTTGATAGAATTCTAGAATGTTAGGATTATTTACTGTTGCAGAAATCATATTATCCCCAGGACCAAAAGCCCTACATGGAGCTGCAATGCCATAATGACTAGCGATGTTATCTTCTGCGGTTCCGTTATTTGTCCAATCTGAAAAATCTAAAAAGTCTTCGTCTAAACAAGGGCCTGATAAGGTTGTTGCATTATTTTCTAATGGCGATATCGTATTGTATATAGGTCCACCAGAACAACTAGTGTTATTATAGCTAAATATAAAAAAGTAATTTGTTGTACTCGCCGTTAAACCAGAAGCCACAAAATTTTGAGAAGCCGACGATTGTACAACAGTACCCGACCCAAGGTTATCACCAGTACTGTAAGTGGTATTATCTATTGGGTTAGCTCCTAATGTCGATGATGTGCTTGTAACAACTAAGTAAGCATCTGCAGTACCACCTACAAAGTTACCTTCAATAGTACTTGTAGAATTGTTATTTAAAGTTAAGTTGGTTGGCTGATTCACTGGTGCAGCACATGCAAGCGTCACTGTTCCATCTAAAGCAATATTTTCTGTAAGCATGTCTAAGCTGCTTACACAAGATATATTACCATTAAACGGGGAATTTATGTTTAAAAGGCCAGATTCTAATCGTACTAATACTGTCGTTGAAGCAACAGTTCCCGAAATTTGAGTTAACGTTAAAGGTGTTGTTTGGTACACACCGCCAGAGGTTGTAGTGGCTATTTCCCAACCCGATGGTGGTGTTACTACAATATTATCCGTTAAATTAGTTCCTTTAATTGTAAATGATTGGTCTGTTGATGGGCCATTTCCTTCAAGATAAGTAAATTCTGTTAAGCCTAATGCGGTTACTTCAATTGAAGGGCCAGCAATTTCACCCCTAATGCGTACGTTGTCAAATCCTGCATAGTCACTTCCACCGTTTTGGTAAGCTTTTAAAACAAGATAAACGTTATCTGTACTATTATTAACATTGTGTGTTACACTTACCCATGCAGAAGTGCTTTTGTTAAGGTTGTATACATCTACAGTTTTAATGTTGTCTTCCCAAATTTCATAACCTATTACATCAGACGATTCGAAACCTACAGTATAATACTCAAAAGAAATGATTACATCATTATAATTAGATACATCTATAGTGTTAAAAGTTAGAGCGTGATCGAAACTTCCACCTCCATTAGGATTATCTAGATCACGTATTCCCCAAAAGTTTTCAGCGTTTCCAGAGTTAATTGACCCGACAGAAGAAACGTTGTCCCAAACATCATTACTAATATTGTAGTTGTTGGGATTTGAAGTATAACTCCATGATGTTTCACCGTCAAAATTTTGTTCAGCTATTGTGGTTTGTCCATAGCTAAACCATAAGGACGAAAAGAAAAAAACGGCTAATAATAGTTGATTTTTCATGATAATTGATTTTAAAGATTAAAATTTGTGTTGCATGCATGCTCTTCAAAATTATCTTAAAATCAGTGTTTTATGGGTTGTTTCGTCTTTATGAAATGGTTATAAGTGTGTAATGTTGAGACAAGATTAATGTTAAGGTTTTTGAAATAATAACTGTAACTTTAATTGTAGTTAATACTAAATAATGGGACTTAATATTTGATTAATATTTAAAATTGGGACTATTTAAGGTAGCCGTTATAAACATAGCTAGTAAGGTCGCTTTAGTGCAATTGAAACAGAATTTTTATAAAATAGATCGCCTCTGTTTTTTAGTTAACATGAAAACATATTTAAAAGGCTTAATATCTTTTCCTAATCTATTGTATTTTTGAAAAGCATGGATAGCACTAAAACATATACGGTAGACGAGGCGCGCAAAAAGCTAGAGCATTATTGTGCTTACCAAGAGCGTTGCCATAAAGAGGTGCGGCAAAAGCTACGCGATATGCGTATGATTCCGGAAGCTATTGATGTTATTATGGTGCGTTTAATTCAGGAGAACTTCCTTAACGAAGAACGCTTTGCTAAGGCCTTTGTAAGTGGGAAGTTTAGAATTAAAAAATGGGGTAAAAATCGTTTGCGACGCGAGCTGAAGTTTCGGGATATTTCTAAATTCAGTATTGATGCAGCGCTTAATGAGATAGACCTAGACGATTATTATAACACCTTAGATGCTTTGGTGCAAAAACGTATGGCACAGGTTAAAGAGCCTAATGTGTATAAGAAGAAGAAAAAAGTAGCGGATTATTTGTTGTATCGCGGATGGGAATCGGCTTTGGTTTATGAGAAATTGAATGATTTTTTTGGGTGATTGGTGACTGGTTGCTGGTGGTTGGTTACTGGTGATTGGTGATGGGTGATTGATGGGAATATAGAGAAAAGAACATAGAACTAAGAACCAAGCGCTAATGTTTTTTAGTTGATGAGGTTAGGGTTTTGAAAAATGAAAAAGCCTTTTCGTCGGGTTTTGATTCCGAATGAAAAGGCTTTTTGTATATGGGTATGGTGTGCTTATAGGTTGAAGACAGCACCGATATTTACCGTAAATTGATTGTGGATGTCAATGATTTCGTCTTTGTCGTACTTAGCCAAAGGAAAATTAGCTTCTGTAAACACTCCAAATCCCTCTGAAAAGAAATAACGTGCACCAACATGACCACCAAAGTTTTTAAGGCTGAGGTTTAATCCTGGGTAAAGGTCAAAGTTTTCGTCGATATTAAGAACGTTTCCTAAATGCGCATTAAAACGCCCTTTTAAATCGAAGCGATCTCCAAAATCTAAGTCTTCAATACCATCCGCACCACCTAAGGCATAAGATGAAGATACACCAACCGAGATGTTTTCACCTAAACCGTGATCGAAGCTTACATTGATACCTGAGGCGTGGTCTTGAAGATTAGCACCCACTTGGAATTTTTGATCTCCTTCTCCCATAAAAGCTTGTGCATTACCAAAACTAAAGGCAAGTAAAGCAACAACGAGTAAAATATTTTTCATGTTTTTCATTTTAAAAATAAGGGTCAAATATACAAATTGTATTTCATTTACTGTCAGAAATTTAATCGAAACGATTTGTGTTAGAAATGGCTTTTTTGTTTTTCCAGTCAATCCATTTTTGACCTTTGAGGCGTCGCATTATAGTGTCGAAATTACGCATTACCACTAGGTTGTAAATGGCTTTACTGAGGTTTTTAGGATTACGAGCAATGGCGCGCAAACTCATAGAAAACCCTGGAGTAAGGTAACGCATATAATGCCAATAACCTTCTGGCATATAGAGCACTTCGCCGTGATTGAGTTCGCAGACCCAACCTTTGGCTTTTTTGAGTGCTGGCCATTTTTCTAAATCGGGATTTGCGAAATCGATGTCCTCTCTAGTAATTAAAGCGTGTGGTACTTTATAGAGGTACTTTGTTTGATTTTGATCGAATAAGATGCATTGTTTTTGACCTTCAAAATGAAAATGAAAGATATTGGCAAGGTCGATATCGTAATGCATAAAGGTATAAGAATCGCGTCCGCCAAAGAATAGCATGGGAAGCTTTTTCATGAGTCGGAGTCCAAAATCTGGAAACTTAAAATCGTTTTGCAGTAGTGGTACTTCTTTTAAAATGTTCCATAAGAAAATGCGGTATCGGGTAGGTTCACGTTGTAGTAAATCGACGTAATCGCTCATTTTCATTTCAGCATGGGCTTGGTTAAAACCATCATTGTGGTCTACAGGTCTGTCGTCGTAAAGCGGAACAGTTTTGTCGCCTGCAATGGTTTTGATATAGTCTAAACTCCATTTAGAATATGCTGGCCAATCTTCGATACAATGCTCTATCACCACAGGTTTTTGTGGTTTGAAGTAATTTTTAATGAAATCTTCTTTCGTAATGGTTTTTACGCGAGGTATGTCTTGAAGATTTAGTTTCAAATGTCAGTAGTTTTTTAAGGATGTAAAGTTAAGGAAATGTTACTAATCATTATATAAATGATGGAAGACGTTGGTGTTTAATTGACGATACGATTTTTTTGTACCCAAAATTACTCGAACTGACGTATGTTTTTAAACACCCCTAAAGTCCCCTCAAGGAGACAATCTACTGATTAATTATTTAGGATTGAATTAATGTTGCTTTGATATGATGGATAAGTTTGGTAATTGGTTCTCGATACGATTTTCTCGTGCCTCGCAAATCACTCGAACTGACTTTAGCATTCCTGAAGTCCGCATGAGGCGATTATACTATGATTAGGTGTTATAGGTTATAACCATTTTGATTCTCTAGATGTGGCGTCAAGAATGTCGATATCTAATGCTGTTGCGATTTGCTTTGCTTTTAAAAAGGCGTCTTCTAAATTTTTAGAATTGTAGATTTCTAATTTCTGATTGGTATCATAGAAAAGATTAACCTTTATAATAGCATTTGTTACGTTAGCGCTCGCACTAGCAGCCCAAACGGTTGTGGTTTCTGAAGTTTTAAAAACAGAGACATAGTCAATTTTTGGAAGTGGTTGCCATTTTCCTAGCGCGATTCCGAATAAGGATTTTGTTTTTCTGTAGACGCTTTGTTTAAGATTGATTTCTACACCTTCTTGTATCCATAAATAGATTCCTATAAATAATGGGACTAAGCCTTTAAGATCTTTAAACAGGGTAATGATACCAACAATTAACGCGAAACTCCCTATCACATACTGCCAAAGAAGATTTTTATGTTTGAATTTAAAATGGTCCATCGTTTTAGTTTTACATATAAAAAGTCCATTTAAAACAAAATGGACTTTTATGCTATTATTTAACTTTTATGCTTTTTCAATTGTAGCATCGTCTGCTTCAATCTCTTTTTTATCTTTTCCTTTTAAATACTCTGGTAAATCCATACCAGCCATATTAAACATATCTTGCAAAGGTGGTACCGACTTGTACATGCCAGAGAGGAAGTTTGCGGTAGACGATTTGCCATCTTCGTTACCAGAACCACCATCCCAAACGGTTACTTTATCTATTTTAATATTCTTAATTGCTTCGGCTTGTGCCTGTACTAATTCTGGTAATTTATCTGCAATTAATAATAATACAGCATCTCTGCTATTATTGCCAGCAGCTTTAACAATTTGCTCCATACCAGCGGCTTGCTTGGTTAAGATTTCGTATTGTCCTTGTGCTTCGGCTTGGGCTTTAAAAAGGATGGCATCGGCTTCCCCTTTTGCTTTACGTCTAATGCGTTCTGCTTCGGCTTCAGCATCGATTTCTGCTTTTTGCTTATCAATCTGGGCTGGTACAATGATATCTGCCATTTGAGAGGAACGCTCGCGTTCTGCTCTGGCTGTTTCTGCTTCTTGTTCTGCCGCATACGACTCTTCTAAAGCTTTTGCGGCTTGTACTTTTTCTGCTGCAATGGCCACACGTTCTGCTTCTGCTTCGCGCTGACGACGTAGAGAATCTGAATTTGCTACCGAAATTTTTGCTGAGTTTTCCCCTTCAACAGCTTGAGCATTAGCTGCAGCTACTTGGGTTCTTTCATCTTGTACAGCATTAGCTTCACCAATAGAACCATCTCTGGTTTTTTCTGCTACCGATTTACGTGCTGCGTTAATAGCGTGTGCTGCAGCTTCCTTACCAAGCGCTTCGATATAACCAGACTCGTCAACGATATCGGTGATGTTTACGTTGATTAATTTTAAACCTACTTTCTTTAATTCGGTTTCTACAGACTGCGAAATGTTAGTTAAAAATTTATCTCTATCGTTATTAATTTCCTCAATATCCATTGAAGCTACTACCAAACGTAACTGACCGAAAATGATTTCTTTAGCCAACTCTTGAACATCTTGAGCACCTAAGCCTAATAAACGTTCTGCTGCATTTTGCATTACACCAGGTTCTGTAGATACACCAATGGTAAAACGCGATGGTACATTAACACGAATATTTTGTTTTGATAAGGCATTGATAAGATTAACCTCAATAGAAATTGGTGTTAAATCTAAGAATTCATAATCTTGAATCACAGGGATAATAAAGGCTGCTCCACCATGAATACATTTAGCAGATTGTCCGCCACCAACTTTTCCGTAGACCACAAGAATACGGTCAGACGGACAACGTTTGTAACGCTTTATTAATATCAGTAAAGTGACTACAATAAATAGAGCCACAAAGATCAGTAGCATAGGGCCACCTAAGCCTTCAGCTGAAAAATTTTGTTGGATGGTTAGTACATGCATATTCATATAGATTTGATTAGTTAACAGTTATAATTTTATTCGTTTTCGATAATTCGGTTATTTGCTTTGGGTAAGGCTTCGGTAGTTTCTTGAGAAGGTTCTATGGGTTTGCGCGTTTGGTCTACAATAAGGATACCATTAGAAGTGACATCGACGACTTTTATAATGGTTCCTGTTTTTAGATCGGACAAGGCATCAGTAAGGGCATCTAATGTCCGTACGGTACCTTGCACGCTTACGGTCACTTTTCCTATTTTAGAGCGGTCCGATCCTATAGGTAGATATACTTCACCTACGGCATCGATAGCGTTTTTATAATTTAAAGTCCCACTGTCCGAGAGTTTACTCACAAAGTAAAACAGTGCCGCCATAATTACCATCATAAGCAAACCACAGGCAATCGAAATAATTACGGTTAGCGGTTTCGAAAGTCCAGCATCTATACAGGCAATACCACTCCAACCGAAAATGGTAAAAAAGCCTACGAGATTCTTAAAGGATATAAATTGAAATCCGGCATCGGCATCGATATCAGCGTCTAGGTCACCTATATCATCGACATCTCCACCTGTAAAGGTCAAAACCATAACGATAGAGAAAACTAGTGAGCCAATAATGGCAACCAACCAATACATTTTAGATATAAATTCTAAATTTGAAAACCAGTCTGCCATAATTTATAGGGTTTTAATTTGAGTTAATAAATATACAACCATAAACCATTTATAGCTGTATTATTTTTGAAAGTAAATTAGACACAAAATTATCACCAAATTAGACACAGAATGTCCTGGTTATTTCTAAATCTTGCATTGGATAGGTGTTTATCCAATATTAGGAATGTAAAATGTATATGATGGTTAATTGTAGTGTGGTTATTTTAAACATTTGAAGCTTCATAAAAGTTTAAAATTCTAACCACTTTCAAGATATTAGTAGCAGATGGAAGTGTTTTGTTACAGTTTTTTTGAAAAATAATTTTTTACACCCCTAATGAGCTTCGCTCGGTATCTTCAACAAAAGCATTCCCTTTTTTATTCGATAATCCTCAAGGGGACTTTAGGAGTGTTTCATTGGTAACAAATAGTAATCCTGCAAAGTCTTTTTCTGACTTTGCAGAATTACTATTATGTTTCCTCTATTTGTTATTCCTGCGAAGGCAGGAATCTACAATATTATTTGAATTTGTAGCGCATACCAAATAACACGTTACTCGGTGGCATTGGCGTAAAACCAGATTCAATATAATCGGCATCAAAAATGTTGCTTGCCGTTACAGATAATTCTACTTGTTTTAATTGTAACATAATTGACGCATCCCAAACGTTATAGGTTTGACCTGTGGTGCGTTCGGCATATTTGTAAATGATAGTTTGACTCACGTTTTTAAGTAATTGTGTGCTTAATCGTGTGGTGTAATGATGCTTTAGAGTGTTTAAGGCATAGCGTGATAATGCTTCGTTTTGCTCTAAAATATCATCTTCTAAATAGGAGTAACCCAAAGCTAGGGTTTGGTTGAAGTTTTTTATTTCAAAATTATAAGCCACATCCACTTCTAAGCCTTTGGTATTGACTTCTGCAATGTTCGTTGCTGTAAAGATTTCTTCCACGGTGTTTGGTCTTACATAATCAATCAAGTTTTGGGCATCACGATTAAAAACAGATAGGCTTGCTCTAAATTTTAGGTCGTTGTATTTAATTCCGATTTCTTGAGCAAAAGCTTCTTCGGGTTCTAAATCAGCGTTACCGTTGGTTCTTGGGTCCGTGTAATACAAATCGGTATAGGTTGGTATGCGGTAGGTGAATCCAATGTTTCCATAGGCTTTAAGATTGTTGGCGATATCGTATCCTATATCAACACCAGGAAAGGCATTGAATTTAAAATCTGAAAAATAAGTCATCGCCACACCAGGAGTAATGTCTAAACGGTTGTTTGCCAGTTGAAAACGGTGCTCTAAGAATGCCGTTGCCATAAAGCGGTTATGTAGGCCTAAGTTATTGCTTCGTAAATAGGTTTTAGATAGATCGATACCAAAGCCTGTAATTCCTACAGAAGAAGTGTAAGAAGCGTTGGCTTCGGCACCAATTTTATTTGAGATATGTATATTTCTGAAAAATTCAGGTTCAAAACGTTTTAGAAGAAAGATGTCTTGATTACGTTTCCAATAGACGCGTGGTTGAATTTTTAGGTTATTAGATTTAAAGGTCGTAGTGAAAGCTACTAAACTGTTTTGGGTTTCTTCGTATTCGTTGAATGTAGGGTTGGTGGTATAAAAATTTTCAGCACCAAATTTTCGTTCAGAAAAGATAGTAATCATTTCAATAGCTTGCTTGTTTGTATTGAAAACACTTTTAAGAAAGAGATTTGTATTGTCATAATCGGTATTATTTCTGTAGCCTTCTGAGGTCATTTTACCTACGTGAAGCATGTGTGTTGAGTTTTCTAATTTAGAACCAACAGTTACCGAACCGTTAAGTTGACCAAAGGATCCGGTTTCAAGATTTGCAGAAACCGAATTGTCTACATTCGATTTTGTAACGATATTAATAGCGCCTGTAAAGGCATTTTGACCAAATACACGTGCTGCAGGTCCTTTAATAACTTCGATACGCTTTATAATTTCTAATGGTAAAGCAGCATTTAAGGTATGGTGACCCGTCTGTGCGTCATCCATTTTAATACCATCTATTAATAACAGCGTTTGGTCGAAACCACCACCTCTTATAAATAAATCGGCTTGACTTCCTCCTGTGCCACGACGTCTCACATCTACACCTGCAATTTGTTGTAATACCTCTGAAACAGTTATGGCAGCGCTACGTTTAATGGCCTCTGAGGAAATGATATTGATAGTTCTAGAATTTTCTTTGAAAGGTAAATCGATACGTGTTGAGCTGATAATTACCTCTTTTAAAGAATCTGTCTTTATAATAGGCTGTTCGGTTTGAGCTTTAAGTTGGTTAGTCGCTATTAAAATGAAGCTAATAAGTAGGGTTATGCGTGTCATTGTTATATAATTTGTAAAACTTTGTTTGGTATAATTTTATTTTGAGATGACAAAAGTCGTAACTTTCCGGACGATTAAACTAGTCCAGTTTTAAAAGAATGAATAGTCCGGTTAGTCAACTACTAAAACAACTTCTTACTTTCGATAAAAGTCTTGTGCAGCCTGTATACGTTCAAGTAGCGCAACAGATTGTAAATGCGATACAGCGTGGCTATTTGGAAGAAGGCCGTAAATTGCCAGGTACGCGTGTGTTTAGTGAGTTGTTAGCTATTCATCGTAATACGGCAGTTGCCATTTATGAAGAGTTAGCCTCACAAGGTTGGGTAGATATTGTGGCTAATAAGGGGACTTTTGTTTTGATGCCTCAAGAATCTACAGCAAAAATTAAAGCGAAGACGGAGCATTTACAACAAGCCTACACGTATCCTAATGTCGCTGGTTTTCCGTTTCAAAAATCGTTTCACTTGGCTTCAACGACCCAAAAGACGATAGCTAAATATGCCATAAACGATGGTAAACCCGATTTACGTTTGCATCCTGTACATCAATTTTCGAGATGGTATAGTGCCGCCATGAAACGTAAAACGTTGCTTCATAAATGGAATAGAACTACAACATTAACTCCTTCGGTGTTTAGTACGATGTTGTGTAATTATTTGAATGCCTCGCGAGGGTTTCATATTACGCCGAAGCATCTTGTAAATACACGTAGTACAGAAATGAGTCTGTATGTGGTTTCTCAATTGCTCATTAAACAAGGTGATTTGGTATTGGTTGGTGAGTTGAGTAATTATGCTTCTAACATGATTTTTCATGAAGCAGGAGCAACTATTAGAACCATTCCTGTAGATCGAGAAGGTTTAGATATCAACTATATAAGAACTCATTTTCTAAAGGGAAGTATACGCTGTGTGTATGTATGTGCTCACAGAGATTATCCAACAACGGTGACCTTGAGCGCCAAACGCAGAGTGCAATTAATGCAATTGGCTAAGCGGTATGGCTTTGCTATTATTGAAGATGATTACGATTACGATTTTCAATTTGAAGGCTCTGCCATGTTGCCCATGGCCAGTGCAGATGCAGATGGAATGGTGATTTATTTAGGTAAGTTAGGGCAGTCGTTGTTTCCCAGTTTTCATACAGGTTTTGTGGTGGCTCCAGAGAATTTTATTGCTGAAGCCAAAAACTATTTACAATTGTTAGATCAGCAAGGAGATTTAATACAAGAACAGATGCTGTCTGAGCTTATTTCTGAAGGTGAAATCTACCGACTGAAGAAGAAACATATAATGACCTACAAACAGCGACGTGATTATTTATGCATGTTTCTTAACCACTATTTTAAAGGTATTATTACTTGGGAAATTCCTTTAGGAGGTTTGGCACTTTGGCTGCAATTTGTGAATACCATATCTTTAGTAAAACTGGCAGAAGAAGCTGAGAAGCTCGATTTGTTTTTACCAAAAACGATTTTATACCAAGATAAAACGACTTGTGCCATTCGTTTTGGGTTCGGACATTTAAATGAAGATGAATCGCATGTTGTCATTAAAACATTGAAACAAGCTTATAATAATGTACTTAATGCGTTATAGGGAATTTCGTTTTACAGTCTTTACATTTGTATTGATAGCGTGCACTAAAAGGTAAGGTGAAGAACAGGAAACTAATTAGAAAGGACACTAAGGATTTAAAATTATTAATGGTGGAGTACATTTCTATATGTACACCTTTGCACTTGGGACAAACTATAGGATGTCCTTGATCGTCTACAGAATAGATTTTGATTGATTTTAAAATGGCTTTGGCTTGTTCTTCGTCTTTAGCCAATACTTTAAGTTTTACACCACCAATGGCCTGACTTACTAATGAATCTGTATCTATCGTAAGGTTATCTCTTAAAAAGACTTTAATACCATCGGATTCTAGTCGGCCTTTAGCAATTTGAGCTTCTGTAGAATAGGGGAATCGGGCTATGGTAACGAAGGTGTCTTGCATGTTGTAAATATAACTAGACCTAGCAGGTTTCTAAAACCTTGCAGGTCTAAAAATGAATTACTCGATTGTTCCTTTAGCTATTTTAGTTTTCCAGTCCTCTTTATCAACCCATTTAAAGTTATTAGGTTCTGTGGCATCTAATAAATTGATATTCAATTGTTCTGAAAGTTCATAACCAATGAGGAATGCTTCTTTGTAATTGTCTTCTTCATACAATTCAAAATGTTTATTGTTATCGTACCAAAGGTTGACTTCAAAAATGTAGTTTCCACCAATTGTTGGCTGATGAAAAACCGAAACATATTGATAGTTTTTAATGGTTTGCCAAGCCCCCAATTTTATAGGACCTATATTATAAGTTGGTCTAAATCTTGAGTTTTTAATATCTATATGAATGCTTTTTGTTAAGGTAAATCCTATTCCAAAAGATATGAATATAATACAAGGTTCAAGTTGGTGTAAAAATAGTATGAGTCCTTCTTCGGACAAGTCTATAGCGTATAAAGCAAATAATAGTATGAAGGTCGCTACTGTAAAGAATAGGGCAGCAATGGGAATTTGCCAAATAGGTCTGGGACTTTCCGAAATGATAGTGTTGGGTTGCATGTTTCAAATATATAAAAAAGACCTGCTAGGTTTTTAAAACCTGCTAGGTCTACTATTGAAATCATCTTTTTAGTAATAAATTATTGTTTATCGATAATTTTTATATATTTGTTATCGTAAAACAATAATTATTTGTGATGCGAAAATTAATAATTTTAAAAAGTTTAATAGATTTTGTCTGGATAGTAACTTGTATTCCAGCACTACTGATACTTGCTTTTTTTGCAATTTACATATTTATTGAGCCAGAAGCTTTGCATATGATATTGGATAGTGATACATCAGATATTAAGAATTCTTTAATGGCTGCTCAGTTATTTGGCTTGGTTTTTATTGCTTTAGGGTTTGTAATTATTTATTGTGTGTACTTGTTTAGAAAGACACTACGTTATTTTCAGAGGGTTAAGCCTTTTCATACTGATGTTATAGTCCATTTTTATAAGATTGGTTATTTGCTTACTGGTGTTGGGATTATAGCTTCGGTATTAATTTTTATAGGACAATTGGTTTTTACAAGTCAACTAAAGATAAACCTTGGGTTAAGCCCTTACCTTATGCTCATCTGTTTGGGCTTATTTTTTATGGTATTAAGCGAGGTGTTTAAGGTAGCGAAAAAGGCCAAGGAAGAAAATGAATTAACGGTTTAATTATGAAAAAAATAAGGTACTCCATAACATTATTATTTTTAGCACTTGTTGTTTCGATTGTTGGTAATTTGGTGATTTCAACATTAGCATTATTTTTTGATACTTATATTTTGCATTTGCAACACGATAAGCCTTCACTTGTCACACAAATTGTATTTATAGTTAAAGCATTGGCTTTATTTATTTTTATGTACGGTGTATTCGCGCTAATTATAAACTTAAAATTGTTTGCTAAAGGTGATTTTTTTAATTCAAGTTTAATAAGTACTTATACTAAAGCAGGATCTCTATTTTTAGTCTCTGGAATAATTGGCATTGTGATTTCGCTTATTTCCATATTTTTTACGATGAACTATGATGATATTCATCATCAGATTTATCTTAATATAGACTCAAAAGGCTTGTATATTCTGCTTATGATTTTGGGCTTGTTTTTTAGACTTTTTTCTGCTGTCCTCAAAAAAGGAGAGGTTATTCAACACGAAAATAACTTAACTATATAATTATGACTAAAAACACACTTTTAAATACGGCCATTTGGGTGACGAGGCTATTAAAAATCATATTGGTAATTGCTGCAATAAGTATTACGAGCTTATTTGTATATGCCCAAATTGATAAGGATAATTTTGCAGATGAAGAGATTGTATTAAAGGCTAATCCTAGTTATCTTGGCGTTTCTACAATAGTATCAGATGTGTGGAAGGATGATACTAATGAAGCCCAATTTGACTCAAAACCTTATACGTTTGGAAAACTAAAAACAGTATCATTATATATCAATTATTTTAAGATCATTATTGTTGCCGTGTTACTATTTCTAATACTTGGAACATTCGAAAAAATTATGTTGTCTGTGAAAACATTACACACCTTTAGTAGTTGTAACGCGAAACTGTTTAGGACGATTGGAATTTATATTATTGTGGTGACAATTCTAATAAGTTATACCGTGCTTCGATTTGAAAGTGGAACTCAAACTATTTCACATTTATCATTAACTCCTATAATTTATATGCTTTTGGCCTTTGTAATAGCAGAGATTTTTAAAGAAGGTGAACATTTGAGAGCAGAAAACGACCTAACGATATAAGCATGCCTATTATAGTCAACCTAGACATCATATTAGCCAAACGCGGCATGAAGAGCAATGAACTCGCAGAAATTGTTGGTATCACAACGGCGAATCTTTCCATCTTAAAAACAGGAAAAGCAAAGGCTATTCGGTTTTCAACTTTAGAGGCTATTTGTAAAGCGTTAGATTGTCAACCAAGTGATATTTTGGAATATGTTGAAGATGAATCATAGACTTTTATTAGACCTGTCAGGTTTTTAAAACCTAACAGGTCTGATGTAATGACTTTCTTTTTACCTTTGCAGTCTATGTATGCCTTAGTTGATTGTAATAATTTTTATGCCTCTTGCGAACGGGTTTTTAACCCTAATTTGCAAAATCAGCCTATTGCTATTTTAAGTAATAATGATGGTTGTGTTATTTCACGAAGTGATGAAGCTAAGGCTATTGGCCTGCCTATGGGTGCACCAATTTTTAAATGGGAAAGTTTTTGTAAAGCTCAAAATATTAAAGTATTTTCTTCAAATTACCCCTTATATGGTGATATGAGTAGTCGTGTAATGCGAATATTAGAGCAGTTTACACCAGATGTTGAAATTTATAGTATAGATGAGGCTTTTCTCCAATTTAAAGGGTTTGAGGATTATAACTTAGAAGATTACGGAAGTCAAATAAGGACACGAATTTTAAAGTGGACAGGTATTCCTACCTGTGTTGGTATTGCTCCAACGAAAGCATTAAGTAAAGTAGCTAATAAGATTGCGCGTAAGTTTCCTAAAAAAACAAAAGGGGTGTATGTTATAGATTCTGAAGTATCTCGAATTAAAGCTTTAAAATGGATTAAAATTGAAGACGTTTGGGGGATTGGTCGTGGTTTGCAAAAACGTTTAAAGGCAAAAGGATGTTACACAGCTTACGATTTTACACAGTTGTCAGATGATTGGGTTAGGCAAACATTTTCTATTACTGAGTGGAAACTTAAAAAGGACTTAGAAGGAGTTTCTAAAATAACTTTAGATGAACCAATAACAAAACGCTCTATTGCTACCACAAGAAGTTTTGAATATACCTATTCTGATATCGATAATATAAAAGAACGGATTTCTACTTTTGCAACGAGTTGTGCAGAAAAATTACGTAAGCAAAACTCTAGTTGTCATATGGTTATTGTAACGCTAAGTAGTGATAGGTATAAAAAAGATTTAGAGCAACATAGAGAAAGCAAAATAGTAAATTTTCCTTACCCAACGGATTCTTCGTTGTTAATTAGTACACAAGCTGTGAAAGCTGTAAAATCAATTTATAAATCTGGTATTAAATATAAAAGGGCAGGAGTTGTTGTTACAGGTTTAGTGCCAACAGATAATTTTCAGTTAGATTTGTTTCAAAAAGAAAACCCCAAACACAAGCCTTTAATGTCTGCAATAGATGTTATAAATAGGAAATATAAAGGCAATAAAATAAAATTAGGAAATCAAGATTTAGAACGTACTTGGAAAATGCGTCAAGAACGATTATCTCCAAGATATACTACTAATATTAACGATATAATTGTTGTTAAGTAGTCTTATGTATAGCTATTAGCGAAGTAAAGCCTAAAAGGTTAAGATCACATTTAAAAGTTTCTTATAAAGACAAATAAAATTAAAATATGATAACGTATAAGTCACAACATCTAACGTTTTTTATGCCAGAAGCCATTGAAGGATCTGGTACTAATTTTTTTGATACAGGAATTTCTGCTGGTTTTCCATCACCAGCAGAAGATTTTAAAGAGCAACGTTTGTCTTTAGATGATGAGTTAGTTAAAAATAAGGAAGCTACGTTTTACGCTAAAGTAAGTGGGCAATCTATGATTGGTGCAGGTTTAGATGATAATGATTTATTAGTTATAGACAGAAGTCTAGAACCTGCAAATAATAAAATAGCAGTATGTTTTCTAGATGGTGAATTTACTGTAAAACGCCTTAGAGTTTCTAACGGAGAGGTGTGGTTGCAACCCGAAAATCCAAACTATCCTATTATAAAAATTACAGAAGACAATAATTTTGTGATTTGGGGAATAGTAACCAATGTAATAAAAAAGGTTTATTAATAATACCTCAATCCTTCAAATTTAGTTTTATATATAAAGCATTACGGTTTTGGCTGTATCGCTAAGATGTTGTATTGGTTTTTAAAGTCAGCTACTATGTGTAGTTTTTATTGCTTATATTTGTAGTAATTAATGTTAAATAAAATAAGGTTCCCACTTTCTTGGGAAATAAATATGAAACCAATTCAGGCCAACATAAAACATTTACGCGCGCTTAGAAAGCTGTCTCAAGAGCGTTTTGCAGACGAACTTAACTGGACGCGTTCAGTTGTGGGTTCTTATGAAGAAGGGCGCTCTGAGCCACCAATAGACCGTTTAATAGATCTGTCTAACTTCTTTGATATTCCTATTGATATTTTGGTGAAAAACGATTTGCGCAAAGCCAATGATACCTCATTTATCGAAGTAGGAAATAAGCGTGTCTTGTTTCCGGTAACTGTAAATGAAGATAACGAAAATTTAATTGAAATTATTCCGGCAAAAGCATCAGCTGGTTATTTATCTGGTTATGACGACCCAGAATATATAGAGCAACTTCAAAAAATTAAATTACCCTTTTTGCCAACAGGCACACACAGAGCATTTCCTATTAAAGGAGATTCTATGTTGCCAGTAAAAGATGGATCGTTTATAGTAGCGAAGTTTATAGATGATATTACTGATGTTAAAAGCGGACGTACATATATTGTTCTAACTAAAGATGATGGTTTGGTTTATAAACGGGTTTATATTCCAGAAGGTGACACTTTAAATTTACTATTAAGTTCAGATAATAAAACGTATCAACCATATTTGGTAGCACGTGAAAATATTTTGGAGCTATGGGAGTTTACCTGTTGTATCAACACTCAAGAGTATGATGAAAAGGAATTAAAATTGAGCAGTATTATGATGTTATTTCAAGAATTGAAAGTAGAATTGGAAGCGGTAAAACGATTGTAAGATCTTATGAAAGAGAGTATAAAATGGGGTATTATTGGTTGTGGTGATGTTACAGAAGTTAAAAGTGGTCCGGCATATTCTTTAGTGAACGGTTTTGAGTTGGTGGCTGTAATGCGTAGAAACTTAGAATTGGCTAAAGATTACGCTAAACGGCATAAAGTAAAAAAATACTATGATGATGCTGATGCGCTAATACAAGATGATGAAGTTGACGCTATTTATATTGCTACACCGCCAGATAGCCATCATATGTATGCTTTAAAAGTGGCTAAAGTTGGTAAGATTTGCTGTATCGAAAAACCGATGGCGCGAAGCTATAAAGCGTGTCTTGAGATATACACTGCTTTTAAAGAAAAAAACTTGCCATTATTTGTGGCGTACTACCGCAGATCTCTGCCTCGTTTTAATAAAGTGAAAACATTGATAGAGACTGGATCTATTGGTACAATACGATATATAACTTGGGAACTGTCTAGAACACCAAGTCCTACAGATAGGTTTAATGGTTATAATTGGCGTACGGATGCTAAGATTGCTCCCGCAGGATATTTTGACGACTTAGCAAGTCATGGTCTAGACTTGTTTACTTATCTACTTGGTGATATAAAAACGGCTCATGGTTTGAGTTTAAATCAGCAACACTTATATACTGCCAAAGATGCCATTTCGGGAAGTTGGTTGCATGATTCTGGTGTTATTGGTTCTGCTTGTTGGAATTTTGGGTCCTATAAGCGGGTAGATGAGGTAAAGATTGTGGGAAGTGAAGGAGCGCTTAATTTCTCTGTTTTTGGTGAAGATCCAATTGTATTAAAGACTAAAACAAAGACAAAAAGCTTTATGATAGATCATCCTAAACATATACAAATATACCATGTAGAACACATGAAAAAGCAACTAGAGGGTGGTGCTATGCATCCTTCTACAGGTAAGAGTGGTTTGCATACTGCTTGGGTTATGGATAAAATTTTAGGACATATATAAAACAAAAAAAAACGCGAAGTTTATACTTCGCGTTTTTAATATGATAATTAAAATGATTAATCTGCTAAAATAATTAGCTTGTTATCTTTCATTTCAAGTGTTCCAGAATTAATAGCTAACCAAACTCCTTTATCTGATTTAGTGAATTTACTTTCCACTTCATCTTCTAATTGAATGTTGTTTCCAGCGACTTTTACATTTCCTTCTTTAAGTATAGAAACGATAGGTGCGTGATTAGTTAACATTTCAAATTCACCATTTACTCCAGGAACAGTTACAGAAGTAACTTCTCCGCTAAATAATGTGGCTTCTGGTGATACTATTTCTAAATACATATTCTTTTAGTTGTTTGTTGTTAGTAGATGGTTGTTGGAAAAACTAGCAACCAACAACTATAGACTATTAACCAATTACGCTTCAGCTAACATTTTTTCTCCAGCCTCAATAGCTTCTTCTATAGAACCTTTAAGGTTAAATGCCGCTTCTGGTAAGTGATCTAATTCACCATCCATAATTTGGTTAAAACCTTTAATCGTTTCTTTAATATCTACTAATACACCAGGTATACCTGTAAATTGCTCAGCTACGTGGAATGGTTGAGATAAGAAACGTTGTACACGTCTTGCTCTACCTACAGCCATTTTATCTTCTTCAGATAATTCCTCCATACCTAAGATGGCAATAATATCTTGTAATTCTTTGTAGCGTTGTAATAACTCTTTTACACGTTGTGCACAAGCATAGTGCTCATCACCTAAAATATCAGCGGTTAAAATACGCGACGTAGAATCCAAAGGATCTACCGCAGGATAAATACCTAACTCTGCAATTTTACGAGATAATACAGTTGTGGCATCTAAGTGAGCAAACGTTGTTGCTGGAGCCGGATCCGTTAAATCATCCGCAGGTACATAAACCGCTTGTACAGATGTAATAGATCCTCTTTTTGTTGAAGTAATACGCTCTTGCATTGCACCCATTTCGGTTGCTAATGTTGGTTGGTAACCTACCGCAGAAGGCATACGACCTAATAA
>Ga0193951_1000118_pt1 | contig 35258 bp, 29 predicted proteins | sample BB_2_MG_FD_140370 | JGI IMG/M metagenome (GOLD analysis project Ga0193951, IMG submission 140370) | Microbial mat bacterial communities from the Broadkill River, Lewes, Delaware, United States - BB_2_MG | ecosystem: Environmental > Aquatic > Freshwater > River > Microbial mats | place: USA...
ATGGCTTTCCCTTATTGCCGCATTTAAGTCATAATGATGGAAAAAAGATAGATTTATCTTTTATGTATTTAGATCACAATGGCATTTCAACCTCTAAAAAACCTTCAATTTCTGGTTATGGTGTTTATGCTAATACCGATAAAAATTACAGCTTTAAATCTTGTTTAGAAAAAGGTTATTGGCAATATGATTTTACAAAGTATTTTACACTTGGAACGATTCATAACCTAAAACTAGATAAACCTAAAACAGCGCTTATAATTAAACAATTGCTTTCTGTGCCTTCAACCCAAAAGCTATTTATTGAGCCACACTTGAAACAATCACTCGGTTTAGGTCATGAATCTAAAATTCGTTTTCACGGCTGTAAAGCGGTACGACACGATGACCATATCCATTATCAAATCAAATAAACTTTCAAAGATTATTGAAAGTTTAAGAATTATTATATATTTGTATTATGGAATATCAAGAAGCAAAAGAAAAATTTATTAGCACTTGGGGAAGTTTAGGCTCACTTTGGGGCATCAATAAAGCGATGGCTCAAATACAAGCCTTACTTTTTATTTCCACGCAGCCTTTGTCTATGGAAGACATTATGGAAGATCTTAAAATTTCACGCGGTAATACCAGTATGAATTTAAGACAACTAATGGATTGGGGCATTGTCACTAAAGTGTTGGTGTCTGGTGAACGCAAAGAGTTTTTTACTACGGAAAAAGACGTACAAGAATTAGCACGCATCGTCGCCAAAGAGCGCAGCCGAAGAGAAATTAGACCTGTGATTAAAGTTCTTGAAGAGGTCTCTACAATAAAAGACGATGGCACTGAAAAAACAAAAGAGCTCATTAAACAAACCAAGGCATTAAACCAATTAACGCAAGATTTAGATACTTTAATGAATAAGATGGTGAATCAAAAACAAAATTGGTTAACGAAGTCGGTTTTAAAACTAATGAAGTAGCAGGTATATTTTTTTAAAACAAACTTTCAGTTTTTTCTGAAAGTTTAAAAACAAAGAAAACATGAAACATTTTTATGATATCAACAAATTGTTAATCCTGATTACTCTGTTTCTTTACTTCACTTTTTGGGGAGGCATTATGGCACAAATTGTTTTAGGTCTTGTTCAAATTTTAATGAGTGTAACACTTATAGTTAATTTTAAAAAGCTCTCTAAACCTGTCAAAAACCTATTTAAAAGTTATGTAATTACAACGGTATCCCTTATTGTACTCTTTCGGTTTATAGGCCATTTCGGAATTGGAGGATTCCAACTCATATTTCTATGGTTATTCGTTTCAATGGGTCTTGCCCTATTCCATTTCTATATCACTTATAAAATTAAATTATCATGAAAACACAAATTCCAAATTGGTTAATCATTCTAGGTGGCTGTGGACAAATATTCACCGCATTAATTTATCCTTATATAAGACACAAGGTTTTTGACTGGTATAATGATGTGAAACAGCTAAAACCTCTAAATCAAGAAATCGCAAAAACGTATGGCAGATATATTCAAGGTCTAAATTTTTCTTTTGGATTAATTGCTATCGTAATTCCCAACGATTTACAAAACGGATCAAACTTAGCTATTGCATTAACCGGACTTATTGCGGCATATTGGGTTGGAAAAGTCGCTACACAAGTTGCATATTATCCCATGTACCAAATACCTCAGAAATTAATTTTCAAGATCGGTAGTTATTTCATGAATACCTTGTTCATACTATTTGCTGTGGTTTACACGTGGTTATTAATGATAAATCTTAGTTCAATCTTATAAATTTCCATTATGAAAACACAAGCACTACCTATTGACAGCTATTCTGAAAAAAACAAAATAGAAATGATAGATTTCTATAACGAAGCCTCAGAAGATTACGAATTTTGGAGTCAAGACTTTAACATGCATTTTGGTTATTATGCACCGTTTAAAACTAATCCTTTTAAACGCGACAGCATGCTTAATCAAATGAATGCTCAGGTTATAAAACGACTTCAAATTAACACTAAAAAACATAGACTCATCGATTTAGGTTGTGGTATGGGCGGCACGATGCGCTATGCCTTAAAACAACATCAAAATCTCATCACTTATGGAGTCACGCTTTCTGATTTTCAAGTGAAACATGGGAATGATTTATTACAAGGAAAAAATGGTATTATTCTAAAAGAAAATTACAACCACACCTCATTTCAATCTCATTCCTTTGATTCGGCTGTAGCCATAGAAAGCTTTTGCCATTCCGGTCACGGAGAAAGTTCATTAAAAGAAGCATATCGTATTTTAAAACCTGGCGGAAAATTAGTCATCGCAGATGCCTTCCTAAAAAAAGAGCGTTCAGAACTTTGCAAAGGAGCAGAATATGCCTACAACCGTTTATGCGATCATTGGAGTCTTGAAAAACTGGAAACTCACACTTTTATAAAGCAAAAGTTACAAGACTTAGGTTTCATAAATATTACAATTGAAGACACCTCCCATAGCGTTGCTCCTTCTGTACTACACGTACCATTTGCAATTATGGGCTTTATACTAAAAAAATTACTGAGTTTTAAATCTATAAAAAGAGAAAGTATTCACAACTTAAAAGGATCATTCTACGCATTATTAACAGGATTACACCTCAAAAGTTTTGGATATTATATCATTAGCGCCACAAAAAAATAATGAGATATGCACGCTATGTAATTTTACTTTAATTTTTAGAACTAAATTATATTTAAAAATTTTAACCTATTTTTGAGTCAGCAATGAAAATGAAAAATGCCTAAGCATCAAATAAACCCAAACAATTGGGTAAAATCATATTCAGATTATTTATTTAATTACACAATTACTCGTGTTAATAGCAGAGAAATTGCTCAAGATTTAATATCTGAAACATTCTTAGCAGGCCTTAAATCCATGAAAAACTTTAAGGGTGAAGCGAGTGAACGCACGTGGCTAATCTCTATTTTAAAACGTAAAATCATTGACCATTACCGAAAAATAAATTCTAATAAAGGTAAAGCCGAAGTTAGAATGAGTTACAACAGTGATACAGATACTGAAGGTGACTGGTTAGAAGAGCGCGTGGCAGATGCCAGTGACAAAACTGCTGAAGACCATTTAGTGAATTCAGAATTAGGTGACGCCATCTACGATTGTTTAGGGAAATTACCTGAAAAACAAGCCGACGTTTTTAAGATGAAAACCATTTTAGGTTATGATACAGAAACCATTTGTAATGATTTAGATATTACTGCGTCTAACCTATGGGTTATTATACACAGAGCACGAACTGCATTAGCAGAATGCATGGAAGATAATTGGTATAAATAATATTCCGTTTACAAGGACATTAAAAATGAAAAAAAGTTTTTTATTTATTAGCTGTGATGAAGCAAAGCATATTTGTGACAAAGTACAATATGATGAAGCTTCTTCTTGGGAACAATTTAAACTAAGATTACGTCTTATGTATTGCCACATTACAAAGAAGTATTCTAATAAAAACAAGAAATTATCTGAAACCATAGAAAAATCAAAAGTTCAGTGTCTCAAAACTGAAGAACTAAAAAAGCTTCAATCACAATTTGATAAAGAATTAGCGAAGCAACAACAAGACCAATAGCCAAATAATAGGCAAACCTTCTACCCAAAACGCACTAAAATATTTTGATTGATTTTTGTTTGAAAGAAGCAATAATACTAGTGTAATAATAGTCGTTATTACAATGGCAATAATGGATACATCTAGTAATTCATCTTTAAAAAACTCTAACATCAAAAAAACAACTAAAAGGGCTACTCCTATAATTTTAGTGTTTTTAACCCCTATTTTTTGAGGTATTGTTGCTAACTTTAAACTATCGTAATTTAGATCTCTAATCTCAAACGGCAACATTAATACAAGCACATAACAAAACCGTTGCACACCTATAATTACGCTATCAGGACTCATCACAATATCATTATTTAACATGGGCAATAAAACCGTTGTAAGCATCCATATTAATGCAATAAGGTAAACTTTTAAACCACTGACTTGCCTTAAATTTTTATGGTCATCAAACAAATACTGTTTAGGAACCATTATCGGAATAGCATAAAAGAATGTAATAATTCCAAGAATAACAATAAGTACTAATGCATTAAACTCAAGCTTTAGCACAAAATAACACATAGCTAAAAAGGCTAGAAAAGAAAACACTTGTAACGCTTTTAGCCAGCTGGCCAAACTGCGATGATGAAACTTAACGATTCCAAAATATTTTACAAAATTATACCCCGTTATCGTTGCAAAAAAAACAAAACTTAAGAGAGATGTATCATAATCAACATTCATCTCTATTAGTGTTATCCATGCTAAGGCATAAGCGGCTAATGCAACATGAATACTACTATTCAAATAAAAGTTAAAGATGCGTTTTAAAACTCCCATTCAACAAAAGTAAGGAATGTGTTAATAACCTATCATTTCGGTTAAAAACTTTAGTTTTCATTAACTAAAAAACTAGGCTAAATCCTTACTTTTGCAGAACTAAATAAATTATTTTATAATGGACACAACCTCATTTGCACTCAGACATATTGGCCCAAATTCAACCGAACAACAAGCCATGTTAGACACTATAGGTGTTAAAGATTTAGAACAATTAATTACTGAAACTATTCCAGACAATATCCGTTTAGAAAACGATTTAGATCTTGATGCTGCAATGAGCGAACAAGAGTATCTAACTCACATTTATAAACTATCACAACTCAACAAAGTCTACAAATCTTACATAGGTTTAGGCTATCATCCTACAAATTTACCTGCTGTAATTCAGCGAAACATATTAGAAAACCCAGGATGGTATACTGCTTACACACCTTATCAAGCAGAAATTGCTCAAGGTAGATTAGAAGCATTATTAAATTTCCAGACCATGATTATTGATTTAACAGGTATGGAAATTGCCAATGCATCACTTTTAGATGAAAGTACTGCAGCAGCAGAAGCTATGGGGCTTTTATTTGCCGTTAGAGATCGTGCTCAAAAGAAAGCCAATGTCAATAAATTCTTTGTTTCAGATTTAGTATTGCCACAAACTATTGCACTACTAGAAACTAGAGCAAACCCAATAGGAATTGAATTAGTAATTGGTAATGAAGCAGAATACAACCTTTCTGATGAATATTTTGGTGCCTTATTACAATATCCTGGAAAAAATGGTCAGATTACAGACATTAAATCCTTTATAGAACAAGCCAACGCTAAAAACATTAAAGTCGCTGTTGCAGCAGATATTTTAAGTCTAGTAAAACTTGAAGCTCCAGGTAAATTTGGGGCAGATGTAGTTGTTGGAACAACACAACGCTTTGGAATCCCAATGGGTTATGGAGGTCCTCATGCTGCTTTTTTTGCAACTAAAGAAGCTTACAAACGAGATGTTCCTGGTCGTATTATTGGTGTAACCAAAGACAAAAATGGCAATAGAGCTTTGCGTATGGCATTACAAACGCGTGAACAGCATATTAAACGCGACAAAGCAACATCTAACATCTGTACTGCTCAAGTACTTTTAGCTGTTATGGCAGGAATGTATGCTGTTTATCATGGTCCAAAAGGTTTAACTTTTATTGCAGATAAAGTTAAGAACTCTACCTCTACTCTAGCCAATGCTTTAGAAAAACTAGGATTAGAGCAAGTAAACTCTCACTACTTTGATACGCTTCAAATAAAAACAGATGCTGTAAAGGTTAAGTATGAAGCAGAAAAACGTGAAGTTAATTTCCATTATCCAGACACCAATACAGTAACAATTTCAATAAATGAAACTACAACTATTGAAGACTTAAATGAAATTATTTCAATTTTTGAAAATGCAACAAGCAACACTACAAATAAAATTGCATCTATTTCTCATATAAAAACCATTCCAGATCATTTAAAACGTCAGTCTGAGTTTTTAACGTTTGAAGTTTTTAATACCTACCATTCTGAAACAGAATTAATGCGTTATGTAAAACGTTTAGAGCGCAAAGATTTGGCTTTAAATCACTCAATGATTTCATTAGGGTCTTGTACCATGAAATTAAACGCAGCATCTGAAATGCTACCACTAAGTTGGCCAAATTGGGGAAATATACATCCATTTGTACCTGCAGACCAGCCTATAGGTTATAAATTAGTATTAAAAGAATTAGAAAACCAATTATCAGAAATCACTGGATTTGCAGCAACATCACTTCAACCAAATTCTGGTGCTCAAGGTGAATTCGCCGGTTTAATGGTTATTAAAGCTTACCATGAGTCTCGTGGAGATCACCATAGAAACATTTGTTTAATTCCATCATCTGCTCACGGGACAAACCCAGCAAGTGCTGTTATGGCAGGTATGAAAGTGGTTGTTACCAAAGCTTCAGAAAATGGTAATATCGATGTCGAAGATTTAAGAGAAAAAGCAGAATTACATAAAGATAATCTTTCTGCGATAATGGTTACTTACCCATCAACACATGGAGTTTACGAATCTGCGATAAAAGAAATCACACAGATTATTCACGATAACGGCGGACAAGTTTATATGGATGGTGCTAACATGAATGCGCAAGTAGGCTTAACTAATCCTGGAAATATTGGTGCTGATGTTTGTCACTTAAATTTACACAAAACATTTGCCATCCCTCATGGAGGAGGTGGACCAGGTGTTGGACCAATATGTGTAGCCGAACAATTAGTTCCTTTTTTACCAGGAAACCCAATTGTAAAAACAGGAGGTCATCAAGCAATTTCGGCTATTTCTGGCGCTCCTTTTGGATCATCATTAGTTTGCCTTATTTCTTATGGCTATATTAAAATGTTAGGCTACAAAGGCTTGAAAAAATCGACCGAAATTGCGATACTAAATGCGAACTATATTAAAGAACGTTTAAAAGGATCGTACCCAACTTTATATTCAGGAGAAATGGGAAGAGCCGCTCACGAAATGATTATAGACTGTCGTGATTTTAAAGCCAATGGCATTGAAGTTACAGACATTGCAAAACGTTTAATGGATTATGGATTCCACGCACCAACAGTATCATTTCCGGTAGCAGGAACCATGATGATTGAACCTACAGAAAGTGAAAGTAAAGCAGAAATGGATCGTTTTTGTGATGCTATGATTTCTATTAGAAAAGAAATTGATTCATCATCTAAAGACGAATCCAATAACATATTAAAAAATGCACCTCATACTTTAGATATGCTAACCGCTGATGAATGGACACTACCATACAACAGAGAAGCGGCAGCATTTCCTCTAGATTTTGTGAGAGACAATAAATTTTGGCCAAGTGTAAGACGTGTCGATGATGCCTATGGAGATAGAAACCTTATTTGTAGTTGTGCACCAATTGAAGATTACATGGAAGCTTAAAAATAGTATTATAAAAAATTTACAAATTGAAAGCTTTTTTATGCATTTCAAATTATAAACAGCAATTATTACGAATTCATTAAAAATTAAAGCATTAAAACTTTAAATTATAGAAAATTCTATAATATTAAGTAGCTTCGTAGTATTGAAATTAAAGAACTATGGCAATTAGAATTACAGGAACGGGAAGTTATATACCAAGTATTGTTGAAAAAAATGAAGATTTTTATAATCATCAATTTTTAAATGCTGATGGAACTTCAATTGATAGCCCTAATGAAATTATTGTAGAAAAATTTGAAGCTATAACAGGTATTCAGGAAAGGCGCTATGTTAATGAAAAACAATTAAACAGTGATATTGCTTTTATTGCGGCAACAAAAGCTATTGAAGATGCTGGTATTGACAAAGAGAGCATAGACTATATTATTGTTGCTCACAATTATGGCGACATAAAATATAACACAGAACAGAGCGACACTGTACCTAGTATAGCATCGCGTGTTAAACATTTGCTGCAAATTAAAAATCCTAAATGCGTAGGTTACGATTTACTTTTTGGTTGTCCTGGTTGGATAGAAGGAGTCATTCAAGCCAACGCATTTATCACAGCAGGTATTGCTAAACGCTGTTTAGTAATTGGTAGTGAAACCTTATCTAGAGTTATTGATAAACACGATAGAGATTCAATGATTTATAGTGATGGCGCAGGAGCTGTTATTATTGAAAAAAATGATGAAAAAGGTGGAATTTTAGCACATGAAACAGCGACTTATGCTTTAGATGAAGCACATTTTATCTTTTTTGGAGAAACCAATAATCCTGAGATTACAGACCAACGTAGATACATTAAAATGTATGGTCGTAAAATCTATGAATTTGCGCTTTCTAATGTACCAATGGCATTAAAATCTTGTCTCGAAAAAAGTGGCAAGTCCATTACCGATGTTAAAAAAATATTGATTCATCAAGCTAATGAGAAAATGGACGAAGCCATTGTGAACCGGTTTTATAAACTATACCAAATGAAAACGCCTCAAGGCATAATGCCAATGTCTATAAATAGGCTTGGCAATTCTAGTGTAGCAACCGTACCTACGTTATTAGATATAATTTTAAAAGGTCAATTAGAAAATCAAGAAATTAATAAAGGTGATATTATAATGTTTGCAAGTGTTGGCGCTGGTATGAATATCAATGCTATTGTATATCAATATTGATTTTACTGATTCAACAATAGATGTACGAAAAAACATATCCAAATAAACGCTTTAAACTCACCCTTCAGTTTTTACAAAAACATGTTAATCTATCGGATTCGATCTTAGATTTAGGTGTTAAAAATCCGTTTTCAGAAATTATGATTTCTGAAGGTTACTCGGTTGAAAATACCACAGGTAAAGATTTAGATGAAGAACGTTCTGAAATTGAAGACTCGTCTGCAAAAGTAGTAACCGCCTTTGAGATTTTTGAACATTTCTTATCTCCTTATGAAGTTTTAAAATCTATTAAAGCAGACAGAATTCTTATCAGTGTACCATTAAAACTCTGGTTTGCTTCTGCTTATAGAAGTAAAACAGATATGAGAGATAGACATTACCATGAGTTTGAGGATTGGCAACTCGATTGGCTTTTAGAAAAAACAGGATGGATAATTAAAGACCGACAAAAATGGACTAATCCCGTAAAGAAATTTGGTATAAGACCTATTTTAAGGCATTTTACTCCACGGTATTACATTGTCTATGCAGAAAGAGGTATAAATTCCAAAGCATAAATCCCTAATTTCAATTGCGTTTTACTTAGCTTTGAAACTTAGTATTTTGAAATTTCTAATGGATATTTACATCATCATTCCTGCTCACAACGAAGAAGATTACATTGGTAAAACTTTAGAATCTTTGGCGCAACAAACACTATTGCCTAAAGCATTAGTTGTTGTAAATGATAATTCATCAGATGCTACTCAAAATATTGTTGAAACATATGCTTCAAAATACACTTGGCTATCTATTGTAAACTCCAAGTCTTCAGACCAACATTTACCTGGATCAAAAATAATTCATGCTTTTAATAAAGGTTTAGAAACTTTAGATACCAACTACAACATCATTTGTAAATTTGATGCCGATCTTATTTTTCCAAAAGATTATTTAGAAAAAATAGCAGGCCATTTTCAGTCTAATCCAAAATTAGGAATGGCTTCTGGGTTCTGTTATATTAAAAAAAATAATGCATGGGTTCTTGAAAATCTAACCAATAAAGATCATATTAGAGGAGCTCTTAAAGCCTATAGAAAAGAATGTTTTAATCAAATAGGGCAATTAAAAGCGTCTATGGGTTGGGATACCGTAGATGAACTCTTGGCTAAATATTATAATTGGGACATTTTAACTGACGAAACACTTCATATAAAGCATTTAAAACCCACCGGACAATCCTACAATAAAGCATCTAAATATTTACAAGGAGAAGCTATGTACAAAATGCGTTATCATTTTTGGATTACTTTGATTTCGGCCTTAAAACTCGCATATAAAAAAGGCAGTTTTCAACTGTTTACAGATTATATGTCTGGCTATTTTAGAGCTAAATCTAATCAAGTCGATTTTTTGGTTTCTAAAGCTGAAGGAAAATTTATTAGGGATTTACGTTGGAAAGGTATAAAGGATAAATTTCTAAAATAAAAACACTAACAGTACGCTATTATTTTTTTCTAATTAGAGCGAGAAATCACTTAGAAACTCCAACTTTTATAACTACTCGATGCTTCTAATGTATTTTCAATAGCATCATCTAACTGCGGAAAAAAATCAATTCCAGTTGCAGCTTCAACCTCATCTACAGAAACCACGAATTTATATAAAGGTAGATCCGAATCTTTGTGATCCATTAAAAAAGCTAACATCTTAATTCGCCCTTTAGTATTATCTAATATTACTTTATAAAATTGATTAGGCACTGAAACATTTTCATCTCCAATAGCCTTTAAATTGTCTTTTAAAACACCTCCTGTAATCACAAAAACTCCATCATTCTTTTTCGCCCAATACCTTACTTTCTGTTCTAACCTATTCCAAACACCTGCATTAAATTTATGTTCTTGTGGACTTATATTACTCGTTAAAAAAGTTTCGTCATGCGCTTCTTTAGTAAAACGCCTATCTCCAGCAGGACACAAATGCCCCTTATCGTAACCAGATTTTTTATAATTTCCCCAATGTGCAGCTCCTGTTTTTACTGCATTGTCGATTTCAAAATAAGGTCGCTTGTGGTTTGTAGAACTTAGATGTGATGCTTTTAACTCATAAGCCACCCATTCGGCTTGTTCATGAGGCTCGCTATACGATAAGGAATAATTTTGATGATGAATTATTTGGTTCGTTGTACTTGTTGGCAAGTAATACGCGTTGGTGCCTTCTTTTACCGTTTGCCCTTCATGTACGATTTTAGTTTTTTCTTCTGAGTTTAAAATATACTCATAACTGTAAATGCCAATGACAATGATGATGGCTATTATAGTAAATATTGGTTTTCTTTTCAAAATAAGCGTTTAATCAATAACAAACCCTAAAGGTTTTCCCGTCGCTCCGTTTGGAAAACTAATGCCTAAAAGTGCAGAAATTGTTGGCGCAATATCTGGAATTACAGTTTTATCAAATGTTTCACCATGCTTAACCCCTTTACCAAAAAATAATAAAGGCACATGAGTATCGTAATTTAAACCACTACCATGAGTAGAACCCGTTTTACTATATGAAATAAAGGCTGTGTCATTAACTAACAACACATCTCCTGAACGCTTTTGGTTAAATCCATTTTGCAACAACATTTCTACTCCATTTGAAAAACTTGATGAACTCATCGTTGTTGCTGTATAAACTTTAGAAATATTCTTATAACCCAATTGCTCCATTGCAATCGCGTTTTGAACATCAATAAGGTTTAAATCTAAATCCTCTACTTTCTTTCTGTCTAAGAATATTTGTCCATTACTAATATTTTCAACAATATCTTTAGTGCCATAAGTCGCCTCTAAAAAAGTATTAAATTTTTCTTTTCTATCTTTATTATCTACGTAACCAGAAGGTATTCTTGCCGAAGTTAAATAAGAAGGTACGTCTACTGCTCCATGATCTGCAGTAAGAAAAACAGTGTATTCCCCTTTACCCACAGTAGCATCTAAATATATAAATAAGCGTTCTAAATCTTTATCTAAACGCAAGTAGGTGTCCTGGATTTCTTTAGAGTTTACACCAAAATTATGACCTACATAATCCGTCGCAGAAAAGCTTACCGCTAAAACATCTGTAATTTGATCTTGCCCTAAACCTTCTGCTTTAATTGCTGCTATAGCAAAATCTGTAGTTAAGCTATTGCCATAAGGTGTTGCTTTTAAAATATCGAAACCTCTATTGTCTTTACTTAATGCTTTTAAGTCGTAAGGAAATGTAGCCTTTTCTTTTCCTTTAAAGCCTCCTTCAAACGTATTTTCATCAACACCACTTTCAGTATACGTTGAAATATCATAAAGAGTATTCCATTCTTTTAAATAAGATTCTGCATGAGTTTCGGTATTAAAATCTTTTACCCATTTTGGCAAATCATTCATATAAAACGAACTTGAAATCCAACGCCCTTCATCTCTTCCATGAAACCAATATGCTGCATTTGCAACATGACCTGCTGGCAAAATAGCTCCTCTATCTTTTAAAGAAATCCCAATAGTTTTACCTTGCATTTGCGTAAACAACCTGTTCTCGTCAGCAAAACTTGTTGTCTGCATTCTGTGTGGTGACATTTTCCCTGCTTTATGCTCAGTTCCCACCGATTTTACATTGTCATCTCCTGCACAATACACCATTTCTTTAGTTTCCTTATCATACCAGTTATTACCTATGATTCCATGAATTTTTGGAGTAGTTCCCGTGTATACAGATGCATGTCCTGGACCTGTATAGGTTGGTATATAATTAAAATGATTGTTTTTACAATTAAATCCCTCATTTATCATGCGGTTAAAACCACCATCTCCAAATTTAGATTCAAAACGTGTTAAATAATCATAGCGCATTTGGTCTACCACAATTCCAACAACTAGTTTAGGTCTAGAGCTTGTTTCTGTTATAGAAGTAGTTTCTGTAGTTTCTATTGTAGTATTTTGAGAGCTACAAGAATTAAACAAAAACAAAATGGAAGCTATAGTGAAGATTTTTTTCATTTCTTTATGTCTTTTATATCAATCTCAAAAATACAATTTTTATGTTATCTTAATTTTAATTTAGGGTAATTTCCTAATCATTTTTTATACTTTAGCACTAATTAAATTAAACATGATTTACCTACATAATATAGGCACTTATTTTATAATGATTAAGGATATTTTTCGTAGACCTACAAAATGGTCTGTGATGAAACCTTTAATTTTAAAAGATATAGATGATCTTATTATAGGCTCATTAGGAATTGTTGCTTTTATTTCATTTTTTGTAGGAGGAGTTGTTGCTATTCAAACTTCTTTAAACATGACGAGTCCTTTGATGCCAAAATATCTAGTAGGTTTTGCCACTAGACAATCTATAATACTAGAATTTGCTCCAACTTTTATTTCTATAATTATGGCGGGTAAAGTTGGTTCTTTTATCACATCAAGTATAGGAACAATGCGCGTTACTGAGCAAATTGACGCACTAGAGGTTATGGGAATAAATGCTATTAACTACCTTGTTTTTCCAAAATTTATTGCTCTAACACTTTATCCTTTTGTAATCTCTATCGCCATGTTTTTAGGGATTCTTGGAGGACTTGTAGCTTGTGTCTATGGTGGCTATGGTACTATGGAAGATTATATTGAAGGAGTAAAAATGGACTTTATTCCGTTTCACTTCATCTACGCTTTTGTAAAAACCTTTGTATTTGCATTTTTATTAGCAACTATACCTTCGTATTACGGTTATTTTATGAAAGGAGGCGCTTTAGAAGTTGGTAAAGCGAGTACAACTTCTTTTGTATGGACTAGTGTTATGATTATATTAGTTAACTTTTTACTAACCAGTTTATTACTTGGCTAATTATGATAGAGGTTAAAGACTTACATAAATCGTTTGGAGATGCTCATATTTTAAAAGGCATAACAACCTCTTTTGAAAAAGGAAAGACCAACTTAATTATTGGACAAAGTGGCTCAGGTAAAACGGTATTTTTAAAATGCTTATTGGGCTTATTTGAATATGAAGAAGGCTCAATTTCTTATGACGGAAAGATTTTTAGCAAATTAAGTCCTAATGAAAAGCGAGCATTACGTGCCGAAATAGGCATGGTTTTTCAAGGCAGTGCTTTATTTGATTCTATGACTATTGCCGAAAATGTGATGTTTCCATTACGTATGTTTACAAAACAAAGTAAAAGTGAAATGGAAGATAGAGTTAATGTGGTTCTAAACCGTGTTAATCTGCCTGATGCTCATAAAAAAATGCCTAGTGAAGCTTCTGGCGGTATGCAAAAACGTGTCGCTATTGCTAGAGCAATTGTAAACAACCCTAAGTACTTATTTTGTGACGAACCCAATTCTGGTTTAGATCCAAAAACTGCTATTGTTATCGATAATTTAATTCAAGAAATTACAGACGAATTCAATATTATTACAGTCATCAACTCTCACGATATGAATTCTGTAATGGAAATTGGTGAAAAAATTGTATTCTTAAAAGATGGGTTAAAAGCATGGGAAGGTTCTAACAAAACCATATTTAAAACTGATAACGAAGTGGTAACTGACTTTGTTTACTCTTCTAATCTATTTAAGAAAGTACGAAAAATGTATCTCGAAGAAAGTGACTAATGTTTAGTTTCGCTTTATAAATACGGTATCTACTTTCAATTCATTTTTTAGCCATGTTTGTAAATCACGCTCTTTCATAAAAACTAAACTATCTGCAAGTTGAACTTTCCATCTCACGTTAGCGACAGTTACTGTATCTATATTTATAAAATCTTTTGACTCTAACATTTTAGCATAACCAAAATACTCTAAATCATTAAATTTAATTTTAGCATCACGAGATAACTCACTAAATGACACCGCATTTTCATTGGTGTTTTTAGATTCTATTACTTTATTTAAATTAGAGATATTTGATTGCAACTCTTCTATTTGTTTTTGCAAACCTTCAATGACATTATCTTTTCTATCTAAATCTGCATAAGCTCTATCTAGAGATTGTGCCATACGATCTACACTTCTGGTTTTATTAGCGTTTATAACCAATTTAAACTCATTAAGAGCGGCAGACTTATTCTTAGCATTTTGCCAAGAAGTAACGATTTCATCACTTACTTCTCCATTAAAATACAAGTTTATCGTTCTAGAATCCATATCAAGGTCTTCATTATATAACCATAGACTACGATTTTCTGTTATTTCATCTTTTAGAAAACTCTTATAAGCCATATCTATTTTACTCTCGTTCAATACCGTTAAAAATGTCCAAATTGCAGGAATCATTACAATAACAGCAACGGCCATTGCTACTCTAGAAATACGTTTCCGTTTTGCTGAATTAGCATATTTAAGCATTGGAAAACGCAATACTTTTAAAACTAAGAATGTTGCTAATGCTATAAATATGGTGTTAATGGTAAACAAGTACATGGCTCCACCAAAAAAGTTCCAATTACCAATAGCCAAACCATAACCTGCTGTACACAAAGGCGGCATTAAGGCTGTAGCAATAGCAACACCAAATATCACAGAAGCAATTGTTCCTTTTTTGGTTCGTGCAATTATCAGTGCCAAACCACCAAAGAAAGCAATTAAGACATCTCTAATGTCTGGTCTCGTTCTTCCTAAAAGCTCTGAAGTTTCTGTACTCAGCGGAAATAACCAAAAGAATAAAAATGCCGTTAATAAACTTAAGACAATCATTGTGGCTAAGTTTATTAAAGACTTCTTTAATGTATCAATATCATTAATAGCTATAGACATTCCAACCCCTAAGATTGGCCCCATTAATGGCGAAATTAACATGGCTCCAATAACCACAGCTGTAGAATCTGCATTTAAACCAATGGAAGCCACAAAAATAGAACAAACCAAAATCCAAGCGGTTGCCCCTTTGAATGGAATATCATGCTTAATAGCAGTAATGGTGGCATCTCTATCTGTATCATCTCTAAAATCGAGTAATTCAGTTAAAAACAATTTTATACTTGCAAATAAACCTTGTGCATCTTTCTTAACGGCGTCCTTCTTTTCTTCAACAGCTTTCTCTTTGTTCATCTCATTAGTGATGCGCTGCTCCTCTTCCTCTGAAAAATTAAATTTATGTTCTTCGCTCATAGTTTAAAAAAAATCAAATTTTATAATTAAAAACCTAAAAATAAGTAATCAATATATTAAATGTATACCGCTAATAAAACAAAAGGTTTATCCATATTCTTCACCAAAATTGGCTTTTACATTTTGTAGCACTTTTTTAATATCTTGTTCTTTTTCCTTAGGAAAGATAAGCAAAACTTCGTCTTTATCTACAATGATATAATCTTTTAGTCCATCGACAACAATAATTTTATCTGCCTTAGAACGAATCATATTACCATGAGCATCTTCTAATAAGGTTTTAGCATTAACCACAGCATTAGCATTGTCGTCTTTATCTAACTTATCGTATAGGCTTCCCCAAGTTCCTAGGTCACTCCAATCGAAAGTAGCAGGAATCACATAAACATTATCACTCTTTTCCATAAGCGCATAATCTACAGATATGTTTTCTGCTTTTTCGTAATTATCACGAATAAAATCGTCTTCAAATTCTGTATTGTAAACGCTGTAACCACTTTCAAATAATTGATACAATTTAGGTTGGTTATTTTTGAATGCCGAAATAACGGATTTAGCACTCCACATAAAAATCCCGGCATTCCACAAAAAGTTACCTTGATCTATAAAAGACTTTGCCGTTTCATAATCGGGTTTTTCTCTAAATTGACTCACTTGTTTAATTTCAGTTGTAGCCGATTTATCATATTCAATATAACCATAACCTGTATTAGGAAATGTAGGCGTAATCCCCAAAGTCATCAAAGCATCGTTAGATTGGCAATACTCAAAAGCTGTTTTTACATTATTAGAAAAAGCCTCTTCATCTTCAATCCAATGATCACTTGGTGCTACAATCATTACTGCATCTTCATTTTCTTTCTGAATTTTTAAGGCTGCATATAAGATACAAGGAGCTGTATTACGCATGGCTGGTTCTAAAACCACTTGACGTTTGGTAACGTTTGGTAATTGTTCAAAAACAAGATCATTATAACGCTCGTTAGTTAATATAAAAATATTCTCTTCTGGAATTAACTGTGCTAAGCGATTAAATGTTTTTTGTATCAACGTGTCACCTGTACCAAGCATATCGTGAAACTGCTTAGGAAAATCTTGCGTACTTACAGGCCAAAATCTTGAACCAACTCCTCCTGCCATTAAAATGGCGTAATAATTTGAATTTTTGCTATCCATCAATCTATGTTTTAATCTAAAACCTCTACTTCTGCATTGGGGTTAAACAAATATAATTTACCCGAATTAATTTCTACACATTCATAGCGCTTTCTTCTTTTATTTCCCTTTTTAAACACTCTACCGTTGTAAAGTTTAAAGGTTGTATTCAAAGGTACTTCAAAAACATAGGTCTTATCGTTACTTTCGTCAAATTGCTTTAAGGCATAGGCGAGCTGCGTATCTGTATCGCTAGACGCTTTTGGATTTTTAAAATGATTAGCTAATAATGGCAATAACTCTAACGGAAAAATTTCGGGCCTTAAAAACGGCAACATTAAATGCTGAAAGGTATGCTTCCACTCTTTTCCATGTGGCTTAATAAGCCTTCCGTATGTTTTATAAGCTTCAAAATGGGCTATCTCGTGAATTAGTGTAATTAAAAATCGATAAACATTTAAATTAGAATTTATCGTAATTTGATGTTTCCCATTTGGTAATTCTCTATAATCTCCGTGTCGCGTTTTACGCTCATTTTTCACTTTTACGACTAAATGATCAATAGCTAAAAGCTCTGCAATCATGGGTTGTGCCGCAGGAGGAATAAAATTTAAAAGCTGTGTTTGCATTACTGCAAAAATAAGCGTTAAATTATTACTTTTTAAGTCTTTTTCTAATCAAAATAAACACAACAATTCCTATTATTACAAATGGCCAAATATACACTAGACCTATAAAAAACAATTTCAGAACATCCCAACCTGAAATAAAACCGTCTTTAATTTCTGATAAAAATGTTTTTTTATAATGCTCTGGTTCTTCTTTATATTCTACCGTTTCATACAAATCAATCTGAATGGTACTAAAAGCCACTTTATTGGTTAAATATTTTAATTGTCCTTGGCTGGATTCAATTTCCTCTTGAATACGTTGTAATTTTTCTTCAACACCTAATAAGTCTTCAACACTTTTTGCTTTTGTTCTAAGAATAGATTCGTAGCGTTCCTTAACCTCTAATCTTGTTTTCAATCTAGCTTCCACATCTATAAATTCTGAAGTCACATCTTTAGTCGTTATATTTTCATATTCAATAAATTCGGCAACACTGCTTATAGAATCCATAATAACATTAAAATCTTTAGAAGGTACTTTTAACGTGAATCGGTTTTCTTTTTTATAAAGATTATTCTCGAAGCGTAAATCTGAGACATAAGAATTGTATGCTTCAGAAATACGCTTGACTCGTTCTGTAGCTATTTTTACATCTTCAACTTTATACCTCACATTTGCAGATTTAATGATTTTTAAATGTTTTAATTCTAATTTTGGAGTCTCGGTAGTACTATCATCGGTTTCAACAGCTTCAAAATCGGCTTTAACCTCAACACTTTCTAAAGCAAAGTTTTCCGAGGACTCTGAATGATTACATGCCACTAATAATACGGCTAGTACCCATAATTTTAATACTGTTTTTAATGATTTACGTTTCATAATTCTTTATTTTTAAGATTTAAAACCAAATCTATATTGAAACATGTATTAGCAATTGTAAAGCCGTTGTAAAACAATTGTAAAGCGTGTACAATACTGAAACAGAAGCACTAAAGCAAACTAACTATTGATTTCTAACGACTTAGAATTATTCGTTCACCTTAAGGAATTGGTTGTAAAAACCTTTCTGAAACGGCATAATGCTTCTAAGTCTGTAAAAGACTGGAGTGGAAATGACATTGTAGTGTTTCAAGAAGACTTATTTGAACGTGTAAAAGCACGAGTCAGTGAAAAATGGTTTTATACCTATTTTAAAAACGATACTGATAAATTACCAAGGGTAGATATGCTTAATTTACTGAGCACTTATGTTGGATTTAAAAACTGGTCTGATTTTAAAACTGCGAACAGCAAAGTCTCTAAACAAAAATCTAAAGCCTTACAATTTTATCTCTTACCGATTGTGCTACTAACAATTTTAATAGCCTTTTGGTTCACCAATAGAAGTCATACCTATACCATTTGTTTTATAGATGACATTAAAGGGCAACCTATAAATTCAATTCGTTTAGATATAAAAATTCTAAATATTGATGAAACTCCAACCTATATAAAATCTGATGACAACGGTTGTTTTACGTATACGACAGATGCAGACTATATAACGTTTGTGGTACAATCTCCTTATCATAAAACGGATACCATTGTTAAATCGATAAAAAACATAGACAATGGCAAAGTCAAATTAAATACAGATGATTATGCTTTAATGCTCGATTATTATTCTAGCAAAAACCTTATTGACTGGAAAGCACATAAAGCAAATCTCGAAAAGATCTTTTCTAATGATGCTTTAATTTATCAAATTTTCCCCAATAATATAGGTATCGAATTATACACAAAACATGAATTCATTACTAAACTCACAACACCAACGCAAAGTTTAAAACAAATGAAGATTCTGAGCAAAACCTATGCTGATGGTAAAATTGTGAAACTTAAATTTATTGTAGAATGAAACGCTATTTGACGCTTTTGGTTTTAATCTTATGTAGTTGCAATAATAGCAATGAAAGATCTATTGAGCATTCTGAAATGGAACGTCTAGAACTCGATGACGCCAATACATTAACTATAGAAAAACCTTACTTTAATGAGTTACATATTGTTGAAGAAAAACTACAAGAAACATACGATCTAATTTACTTATCTAAAAAAAATGCAGCTTTTGAAACTTCTAAAAAATCAAGCACTATTCTGATTTCAAATATCATTTTAGATAGTTTAGACCATGATGATTATCCTATAGTAGATGATTTATATCAAATTGGATCTGTAGAAGTAATTAATGATTCTACAACAAACATCAATTTTGGTTATACCGTAAAACAACATAACGCTATAAAAAGAGATACTTTAAAGGCTCTTATAAAAAAACAACACATTACGATTGAAGGTCAAACCACAACAGCAATCAAAATTAATTTTAAAAACTATAATGATTAATTATTAACCACAATCATCGTGGTACTAGTATTTACTTTCAGCAGGTATAAACCTATTTCAGTATTAGTTAACGTAATTGTTGTTGTATTTGTCAATTCATTATAGCCTCTATCTCGTATTTCAATTTTACGTCCTCTCATATCATACACTTCAATGCGGTCATTCGTTTTTGTATTTGAAATATGCAATTTACCATTAGTTGTTGGATTAGGATAGACTCCCATTTCTGAAGCAACTTCAGTAACACTTAATTCTTCACCTTCAAAATAAGGTATTGCAAAGCTAAATGCATCTTCAGCTACCACTTGACCAATAAATCGTCCGGGAATATCATCTGCTGGTGGATGTATTCCACCCCAAATACGACTTAAGCTCGTTTGGTCTGAAGCATCTCTATAAGTTGCCCATTGTAAAACAACATCTTGTGATGGTCCTTCTTCAAATACTAAAAACTCATTCTTTTTTGCGACAAATTCGGCTATACCTCCAGGGAAAAATTCATCACCTGTTATCATAGTCATTAGTTCTGCTGCTGCTCTAGAATACGTAGAGTGTCCAGATACAAAACCTGCAAATGGTGGTGTCACAAAAGTTGGTCTCTGATAAGGGTACCAATCTTCTGCTAATATCCAACCTACTCCTGCTTGGTCTGTTTCTGTATTACTTATATAGTCATGACCTTTCCAAGTATACATCTTTATTTTACCTACATTTTCATTAGTAAGACCCGCCAAAGGATCTCCCAACTCTACGACTTCGATATAACCATCAATTAATTCGATACCAGAAACACTATAGTTAGACAATGAAGGATCGGAACTTTGCCCTTGTGTTGCCATATAACGTATGGCAGATATTGGTCTGATATAATCATACCACCCTTTTATACTCCAACCAGAAATAGCAGCATCATGCATACCTCCACCTAATATAAAATAAGATTTAACATCCCATTCTAAAGGGGGTAAAATGTCTCCTTCTCCCTCAAAACGTTTTTCAAATTCCTGATGATCACTAACATAATTTAATAGTGTAAACCAATGACCTGGTGGAGTTTCAGAATCTGGACCGTCTGCCCAAAACTCTGCTAATACTCTAGTATAATCACCACGAGGCACAATATTAGGTTCGTAAGGATTACCTGTAAACGGATTTATAGCATGTCCATTACTATTAGAACCACCTTCTGTAAAATTATAAAAACTTGGATAGTCGGCATAATTTGTTGGAAACGTACTAATATCTACATTTCCTATTGCGCTTGGTGAAATATCCCACATAACATTATCGCTAGGATCTAAATGCGATTGCCAAACAGATACCATTGAAAATCCCCATTTATAAGCTTCACTTTCTGAAGTATTTTCTGTTGTACTTATATAAGGTGGATTTGATGGATCGTGATACACATTAAAGACATTCCCATCCCTTTCGTATGCCACTTTATCCTCTTCTTTTAAGGCAAAAGGTAATACATTTCCCCATTCAGGACTTAGAAAAGGAGGTACATTACCTTCTACGATATTACCACTTTGGTCAATATAAGTTTCTAAACTTAGTGGCTCCCATCTATTAGGGTCATTTATAGGAGGGTGAAAAGAGACATCTAAAGCATAAGGTACATTTATTGGTTCATAATAACCATTATCATAGCCAGTAGCTTCTCTTGCGCCATCTTGCAAACCATAATCTATTAATATCTGTCCAACAAAATTACCTAAAGCTGCTGCACTTCCATTTTCGTATAACAAAGACGTAAACGATGTATCGTAACCTAACTTGTCCATTAACAAATCAAATCTAGCTTGAGTAATTTCAACATTTGGTGAGTTTTGAAAACGATGAGATAACAAACGATACATTGCAAAACTAATCGCTTCTTTCTCTGACTCCTCTATATTTTCAGAAGGAGTAAAGCCTGACAAAGTACTACTAAATCCATTTACCGTATTCCCTATTAAATAAGGTCTTGCAACATCGTCATAAATGGCCCAAATATCATACATCGCGACACTAGAATGAAACAAATTCCTAGCGTGTATCGTTGGTCTTGCATAATCTCGTCTTATGGCCTCTAATAAAGCTTCATTCCATAATCTTGCAATAGATATATCTTCAGGAAGGTTATCTGCATTCAAATTAACCTGAACAGAAGTTGCTAAACTAATACAATCTTCAGTAGACTCTGTTACTGTAACAGAACCCGATTCTACTATATGCCATTTCACGGTAATTGTATCTGTACCTTGGCCACTTAAAATCTCTCCACCAACAACTTGCCAATTCGCTATTGATTCAGCTCCAATGCTATAAGTATACACCTCTGTAGAGAGAAAAGACGATGATAAATTACCCACAATAGTGTTGGGTAAAATATAACTACAAGAGCCATCGTCTAAGGTTGCATTAGGATTATAACTACAAGACAAAGGGTCTGTACAACCATAAGTTTTCTGGCTTGGTATAATATTTAACTCCTCATAACCCTGTCCTTCAATTGCCTTTATAGTTGTATCTACACTTAAATCGTTATAAGTTTCAATTAAGCCTGATGGCCATTTTATTTCTAGTTCTGTAATTGTAGTTGCTTCACCCAGACCAAAATGGACCGCTTGTAAGCTCTGACTCAATAAGCCTATACCAGAATAATAACGTTTTAAGCTTCCGTTTTCTGTAGTTAGGGTCACTATTGTACCTATGGCATCACGATTTGATGTCGTGCCTTCTAATTGAATTTTGAAAAAATGTACAGCAGGATCTGTAGTATCAAAATTTAGGGTTTTGTTTTCGTATAGAAATGATGACCGATCACTATTAGTAATAAATAAATCGATATCTCCATCGTTATCGTAATCCCAATCAATAGCTTCTACACTTATAGTTAAATCGTTTAATTGTAACTGAGCTGAAACATTATAAAATTTATCTTCGCCTTCTACAAAAGCATTTCTAAAATAAAAATTTTGTTCTGCGCTTCTATTACCCAAATCATAACCATTAGCAATAAACAGATCTTCATCTCCATCTAAATCGAAGTCAGAAAATCGTGTTCCCCAAGACCATCCTGTAGCGTTAATCTCATACGCTTCGGCCTGTTCGCTAAACGAATTATCACCATTATTACGAAGGAAAAAATTCTGATCTATTGTAGTTATAAATAAATCAAAATGACCATCATTATTATGATCACCTATTGTAATTCCCATATCATCTCCCATAGTAGCTAGACCATAGTCTGCTGCTTGTTCTACAAATGAATTACCATTATTGTTTATATAGACATAATTAGCTTTACTTAGGTCGTTTGAAACTAGTAAATCCATAAAACCATCTTGATTAAAATCAAAAGGCAATGCAGTATAACTATGTCTACTTACATCTGAAAAAAGGCCTATTTCAACTGTTACATCTTCAAATGTATTGTCTCCATTATTTTTATAGAGTTGGTTTGTGCCACAACCCGACCAATCATTAATATAGATATCTAAATAGCCATCATTATTATAATCAAACCAAGTTGCTCCTGTATTATAGCATTCATTAAAAGTTGTAAATCCAGCACTTTCTGTAATATTAACAAACGTGCCATTACCTAAATTTTGCCATAATTGTACTTTTAATGAGTAGGTTAAGAATAAATCTGGAAATCCATCATTATTAAAATCTCCCCAAAATGCACCATTTTTATTTCCAGCTAAACCAAAGTATTCGCCACCACCTTCTTCTTGGAGTAATAAATTAGTAAAACCAGCTATTTCTGTAACATCGGTAAATGTTCCGTCATTATTATTTCGAAATAAGCGACTTAACGTTTTAGGGCTAGTAGGATCGTCTTTTGCCTTTGCAACCACGAAAATATCTAAATCATTATCACCGTCATAGTCGGCTACGGCGACTCCATTATTCTCTCGAAGTACCCCTAAACCAACAGTGTTTTCTACCCGATTAAATGTTTGCGCATTTACATCTTGAAAAATAAAAAACAATAAAAAAGCAACGAAAATGAAACGTATTTTGTTTGGTAATTTTAGACTCATTTCTCTGGTTATTTTTATAAATATAAAAATTAGCTTTAATATTTTATTATCCTATTGTTAGAATAACACAAATGATATAAAAACAATTGGCTTTTTTAATTAAAAGTCAGCTTTAGCTATGACATCAATATATTAAGGTGTAGAATTAGAAACCTGCAATACTTTTCCGTTATAATATTTATTTCCTGTTAAGGCAAAATCTTGAATATATGTTGCCATTTCTTTAGCCGATGTCGGCGCTTGATAGCCAGGAAAAGCTTCTTCTAACATTTCGGTTTGAACAGCTCCTAATGCTAAGACATTAAATTGAGGGCCTGTTTCTTTATATTCTTCAGCGAGTAACTCTACCAAAGTAATTACAGCACCTTTACTAGAACTGTATGCTGATAATCCTGCAAACTTCATACTTCCTTGAATACCTCCCATCGAACTAATAGTCACCACATGCCCATCGCTTTTTATAAATGGTAATACTGTTCGTGTTAATTCTGACACTCCAAAAACGTTGGTTTGGTATACTTTTTCAAAGTCTTTAAATGTTGTTTGTGCAAAAGGTTTATTAATTATGGCACCAGCATTATTAATTAAAATATCTACATGCTTCCATTCTTTTTTAATAAAGTCTGCTACTTTTTTATAGTCGACTTCATTACATAGATCAAATGCAAAGGATGAAATATTATCAAAATGAAGTTGACTTATTGGCTTTGTATTTCGCGATAATGCTAAAACATTATGGCCTTGTTTTGCCAATAGGCGAACTAATTCAAATCCAATTCCACGACTTGTCCCTGTTATAATAATATTTTTATTCATCTGTTAATATCACTTCTTTTGTTGGTGCGTTCATCATGCCTTCTAATGCAGGAATCATCTTATTAATAAAGTTAACCATATGCTCATAATCCATTTTATCGGCTTCATCATCTACATGATGGTAGTAATCGTAATTTGTAAAATCGAAAGTTGAAATGGCATGTGCAGGTATATTTAATTCTTTAAAGAAGGGAAAGTTATCTGACCTCATAAATAAATTCATCTTTTTTGCTCTATCAAAAAAACCAACAACTTCCTCACCTGCATATTTATTTAAAGTTTCAGCTAAACTAGAGCGTTCGTAACCACTCATATAAGCCATTGGTGCCGTTGAAGCTCTAGGTACACCAATCATTTCAAAATTAATCATTGTATAAACATTCACCCCCTTATCTTTTAAACGTTTTGCTAAATGAGCAGAGCCTTTTAAACCTAATTCCTCAGCATCATATAATGTAATTAAAATGCTACGTTTATTGCTCTTAGTCTGGGCAAAATACCTCCCAAATTCCATAGCCGCTATGGTACCAGATGCATCATCATTGGCGCCATTTGCAATTGAATCTCCTTCTACTACTTTTCCTTTACCAATATGATCGTAGTGTCCACCTAGAATTATATATTCATTTTTAAGTTTTGGGTCATTTCCTTCAATAACTCCAACAATATTGTAACCATCTAAATCATTTAGTTTAAACGAATCGCGATACGTTTTAAAATAAGGTTTAATACCATTAGACTTTAAATAGTTTTCTATAAAAACAGCGGCTTTTTCTAAGCCTTCGGTTCCTGTTGCTCTCCCTTCCAATTCATCTGAAGTTAAATACTCCATACTTGCTCTAATGGCTTTTTCTGTGATTTCAGGTGTTACTTCATTAGAGTTTGACGTTTTTTTACTCGAAGAACATGAACAAACTAATGCTATTAAGATTATTGAAAGTGCTTTTTTCATCATAAATTTTATTTGTGTTTAAATATAAAAAAATCCTATACCAAACTAATGGCATAGGATTTAAAAGATTATTTTTAATTGAAAAGATTTACATTTTTTTGTTCGCTTTTTTAGCTAAACGCGCTACTTTTTTATTCAAATCTTTCATTAATTTATCTACTGCGCTTTCACACATTGGTTGAATCTTATCTGTACTCATAACAGGAATACCTTTTACCATAGCTGCTTTTTTTGAAGAACCCGCAACTTCATGAAACTGAAAAATACTCTTATTATCTTTAGAATATAAATCCATACTAAATCTTGCTTGTATGCTAACATAACCAAAACTACCAACTCCTGTTTTCACAAAACCAAAATCTAAATGAATAAACATTATAGCATCTACACCTAAATCTTCTGCAACGCCTTTTAAATCTTTAACATTTTGTCTGTAATTAGGGATAACCTTATAGCCTTGAACCGTTGTAGTTGATTCTATATCTTTATTTATGCTTCCTGCTTCTTCATAAGTAGGTTCAAACGTTTTATATGTTTCATTAGCCCATACATCTTCTTCTGCTATAAATTCAAAATCAAAATTTTCAGCGTATTCACTAAAAAAAGCGTCATGCAATTTATTAAGTGGCTCAGTTAAATTAAAATTGGGGTCATCACTTAGGTTGGTGTTTTTTGCAATTAAATCTGCAGAAGCATCAAGTGCTGATAAGTCTATCATTTTGTCTGCATAAAATGTTACAACAGCCACTTTCTTCTTTTGTGCATTACCCAACATAAATAATGTAAGAAATGTCATTAACACAACTACTTTTAAATTTTTCATTTTATATTTTTAGTAAACTACTGAATAGCAGTTAAATTTAGCTGCGAAAGTAATCTTATATTATGGTTAATACAACAACAAAAAAAAAACCTATTTCAGGTTAATGAAATAGGTTTTTTATATAATCTTCACGATGCTTTGAACGTCAATATATTAAACTAACATTGTCACAGGGTTTTCAATATATCCTTTTAAAGTTTGAAGGAATTGTGCTCCGGTTGCACCATCTACAGTTCTGTGATCACATGCCAGACATAATTTCATAGTATTACCTACTACAATTTGTCCATTTTTAACTACTGGTTTTTCAACAATATTCCCAACAGATAAAATCGCTGAATTTGGTTGATTAATAATTGATGTAAAGCTATCAATACCAAACATTCCTAAATTAGAAACCGTAAACGTACTACCTTCCATCTCTTCTAAAGACAATTTCTTGTTTCTTGCTTTACCAGCATATTCTCTAACAGCAGCACCTATTTGTGTTAAGCTTTGCTCATTTGCAAATTTAACCACTGGCACTAATAAACCATCTGGCACAGCAACGGCAACACCAATATGAACATGATTGTTTAATTGCATTCTGTCATCAAACCACTGAGAGTTAACTTGAGGATGCTGTTTTAACGCTAAAGCACATGCTTTAACAATCATATCATTATAAGAAATTTTAGTATCTGGTATAGAATTATATTGTGCTCTGAATGCTATTGCATTTTCCATGTCAAACTCCACATTTAAATAATAATGTGGTGCGGTAAATTTAGATTTTGCTAAGTTTTTAGCAATGGCTTTACGCATATTTGAATTTGGCACTTCGTCAAAATCTTCTTGTCCTGTTGGAACAAATTTACCAACTGAAGCAGATTGTGCTGCTGGAGTAAAGTTTTCGATATCACGCTTTACAATACGTCCATTTTCACCAGAACCATTAACTTGACTTAAGTTAATTCCCTTCTCTTCTGCCATTTTTTTAGCTAAAGGAGAAACAAAAACTCGTCCTGAGCTTGTATTTGACGTTGAGACTTTTGGTGTTTCTTTCTTTGCTTCTACTTTTTTAGGCTCTGTTTTTGGTGTTTCTTTTTTAGTTTCAGCCTTTGGAGCTTCTTTCTTTTCATCACCACCATCAACTTTAAAGTTTTTCGCAAGACCTGAAATGTCAGTTCCTTTAGGACCTATAATTGCTAATAAAGAATCTACTTTAGCCGTTTCTCCTTCATTTAAACCAACGTATAATAAGTTACCTGATTGGAATGATTCAAATTCCATCGTCGCTTTATCGGTTTCAATTTCAGCAAGAATATCTCCTTCTTCTACCTCTTCTCCTACTTTTTTAAGCCATGTTGCAACTGTGCCTTCTTCCATGGTATCACTTAAACGCGGCATGGTAACCACTGTAACACCTTCTGGAATTTCAACTTCACTTGCTGATTCCGCTTCTTGAGATTCTTCAGCAGCACTCTCAGTATCTTCTGTTTTTTCTTCAGATGATTCTGATGCGCTTCCATTTAAGTAACTAGAAATATCTTCGCCTTCTTCACCAATAATAGCTAAAAGCGTATCTACTTTTGCAGTTTCACCTTCTTGAACACCAATATGTAGTAACGTTCCTTCGTTAAAAGACTCGAACTCCATAGTTGCTTTATCCGTTTCGATTTCTGCTAAAATATCTCCTTCTTCAACTTTGTCACCTACCTTTTTTAACCAAGAGGCAACAGTTCCTTCTTCCATGGTGTCGCTTAAACGCGGCATATTTATTACTTCTGCCATAGCTTATTTAATTTTGTGATCTATAAATGGGTAATCTTCTTGCTCATAAACAGCATCGTACATCACACTCTTATCTGGATAAGGAGACTCGTCTGCAAATTTTTCACATTCAGAAACGCGTTTCTTAACATCCTTATCAATAGCTTTTAAATCTGCTTCTGTAGCATATCCTTTCTCTAAGATAATATCTTTTACCTGAGTAATTGGGTCAATTTTCTTATACTCTTCAACCTCATCTTTTGTTCTGTAGTGTTGAGCATCTGACATTGAATGCCCTCTATAACGGTATGTTTTCACTTCTAAGAACGAAGGTCCACCACCTTTTCTAGCACGTTGAATTGCTTCATCAAAAGCTTCAGCAACTTTAATAGGATTCATCCCATCAACTGGTCCAGAAGGCATTTCGTAGCCTAAACCTAATTTCCAAATATCTGTATGGTTTGCTGTACGCGCTACAGAAGTTCCCATAGCATAACCGTTGTTTTCACAAACGAATACTACTGGTAAATTCCAAAGCATTGCTAAGTTAAATGTTTCATGTAATGAGCCCTGTCTTGCAGCACCATCACCAAAACAACAAATAGTTACAGCATCTTTACCATGATATTTATCTCCAAAAGCAATACCAGCTCCTAAAGGAATCTGACCACCTACAATTCCGTGACCTCCGTAAAAGCGGTGTTCTTTTGAAAAAATATGCATTGATCCACCAAGACCTTGAGATGTACCTGTTGCTTTTCCATATAACTCTGCCATTACTCGTTTAGGATCTACTCCCATACCAATTGGCTGAACGTGATTACGGTAAGCCGTTATCATTTTGTCCTTAGTTAAATCCATAGCATGTAATGCACCTGCTAATACAGCTTCTTGTCCATTATATAAATGAAGGAATCCTCTAACTTTTTGTTGAATGTAAACTGCGGCAAGTTTGTCTTCAAACTTTCGCCAGAACAACATGTCCTCATACCACTTTAGGTAAACTTCTTTGGTTATTTTTTGCATTTTTTGATGAGTTCTTTAAAATAGAATAGCAAAAATAACACTTTAGAAAATACTGATGAAACAGTATATCGTAAAAAAACAGTTAATTAATGAATTTAATGCAACGAAAACGTTATAATACCGAACTTTCAAAAAGAAGCGGCAACAAATTCGCTAATGAGTTAGATTTTACCACCTTTCCTTTTGCTCCCATAAAATAAATTTCGATGGGTTGATTTTGTTTGATTTCGTATTCTGCGATAGATTGCCTACAGGCACCACATGGAGGGATTGGTTTATCTGTTACTTGATTTTGGGAAGATGCTGTAATTGCCATTTTTAGAATCTTAGCCTTTGGATATTTTGCACCTGCATAATAAATAGCTGTACGCTCTGCACATAAACCAGAAGGAAAACACGCATTTTCTTGATTACTACCAATGACAACCTCATTATTATCGAGTAAAATAACAGCACCTACATTAAATTTTGAATACGGTGCGTAGGCGTTATCTCTTGCTTCAATTGCCGTATTCATTAAGTTTTGAATTGCTTGAGGAAGCTCATTAAAACCTGTATATACTTGTAATGTAGTTTCTATTTTAACCTCCTTCATAAATTTACTATTTATTTTAGACAAAAAAACTATTGCTTTTTTTAACAATAGTTTTGAAATTTAAATTATTTATAGATTCTAATACTCATCATATTCCCCTGATCCAAAGTTAAAGGTCAATGAAAAACGCAATGTATTTTCTAATGGACTTTGAATTTTAGAGGCTGAGAATAGGTACGATAAATCTACATTTATTGTTGTGTATTTAAACCCTGCTCCTAAAGCAAAAAACTTACGTGCTCCTTTATCATCTGCTTCATTAAAATAACCCGCTCTAAACGCAAAGTTCTCTTGGTATGTATATTCAGCACCTAATGCCCATGTAAATTCTCTTAACTCTTCACTAAAACCTCCTGGTGCATCACCAAACGATTGAAAAACTCCACTTAAGAAACTTACATCCGTACTTTGCCCCTCAATGATAACATTGGTTTCTGACTCTATTAGTTCATCATCATTCGACTGAGGATTATTTGCATCTGGCTCATCATAGACACCATTATCATTTCCATCGATAAACGTAATTCTATCGCCCATAATAGGTGGAGTTGGCACTAAATATTTAGAAACCTCAGCAGTAACAGCCAATTTACTATACTGGTCGAAAATAAAATCGAAACCAGCACCTAGACGTAAATTAGTTGGCTGAAATACTTCTTGACCACCATCATCGTACTTAAATCTTGGACCTAAGTTTTGTACTGCAAAACCTAATCTCCAACGCCCATTAAAATCATTATAAGCCTCTTCTTCACTTTGGTAATATCCTGTTATATCTGCTCCAAATGTACTCCCTGGACTCGCATTTGGATCTACTGTATCAATTCTAAGGGCTGAACGCATATAACGTAGAGCTACTGCCATAGCAAATTGATCACTTAATCTTAACGAATATGCTGCATCTATAGCAAATTCATTTGGTTTTACTGCTACACCAGGATCATTAGCATCTTGTGTTAGCACAATTTCACCTAATGAAAAATATTTAAGTCCTGCAGAAAAAGAACTGTACTCGTTTATTCTATTGAAATAAGTTACATAACTTAACGAGATATCATTTACTAATCTGGTTAAATAGGGTGTATAACTTAAACTCACTCCTTGTTTAGCTTCTGAAAATGCATATTTTGCAGGATTGTATTGTTGTGAAAATCCATCGACAGAGGTAGCTACACCCATATCTCCTAAAGAGGCTGATCTTGCATCAGGTGCAATAAGCATAAAAGGCAAGCCTGTAGTAATTACTCTACTATCAAAACTGTTACGAGTAATTTGTGTGGTTTCTACTTGAGCAAAGGTTAGGTTAATTGTCGCGATAGCGATTAGGGATAATATGTATTTCTTCATGTTCATTTTAGTTATTAATGCTAACTTATCAGCACTAATTCGTTAGCAAATATAAATTATTATTTAAGAATTAATTTAAACTTTTTCTTTTTGCTCTCAATTCAACTTCTTTTTTTCCTGCTTTCTGTTTTCTTATACCGTAATAATGAAAATCTTCTACAAAATAAAAAGCTATAATTTCAGCTACAAAACAAAAAAATTAAACACTTCTATAGTATAACAAGTTTTTGAATTTTTTCAACTTGCTTATTTAAACGGTTAGATTTCACTTTTAGTTTATAAACATAGACTCCTTTTCCTATTTTATCTCCAAAATCATCTCTTCCATCCCATATAATGCTTCTAGATAATGACGACGAACCTTTAGAACAACATTCATCGGCACTAGTTTGTCCATTTAAAGTTCTTACCAATTTACCTGTGACTGTAAAAATTTGCACAGAAATATCTAAAGGATCAGAACTGTTATGATTAAACCAAAACTCTGTATAATTCACAAAAGGATTTGGATAATTTAAAACATTATCAATAATCAATTCTTCGTCTTCATCAAAAACTCTAAACTGAATTTCTGCTGTTGAAGAATTATTATAAACATCCCAAGCTTTTAATGTAAGCGTATGTACTCCTGGTTCTAAATCTCTAAAAGGATAAGAAACTGTTCCATTAGTATAATCATCTACACTGGCTTGGTAATAATTATTTAATACAATTGGGTTGGTTTCGTCTCCATCTATAATGGCTGTAATATCGTGACCTATCCCGCTTGCTGTATTGATTCCATTATCGTCTTGAAGTTTTACCAACAACGTTGGTGATTCGTTAGTGATACCTCCAGACACAAAATTTTCGTCATTCATGAATAGATTTATCACTGGTCCGATATCATCTGTTGGTGCATTTTCATTAATACCTCCAACTTTAATATCGAAATTTGCACCTGCTTGATCTGAAAGTTGATCATCCGTTTGAGCATAAAAACTAATTTTACCATTGCCAACAGGAATAACAATATCTCTTGGTACAATAAAATCGAATTCAAATTGCCCATTAACAATACTTGCTTGCCCTTTAAAAATGACTTCCCCTAATGTTGTATAGTCCATAATAATTACACCATCAGCGTCTGTTACTCCATCATTACCTAAGGTTTGACGTTCAATTGGCTTATCATAAACCGTAGCGGTTAATGTTCCTTTATAATTAGGTAATACGTTTCCATTTACATCTACAACCTCACCTGCTAATTTTGTATAAGCTAAAGCTTTAAGTGTATCAATAGGCTGTGTAATTTCTACATCATTAACCTTAGTTAATCTAATATCTGGTTTTGCAAAGGCTAATTTCATTGCTGGATCACCAATTAGAAAGACCAATCGTTTTTGAGAACGCCCAACGATAGAATTATCTGTTTTAGTTAATCGCAATGCTTCTCCAATAGATGGATAATCATTAGAACCAAACGCATAGAGATAATCGTCCAAGGCTAGGTTAAAAAATCTTCCAGTAGATTCTGAGATTTGACGTGTTGTTGTTAGTAAAGCAATGGCACCTCCGTTTTTATTCCAAAAGGTAAACTCTCCTGCCGTATCTCTATGTGGATCATCAAATTTGGTATATTCACAAGTTACAGTTATAAACAAATTGTATTTGCAGATATTATTAACTTCTTGTGAATCAAACTTATCAAAAATCCGTTCTTTTGCTATACCATCTTCTCCGCCATGACCAAAATAATTCACTACTAAAGCTCCAACTTCAATAGCGTCTCTTATGGCTTCATTTACTTTAGGATATCTATCTCCTGCTGCAGTTGACTCTTGCTCAAAAGCATCAGAATGAATCTTTACGACATTTAAAAATGGTTTTTCTTGATTTAGCGAATTCCCCAAACTTTCTGTAGTCTCTTGTAAATTTCTTTCCCAGCCCTCATCAACATCATCAGAAATAAGCAACACATTATTCCTCCAACTGCCATAAGACTCAGATTGATAGTAGGTATTAATTTTATCTACCATTTCTTTGGCTCGCTGTACGTCTTCTGCTAAAATTCGGCCTACAGCGATATCCATTCTATCAGAAGTTGTTAACCCATCTCCTTCATTATCATCTAGCATGGCATAGAAATCATCTGAAACAAAGGAATTACCGAGACTAAAACTTGCTTTAGAGTACCATGATGGCACTAAGTTGGTATTATTACGTATTCTATCCTTATAGTCATAAGACCCTTCTCCAAACAAGCATAAATATTTTAATCGTTTGCTTGGTGTACTTGCATTATCATAAACGTATTTAATAAAATTCCTAATTGCAGCGACATCCTGACTTCCTGTACTAAATTCATTATAGATTGTTTCTAAATCAACCACTTTTACGTTTAGATTATACCTATCTCTATTAATTTGCGCTAAACGTTCTGCTTGTGTTGTCAGTTGAGAAGGAGATAAAATAATATAATCTATATCTTCAAACTGTCCTTGGGCATTATTAAAAATAGTTCCTTTTAGATTTTGATTTGCAACACTTGACCTGCTGTCTTTATTAGGTTGTAAAACACTGGCATTAGAAAATGCTATATATGTTTTCTGTTCTCCAGATTGTGCTTTAAAGGTTATTGTATTTTCGCTAGTAGAATTTACGAGATTGGTAACATTAAAACGATCTGTAACATCCCATATTTCTGTTACTGCAGAAGTATTAGACAAGTTATATTGGGCTATTCCAGGTGTGGTAATAACATCTTTATTTTTAAAAACTAACTGATCGCCTTCATAAATTAAGTCTCTGGTTGCTTCAATATTAATATAATCTAAAAATGCATTTGACGACGGGTTACCGTTGTTGTTATAATCAAATGTAACCGTAATCTCATCAGATGTAATAATATGTGAGTTATTGTGTGTTTTATCAGTTGCTAATACAGATCCAGGACTTATGGTTCCTAATCCTATATTATCAACTTGATTTCCATTTATTGAAATCTTCATTGTTGTTTCTACTTCAGAAACAGACCCAACAACAATTTTAAAATCTACAGGAATATCAGTTACTAAATTTGGAAATTCAAATTTATAGGAACGTTGATTTTCAATATCAAAATCATCTCCAAACCAACGTCTACCTATTTTTCCCAGGTTATATTCATCAACTTCGTAGTACTGATAATCTTGAAATGTATTAATTACTATATCTGGCGAAGCATCTATAGTTGGCATTTCTTGAATACGCTTACCATTACCAGAACTGATATTCACATAATAATATGTCTTATCTGTAAATATATTTAAATTGGTTTCACTTTCTTCACTATAAGTTTTAGGTCCTTCACCATAAAAAAGGATGTAATCATTGTTATCAAAGCTTCCATCTTCTTCACCAATGAACTTTACGGCATTTTCTACAACATCGAAAGGGTAATTTTCTGAATTACTTAAAGGTAACATTCTCCCTCCATTACCATAAATTTTTATTGTTCTTGGATCTACTGAATTGGTATTAATACCTAAACTACTTAAAAAGCTTTTAGATAATCTATAGACACCCGAATCTTCAATATAAAAACGAAACCATTGTCCTGTACTTAAAACTGAGTTTACAATTCCATTGGCATCATTTAGGTTGTTGGCTGTACGAGCAGAACGTGTGCTATACGTAATTGTAAAGCCTGTAATTTTTTTATAAACTCCTCTATCCTTAATAATAGGACTTAATTCAAAATAATGAGCACGTTTATCTCTTGCATTAGTATTGTATATCTTATACTTAGGAGAATTTGGAATTAATTTTGGACTTAAATTCTTTAATTCAGAAGCAGAAATAGATTCATAAGCAACATTGGTTAATTGTATTGAGTTTTCATCAATTTGACTTCCGTTACTTTCCCATTGAGCAAAAAAGGTTAAACCATCACTTTCATTATAACTAAAATGATTATCATCAAAAGCAGGCACTTCTATTTTACTATAAGCTGTTTCTAAAACTTTATATCCACTCCAATTTATATTAAATTGTTTTTG
>Ga0193951_1000120_pt1 | contig 35092 bp, 31 predicted proteins | sample BB_2_MG_FD_140370 | JGI IMG/M metagenome (GOLD analysis project Ga0193951, IMG submission 140370) | Microbial mat bacterial communities from the Broadkill River, Lewes, Delaware, United States - BB_2_MG | ecosystem: Environmental > Aquatic > Freshwater > River > Microbial mats | place: USA...
AAAGAGGTGTATAAATTATTTATACACCTCTTTTTTGTTCTAAAACAGCTTCTGTTTTTGGATTATTTTAAATAGCTTAAAACATTAGTTTCTATTCTGTTATGTATATCAGACACATCTGCTTTCAAAAAAGTTTCACCTGTAATCTGTTCAAATAACTCAATATAACGCTCACTTACAGAGTGCACATAAGCATCACTCATTTCTGGAAGTGTTTGTCCTTCTAAACCTTGAAATCCGTTAGAAATAAGCCACTGTCTCACAAACTCTTTAGACAATTGCTTTTGAGCCTCTCCTCTATCTTGGCGTTCTTGATAACCTTCTGCATAGAAATAACGCGAAGAATCAGGTGTATGAATTTCATCAATTAAAACAATTCTACCGTCTTTAGTTTTCCCAAATTCGTATTTGGTATCCACTAATATTAAGCCTCGATTTGAAGCAATTTCTGTTCCACGTTGAAATAATTTTCTGGTGTAATCTTCAAGAACTATATAATCCGCTTCAGAAACAATACCTTTTTTCAAAATATCTTCTCTAGAGATATCTTCATCGTGATCACCCATTTCAGCTTTTGTAGCAGGTGTAATAATAGGTTCTGGGAATTTGTCATTTTCTTTCATACTTTCTGGCATAGCAACACCGCACAACATTCGCTTTCCTGCTTTATATTCTCTAGCTGCATGGCCAGACATATAGCCACGAATTACCATTTCCACTTTAAATGGCTCACAAAGCTCTCCCACAGCCACATTAGGATCTGGAGTTGCTTGCAACCAATTAGGGACAATATCTTCCGTATCTTTCATCATTTTTGTAGCAATCTGATTTAAGATTTGACCTTTATACGGAATCCCTTTGGGCATCACTACATCAAAAGCACTTAAACGATCTGTTGCAACCATTACCAATTGCTCATCATTAATATTATAAACGGCTCTTACTTTTCCTTTATAAAAACTCTTTTGGTTTGGAAAATTGAAATTGGTTTCTATTATGGTATTCATGAAATCATCATTTATTATGAACTACAAATGTAATTTCTTTCCTTGGGTCAGACAATAAACTCAATAAAAAAGGAGAAATAAAATTTCCCCTCTTTAATCTAACTTTTATATGATTTTCTTTATTGAAATCTGATGTTATAGGTAATACCTACTCCAACAGCCTGAATATCTACATCATTTTCTGCAAAAGTATTTTGGTAGTATGCGTAAAAGTTCCAATCACGATTATGATAACCGATTTGTGGATTTACATAGAGTCCACCATCTGTGTCATCAACACCTGTTACAAATCCATATCCTAAATCTGTACCAAAGAAAAGCCCATCTGGTGTAAAATAATAACGAATAAACCCTGCCACTGGCACTATACCGAAATCATCATAATCATCTTCTCCAAAGTAATTACTGTAACCCGAAGCGATACCAACTCCTAAATTTGGATTAAATAAGTATTGACCTCTCAAATCCAAACCTAAAGCAAAGGAAGACACATCATCTGCATCTCCAACAGGTACTCCTGCAGTTATACCCGCTTTAAGCCACGAATTATCTGCATTGAGATCAATGTCTTCTTCTTGTCCAAATAATGGGTTTAAACCTAATACGATTCCGATTATTAAAAATGTCTTTTTCATGTTATTTAAATTTTGGTTATGTGGACAAATTTAAACAGGTTTACATGTAAAAGATTTATACAATTTCGTGATAATCTTATATAATCAGAAGTCAAAAACAGCTAATTTACTGTATTACAGAGCCCAACGTCTTATTCTCTATTTTCAATGCTTTTATATGCTGCTATGACCTTTTTAACAAGTTTATGGCGAATAACATCTTTATCATCGAGATAAATCATGCCAATACCTTCAACGTTCTTTAAAACAAGAAGGGCTTCTTTTAATCCAGAAATAGTACGACGCGGTAAATCTACTTGACCAGGATCTCCTGTTAATAGGAATTTTGCATTTTTTCCCATTCGGGTGAGAAACATTTTCATTTGGGCATGGGTCGTATTTTGTCCTTCATCTAAAATTACAAAGGCATTATCTAAAGTTCGACCTCGCATAAAAGCCAAAGGAGCAATTTGAATCACACCTTTTTCCACATAGCTTTCTAATTTTTCAGCAGGGATCATATCACGTAACGCATCGTACAACGGCTGCATATAGGGATCTAATTTTTCTTTTAAATCACCTGGAAGAAATCCTAAGTTTTCACCAGCTTCAACGGCTGGTCGTGTTAAAATAATACGTTTAACTTCTTTGTTTTTTAAAGCTCTTACTGCTAATGCCACACCAGTATAAGTTTTACCTGTTCCGGCTGGACCGATAGCAAAAACCATATCATTTTTTCGCATCGTTTCTACTAACTTACGTTGATTTGCGGTTTGTGCTTTAATTAGTTTGCCTCCAACACCATGGACTATAACTTCATCTCCTTTGCCAGTTGTGGTATAATCTGCACTGCTTTGACTTGTTAGTACGCGTTCAATCACATTTTCATCAAGCTTATTATACTTGGCAAAATGTTTCATTAACATAGTCATTCTTCGATCGAACTCTTCAAGTAAATCTTCGTCGCCATAAGCCTTTAATTTATTGCCTCTAGCTACTATTTTAAGTTTTGGAAAATAGTTTTTTAAAAGTTTAATATTTGCATTTTGCGCTCCGAAGAATTCCTTTGGAGATATTTCTTCGAGTTCTAAGATCAGTTCATTCAAAAGCGAGATGTATTTAGTGTGTTAATCTGTTTTCTTTTCTTAATTTTGTAATTCTTGTGGTGACACACAAATCTAATAATTTTACAACCATAATTCTTAAAAAAATATCAACAATCAATCCATGGCGATAATCACTTTAACGACTGATTTTGGAGAAAAAGATCACTTTGCGGGAGCCATAAAAGGAGCTATTTATAGTGAACTAGATGAGATAAAAATTGTAGATATTTCGCACTCAGTGTCCCCTTTTAATATCTCTGAAGCGGCATATATTATTCAAAATGCTTACAGTAGTTTCCCGAAAGGAACAATTCATTTAATAGGAATCGACTCGGAGTTAAGCCCTGAAAATAAGCACATTGCATTAAAACTAGACGACCATTACTTTATATGTGCCAATAATGGCATTATGAGTATGATTTGTAACGACATAGCTCCAGAAAAGATTGTAGAAATTAACATCCATGATAGGGTTGAAACCAATTTCCCTGTACTCGACATTTTTGTAAAGGTAGCTTGCCATATTGCACGTGGAGGTACCTTGGACGTCATCGGAAAAGTTATTAACACTATTAAACCGATAAAGAATTTAATTCCATTTATGAACGACGAGCACAACCAGATTATTGGCACTGTGATTTATATTGATAATTATGGTAATGTGGTTACAAATATTAAGCGTAAATTTTTTGAATCTATTCAGAAAACGAGAACATATGAAATTTCGGCTCGGAATCATAAATTCGAAAAAATACATAACAAATACAGTGATATTATAGATTTTAGTTTAGAAGAATCTAACCGCACTGTAGAAGGTAAAGGTTTGGTGGTGTTTAACTCTTCGGGTTATTTAGAGATTGCGGTTTACAAAAGCAATTGCACAACAGTTGGAGGAGCGTCTACTTTAATGGGCTTGAAAACTATGGATACGGTAACTGTAAATTTTTTAAACGAATAGGAAGTGTTAGTAAGAATTGTAAAAATGACTTTTGAACCTACTAAGATTGAAGAATTCTTAGCTAATTTTGAGGTGGTTAAAGAAAAAATTCGCAATTTCGATGGCTGTAATTTTTTAGAATTATATCGCGATCAGAATTCAACTAATATTTTTTTTACATATAGCTATTGGAATTCTGAAGCTGCTTTAAATAATTACAGACATTCTGAATTATTTAGAGGTGTTTGGGCTAACACAAAGCCATTATTTAGTGCTAAGCCTGAAGCTTGGAGTGTAGATAAGGTCGCTTCGCTTAAATAGCTGTTAGCAAAAAACATAAGAATACTGAATAATGAACATAAAATATTGAACACTAATCTATGTTAGCAATACTAAAAAAAGAAATAAGCACCTTCTTCGCTTCACCAATTGGCTATTTAGTTATTGGCGTATTTTTATTACTCAACGGTTTATTTCTATGGGTTTTTAAAGGAGATTTCAATATTTTAGATACCGGACAAGCGAGTTTGGCGTCGTTCTTTTTACTCGCACCATGGATTCTTATATTTTTGGTGCCAGCCGTAACGATGCGCAGTTTTAGCGATGAGAAAAAACAAGGCACGTTAGAGCTATTAGTGACCAAACCCATTTCACATTTTCAAATTGTATTAGGGAAATATTTTGGAGCATTTGCACTTATTGTTATGGCTTTAATACCGACTTTTCTTTATGTTTACACCGTTTCACAATTAGGAAATCCTGAAGGTAATCTCGATATGGGCAGTACTATAGGGTCTTATTTTGGACTGCTCTTTTTAGTTGCTGCTTATACAGCTATTGGCGTATTTGCCTCAACCCTTTCAGACAATCAAATTGTAGCCTTCATCATTGCCGTCTTTATTTGTTTCTTTATCTATTTTGGATTTGAGGGTTTATCTAACTATAATGTATTTAGCAACCTCGTTAATATCGAAAATTTAGGAATGTCTGCTCATTACAATAGCATGAGTCGCGGAGTCATAGACACTAGAGATTTAGTTTATTTTATTAGTATCGCTTTAGCCTTTTTATTATTTACTAAACTGAGAATTCAAAAGTAATCTTATGATAATTACACCTTTATTAGTCATATTCCTCATCGTTGTTTTTATACTGTTGTTTTTATTTTTAAACACTGTAGATAAGCGCAAATGGCTATCTGGCATTATCAGTTTAATACTTACTCCTTTTGCTTTTTTCTATATTTTTTATCCGTTTTTAAATATTATTAGCACTTATCATTATGAAAAATATTTTGACAGTGATGCTTGGATAGAAAAGCCTGCATTGCGATATGAAATGATAGATCATACCGTAACTTCCGATACGCTAATGACAGCGTCAAAAAAACAAATAACTACGCTTTTAGGTGAAGCAGAGTGGTTAACTTGGGATGAGGCAAAAAACACACACAATACTAATAAATGGAATTACGGGTTAGGTATTAAACCCGGAGCGTTTACAGAAGAGAGAGAATGTGTTGAAATTACATTTAAAAATGATACCGTAGTGGCATTAAAAACTTATCAAGAAGACATAACTTTTGAGAATGAAAACGAATAAATCTATACTATATATTATTGCTATCATTGCTGGTCTCATCATTGTTAATGTTGTTTCGAGTGCGGTATATCATCGTTTCGATTTAACAAAAGATCAGCGTTACACACTTTCTGACGTTTCAAAAAATTTAATAAGCGACTTAGATTCCCCTTTAATAATCGATGTATTTTTAGAAGGAGATTTTCCTTCAGAATTTAGATTACTGCAAACCGAAGTCAAACAAATTATTGATGAATTTCAATTAGAATCAAATCAGATATTTGTTAATTATATTGATCCTATTGAAGATGAAACTACGCGACAACAGTATATTGAACAACTCACTAATGCCGGATTAGAACCTTATATTAATACCGATAATAGCACCGGAAAAGTAACACAAGATATAATTTTTCCTTGGGCTTTTGCCAGTTATAAAGATCAAACCTTAAAAATCCCACTTCTAAAACGCAGTATCACCGAAGGTTTACCAGAACAGATAAATAATTCTGTACAAGCATTAGAGTATGCATTTGCAGATGGGTTAAGTAAACTTGTAAATGCAAAAAATAAAAAGATTGCCATTTTAAAAGGTAATGGACAATTGGGCGATCTTTCTATCGCTAAATTTCTCGAAACGTTAAAACCTTATTATAATTTAGGCAAATTTACGTTAGATAGTGTAGCGACTAATCCACAAGGCACTTTAGATAAACTGAATCAATACGATTTAATCATTTCAGCTAAACCAAGCATTCCATTCACTGAAAACGAAAAGCTCGTCTTAGACCAATACACCATGAATGGCGGAAAAAGTTTATGGTTAACAGAGTCGGTTGCTATGGATAAGGACAGCTTATACAACCAGACAGGAACAGGCGTGTCAATTATGCGCGATTTACAACTCAATGATTTTTTCTTTCAATACGGTATCCGTGTCAATCCTACTTTGGTCAAAGACCTCTTCTCTGCTCCTATTATGTTAGCGATTGGCGAAGGTAGCCAAACACAAATGCAACCTATACAATGGCAGTATTCACCGTTGGCTGCCTCTAATCCCAAGCATGCCATTACGAAAAATTTAAATTTGGTAAAATTTGATTTTGCTAGTCCTATAGACACCTTAAAAAACAATATTAAAAAATCTATTCTGTTACAAAGTTCTCCCAACTCAAAATTAGAAGGAGCACCTACTACCATCTCGTTATCTAATGTTACCAGTCCTCCTGATGAAGCCAGTTATAACCAAGGTCCACAAAATTTAGCGGTATTATTAGAAGGTGAATTTTCTTCGGTATATGACCATCGTATTTTACCTTTTAAGGTTCAAAATTATAAATCTAAAAGCACGGCAACAAAAATGGTCGTTATTTCAGATGGTGATGTGATAAAAAATGAAATAATTAGAAATAGACCTCAAGAATTAGGCTTTGATCAACTCACAGGAAAATCGTTTGGAAATAAAGAATTTTTACTAAATACTGTCAATTACCTTTTAGACGATTCTGGACTTATAAACATAAGATCTAAAGAAATAAATATTGCTTTTTTAGATGCCGAAAAAATAAAAAACAGCAAATCGACGTGGCAATTTATCAATATTGCTTTGCCACTCATACTTTTAGGACTCTTTGGTTTTATATTCAATTATTTAAGAAAACGTAAATACACGTCTTAAAACCTTGTTTTTACAGCAACAAATAAGCCAATTATTCAGCAGATTTTGTTAATAAGTTTGTTTTAAAAAAACCATCTATTAAGATATATTTGTAACACGAATTGAAAGTATAAAATACATCTATTCAGCATGAAACATCCTATCTATTAGAATTGGATTGTTTACTTAAAATTTCAATTTAAGTGGTTTCATGTAGCAAATTATAAAAACATTTAAGATATAACGCATGAAATTTATTGTTTCAAGTACCTATTTATTAAAGCAGCTTCAAGTATTAGGAGGTGTAATTAATAACAGTAATACATTACCAATATTAGACAATTTCTTATTTGAACTAAGTCAATCAAAATTAACCATTTCGGCTAGTGATTTAGAAACTACAATGTCTGCTACAATAGATGTTGAAAGTGATTCTGAAGGCAGTATTGCTTTACCTGCAAGATTACTTTTAGATACGTTAAAAACGTTTCCTGAGCAACCTTTAACTTTTGTAGTTGAAGAAAATAATACGGTAGAAATCAGCTCTAATCATGGTAAATATGCTTTAGCTTATGCTGATGGAGCAGAATTCCCTAATGCAGTTTCTATTGAAGATGCTAGTACCACTACCATAATGGGAGATATTTTAGCGACTGCAATTAGCAAAACTATTTTTGCAGCTGGTAACGATGATTTAAGACCAGTGATGAGTGGTGTTTTCTTTCAGTTTTCACAAGATAATTTAACTTTTGTAGCTACGGATGCACACAAATTGGTAAAATATACAAGAAATGATGTAAGTGCTACAGAATCTGCTGAATTCATTATGCCTAAAAAGCCTTTAAATCTTTTAAAAGGGATTTTAGCAGGCAGTGATGATGATGTGCTAGTAGAATACAACGAATCTAATGCGAAGTTTACATTTGAAAACTCAGTTTTAATTTGTCGTTTAATTGACGGTAAATATCCTAATTACGAGGCGGTAATCCCTAAGGAAAACCCAAACAAACTAGTGATTGATAGAAATCAATTTTTAAATTCAGTTAAACGTGTTAGTATTTTCTCTAACAAAACCACACACCAAATTCGCTTAAAAATTGCTGGTGCAGAACTAAATATTTCAGCTGAAGATATTGATTATTCTAACAAAGCTGAAGAGCGTTTAACTTGTGACTATCAAGGAGACGATATGCAAATAGGTTTTAACTCGCGTTTCTTAACCGAAATGATTAATAATCTAGGATCTGATAATGTGCAGCTTGAAATGAGCTTACCAAACCGAGCAGGTATTTTAACTCCAACAGATGGTTTAGACGAGGGTGAATATGTAACTATGTTGGTGATGCCAGTAATGCTAAACAGCTAAAATTTCAATTACTCATTATATTTATTTATAAAAAAAGCTCACTAATCTAGTGAGCTTTTTTTTATTCTGTTTATAGCTATACTAATCTAAATTTATATCATTATTATATATAAAAGCGCCTTCGTAAGCTCCGGTAATTTCTTCACCATCTGCCCTTGTAAACGTAAACGTTAACTGAATACCCTCTACATCATAATCCATAATGGTGAGACTTCCGGCTGTTATTTCTAAGTTTGAATTGCTTCCACTTTTATAAAACTGAAAAAAACCATCTTCATACTCTCCATTGACAATACTTCCATTTACAATGAATTCTAAACTTGAAACTTCAGAAAAGTCATAAGTCCTATTAGGAGTAAAATCAAAATCATTAATTTGTATTGAAAACAAATCGACATTATTAATTGTAACTCCAGAAAAAGAGTCTTCTATTTGTGCCTCTGTGATGTTAGTTAAATTCAAAAACACACTATTAAATGAAGTCTCTACAAGAGCAGAGTTCATTGGGTATGTAGAAGCTTCTACTGTAATATTATTTTTATAAGAATTAGAATCTGAACTATCATCTGAAGCACAAGCCGTCATAACAAGTGCAAATAACGCTATTGCAAAATATTTAAGTGATTTCATAATATATATTTTATGTGATTTGGTAAAAAAAGCGCCCACAGTAGTGAGCGCTTTATACTATTAATAAGCTAATAACCTAGTTTTTAAGAAACTTCTGGTTTACGGTTTTTGTAGCAGTTTGCATTTGAATAAGATATAATCCTGCAGGTAAATTAGACACATTGATACCGTTATCTATACCCTGAGATTGTTTAACTAATTGCCCATTTATGGTATAAATGGTTACACTCTCAATCTGTGCAGTAGATTTAATATATAATTTATCAGTTACAGGATTTGGATATAATTTTACGGTATTTAAGGTGAAAGTTTCATCCTCGAATCCTAATGTAGAATTATACTCATAAGCACCTAAATCTATAGTCGTATTGAAAAATCTGTCGTTCCCAGATAAATCTAAGCTTGCAAAAATGGTAGTATCATAGTAAGAATTATCACCTTGATCAACAATATAATTTGAAGCTGATGTTGGCTTATAATTACTATCAAAATTTAAGTTATCTATGGATGGATCTAACAGCGTCAAATTACTTGTATTGTAAGTCCCAGAAGTTGCAGCTGCTGTCACCTGTGCAATAGTATTATAGACATTTATGGTTTGACTATCGCCTTCATTTACCTTACTATTTTCAATATCCACCGTACTAAATTGGCTTCCATTATATTTATTCTGCCAAAAAATACTATTTCTTGTTTCAAGACGAATCCATCCACTTCCACTTACATTAATAACGTGCTCAACGGTGGCATGGTTGTTAACGTTATTTACAATTGTAGCATTATTTAAATAGTGTACCACACTTCTGTTACCATTAGAAGACGTACTTCTTCTAAACCAAATTGCACCAAAATCTGAATTATACGTATTATCTGTAAATAGAATATTTGACCAATGAGATGTTAATGCATCTGAATTTGAAGCGCTATGCTCTAATAAAATAACACCATTATTGGTTGCGTTATCTGAAATCGCTACATTTTCAACTACCAAGTCTCCAGAAAAATCTCTCCAATCTAATAGTAAGCCTTCACTGTAATTTTCTGAAATCCATATATTTTTTAAAGTAAAATTGGTCACATTGGTATTAGTTGCGATAATTGGACTAGACCCAGAGGTATACGCATTCTGAAGTACAAAACCATCAAAAATGACATTATCATCTTCAAGACTTACTAATGTTGTGGCATTATCGGTTTTATTAGTTGTGAAATCACCTTCTATATCATCACCATTAATATCTCCAGAAATAATAGTAGCGTTATCGGTAAATACCTTAGTTAAATCTCGGTCTGCTAAGGTTAACTCAGTACCATCAAAACCACCATATATTTTTAAGTTTTCCAAATCTAATCTTAATACTGTAGCAGCTGTTGCTGGAGTATAAACACCACTAGATACCCAGATTTCATCATTTAATAATACATTATTTAATGCATCTTCAATGCTAGTAAAAGCATCTGTCCAAGAGCTTCCGTCATTATTTCCAGTGGAATTTGCATTAACATAATACACTGTAGGAATACAATTTTCACTATAGTTTGTTGTTGCATCTTTAGTCCATCCATTATCATACACACCGACTTGGTTTGGTGTATATCCTGAATCTATTTGTACACATGTTAAATCAGGATTATTATATACCTTCATATATACAAAATTAGAATTATTACCATTAGCCACATTTAAACTAGTAAGCTGATTATCATATATTAACAATTGATTTATTTGAGGATAGGCGCTAATATCAAACGTTGTAAATTGATTAAAAGCAGCGTGAATCCTAGTTAAACTAGGGTTATTGCTAATATCTAGGTTACTGATTGAATTATCTTGGAAATCTACAGCAGTAAGCATTGTGTTATTAGTAATATCTATACTTGTTAAGCTATTACTTGCCACAATTAAATCTGTTAACATTGTATTATTAGATACATCAATACCAGAAAAGTTATTATCGCTTGCAATTAAAGTATGTAAATTAGAATTCGCGGTAAGCACAACCGATGAGATGGCATTGTCACTAATATTTAAAACTGTTAAAGCTGTTAAATTTGTAACATCTACATTTGTTAAGTTATTATCACTGCAATTTAAATCCATGAGGTTTGTATTTAAACTTACATTTAACGCAGCTAAGCTATTATCGCTACAATTTAAAACCTCTAGACTAGTTGCACCTTGAAGATTTAAATTTGAAATACTATTTGATCTCGTATTTAAAGTTGTTAAGCTCGCTAAATTTGAAACATCTAAACTCGTTAAACTGTTATCTTCAGCATCTAAAGTTATTAAAGAAGTGCCCTGCACATTTAAATTACCAATATTATTTTCTTTACAATTTAAATTGGTAAGACCTGTAATAGTTGACACATCTAAAGCCGTAATTGTATTATCACTACAATCTAATGCGGTAATATTAATAAAAGCTTCAATTCCAGTTAAATCTGAAATTGCCAAACTACTTGCATCTAATGTTCCTGTAACCGCCTGTGCTTCTGCAACAGATATTTCTTGATCATAATCTATATTAATTGCGCTGTTACCAACTAAATAAGACTTAAAATTAGCATCTGGAATAGTGACGTAAGTAATACTTGTACTACAGTCTTCTACGACTCTAGTTTCTAGATCTCTAGTCCAACCCACATCATACAAGCCTACGTTAGCTGGTGGTACAGTTCCTGCATCTACTTGAATACAAGTAAGACTAGGGTTATTATAAGATTTCATGTATGTAAACGCAGCACCTTGACCATTGGCTATGTTTAACTCTTCTAATTGATTGTTTTGGCAATGAACTTGATTTAATGTAGGAATGTTACTAACATCTAATTGGGTAATTTGGTTATCTGCACAATGTAATCGTGTTAAATTAGTGTTATTACTAACGTCTATAGATGTTAGGTTATTTGAATATACCTCTAATATGGTAATATCTACAAAGGCTTCAATTCCTGTTAAATCTGTAATTCCAAGTCCTGTTGCCGATATAGTTCCTGTAAAAGCTTGTGCTTCGGCTACAGAAATTTCAGAATCATTATTGGTGTTAATGGCTGCGTCTGCTAATAAATAGCTTTTAAAATTAACGTCTGGAATGTTTACGTTTTGGGCCATCGCCGAAACCAAACCTAAACACAAGTAGGTGGAAAATAAGAGTAATTGTTTTTTCATTGTAGTTGAGAATTTTGTAATTAATCGACTACAAAACAACAACCAAACTTGCAGTAATCAATTTACATTTTTCTAAAACACCACGATTTTCTTCTAAACAAAAAAAAGAGTCTACATACCGTAAACTCTTTTAAAATCTGAATGCAAAAATGTTTAAGTGCTATTCTACGCAAGCTATGTAATTACCATAAGGGGCTTTTATCGTTCCTCTATTTATGCCATTGAAATAAGCATCACCATACTGACCACCTCCTGTATAATCGCGTCTTAGAATAAACTCATAGAGCATACATTGTCCATCTGAATTTTTCTGAACAACTGCTCCTACAGCCCATTGGTATAAAGGTATACCCGTATCTTTATGTTTTACAGTAGACCAATTATTTGATGTAATATATTGATGCGTATTGCTCATACTAAGCTTATTGTAATACGAATCTAACCCTTTAACAGCAATAGTTTTTAAAGCTTCATCGTTATCTAATGTACCAGCATTTGGCAGCTTAATATTTTTTCTTCTTTCTAACTCCTCTTCACTTATTTTTTTGTTCTTCTTTTTTATAAGTGGTTTATCTAATTTCTCTTTAACTTTTTTAAAGAATTGCGCATGTGTCGGTTGTGCTGCGCCCATAGCAATAATAGCTAGAAGTATTAATAACTTTTTCATGGTTTATAACGTATTAAATTTTGATGGCATCTATATTTTTAATTGGCATTTTCACAGTTCATTTTCTGACCATAAGGCATTTGACCATGAATAACGCCACCAAATTCCGAACTACTATAACCCGAGCCGTTGTAGTGTTGCTTAATTAAAAAGCCTTGTAAGTAGCAATCATTATTTTTATTCTTTTCGGTAAATGCTCCTTTTATCCATCGGTACAAAATGTGTCCTGTATATTTATTTTTCACAACACTCCAGTCGTTAGATTCTATGTTTAACTTTAGAAGTTTTGCACCATCTTTTGCAATGGTTTTAGACACATTTTGTTTAGCAAAGCTTACTAATGATGTATTACTATTCATACTACCTGCTTTTGGCATTTTTATAGCATCCATGGTTGATTTTGCAGCTGCATCGTAATTTGCTTTTAGCGTCGCTTCAAATTCTTTTACAATTGGTTTTGCTTTTTCTAACCACTCTAAATGGAATTGTTGTTCGCCTTTACCAATCACGTTTAGAATGGTAATATCTTTTTCGTGCATATATGATGGTACATTAAATGCGTGTCCGCCTTGGTGCGATGCAGCATAAATAACAAATACATCGTCTGCAATTAACATTCCTCTTACTAAAATTGGCATACCTGTACCAAGCTCTAAAGTTTGCGATCGGTCTGCACCAACTTTGGTTGTAAACATTCCTGAAACCAACTCGTAACCAACATAACCTTCTGGTGACATAGCCACTAATTCTGGTGTTGTTAAAAAACGTAACCATGCATAATCTGGATCTTGTGCAGGCAATAAATCTACATTATCGCCCATGTCTGTCATTTGACGTCTTAATTTTACACGATCTACACCAACGGCACTCATCCCTTTGGTCATTGCAAAAGAATACGACATGTATAAAAACGCATCGCTTACTGAATTAGCCGCTTTAGGATTATTAGCTTCGGCTTCTTCTTTCTTTTTCTCAAGATATTTTTGATAGTATAAATCTTGCTTAGCTTGATCGTTTGGATATTTTTTGGCCAATTCTGCCTTAAACTCTTCATCGGTATATTCTGTTTTTGATGCTTCTTGATTTGATGTTGAAGAACTGCCAACCATTCCTGAAGCGTTTTCAGATTTTGAAGATGAATTACTCGTTTCTTTTTTATCTAACTTCTTCTCTACTGCTGCTTTGGCTTTCTTTTTTAGCATTTTTCCAAATTGTGCATGCGAGACGTTGTAGCAAAATGCTAAAACCAATAATAGAACTATTTTTTTCATAAGAACTGTGTTTAATAGACTTCAAAATAAAGCACTTAACCACTATTCTTAACTTGGTTTTTTCTGAAAATGATGATTTTTTTTCTGAAGGAATTTCAAAAATTTCAAATAAATCACATAAAGGTTTCCTTAATCACTTCTAAAAACTGATCGCGTTTAGATTTTGAAATTGGGATGCGTTTTTGATTGTTCATTAGCAAATAATCGCCATCATCTTTTACCAATTCGTCTACATATTTTAGGTTAATAAAATACGATCGATGACATTTAAAAAACATTGCGTTGCGTTCTAATTGCTCAACAAAATGTTTTAATGGCTTGCAAATAACTTTTTGTTTACCATCCATAAGTTGTACGTTAGTGTACATTCCATCGGCTTCAAAATACACGATATCATTATGTGATGCAAACATGATGCCTTTTGGTATTTCTAAAGCAATTTTATCTATTGAGAGTTGCTTTAACGAGTCGCGCAACTTATTTAATTGATCGTTTAAATTATTGGCTTTTATCGCTTCTTCAGCTTTTGCAACAGCTTCTTTTAACTCGTTGGTGTCAACTGGTTTTAACAAATAATCTACAGCCGACAGTTTGAAAGCTTCAATGGCATATTGATTGTATGCCGTCACGAAAATGATTTTAAAATCGATATGGTTTGGGAAGTATTCTAAAATATCTAATCCTGATTGATTTGGCATTTCAATATCTAAAAAAACAACGTCTGGTTTACTGGTTTTAATCAAATCGACACCAGATGCTAAATCTTGCGCTTCTTCAATGCTAGTAATACTTGCGCAATGTTCGGTTAATAGGTTTGATAGTAAATGTCTAGCACGTTTTTCGTCGTCTATAATTATCGCTTTCATATCTTAATGTATTGGCATGGTGATGACTACTTTTGTACCTGCAGCAACGTCGTTTTCGTCATACAAATCGTTAGTAGTTATGGCTATATCACGCTTTAATTTGTTTTTATAAAGATGCACACGTTCTTCATTTGCTTTTGTTGCAAAGGGTTTGTGTTGTTGGTTTGGTCGTTTTAATTTTTCCGATTGTTCGCGACCAATTCCGTTATCTTCAACCGTAATTTCTAATTTATTTTGCTGAATAATTTTCGCTTCAATATGTAATTTTCGGTCGTTTAATTTGTGTAACAATCCGTGTTTTAAAGCATTTTCAACATACGGTTGAATGAATAACGACGGTACTTTTATTTGTTTTGTTTTCAATTGATTATCAACTGAAATAGTATATTCTAATTCATCTTCAAAACGTACTTTTTCTAATTCTAAATACAGTTTTAAAGCGTTTAATTCTTCCTCTAAAGTAATTTCGTTTTGCTGACTATAATCTAAATACATGCGGATTAATCGGCTAAACTTCACTAAATACGAACTTGCCAATTCCTTTTCGTTTGAAATTATATAATCTTGAATAGAATTTAAAGCATTGAAAATAAAATGCGGATTCATTTGCGAACGCAGATTTTCTAACCTTAAATTCGTGATTTTTTTATCTATTAAAATTTTATCAACTTCGGCGATACGCTGTGCTTCTTTTTGTTGTAATCGCCATCTAAAATACAGCCAAACTAAACCTATTATTGTTGCTATAACTAAGCCATAAAACCAATAGGTTCCCCAAAATGGTTTAGCAATAACAAAGGTTATTGGTGTAGCAAAAACAGCTTGTTTTGCACTTAAGTTTTGCGCTTTTAACTCAAAAGTATAGGTACCGCTAGACAAACTATTAAAAGCAACAAAATGTGTATTTAAAGGTATGTTTTGCCAACTTGTATCAATTTGTTTAATGCGGTATTGGTAGCTTACGTGCTGGTTAGATTGAAAACCGTTTGAGTTGAACGAAATATCAATTTTATTTAAATTATAAGGTAGTTTGTAGTTACTATTAAGCAACGTATCACGATCGTTAATTTTTACAGCTTCTACCCTAACCTTGGCTGTTTTAAAAGCTTTGAACAATGCACCCGATTTTGGCAACACATAAAATGCTTTAGGCAAGCTTATAATAATTTGATTTTTAAGTATTAAAAAATCATTAACTGCTGTATTTAAACCATCTTGCGCACTTAACGATTTAAGCTGATGTGTTTTTGTATGGTATTGAAACAATCCAGCATCGGTTGAAATCCAAAGCACCAAACCATCTGCATTAATGGCATTAATTTGAAGATTTTCAGGAAGTTTTATTCCTGAAGGTTTTAGCGTATTGTTTTCGTATTTTAATAATCCGTTATGTTGGGTTGCAATCCAAACTGTTCCGTTGGTTTTTGTTAATGTATTAACCAGTAAACTTTTAGAATTGAATAAGATTTCTTCTGAATTAAATGTTTGCGTATTGTATTTATAAAGTCCGTCTATGTAAGATACAAACAAGTGATTATTAGAAACTACCGAAGCTTTTACACGACTTTCCTTTAGGATTTGTTTTTCAGGATGATTAAACGGATTTTTATATACAACACCTTGGCGATAATTACCATAAAACAAGGTGTTATCATCAATTTTTGAAAAGGTTTTAGCAACTGAAAATCGGTTATTTACATCTAAAATTTTGTCATTATTTATATTAACCACAAACGATTCTGAAGCATTAATACTAACTATTAGTTGTTCGCTTTTAGCATCAAAAAAAAGTTTCCCGATAATTTTTTTCCCTGGTAATTGCAGTGTTTTTGTTAGCTGATTGTGATTGTAAAACAGTAATTTACCGTCATTGGTTCCTAAAACAAATTGATTGTTTTGTAAAGCTACAGACGCTGTGATTTTAGAGTCTATGTTTGATAATTCAACACGACGAATATTTAAATTTGGTGATACAAACACACCATTATCTAAAGTTGTAAACCAGTAATTTTTATTAAAATCTACTTGAACATCGGTAATAGATTCTGTTTTAAAAAGTTGTTCTTTAAACGTGAAAATTTCATTTTCAAAACCATAAATAAACACGCCAGAATTAGTTAAAAACCAATACTCATTTTCAATGTTTAAAACATTATAAATGGTTTCATTTTTTAATCTAGCAGGCGTTACTACTTTTTTGGGTATGTTTTTGGTCTTATCTATTCTATAAATGACATTTTCATTAGAACTTTTGTGTGTAAAAAGAACAGTGTTTTTGAAGGCAAAAATTCTTGGTGATTGTATACGATTACTACTAGTGATTTCAAGTATTTTTGTTTTTGTATTGTTATCGAATTTGTATAATCGATGACGCTCTAAATCGCCTTCAAGATTAATTACAAATGTGTAGTTATTGTTACCATCCTTAGCATTTGTAATACACATACCTTTAAATACTTCGGTAACTTGTTTGGTGCTTTTATCAATATCAAAAATGCCAATAACGGTAAATAAGCGTATGCTATTTTCTAATATTTCAAAATTTGCTAATTGACCTTTTACCAATTTATTAGCATCATAAAATAGGTTTAGGCTATCATTTTCAACATAAAATAATTGTCCGTAAACATTGTTGCACCAAAGTTGGTTTTCAGTGTCAAACTTTAACTGAAAAACTGAATTCCCTCTTTGTTTAGGATGACTAAAGTGTTTGTAATTTTTTCCGTTGTAACGGTATAAACCTTTGTTTGCAGCAAGCCATATGTAGTTTTGGTTATCTTCTGTAATGTCATAAAATTCTACATCGGGAAGAGCAGACACATCAGACATATTTTCATATACAGGATTTTGTGCATAAACGAATGCCTCAACTAATAATAAAGTTATAATAAATATATGTGTCTTGAAATTATACATAATCCATGTGTACAATTCACAAACTTAAATATTTAATTATTTATATAAACGCCAATTCTTCTGTATTGCTGTGATTTTTTTCTAAAAACAAAAAACGCTCACATTTCTGCAAGCGTTTTAATTTATCTCTTACGAATTCCCTTACTCAAAGAAAATCACTAACTAATAAAATTAAGAGATAATGGGTAGCTCGGTAATTCACCATTACTAGCTTTTATAGCGTTTACAATCGGCATTACAAAAGCCAAAATTGCAATTAATATTAACGTTAAAATTCCCAAACCAACAATAAAAATTAATGGAATACTTATTAACGAATAAACAAGCATGCTTAACTGAAAGTTTAAAATCGATTTTCCATGAGCGTCCATACCATCAACTTGCTCTTTTTGTGTTGCCCAGATAATAAGTGGTGCAATTAGTCCACCAAATCCTGTGACATAGGTCAATAATTGTGATAAATGTGTAATGACTAATAACTGATTGTCAGTACGCTTAAGGGTGTGATAATTTGATTCCATGATTAATGATTTTACAACTATATGACGTAAACTCGTTAAAAATGTTACAAAATAAATTTCAAATTAACATGAAGAACAACTTCTATCCTCCTTTTTAACGCCTAATTTCATTAAAATCGTTTCTAACAAACACCACTTTGTAAATGCAGATTGTATCATGTTGACTCCAATAAATACGGTAAACCACATCCAGTTTGGACTAACATAAACTGTAAGTACTACGCTTAGTAATACCATAAAACCTACTATAACTCTAAAATATGTATTTAACATTTCTAAATCTTTTTTTAATTATATATATTTCTCAATAGGAACCACAACCGATTTAATAGGATTGTTTGATTCTAAATTTTGATTAAATTCTTTAATAGCTTCGAATAAAGCATCAATATGTTCATCATCTGTGAACGAAAAAAACATGCTAGATTCGTTTCCTCCTTTTTCAACAGAAAACCAATTTGAAGCCATTAATAACGATGCACTATTTTTATGACCATCAATCTCTGAACTACTAAAGTTTTCTATATCTGCTTTTTTAAACAATTTTAAAACATCATTTTGATATTGCTCTATTGCTGTGACTATGACTAATTTCATGTGTTGTTTTTTTTATACAACCTGCAAGTCCCGAAAGCTTTCAGGATTACCAACTTTTTAGGTTTAGTTTTCAATCTAAATTACCTTACAACACCCCTAAAGTCCCCTCAAGGGGACAATTGTCCTATTCAACCGAGTGGATTGTCCCCTTGAGGGGACTTTAGGGGTGTTTTTATTTTTTGCATCTACTCTACATGGTTTTTGAAACCTTGTAGTAAAAACTCGACTTACTTATAATTCTTCTTCTCTATCATATAATAAACCAATGGCACAACCAATAATGTTAATACGGTTGACACAATAGTTCCTCCCATTAATGAAATGGCTAGTCCTTGGAAAATTGGATCAAACAAAATCACAAATGCTCCAATAACAACAGTTCCTGCGGTTAATAAAATTGGTGTTGTTCTTACAGCTCCTGCTTCAATGGCTGCTTGTTTTATTGGTACACCTTCTGCGATTCTGAGGTTTATAAAATCAATAAGTAATACCGAGTTTCTTACCATGATTCCTGCTAAAGCAATCATACCAATAAAAGAAGTTGCTGTAAAAAATGCTCCCATTATCCAATGTCCTAAAATGATACCAATTAACGACAACGGAATTGCAACCATCATTACAATTGGTGCTTTAAAGTTTTGAAACCATCCTACAATTAAAATGTAGATTAAGATAATGGCTCCTAAAAAGGCGATTCCTAAATCTCTAAATACTTCTAGAGTAATTTGCCATTCGCCATCCCATTTTACGGTGTAATCATCCTCAAATTCTGGTTGACCTAAATACATTTCGTTCATTTCGTAACCTTTTGGTAATGGAATTTCTTTCAACTTTTTCTCCATTCCTAAAATGGCATACGCAGGACTTTCTAATTCTCCAGCCATATCAGCCATCACATAAACCACACGTTTCTGGTTTTTGTGATAAATGCTTTTTGCTGCTGTGTTTTGAGAAATATCTACCAAATCTGAAATTGGAACCATATTTCCCATTTTAGATTTCACTTTCAATTGTGATATATCCGTAATCGTAGATTTTTCTTTTTCATCTAAAGCCAATACCAAACCAATTTGGTTTACTGCATCTTCATCATAAATATTGGTAATCGCTCGGTTAGATAAAGCCATATTCATAGTGTAAGCTATTTGCTGTGGTGCAACACCATACAACATCGCTTTTTCTTTGTTAATATCAAATTGATATTCGGTTTGGTCATCTTCAACCATCCAATCAATATCAACGACATCATCTGTATTTTTCAGAATGTCTTGAACATGATTTGCTACTTTAATTTGCTCATCGTAGTCTGGTCCATAAACTTCCGCAACAATTGTTGATAACACTGGTGGTCCTGGTGGCACTTCTACCAACTTCACATTCGCGTTGTATTTTGCTGCAATTTTCTGAATATCTGGACGTAGTAATTTTGCAATATCATGACTCTGTGCAGAACGGTCTTCTTTAGACAATAAATTCACTTGAATATCTGCCATATTGCTTCCACCACGTAAATCGTAATGACGTACTAATCCGTTAAAAGTAATTGGTGCAGACGTCCCAACATAGTTTTGATAATTCACCACTTCTGGTCTGTTAGACAAGTATTGTGAAATTTCTTGAGCAACAACACCTGTTCTTTCTAGCGTAGTTCCTTCAGGCATATCAATAACCACCTGGAATTCATTCTTATTATCAAAAGGCAACATTTTTACGGCTACCGAATTGGTAAAAAACAATGCCATAGTTCCCATTAATACGGCAAACGTTCCTAATAAAAACAACCAACGCTTGCCCTTACTTTCTAAAAGTGGTCTTTCAAATTTGTTGTAAACTCTGTAAATAAGCGTGTCTTCAACTGCTTTTTCAGGCTTCTCTTCTGCGCCTTTCTTATCCTTTTCTCTTAAGAAAATATAACCCAAATAAGGTGTAATGGTTAAGGCGACAAATAAAGATAAAATCATAGCAATAGATGCTCCAATTGGCATTGGTGCCATATAGGGTCCCATTAAACCAGATACAAAAGCCATTGGTAAAACCGAAGCAATTACTGTAAATGTTGCTAAAATGGTTGGGTTACCAACTTCGTTAATCGCATATAAAGCGGCTTGTTTAAAAGGCAAGCGTTTCATTTTAAAATGCCTGTGCATATTTTCGGCAATAATAATGGAATCATCGACCACAATACCTGTTACAAATACTAACGCGAAAAGTGTTATTCGGTTAAGCGTGTAATCCATCATATAATAACTCAATAACGTTAAGGCAAACGTAATTGGTACTGATAAAAACACCACTAATCCACCTCGCCAACCCATCGCTAACATCACAACAATAGTAACCGCAACAATGGAACCTATAAGGTGTAACAATAATTCTGATACTTTATGAGATGCTGTTTCTCCGTAGTTTCTTGTAATTTCTACGTGTACATCATCAGGAATTAAACTGCTACGTAAATGCTCAACTTTATCTATAATAACTTCTGCAATTCTCATTGCATCTGCACCTTTTCGTTTAGCCACAGAAATGGTAACCGCAGGATATTCAGACTTATATTCAGCAGATGCTTCGCTTCCTTTTCCAAAGCCTAAACTCACATAATTTTGAGGCACTTCTGGTCCATCAATAATTTTCGCCACTTGCTTTAAATAAATAGGCTGATTTTGTTGCACACCAACTACTAAGTTTTCAACATCAGTAACCGATTCTAAAAACTTCCCAGTATTTACAAGGAATTCCGTATCACTTTTATCAAAACTCCCAGCACTTAACTGGCTGTTATTGGCTTTAATCATTTCAGAAACCGACAGAAAATCTAATCCGCTTGCTGCTAATTTATCTTTATCTAAAACCACACGTAATTGACGGTCTCTTCCTCCAATTTTATGCGTAATCGCAACATCGTTTACCTTTTTAATTTCGGCTTCAAGCTCTTGAGCCATTTGGTTTAATTGGTAATCATCGTAATTCTCACTCCACAAGGTTAAACCCAGCATTGGTACATCGTCAATCGCTCTCGTTTTCACTAACGGAAACGTAACACCAGCAGGCATTTGGTCCATATGTTTATTGATTTCGTTGTACATTTTTACAAACGAACGCTCAATATCTTCGCCAACATAAAATTGCACGATAACCATACCTTGCTCTTTCATCGACGTTGAATACACATATTCTACACCTCTAATATTCGAAATTAATTGCTCTAACGGCTTAATCACTCTCGACTCCACTTCCGTAGGACTTGCTCCAGGATAACCAACAAAAATATCTGCCATTGGCACGTCAATTTGCGGCTCTTCCTCACGCGGAATTAAAAACGAACTATATACACCAACCACCATAAACACAATCATTAACAACACGGTTAACTTAGACTGCATAAAGACTTTGGCAATTTTTCCTGCGATACCTTCTTTCATAATTTAGAAGCCCTTTTTAATTTCCCTACTTCGAATGCGCTCAGCACAAGCTCGGGGAAAACTATTACGGGTTATTTTTTAGTTATACTTGTTTATTTTTATCATCGAAGCTAAACTGAAAACTCCGACTGAAAACTATTATTTGGGCGTTTTAACAGGCTATCCGTTACAATCTTTTTTTGCCATATATGGCAGCAAAAAAAGGATTTTCATTGCTATCCTTAACGCGCTTACTCTTATGTGATTTACTCTTCATTATACTACCTACTTACAGGATACTGAAAACTGCGACTGTTTACTGAATACTGATTTTCGCTCCATTATAAAGCTTTCCTTCAGCTGAAACAATATAAGCTTCATCGGCATTTAATCCAGATAATACTTCTACTTGGTCTCCAAACGTTCTACCCAAACGCAACCAACGTAACATGGCTGTATTACTTTGGCTTGGTGTATAAATACCAGATAATTGTCCATTGGTAACAATAGCTTCAATAGGTACTAAAACCATTGCTGTTTTTGCTTTTCTTTCCACCGGAAATTGAACTGTTGTAAACATGCCAGATAAAATATTTGCATCGGTTTTATCTAAATCTATTTTAACCAAATATTGTCCTCCTGTATTTTTAGCAGAAGTGCTTACTTCTTTTACTTTTCCTTTTATTGTTTTGTTAATCGATTTTACCAAAACATCTACTGTTGTTCCTTTTTTAATTTCAGAAATTTCAGATTCTGGCACCATCGCCATGACTTCAAAAGCACCTGGTGTTTCAATACTAATTAACGGCACTCCTGGATTTGCCATATTTCCAGCTTCTACATTTTTACTAGTAACCGTTCCGCTAAAAGGTGCTGTGATATTACTATATGTAAATTGCGCATTCACTTCGTTTTTCATTTGGTTGGCAGATTCTAATCTTGCTTTTGCCATTTCAAAATTTGCCGTCATATCATCCATTTCTTTTTGAGATGCACTATTGTCTGCAAATAAATTTTTAAAACGGTTGTAATCTTTTTGCGCATTATTAAAAGCAGCCGTTGCTTCTGTAATTCCTGCGTTAACTTGAGCTCTTTTTGCCTGTAAATCACTATTATTTATAGACACTAATAATTGGCCTTTGCGTACTTTATCACCAACATTAACATGCACTTTATTCACGTAACCCATCATTCTAGTACTTAAATCTGCACTGTTTGTGGCTTGAATTTTTCCACTAACCGCTAAAAATGGACTATTGCTATTGGCTTCCACTTGACTTGTTTTTACAACAATTGCTGGCGAATTATCTTCAACAATTTTCTTGTCTTCACTTCCGCAGCTGGTTACAAAAAATGCTGTTGCTGTAAGCGTTAGTAAATAAATATATTTTTTCATTTTGATTGTTTTTTTTCTAAATAGTTTCTTTCTTTTATCAATACCTACAAGGTTTTTGAAACCTTGCAGGATAAGCACATTAATCTATCCGCAAACTTGCTAGTTTCCCCTTTGGGGATTAAGGGGCTGTCAAAAATTGTAAGTACGCTTGTGCGTAATTGTATTCGAAAATAGTTTGGTAATACTCCAATTGTTTTTGTGCAAACTGTGTTTCAGCAATTAGTAAATCCGATGTTTTTTCTAAGCCTTCTTTAAATCTATTGGTTCTAATTCTTAGAGATTCTTCCGATTGTTCTAAAGCAAGGGTGTTCAATTGCAATTTGTTTTCTGCGTCTATAAAAGCTCGTTTCGCTTTGTTTAATTCTAAATTACTTTGCGACACATATTGCTTGTATTCTAGTTTTGATTTTTCGAATTCAGATTTACTTTTTTGTGCTTTCCCAAAACGTTTAGACCCTTGAAAAATATCCCAACTTAATTGTGCACCAAATAAATAACCACTAGCATCTGCTTGAAAAATCTGGTCGTCATATAACTCATAACTTCCAAAAGCATTTAATCGTGGTAAGAATGCCATTTTATCGGCTTTATTCATGGCTTCATAAGCATTTGTTGCTAATTGCATCGCTTTAATATCTGAACGATTTTCAGAAATTGATTGGTCTCCCATCTTAACAGATGCCACTACTAATTCATCTGTTGGTGTGTATACCACATACGTTTCATCATTCATTAAAAAGGACAAATAATTCGACGCGTTTTGCACATTACTTTTAGCAGATTGTAACTGATTTTGAACTTCAGTAACTCTAACTTCAACATTCAACACATCGGCACGTTGCAAATAGCCTTGTTTAAGACTATTGTCTGCTAACTTTTTATTTTCGTTTGCCGCTTCTAATGCCGTTTCTAAAACATCAACCGCTTTATAAGCTAATTGCAATTGCATGTATGCTTTCTCCACTTCAAAAGCTAAATACTCTTGTGTGCGTTCGGTTTTTAAGGCCATTGCTTCCATTTTAGATTTGGCAGCTTTACGCTGAAACAGACCATCTACATTGATTAATGGTTGTTGAATTTCGAATTTAGTCGCATAATTTTCAATCTGAGAAGGGTCATTTAATAATGCAGGACTAAAATCATTTGCCGTTAAAATTTCCTGATTCAATTTAGACCCAAAAGCCATCAACGGATTTGTGGTTGCTATTGCTGTATGACTTGCCGTAATGTTTGGCAAAAACACCGCATTGGTTTGTCTGTAATCTGCTTTAGCTTGATTAAAATCTTCTTCAGAAATTTTAATACTCGTATTGTGTTCTGAAACTCTAGATAGGACTTCATTTTTTGTAATAGCGACCTGCTCCTGACCCTGAACGTCAAGGTTGTAAAACAAAGCTAAAAACAAGATGAATAAGGTTATTCTTTTCATAGGTTTAGTATTTCTAACACAAAAATAAAGCGAACAAAACTTGTACTTAGTAACCAATGTTACCTAACAAAAAAAGCATTCATTTAAATAATGAATGCTTTTTACTAACCAACCAAAAACTGACAACCACACCAGTTAAATTTTTAATCTCTCATTTTGTTTAAAACTCAAAAATATCCAATCATAATCCATCATACACGCTTACAGTCAATGTAATATTATCCTAATAATGATAATTTAACTCTACAAAAATAAGTTACTCAACATTACCATTTAGTAACTAATGTTACTTAAGAAAAATTTATCTAATTGGTTTTAAATTTTATGCGCTAAAAATCGGAAGTTTCCTTCTAGGTCCTTTAGTGAATGACAAAATATGTTTAAATTTATTCATTCATTTTTTTAAACTCGCTTTTCACCATTCCTAGGGATTATTCCAGGAATTTTGTTAACATATAAATCCATTTTTAATGAACATTACAGCGGCATATACAGACCTTTATCAACTCACGATGGCACAAGTGTATTTTGAAACCAAACCAAAAGGACGTGCCGTTTTTGATTATTATTTTAGAAATAATCCTTTTAAAGGTGGTTATTCGATATTTGCTGGCTTAGAAGACGTTTTAAAACACTTGGAAACCTTAAAGTTTTCGTCTTCGGATATGACGTATTTAAAGTCGAAAGGTTTTAATAATGAATTTTTAGACTACCTAGAAAACTTCAGCTTTAATGGTCACATTTATTCGTGTAAGGAAGGTGATGTGGTATTTCCTAATCGTCCGATTTTACAGGTTGAAGCCAATATTATTGAAGCGCAAATTATTGAAACTTTTTTATTAAACATTCTTAATTTTCAAACTTTAATTGCCACTAAAGCGAGCCGAATACGCTACAGTGCCAAAGATGGTATTCTGTTAGATATGGGCTTACGACGTGCCCATGCTACAGGTGGTTACTACGCTTCTAGAGCAGCCGCTATTGGTGGTTTTAACAGTACCAGTAACGTCAAAGCGGCCGAGGATTATGATATTCCCTCTACAGGAACTATGGCACATTCGTTTATTCAAAGTTATGAAGACGAGTTGCAAGCCTTTAGAGATTTTGCCAAAATACGACCAGAGAATTGTGTGCTTTTAATTGACACTTACAATACTTTAAAAATTGGATTGCCACATGCCATAACAGTAGCCAAGGAAATGGAAGAACGCGGTGATAAATTATTAGGAATCCGTTTAGATAGTGGTGATTTAGCGTACTTATCTAAAAAAACAAGACAAGTCTTAGACGATGCTAACTTAGGTTATGTAAAAATTGTAGTCTCTAATCAACTTGATGAATATGTTATTAAAAGTTTGAAAGAACAAGGTGCGCCCATTGATATTTTTGGTGTAGGCACCAATTTAGTTACCGGAAAACCAGATGCCGCTTTAGGTGGTGTGTATAAATTGGCCGCTTTTAACGATGCTCCAAGAATTAAACTTTCTGAAAATATCAGTAAAACATCATTGCCTTTTAAAAAGCAAGTCTACCGCATGATTGATGACAATGGTATGTTTTATGGTGCAGATGCGGTTGCCATCCATTCCGAAAAGCAAGTTTCTAGAATGGAACATCCGTTTGATATCACTAAACAATTAGATTTAGATGCTTTTAAGCATGAAGCGTTACTCGAACCTGTAATGATAGATGGTAAAAGAACCATTCCTGTAAGAACAGTAGCAGAAATTTCGGACTATTCTCAATCGCGATTACAACAATTGCCAAATGAATACAAACGTTTTCAAAATCCGCATATTTATAAAATAGGACTAAGTTCTAAGCTTAAAGCAGAACGCGATGCTTTAATTACGAAAAACAGATTTTAAATCCTCATAAATAGACCTTCCCCTTAAAATATTGAGTTATGAAAACGCTTTTAATTATAGATGTACAGAACGATTTTATGCCAAGTGGATCACTGCCTGTTGCAAATGGTGACACCATTGTACCAACAATCAATAGCATTCAACATAAATTTGATTTGGTTATAGCTACTCAAGATTGGCATCCAAAAGATCATGTTAGTTTTGCCAGTAACCATAACGGGAAATCTAATTTTGATGTGATTGAAATTCACGGTCAACCACAAACCTTATGGCCAGACCATTGCATACAGGGCACTGAAGGTGCAAAATTTCATCCTGATTTAAATACTGACAAATTTGAAGCCATCTTTAGAAAAGGAACAGATACATCTATTGATAGTTATAGTGCTTTTTTTGACAATGGCCATTTAAAATCTACAGGATTAGCAGGATATCTTAAAGAAAAGGGAATCACAGAATTGTTTTTATGTGGTTTAGCTGCGGATATTTGTGTTTACTTTTCAATTATTGATGCTTTTAATGAAGGTTTTGATTGTACCTTTATTGAAGATGCTTCTAAAGCATTAGAAAATGTTCATTTAGATAAACTGAAACAAGAAATGCTAACTAAGGGCATTAAAATTGTAAACTCAGAATCTATTGTATAAACAACTTAGATTTATTCCATAAAAAAAGCATTCATTTTAAAAATGAATGCTTTTTACAATCAATCAAAAAAAACTGATAACCACATCAGTTCACTTTTCTAGTGCCTCCATGTCCACCAGCCACAACAATCATTATTTTTATACTTAAATAAATGAATTTGAAAAACTGAATTACAGGATTCATCATTTTAAATCTTTGATATTTTGAAATTCTTTGCGTCATGATTTTTTAATTTTTACGGTTTTTTGTCTGCAACTCGACTACTATTGTTCTCATAATAAAATACCCCTAAAGTCCCCTCAAGGGGACACTACTTCTATGTAATTAGTGGTACTAAAATTATGTTTTACATTTAATTTTGAGTGTTATCCTAACTAACTATTCCGGAATTAACCACCAGAAGGGTTTCATTTTAGCTTTATAAATAAAAGCGTGATGTAAAGCCAGTTTTAACCAATGCCCTGCCAAACCTATTTCTCCAAATGTTTTTCCTAATTGTCGTCCTTGAGTTTTAGGATATTTTTCATAATCTGGAACAATAGGGTATGTGGTAATACTTACTCCACTACCTTTAGTTAAACCATAACCAGCCGAAGCAATACAAGCCGCTCCCATATTTCCCATAGAACCTTTATGGTGTAAACTTTCTTTACCTCCTTTAATGGTATCTATAATATTATCGGCTACTAATTTTGCTGTAATACCAGATGGCATACCTGTTCTTGGTGGTGCTGGTGTAATATCTGTTCCGTTTTTACTTTTGCGAGGTTTAGAAATGGAATGTGGTGGTGCAAATGCAATCCCTGGTGCTAAAATGTTGTTATAACTAGGATTTTGGTAAGTCTCTGGCCAATCTCTAACCGACCATTCTTCATATGGTTTTGGTGTGTAATCCGCATCAACAACCATAAAACCTCTAAAAAGTTTTTCGGTTACATCATTGTCATTTTTATCATAAGCTTTAAAACCATGACCAGAAAATGATGGAATTAACATGGCAAAATCGTAAGTTTCAGACTTGTGTTCACCTTCTAAATTTTCGTAATGTGCTACACCATCTTCAATTTTATTAACACCTGCACCTAGAATCCATTTAATATCTCTGTCTTCAAAAATCATTTCAATCATCTCATGAGATTTCATAGTTAGGCTACCATAACTCATTAACATGCCATCCATTCCAAAATCACCTAATTGATATTCGTTAGAAATCCATGTTACTTCAGCCATATCTCTTACCTTATGTCGTCTAAGTTCGTTTTCTACATTTAATATGTACTCAAAAGCTGCACCTTGACAGGTAGATTTTGCATGACCTGTCCCTATTAAAATTTTTGCTTTTTTTCCTTTTTTCATTTGTTCAATAACGTCATTTAGTCCATGCCAAGCATGGTCTGCATGTGTATAAGTACAAACAGAATAGGTTTTGTTTTCACCAGGAATTAAGCCTTCAGTAGCTTCAAAATTTAATTTTGGACCAGTAGCATTAATTAGGTAATCGTATGTTATTTTTTCTTGTTGTCCTTTGTTATCTCCTACAACATATTCTGATAACACATATGGTTTCGGTTCTGTAGTATCGCCTTCTGGATGAAACGAAATGGCTTTAGCTTGTTTATAACCAATACCTTTCTTTTTGTATAAAGGTGCTAATGGAAACAAGATTTTTTCGGACTTCATTCTACCAATACCAACCCAAATATTAGAAGGAACCCATTGGTAATTACTGTTAGGTGACACAACGACAACCTCGTGTTGTTTAGATAATTTTCTGCGCAAATGTGTTGCAGCAACATGGCCAGAAATACCTGCTCCTAAAATGACTATTTTAGACATGATTATTAGTTTTCATTAAAGGTACTCTCCTTTAATGAGCTCAATAGTAACTTTAGTTACACAAGAAAGACGAATTAATTTTTTGAATTTTCATTCATTTTGGAAACAACAAATTTTGAAACGATAAGTCCCAAAACTCCGCCTAACGCCGAAAATAAGATATTTATTATTAAAGGGACTACATCAAAATCGCCATTATTCATAATGGACCAAGGGTCAAAACCTAAGCGTCCAAATGTTTTAATTAATAGGATACTTCCAAAAACACCAATTAATGTATTGCCTTTAAAACCAAACGAATATTTCTTAAAAACAGAACCAAAGGTATTGGCGGAAATAATACCAATTACAATACTTATTAATGAAATTAGAGTTCCTGTCATTTAAATAAAATTAATGACCATAATCCATGTTATCAATTTTCCCACTTGTTAATCGTTTTTGAACAATCATATAAACGACAATAAGGATAAATCCAAGAATTCCCCAAGTTAAAGCTACAGATAAACCATATTCTGATGCAGACGTATTATAAATCGTTAGATGCTCGTGTACATCATTAACAGAGGGTAATATCACAGGGAATAGCGATGCTAAAGACGATGTAATTCCGCCTAAAATCAGTAACGTTGAAAACAGAAAAGCCTGACTATCTTTCTTTATTTTTTTAATAAAAAACAAACCAACCAAACCTGTTAAATAAACAATAGGAAAAACCATCAAATAAGGTTTGTCCATAAAATTATCTAATGCGTTAGGATTTACATTCTGCCATAATATCAATGAAAAAATGGTAAGGACAGCAAGAGCAATATTCAATTTAAATATGACGCCTTTAAGTTTATTATTAATTGATGCGTTGGTTTTTAGTATAACCCAATTTGCACCATGAATTGTTAAGGTCACTACAGAAATAATTCCAATTAAAACTGTAAACCAATCAATGACACCTGGATGCTCCGTTAAAGGACTAAAACTACTATTCCATAATGGTAAGAAAAAATAATGCCCTTCATGAGTCGCAGTACCATTTTCAACAATTCCTAAATTTACACCTCTTACGATGTTACCTAAAGCAATTCCAAAAAATAAGGCTAATAATAAACTAGAAACTCCAAAGGATTTATCCCAAATATCTTTCCACATTTGATATTTAAATTGTCCTCTAAATTCTAATCCGATGGCTCTAAATATAATTAACCATAGCACAATGATTAGTGGTAAATAAAATCCACTAAAAACGGATGCATAAAATGTAGGAAAGGCCATAAAAAGCATGCCTCCTGCGGCTACTAACCAAACTTCATTAGAATCCCAAAATAAGCCTGCTGATTTTGTAATGACTTCTTTGTCCTTTTCTTCCTTTGCAAAGAATAAATGAACGATTCCTGCTCCAAAATCATAACCGTCTAAAATAAAAAACACCGTTAGAACAATTCCTATTGCGATGTACCAAAATATTTCCATAATTAATGTGTTTGATGATTTGGACCTTGATTAATAGTTTTACCCACTAAGACTAAAAATAATAAGCCGAGTAGCATATATAGTGCAACAAAACCGAGTAACGTAAATAGTGTATTCCCAGAAGACACGGTTGGAGACACTCCATCGCTTGTTTTTAATAAGCCATAAACTAAATAGGGCTGTCTTCCTAATTCCGCAGTATACCATCCTGTAATATTTGCGATATAAGGAAATGGAACTAAAAACATTATTGTCCAGAGTAATGGTTTTATAGTGTATAATTTTTTTCGCCATAAAAAGAAAAGTGCCAATGCCATAACACCAATAAAAATAGTTCCTAAACCAACCATTATATGATAAGAATAATATAATGCAGGAATATTATCTGGTAATTCTTCGGCTTCAAACTGATCCATACCAGGAATTTGTTTATGCCATTCTTGATAGGTTAAAAAACTTAAAATATTAGGCACTGCAATCTTATTATCTAACTTTTTCTCTACCATATTGGGTTGACCAATAAGCACGATTTCGGCACCTGCTTCTTCGGTTTCAAAAATTCCTTCCATCGCTGCGAACGTACCAGGTTGGTATTTCGCCACGTTTTTAGCATTCCAATCACCAGTTGGAAAAGCGACCAAAACGCTTGAGATTAACCCGAAGACAACACCTGTTTTTAAAAATAATCTACCATACTCAGAGTGCTTATCTCTTAAAATGTAAAAGGCTCCAATACTTGCCATCACAAAAGCAGAGGTTACAACAGACGCCATTTGATTGTGTAAAAAAGCGGGTAATAACCATGGATTAGTAAAAAGTTCAGAGAAATTTTCTAAGACATATTTTCCATTATCTAAAATTTCATAACCAACAGGGTGTTGCATCCAAGCATTGGTAGCTAAAATAAACCAACCACTTGCCCAAGAGCCTAAAAACACAAAGAATCCTGTTAAGAAATGTAGTTTTTGGCCCATTAATTTTTCTCCAAAAATAAATAGTGCTAAAAAAGAAGACTCTAAAAAGAAAGAGAACACACCTTCCATGGCTAAAGTCTGACCGATAATGCCACCTGTTAATTCAGAAAACTTTGCCCAATTGGTACCAAATTGAAATTCCATCGGGATTCCTGTAACCACTCCCATGGTAAAATTAATAGCGAAAATCTTCATAAAAAACTTCGCAGCATTATTATATTTTTCAATTTTATTCCTGAGATATTTCCACTTAAAATAAACTATCATTAAAGATAATCCCATGGTCAATTGCGGAAAAATGTAGTGGAATGTGATAGTGAATGCGAATTGCAGTCTATCGTAAAAGATCATGTCTTCCATTTGAGTAATTTTGGATATTACAAATTTAGCCTTTTTACACGGTTGCTATGTTACATTGGTTACAATATTAGATTCTATCTAAAAAAAATATAAACAATAATAATTGAAATAACAATCAAAAAATACAAAGTGAAGTTTCTAATCGAATTCAAATAATTGTTAAATACCGTGTTAATTATCGTTTTTATTACATTCCGAATGTAGATAATGTGATACTTTTAATACAAATTATAGAATACAATGAAACTGTTTCACATCTTATTTATTGGTTATTTACTTTCATTTGGATTTATAAATGCACAAGCGCAAGATAGTTTAAGGTTTGAATCCAAACGCTTCCATAATTTATATGCATTAAATGATTCGGTTTATCGTTCTGAACAACCAAGTAAAAAAGCGTTTAAAGAATTAGAAGATTATGGTTTTAAAACGATTATTAATTTTAGACGAATAAAAATCGATAAGAGAAAAGCCAAAAACACAAACTTGAAGCTGGTGAATTTACCCATGCGTTCTTCTGAACTTACAGAAACTAAAATTGTTGAAGCCTTAAAAACTATAAATGAAGCAGAAAAGCCTGTATTATTGCACTGTTGGCATGGCTCAGATAGGACTGGGATTATAGTAGCAGCATACAGAATTGTGTTTGAAAAATGGTCTAAAGAGGATGCTATATCCGAATTTAAAATTAAAGAGTTTGGCTATCATGAAAATTGGTATCCAAATCTTATAGAACTTTTAGAAAATATGAATACCGAAGACATAAGAAAAGAATTAGGAATAGAATAAGTACGTATTCCTAAAAAAATTATATAAAATAAAAGCCCTTTTTAAAATTTAAAAAAGGGCTTTTTTATATTATTTAATACCTACAAACCGAATCACTTCTGCTTTACCTTTATGACGATTTCCTTCTGAAAGCTCAATTGTTTCCTCTTTTAAAATTTCAAATTTTAGTTCCTTAAACTCTTCTTTGATTTCATCTATAGAAAATAACATTTCTACATTCTTTGGTCCACCAGACGGATTTCCCAATTGAGCCTTTGCAAAGGCTTCAAAAATGACTATACCACCAGGTTTTAAAAGTTGAAGTAAATGTTGATGTGCTTGTTTCCGAATTTCTATTGGAAAATGAGCGTAGCTTAAACCTAAAACATCAAATTGTTGTTTGGAATTAAAGTCTAAGACTCCAGTAACTTCATAAGTTATAGTTACCTTTTTTTCTTTTGCTAATTGCAAAGCCTTTTTGTGTCCTATTTCACTGATATCAAAAGCGGTTACAGACCAACCTTTAGATGCTGCGTAAACGGCATTACGACCTTCGCCTTCTGCAGGCAGAAGTATTTTACCAGGTTTCAACTTATCTAACTGCTCTTTAAAAAACACATTAGGTTCTGTGCCATAAATGTATTCTTTATTACCAAAGTTTTCATTCCAAAATGCTTTCATACCTTATTTTGCTCTAATAATGAATTGGTATGGCAATAAATCTACATTAACATCTAATTGCGTATAACCAGCTTCTGTTAATTCTTTTTTTACGGTTTCTAAATCAATTTTATGATTAGATGGTGGACCAACAGGAATTTCTTTTTTAAAGAAATCTACAACAACCAACTCACCATCTGGTTTAATGCCTTGTTTTACTTTAGAAAAATAATCGCTTCGGTTTTCTATATGATGATACGTATTTACAATTAATACCATATCAGCTTCATTAGCTTCTAAATTTGGACTATCATAAGGGATTTTACGAAGTTCTATATTTTTAAGGTTGTTTTCATCAATCCGCTGTTTCAACGCCGTTTGAAATTCATCGCTAACATCAGCCGCAATAACATTGGCTCCTTGTTCTCCCAATTTCACTGAGAAATATCCAGAGCCAGCACCAATATCCATTATTGTTTTATCCTTAATATCTCCCAAATAATCAAGTACTAACTCTGGCTTTTGGTAGGCATCACGCTCTGGTGATTCAAAACGTTCTATTAATTCTTCGGTATTTGATTGATGCATATAATCATTTGCAGTTTTTGTACTATCCATATCATGGTGTTTTCCGTGATGGTCTTTGTTATGTTTAGCATCGTGATTTTGTTCCATTTTAGCTTCTTTTTTATCACTTTTTTCATTGTTTTCTTTACAGCTAACTAACGCTAATGTTAGAGCTGTTGCCATAAAAATTTGTTTTGTTCTTCTCATTTTGTTTTGTTTAAAATTCTTTTAATTCAATTTATATTATGTTTCTTATTCAATTTATTACTCCACCAATAGGTTATAAAACCTAATAAAATATTACTAAAACCTATTAGGACTTCAAACGGACTATTAATAAAAGCATAGACAACCATCCATAAGGATAAGATAATAAATATCAGTTGAAAAACTGGAAATAGTGGGCTTTTAAAACTATTCGATTTTGTGTTTTTATGTCGACTTCTTAATTTAAAAACGCCAAAAACAGTTACCATAGAAGATAGCGTTAAAAGAATACCGCAATAAATTAGTATTTGCTCAAAGGTTCCTGTTAAAATTAATAAGGCACTGATGCCCAATTGCAACCATAAGGCGCGTTGTGGTATGTTATTTTTTTCGGTTTTAAAATACTGCCAGAATTGATGGTCTTTGGCAATATTGGACGTCACTCTAGAGCCTACCCAAACCATAGCGCTTATTCCTGACACTAATAATAAGGAAATTGCTAATCCGAATAATCGTCCGTAATCCTCGCCAATCATTTTGTTCATGGCAATGGTACCAACATTTAATTGCCCTTGTAACTCTGGTATTGGCACGTGTTTTAAA
>Ga0193951_1000125_pt1 | contig 34703 bp, 33 predicted proteins | sample BB_2_MG_FD_140370 | JGI IMG/M metagenome (GOLD analysis project Ga0193951, IMG submission 140370) | Microbial mat bacterial communities from the Broadkill River, Lewes, Delaware, United States - BB_2_MG | ecosystem: Environmental > Aquatic > Freshwater > River > Microbial mats | place: USA...
CTAACTCAATTTTAAAATGGCAGTAGATTTACTACTTGGATTACAATGGGGAGATGAAGGCAAAGGAAAAATTGTCGATGTATTTACCTCTAACTACGATATTATTGCACGCTTTCAAGGTGGTCCAAATGCTGGTCACACTTTAGTGTTTAACGGTAAAAAGCATGTTTTACACACTATCCCATCGGGTATTTTCCACGAGGATAAAGTGAATTTGGTGGGTAACGGTGTTGTTATCGACCCTGTTATTTTCAAAAAAGAGCTAGATAAGTTAGAAGAACAAAATGTAGATTATAAAAAATCGCTTTGTATTTCGCGTAAAGCTCATATTATCTTACCAACACACCGTTTATTGGATGCTGCTAGTGAAGCGTCTAAAGGCAAAGCAAAAATAGGTTCTACATTAAAAGGTATTGGTCCAACATACATGGACAAAACCGGTAGAAATGGTATCAGAGTTGGAGATATTGAATTAGCTGATTGGAAAGATAAATACAGAGCTTTAGCTGACAAGCACGAAGCCATGATTGAATTTTACAACGTAGATATTCAATACGATTTAAAAGAATTAGAAGCCGATTTCTTTGCAGCTATAGACACGTTAAAAACGTTGAGCTTTATTGATTCTGAAGAATATATTCATCAGGCGCAACAATCTGGAAAATCTATATTAGCTGAAGGTGCACAAGGCTCTTTACTAGATATCGATTTCGGAACCTATCCATTTGTCACTTCATCTAATACCACTGCGGCAGGTGCTTGTACTGGTTTAGGTGTGGCACCAAATCAAATTGGAGAGGTTTTTGGTATTTTTAAAGCGTACACTACTCGTGTTGGTTCAGGACCATTCCCAACAGAATTATTTGATAAGGATGGAGAAACAATGGCTAAAGTAGGAAACGAATTCGGTGCTACTACTGGTCGTGCTAGACGCTGTGGTTGGTTAGATTTAGTGGCTTTGCGCTATGCCTGCCAAGTGAATGGCGTAACGCAGCTTATTATGATGAAAGGCGATGTACTTTCAGGATTTGAAACCCTTAAAGTATGTACCGCATACAACTATAAAGGTAAAACTATTACACATTTACCTTACAATATAGAAGAAGAAAACATTACACCTATTTATACAGAACTAAAAGGTTGGGCTGCTGATTTAACTGGTATGACGGAAGCTTCACAACTTCCTGAAAACCTTAATACATATGTTGAATATTTAGAAAAAGAATTAAATATTCCTATTACAATAGTATCTGTAGGTCCAGATCGTAAACAAACTATTATTCGCAAGACGATATAATTGGACTCAAATACCGTATTGGTTTTTTTGTGAAATTTACAGTTAAGATATATTATCTTAGCTTAAAATGATTTCTCAAAAAAACCAATCTTTTTATCTACTAATATGCTTGGCAGTCATGCAGTTCTGTTAAAAAAAACGTTAACACATACTAAAGCAAATCTAATAAGTGTTATTTTGTAAAAAATATATGCCTTTGAAACGATTTAAACAGCTTCTATTTATCCTTTGCCTCCTATCTGTCTTTTTTAGCTTTGGACAAGAACGACAGAAAATAACCGTTAAATATTCTGGTAATACGTCTACGTCTCCCGATATTAAGGAAGGTGCCTTAGTATTTCTTAGAGATAAATCTAAACAAGTCCATTTTATTCATAAAGGAGCCGATCTCTTTTGTGATAAAGCCATTTATTACGAAGATCAAGACTATATAGAAGCCTTTGGAAATGTGGCTATGAAACAAGGAGACTCCATTAATATGGTCGCAAAATATATAGATTATAGTGGAAAAGCACAAATGGCCATGGCTCGTGGCGATGTGGTACTAACCGAACCACAGTCAACACTTAAAACAGATACGCTTTATTTCGACAGAATAAAACAGCAAGCCTATTACAATACTAAAGGCACAGTGGTTAGAGATACCTCTGGAACTATTACAAGTCAAATCGGTCGTTATTATATTAACGCCAGCAAGTATCAATTTATACAAGATGTAGTACTTGTAAATTCGGATTACACTTTAAATACTGAACGTCTGGATTTTTTTACAGAAAATGGTTTCGCTTATCTTTTTGGACCTTCGACTATAGTTGGAGAAACAAGCAAAATTTATTGCGAACGTGGCTTTTATGATACTAATAGCGATATTGGTCATTTTCAGCGTAATGCCAAAATTGATTATGATAATCGTACCGTAGAAGGCGACAGTCTATATTTTGACAGAAACAAAAATTTTGCCTCAGCCACCAATAATATTACCGTCACCGACACACTTAATAAGAGTCTTGTAAAAGGCCATTATGCTGAAGTTTGGCGCGCCAAAGATTCTATGTATATAACAAAACGCGCTTTGGCAATAACGGTTCAGGAACAAGATTCAATTTACATACATGCCGATACACTAATGGTTACAGGCAAACCAGAAAACCGCATTACACGCGCCTACTATAATGCCAGACTTTATAAAAGTGATATGGCAGGTAAAGCCGATTCTATTCATGTTAACCACAAACAAGGTTTAACTCAACTCATAAACCTTAGTCGGTATAATTCTAGTGATGCCTTTGCCATGAAACGAAAACCTGTACTTTGGAATATTGGGAACCAAATGACAGGTGACACCATTCACTTAATATCAAACCCGAAAACAGAACAATTAGATTCTTTAAAAGTGTTTGAAAATGCTTTTTTAATCAATAAAGATACCTTAAGTGAAGATGGCTATAATCAAATAAAAGGATTACGTTTAACAGGCTTATTTAGAAATAACGAGCTTTACAATGTTGATATCGTTAAGAATGCCGAAACCATTCGGTATTTAAGAAATGATGAAGGTGAACTTATCGGTATTCAGAAATCAAAATCTGGGAGTATTAACGTTAAAATTATTGATCAAGCTATAGACGAAGTGCGATTTATTAATCAAATTGATGGTAATATTTTCCCAGAGTCAGACTTCCCTAAAAGTGGAAGACGTTTACGAAATTTTGATTGGAGAGGAGAAGAACAACCACTATCAGTTGAAGATTTATTTAAGGATGATCCACCTTTAGACTTACCTATTATTCAAGGATTAGCGGATTACGTGCCTCCAGAAGCCTTTGTAGATGATAATGTTGCAGAACGTGTAGAAGAAGCAGGTAAGGCCACTCCTAAAAAAGAGAACAAAGCGGCTCAGAATCTTCCTAAAAAAACAATTGTAAAACCATTAGAATCTACAACTAAAGAATCGGACTCGACCACGACAAAACCTTTAAAACAAATTATAAAAAAGGAGGGCAGTAATAATTGAAAGAGGCATTTTTAAAATATCAAGCTCAGACGACTCCACACCCACTTGCAATGGAAATAAGTCACGCTAAAGGAAGTTATATTTATGACACCAAAGGTAAAGCTTATCTCGATTTTGTAGCTGGAGTTTCAGCATGTAGCTTAGGACATTCACATCCAAAAGTTATATCTGCAGTAAAAGCGCAATTAGATGCATACCTCCACGTCATGGTTTATGGAGAATACATCCAAAAACCAGCTATAGAACTAACCAAATTATTAGCCAAACATTTACCGCAACCTTTAGAATCGACATACCTCGTTAATTCAGGAACAGAGGCCATTGAAGGGAGCTTAAAATTAGCCCGACGTTTTACAGGACGTTCAGAAATTATTGCTGCGAAAAATGCCTACCATGGAAATACAATGGGTTCACTTAGCCTAATGGATTATGAAGAACGCAAGCAACCATTTTTACCACTCATTCCTGATGTTATTCATATTGAATTTAATACAGCCTCAGATCTAGAAAAAATTACACACAAAACCGCAGCTGTTATCCTTGAAACAATTCAAGGAGGTGCCGGATTTATAGAACCTACAAATAATTATCTCAGCAAAGTACAACAACGCTGCAATGCTGTTGGAGCGGTTTTAATCTTAGATGAGATTCAACCAGGAATTGGAAGAACAGGAAAATTATTTGGATTTGAACATTACAATTGCCAACCAGATATTGTAGTCACAGGTAAAGGACTTGGAGGTGGTTTACCTATTGGAGCATTTTCTGCTTCTAAACAAATGATGGATTGCCTAAGTGACAATCCTAAACTTGGACATATTACTACCTTTGGTGGCAACCCAGTTATTGCGGCTGCAGCTTTAGCAACTTTAGAAGAAATTACCACTTCTAACCTCATGTTACAAACTTCAGAAAAAGAGCAATTAATAAGACAACACCTACAACATCCACACATTAAAGAAATTAGAGGTCGTGGTTTAATGTTAGCCGCTTTTACCGAAAATGCTGAGCTTACAAATCAAGTTATTTTAAAAGCACAAGATCAAGGATTAATCTTGTTTTGGTTACTCTTTGAACCCAAAGCCATCCGAATTACGCCTCCCTTAACCATATCAAATGAGGAAATAATAGAAGGTTGCCGTATTATAACTTCAATTCTCGATGAATTATAACGCCATCACACAAGCCACAAACTACGCTCAATCAAAGACTTAAACCCTTATACATCAACTAATATTTCAATGTTAATTAATTTGTTAAGAACATTCGTTTAAAACTCATTATTGCACATAGGATAACTGTAATTTTATTTCAGTGAATTATTAAACTATTTATGCAGCACAGTCAAGACGACGAAAATTTCCCTCTAACGCGATTTGAATCGATGCTAAAGACCAATAATATATTGTTCTTTGATTCCAACGAATTTGAAAACATTATACACCATTATTTAGAAAATGGTAAAATAGCATTAGCTAAGCGTGCTATTAAGTTAGGCTTAGAGCAACACCCAACTTCAATTAACCTGAGGTTATTTAAAGTTGAAATCATGGTGATTGAAAACAAGTTTAACGAAGCGGATGATTTATTAGATCGACTTCACAATCTTGAACCTTCTAATCAAGAAATTTATATTCAAAAAGCAAATGTTTTATCTAAACAAGACAAACATTTGCAAGCTATTGACACCTTAATTATTGCAATAAAATTATCACATTCACTAGAAGATAATGCCGATTTATATGCCTTAGTTGGGATGGAATATTTATTTCTAGATCAGTTCGAAGACGCCATCGTTTATTTCAAAAAATGCTTAGAAAGTGATAATTCAGATTACTCTGCGTTACATAATATTGTGTATTGCTACGATTTTCTTAATCAAAATACAGAAGCTATAGACTATTTAAATCAGTACTTAGATTCTAATCCCTATTGCGAAGTGGCATGGCATCAATTAGGACGACAGTATTTAACTATAAAAGACTATGCTAAGGCAAATACAGCCTTAGACTTTGCCATTATCTCTGACGATACTTTTGTGGGTGCCTATATTGAGAAAGGTAAAGTTCTAGAAAAATTAGAAAAATACGAAGAGGCCATTGATAACTATAAAATTACTTTAGCTTTAGAGGATCCAACGTCTTTCGCTTTGTTGCGTATTGGTCAATGTTACGCTAAACTTGGACAGGAAGATTTAGCGATTCAGTTTTTCAAAAAAACAATAAATGAAGATGCACTTTTAGATAAAGGTTGGATTGCTATTACCAAATTTTATATGAAGCGCCTCAACTACCAAAAAGCGCTTTACTACATAAATAAAGCGGTAATAATCGATGGTGAAAATGTAAATTACTGGAAACTCTATGCAACCGTTAATAAACGTTTAAATTTTCTAGAAGAAGCAGAACGTGGTTACAAACGCACATTAGATTTAGGTAATTACGAATTAGATACCTGGTTAAATAGATCTGATGTCTTAACAACCTTAGGTGAATATGAAGCTGCTGTGTTTAATTTGCTTCAGGCTTCAGAATTTTATCCAGAAAATGCCGAAATAGAATACCGATTAGCTGGTTTATACTTTACACTACATCAATCTGATGAAGGCCGTTTCCATTTAAAAAATGCTACAAGACTCAATATTGATTTTAATTTTATTATATCAGAATTGTTTCCTCAACTTACAGACAGGCCCATGATTAAAGCTATAATTTCAGAGGGTAAAAAGACGACAAAGTAAAAAAAATCATACCTTAGCATTTCATATTTTTATTAAAATGCAAAGACGATTTATAGACTATTTAGTCATCACCTTTAAAGGTATTGCTATGGGAGCTGCAGATGTGGTTCCTGGTGTTTCAGGCGGAACCATTGCCTTTATTTCTGGTATTTACGAGGAACTTATTGAGAGTATTGATAAGGTGAACCTTACTGTTTTTAATACCTGGAAGAAAGAAGGCTTTAAAACAGCTTGGAAATCTATTAACGGCAATTTTTTACTGGCACTTTTTTCAGGAATAGCTATTAGTATTTTATCCTTATCAAAACTTATTAAGTGGCTACTGCATCACGAGCCGGTACTACTTTGGTCCTTCTTTTTTGGCCTCGTACTCGCAAGTATTTTATACATTGCAAAGCAAATTAAAGGTTGGTCATTAACACTGATAGTAGCAATTATTATAACTACAATTTTATCTTTTTATATTACCAAAGCCGAACCTTTTGCCTCACCAGACAGTCCATTTTATCTTATATTTTGCGGTTTTATAGCTATTATTGCTATGATTTTACCAGGCGTATCTGGAGCATTTATTCTACTTATTCTTGGCGCATACCAAACTGCCATTGACACTATTAATAACCTAAGAGATGGTCTTTTAAATGGTAATATGGAACTCTTTAAAGATGCCTTATTAAAATTCACTCTGCTTGGTGTCGGTGCTATTATTGGGCTTAAAGTCTTTTCCAAAGCTTTAAATTGGATGTTTAAACACCACAAAAACCTTACACTTGCCATCCTAACAGGATTTATGATTGGATCACTTAATAAAATTTGGCCATGGAAAGAAGTTATAAAAACAAGAATCAATTCTGAAGGAGAAATCGTAACCTTACTCGATAGAAGTATCTCTCCTACCACATATGTTGGTGACAACGAACTTGTAATGGCCATCGTATTTATTATCGTTGGGTTTGCAACCATTCTCATTTTAGAAAGTCTCGGAAAACATAAAAACAAAGTGTAATGCAAAGCAGCAGACCACTTAAGGATCGTATATTTCTGGTCATTAAAGGTTTGGCTATGGGTGCTGCTAATAAAGTCCCAGGTGTCTCAGGAGGTGTCGTGGCTTTTGTTGCTGGTTTTTATGAAGAGTTTATCTATTCCTTGCAAAGGGTGAATAAAACAGCATTTAAACTATTGTTTAATGGACGGATTAAAAGTTTTTATCGCTATACCAATGGTAAGTTTTTAAGCTTACTATTTTTAGGAATGATTGTTAGCTATTTTAGCGTTTCTAAACTATTAGATTACCTTATTATACAATACGAACTCTATGTATGGAGTACATTCTTTGGAATGATTTTGGGTTCCATTTACTATCTCTCAAAAGATTTTAAAGAATGGAACAAAACCACTTTAACAGCCTTAATCCTTGGCACAATCGCTGGTATTAGTGTTAGTTTTCTTGATCCTGCCACAGAAAACGACAACTTATTTTTTGTTTTTTTCTGTGGTATCATTAGTGTATCTGGTATGACACTACCAGGGTTTTCAGGCTCATTTATTCTTATTCTCTTAGGTAATTACGTGTTACTTTTAGTCGATTCGGTAAACGCACTTAACGATACTATAATTGATATGCTAAAAGGAGATTTTGAATTTATCCATAATACATATCGAATTAGAATGCTGAAAGTTTTAGGGGTGTTTACACTAGGGTCTGTCACCGGATTAGTTACCTTTTCTCATATATTAAGTTATATTCTTAAAAACTATAAATTTATAACACTAGCCACCATAATGGGTTTTATAATTGGATCATTAGGAGTGGTTTGGCCATGGAAAGAAACGATTTATAAAACCAATTCTGAAGGACTTCATATTTTGGATTCCACTGGAAAACAAATTGTTGCTAATTACCAACGGTATTTACCAGAAATGAACGCCCAAACTTACATTGCAATTGCTTATATTGCCCTAGGAATCCTTATAGTTTTAGGATTAGAATGGTATGGAAAACGCACAAGACAAATCAAAGTATAAATTCGGACTCGTAGGAAAAGACATCTCTTACTCTTTTTCAAGAGGATATTTTAAAGATAAGTTTGCATCTGAAAATCTACCCAATTCCTATGTTAATTTCGATTTAAAATCTATAGAAGAACTTACTGAAATTATAAACAAGACCCCTAATTTAAAAGGTCTTAATGTCACAATTCCTTATAAAGAGCAAGTTATTCCATTACTTGATAAGCTGAACAAAAAGGCCAAAAACATTGGAGCTGTAAATACCATTCGGTTGACGAAAAAGAAAAAGTTGGTTGGCTATAACACGGATTATTATGGTTTTAAAAACTCTATAAAACCACATTTACAATCTCATCACAAAAACGCCTTAATTTTGGGCACTGGTGGTGCATCTAAAGCCATTGCGTATGCTTTAAAAAAACTCAATATTAAATACGACTTTGTCTCTAGAACCCAAAAAGAGAACGTAACCTTTTTGTACCCAGAACTCGATCGAAATATTATATCAAAATACACCATCATAATTAATTGTACACCAATTGGTACATTTCCTAATGTTAACGAGTGTCCAAATATTCCTTATGATGCCATTTCAAAAAATCATATTTTATACGACCTCATTTATAACCCAGAGCAGACTAAATTTTTACGATGTGGTGCACTTAAAGGTGCCATAACTATTAACGGATTAGAAATGTTAAAATTACAGGCCGAAAAATCTTGGGAAATATGGAATAAGTCTTAAATTACAAGCTGTGTAAGCATTTGCTTTGATGTTAAACTGCTAGTTAGTATCTTTAACAATTATAAAAACTATTTGACATATGTCTGAGAATGATAACCTGCAAGATGCAGATGGAAAAAAAGAAGTTGTATCACCAGAAACGACTCCAACCCAACCAACAGAAAACGATACAAGTACTGTTGATAATGAGGTTAGTAAAGGTCAAGACGTCTCATTAGAGTCCGTCGCATCTAAAGCCGAAAGCAGTGACGATGTTAAAGATGACACTACAGAAGTCGCATCAGAGACATCTGCCACCAAAGATAAACTTGTAGACGAAATAGAAGCTTCGAACGCTGAAGATGCCGAAGATGAATCTAATGCTGAACGTCATGAAGTTGAAGAAAAAGATTATCATGCAATGTCTATGACAGAGCTAACTACTGAATTCGGTAGACTTCTAAGCTCTCACAAAATACAAACCATCTCAAAACATGTCAACGAGATAAAAAGTGAATTCAACGCTAAATTCAGTGAACTTCTCGATGAGAAAAAGGAAGAATTTATTGAGGATGGCGGCAACGAAATAGATTTCTATTACACTAACGACACTAAAAAGCAATTTAACTCATATTATAAAACGTATAAGCAAAATATCAATGCTTATTACAAGGAGCGTGAGCAAAATCTGAAGCAAAATCTCGACACAAGATTAGCCATAATAGAGGATATAAAAGGCTTACTCAGTGTTGAAGAAAATATGGGTACTACCTATAAAACGTTCAAAGAATTACAAGAAAAATGGCGTAATGCAGGACCTATTCCTAGAGATAAATATAACAACGCTTGGAACACCTATCACCACCATGTAGAACGTTTTTACGATTTTTTACATCTCAATAATGATTTGAGAGATATGGACTTTAAACACAACTACGATCAAAAAATAAAGATTATAGAACGTGCTGAAGAATTGGCAGAAGATGAAAACACCAACCGTTCGTTTAGAGAATTACAAGTGCTACACAAACTGTGGAAAGAAGAACTCGGACCAGTTGGTAAAGAACATAGAGAAGCTATTTGGGAACGTTTTAGTAATGCTACGAAACTGATTCATGATAAGCGCCAAGCTTATTTTGCTGATATGGATAAAGCTCATGAAAAAAACCTTGAACGTAAAGAGGAAATCATTGCTCAAATAGAAGCCATTGCAGAAGACATAGCCAATTCTCATAGTGGCTGGCAGAAAAAAATTAAAGAAATTGAAGCCTTAAGAGAGGCTTTCTTTAAGGCTGGTAAAGTACCATTAAAAGTAAATGAAAGTACTTGGGCTAAATTTAAAGCTGCAGTCAGAACGTTTAACAGAAGTAAAAACAGTTTTTACAAAGATTTAAAGAAAGACCAGTACGAAAACCTTAAAAAGAAAAAGGATTTAATTCAAATTGCAGAAGACAATAAAGATAGTGAAGACTTCGCTACGGTTACTCCATTGATGAAAAAAATTCAAAATGAATGGAAAAAAATTGGACATGTGCCAAGACGCGATAGTGATAAAATCTGGAAACAATTTAAAACAGCTTGTAATCATTATTTCGATAGAATGCATGCGCAGCGTAAAGCACAAGACCAGCACCTATATGAGGCATTTGATAAAAAAGTAAAACTGCTTGATGACTTAAAAGTGATGGAACTTACAGAAGATCCTAAAGCAGATATAAAAACACTACAAGATAAAATTGCGGAATGGAAAGCTATTGGCTATGTACCGCAAAACAAACGTTACATCGATGGTAAATTTTACAAAGCCATTGACGATAAGTTTGATAAACTTAAAATGGATAAGTCGAAATTAGAAATGATTAAGTTTGAAAGTAAACTTGAAAACTTAGCCGATTCTGATGACACACGTTTATTAGATAATGAGCAAAACTTTATTCGTAAAAGAATTTCTGAAATTAAATCTGAAATCAATCAACTTGAAAATAATTTACAGTTTTTCTCTAATGTAAAGTCAGACAACCCATTAGTAAAAGATGTGCATAAGAATATTGCAAACCACAAAACCGAATTAGACACCTGGAAAGCCAAATTATCAAAGGTTCGTGGTATGTATAGCTAAAATCCAATAGAATTCAGATGTTATTCATTTGCTTATGGTAAACATCCGTTTGTTATAAGCAAATTCTTTTTGTACTAAACAAAATATTAAAAAGTTTAGTCTCAGTATCATCTAAACGTAATGTACTATTTATAAATACAAATCAAAACAATTTAAACACCCAAATATTATGAAAAAAACTCTACGCTTTTTACTGTTATGCTTACCAACTATTGCATTATCGCAAGTTGAATTAGATCAAGTTGATGATTTTGAAGATTATACGATGCGTAACTGGACCAAAAACAGCTCTATCGCTAACGAAAATATTTATAACGGAGGTCCATCTGGTGAAGGCGATAATTTTTTACGCGTAACCTCAAGCGGTTCAGGTTCTGATCTTGAATTAATGACTAAAAATAATGCGCAATGGCAAGGTAACTATTATCAAGGTAATCTTTCAAGTCGAGTAAAATACATTTCCATGGATGTTAGAAATTCGGGGAGCAATGTTATTTTTCTGAGACTTTCTTTTCAAACCGATTATGGTCTTATTTACCGTTGTAGTACTACAAATGCCATAGCTGTTTTACCAAATGAAGGCTGGAAGCGCATCTCGTTTTCAATTCTAGAAGAAAACATCACACCACTCTCAGACACTTTCAATTATGCGGTTACTTTCGGAAATGGAAGTCAGGGCGTAGAAGAAATGAGAATATTACACAATGATGTACCTGCCTGGGAGTCAGATCCGATCGAAGCGGTTTTAGATATTGACAACATCATGGCTGAAAGTCAGACCTTGAGTACAGAAGAAATCACTATGAAATCAGAATTAAAGTTATTTCCAAATCCAACTAGCAATACTATTACCGTGACTAGCAACGAAAATGTTACTGAAGACATTAGCTATGGTATTATTGATTTATTAGGAAGAACGGTAAAAGAAGGACGTTCTAAATTAAACCAGGAAATAAATATTCAAGATTTAAATAGTGGTAATTATATTGTTGAAATAAAAAATGATAAAGGAGACATCTTTAGAGAAAAACTAATAAAAAATTAGTTTGGCATTATCTATATTTTAATATATAAGACGAATTATATTTAATAAAATTAATGTAGGCCAAAGCCTAAAATATCAAAACCCACTTGATTTTTCACAAGTGGGTTCTGCCCTAACTAAACTAAATTAACCTTAATTACAACCGCTTAAAATAATAATTAAGATTTCCTACTAAGATTATAAAAACGCTTTTGTTTTTATATACAGTATTTACGCACAGAAATAAGTTTTGGATCTTACGTATTTAATTTTTAGAAAACTTTAACAAATGACACCTTACCATTACCATTTCAAGATGTAGATAGAAACTTTAGTACAGGCATTCAAATTAAATAATAAGACGACTATTAAGGATTTAATTACAATTCAGAAAGGCTAACAGATATATATCTAGGTTTCTATTTCCTATAAGTTTACTACAAACTTAAAAACCATAATTAAAAAGGGATTCCTGCCCATGCAGGAATAACAAAAATCATTACAACAATTTTGCTTCTTCCCAAAAGACATCCATTTCAGAAAGTGTCATATCTTTTAGAGATTTATCTAAACTTTTTGCTTTAGACTCTAGATATTGAAAGCGTTTAATAAATTTTTTATTGGTACGTTCTAAGGCGTTTTCAGGATTAACTTTTAGGAAACGTGCATAATTAATCATAGAAAACATAACGTCACCAAATTCACTTTCTATAGCATCTTGGTCACCCTTGAGAATTTCTGCTTTAAGTTCAGCAATCTCCTCTTCAACTTTTTCAAACACCTGTTCAGGTTCTTCCCAATCGAAGCCAACACCCGCTACTTTTTCTTGAATGCGACTGGCTTTTACCACAGCAGGTAAACTTTTAGGAACTCCTTCTAGCACACTATCCTTACCCTCTTTAAGTTTTAGTTGCTCCCAATTGCGCTTTACTTCAGCTTCATCTTTTACCACCACATCACCATAAATATGTGGATGACGATCTATAAGTTTATCACAGATACTGTTACATACGTCTGCAATATCAAAGTTATTCGTTTCACTTCCTATTTTAGAGTAGAATACAATATGAAGCAATACATCGCCCAATTCTTTTTTAACCTCATCCAAATCATTATCTAAAATGGCATCTCCAAGCTCATAAACCTCTTCAATAGTAAGGTGACGCAAGGATTCCATTGTTTGTTTTTTATCCCATGGACATTGCGCTCGCAACTCGTCCATAATGATTAACAAACGTTCAAAGGCTTTTAATTGGGCTGTTTTATCAGACATTATATGTGGTGTAATATGTTCTCGATACAATTTTGAGCTGAAAGCTTTCAGCTCAAAACCACTTGGACTGACGTATTATTTATTCTTCTTCGTCAGAAGTATTTTTATCTTCTTTTGAATCTTCTAATGCATCTAAAAGATTATTCTTTTGAAGTAAGTTGTACCATTGTACTACTTTTTTAATATCTGAAGGATACACGCGATCTTCATCATAATTTGGTAATACTTCAAAGAAAAATTCTTCTAAAACATCTTTACCATCCTTATGACTGATAGCAGTTTGCTCTCCTCCTTCTTTTTCCTTTACCTTTTTTAACACCTCTCTTAAAGGTACTTCTTCGGCTAAAGTATAAATAGCAATTTCGCTAAGAATACTAATATTACTGTGTGCACCAACTGTAATACGCTTTTTGTCTATTAACGACTCTACAACAGCACCTGTTCTTGTTTGTGTAACGATTTGGTATAAACCTGGTTTTCCAGAAATGGATAAAATTTTATCTAAGCTCATATATATTTTATTAACGTTTTCTGCTCATTGCAGGAAATCGCATTCTGTAATCAATTTTTATCTTACCTTTTGATATATTCGTAAGTTTTCCTTTTATTAAACGTTTTTTGAATGAAGAAAGTTTATCTGTAAATAAAACACCTTCAATATGATCGTATTCATGTTGAATAACTCTCGCAATTAAACCATCATATTCTTCTACGTGCGTATCAAAATTTTCATCTTGATATTGAATCTTAATCTTTGGCTTTCTAAAAACATCTTCTCTAACATCTGGAATGCTTAAACAGCCTTCGTTAAAAGCCCATTCGTCACCTTCCTCTTCTAAAATCTGAGCATTGATGAATGTTTTCTTGAAATTTTTCATTTGTTCTCGTTCTTTTTCAGAGAGGTCTTCATCATCTGCAAAAGGACTTGTATCTACTAAAAACAACCGAATAGCTAAACCAATTTGTGGAGCTGCCAAACCTACACCATACGCACCATACATGGTTTCGTACATGTTATCTATAAGCTCGTTTAACTTTGGGTAATCTTTATCTATTTCCTTGGCCTCTTTCTTCAATACTGCATCGCCATAGGCTACGATAGGTAAAATCATAATTCATATATTTTCGGGTGCAAAAGTACCAAATTCTAACCTAATATTTCAAATTTCAAAAACTAAATTCAAAAGCATACGGTACGACACTTTAGCCACTATTTTGTATACGCTTATAATACAAATTTAAAAACAGTAACTACACATGTATTACTATTGACTAGAAAGATAACTCTGTAAAATTAGCGTAGCACTAATTTCGTCTACCAAGGCCTTATTTTTGCGTTGTTTTTTCTTTAATCCGCTATCTATCATGGTTTGAAATGCCATCTTAGAAGTGAAACGTTCATCTACACGATCTACAGAGATTTGTGGTAACGCTTTTTCTAATTGCACCAAAAATTTTTGAATATAAACTTCACTTTCTGAAGCAGAATTATCCATTTGCTTGGGTAAACCAACGACAATTTTTTCAACATTTTCGGTTAACACATACGTTTTTAAAAACGGAAGCAACTGCTTTGTCTCTACTGTAGTGAGTCCAGATGCAATAATTTGCATTTCGTCTGTAACGGCTAATCCCGTGCGTTTAGTGCCATAATCAATAGCTAAAATTCGTCCCATAAATACAAAGATAATGTAATAAAAAACGCTTCTTATAAAAAAGAAGCGTTTATAAATAAATCAATTTAACCAAATTAATCAATATGATATATTCCCTCTAAAAAATAAATCATGTAATCATACATAAGACACAACATTTTTATGTTGGTCACATTTAATTTCATAAAAAAACCCCTCAATCATTAGGGAGAGGAGTTTTTATAATTAGCTATTAGTTAAATCCCAAGATATTCATAAAAAATATCTAAGCTTTTAATCAATATTAAGACCCTAACTTTGTAGAAAGGTCACATTTTTTTAAAAAAGTGTTTTAGCTTGAATGATTATAGAGGTATATTTGATTTCAAAAATACTATTGAATCACATGAAACAACTACAATCTGTAATAGAAAATGCTTGGGACGATCGCTCTCTTTTAAATGATAAAGTCACTATAGACGCCATACGAAGTGTCGTGGACCTTGTTGATGCTGGCACATTACGCGTAGCAGAACCCACAGATGATGGATGGCAAGTAAATGAATGGGTAAAAAAAGCCGTTGTTTTGTATTTCCCTATTCAAAAAATGGAAACTTACGAAATAGGGATTTTTGAATACCACGATAAAATTCCTTTAAAAAGAGGTTATGCGGAAAAAGGAATTAGAGTTGTACCACATGCTGTAGCAAGACATGGTGCTTATATTTCTTCGGGTACTATTTTAATGCCAAGCTATGTAAATATTGGTGCGTATGTAGATGAAGGCACTATGGTAGATACTTGGGCGACTGTTGGTAGTTGTGCACAGATTGGTAAAAACGTTCATTTATCTGGCGGAGTTGGTATTGGTGGTGTTCTAGAACCTCTACAAGCGGCACCTGTAATTATAGAAGATGGCGCATTTATTGGTAGTCGTTGTATTGTTGTTGAAGGAGTTCGTGTAGAAAAGGAAGCTGTTTTAGGAGCAAATGTAGTGTTAACTATGAGTACAAAAATTATTGATGTTACAGGAGATGAACCTATAGAAACCAAAGGTGTTGTACCTGCGCGTTCTGTAGTTATTCCTGGAAGTTACACCAAAAAGTTTGCTGCTGGCGAATATCAAGTACCATGTGCTTTGATTATTGGTAAACGTAAAGAAAGTACTAATAAAAAGACATCTTTAAATGATGCCTTACGCGAATATGATGTAGCGGTTTAATGGTTACTTTCAATAATTCATAAAAATAATTAACTATAACTATCCAACTGTAACCTATTGAGTTGCAGTTGGATTTTTTTATCTTGAAAAATGAAAATTTTAGTTATTCAACAAAAAATGATTGGTGATGTTTTAGCGACAAGCATTTTGTTTGAAGCCATAAAACAAAATTATCCTGAGGCAGAATTACATTATGTAATTAATACGCATACCTACCCTGTTGTAGAAAACAATCCTTTTATTGATTATTTTCATTTTATAACGCCAAAGCAAGAAGGAAGTAAATTTCAGCTTTATAAATTTGCTAGAGATATAAACAAACAGAATTTTGATGTTGTGATTGATGTTTATTCTAAATTTTCCAGCAATTTAATAACCTCGATTTCAAAAGCGAAAATAAAAATTTCAAAATATAAATGGTATACATCGTTTATCTATTCAGATACTTTTGAAGAAGCTAAAACACCTAAAACCAATGCAGGTTTAGCAATTGAAAATAGATTACAGCTTTTAACACCTTTAGAAAAAGTAGATATAAATTTAATTATTAAACCTCAAATTCATCTTACAGATTCAGAAAAAACAAAAGCTCGTTTACACTTAGAATCTCATAATATTAATCTAGACCAACCACTATTTATGATAGGTGTATTAGGTAGTGGAATTACTAAAACGTACCCTATAAAAAAAATGGCTTCTGTAATTGATACTATTGTTTTAGAAAAGCCAGAATCTCAAATTTTATTCAATTATATCCCTAAACAAGAAAAAGATGCTAGAGCTATTTTTGAATTATGTTCAACAGAAACAAAAAAACATATCTACTTTAACGTCTTTGGAAACAGCTTAAGAGATTTCTTAGCTATGACATGGCATTGTGATGCTCTAATTGGTAATGAAGGTGGAGCTACTAATATGGCAAAAGCATTGAATATTCCAACCTTTACCATTTTTTCTCCTTGGATAAGAAAAGAAGCTTGGAACATGTTTGATGATAACAAAAAAAACGTTTCTGTACATTTAAAAGACTACAAACCCGAACTTTTTTCTAAAAATACAACAAAAAATTTGAAGAAAAACTGGCAAGTACTATATGAAAAATTTGACCCAAGCTTATTTAAAAGTTCGTTTCTCAATTTCCTTAGACATATTTAGCTCCTGAAGCCCTCAGGTGTTTTAATAATTTACGTTGCTCTGTAAGTGAATGTAGATTGGCTTTAACAAAACGGCGCTCTACTTTCTTTTTTGCAAAAAAATGAAATAGGTCGGCAAAAGGAAAAAAGTCGCGATGTCCTAATCCATCGATGACGATAAGTCGAACAGAACTATCTTTTAAAACTTTAACGCAAATATTCCGCGCCCTTAGATCACCAACAAAAACTTTATGATTTATCATTTGCCGTTTTAATCGTTTTAGTTCAATATTTATTGTACTATCAGAAATTGGTGAATCTTTCATCTCTATGTAATCTCGAAGAGTTAAAGATATGCTATCTGATACTTCATCTTTAATTAAATCATAAACAAACCCTGTTCCTAAATTTGTAGTTATTTCACCATGGTATTGCGCATAAAATTGATACTCAAACTTATAGATATTTTTACTTTGTATTTTCTTATAATAATTTATCTCCTTATATAAGTGATTTTTTGCTATTTCTGGCTTACCAATCTTTATACAAAGATTAGGGTTATTGGGATAGTAATAACATTTTCTTGCTTGGCCTTCTGCAATATAAAGGCTATCATTGAGCTCTATCATTTGTTTAATTTATCTATACCGTAAGGAGTTTTAATAACTTTTTTAGTTTTAGTTATTGCTCGAATCACTTGGTTTTTTTCAATCATTTCTTGTTCTACATAACCTCTAGCATGATCTAAATGTAGACAAATAGCACTATAACGTATTTGTTTCGCTTTAATACCATTATTAAACATACGCTCTCCCAGTTCTCTATCTTCACCTCCATATTGCATACGCTCATCAAATCCATTCACAGCCATAAGATCTTCTTTCCATCCAGAAGCATTATGTCCATTCCAAGTCGCTGTTGTTGGTGTTAGCTTATTAAGCAGTGTTTGTTTTAATCCACTTGATGTTATTTTATTGGTTTTAAAAGAAGGTTTTAACCCATTAGATTTTAACCATTTAATATCAAAACACCTCTGTTCTTTAATATCCGTTTGGGAAATCAATTTAGAAATTGACATAGGTAATTTAAAATACCCTCCAGATAAAAAATAGCCTTTTTCTCTATAATTAATATGTTTTTGCAAAAAATCATTCCTTACAACGCAGTCACCATCTGTAAATAATATATAGTCAGCTTCACATACTAATAATGCTTTATTTAAAATTTTAGTTTTTTGAAAACCATTATCTTCATGCCAAACATGTTTCACTGGAAAATCTACAGATTTTCGGAAATCATCGATGCACTTTTTTGTTTTCTCTGTAGAACCATCATCAGCTATAATGAGCTCAAATTTCCTAAAATTTTGATATTCAAAACTCCAAAAAACTTTTTGTAACCATTCAGGATGATTATAAGTACTTATAACAACAGAAATTTCAATTGGATTCATTATCACAAAAATACTATTTTTACCAAATCTATGAACAATTCAACAATAAAACTCTCTGGAGTTGTAATCACCTTTAACGAAGAACGTAACATTGAACAGTGTTTAAAATCATTAGTCAACATTGTTGATGAAATCGTGGTGGTTGATTCATTTTCTACAGATCAGACAAAAGCTATCTGTGATAAATTTAATGTGATATTTATAGAACAAAAATTCTTAGGCTATATTGAACAAAAAAACTTTGCTTTATCACAAGCAAGTTACGATCATATTGTCTCATTAGATGGAGACGAATCTTTATCTGAAACTCTTCAAAAATCAATATTAGATTTAAAATTGAATTGGAAATATGACGGGTATTATATTAACCGTTTCAATAATTTTTGTGGACAATGGATTAAACATTCAGATTGGTATCCTAATAAAAAACTGCGCGTTTTTGATAGAAGAAAAGCAAATTGGCATGGTATTAATCCGCATGATCACATACAACTTTTCGACCCTAAAGCTAAAACAAGCCATTTAACAGGCGATATTTTGCATAAAACCTACCAAACATATTCTGAATTCAATAAAAAGATAGAATTTTTCTCTACAATTGCAGCAAAAGCTTATTTGTCAAAAGAGAAGAAAGCACCAATTTGGAAAATAATTTTTAATCCAACATGGGCTTTTTTTAAATCTTATTTTTTAAGACTCGGTTTTTTAGATGGATTTAATGGATTTGTTATTTGTGTACAAACCGCAAATATTACATTTTTAAAGTATTCAAAATTAAGAGAATTACATAGGAATAAATAATACCAATTATTTATACTTCCAAAATTTTAATCTCTTCTTATTGCGTCTCCTCCTCCAATAACGCCTTTGAAAATCCTGAGTATTATTCCACATTAAATTAAATACTTTCTCGTAAGGCATATTACTGCATCTAGCATATTCGTCACTCATCACTTCAATTAATGATTTATGGGTTGTCAGTTTCGAGAAGTTTTTAATACGTTCTTCAAAACCCATCGTTTTAAATTCCATTCGGTTCAAATCCACTAGGTAAAATTCATATTTTTCTCCTACTTTTTTTATCAGAGTATTTCCAGGTGAATGGTCTAGAAACTTAACTTTCTTTTCATGCAGACTAAATGTAAATCTTGTAAAAGCTCTTAAAATAGCATTGTGATTAGGGTAATTTAAATCTTTAGTTAGTTCGCGAAATGTTAAATCACAGTCTAGTTGCTCAGAGATATAGTAACTCTTTTTAAATAGCAGCCATTTTTTAAATTCATAATAAGCTATTGGTTGTGGTGTCCCTATACCAATATCTTGAAGGTGATTGGCATATTCAAAAGAGCGTTGTGCCTTGCTTTTTCTAAAGAAACTATATGCTATTTGGTTAATAAAATTTGGAACTCTAAAAGACTTAACATTGAGCACTTTATCTTCAAACTTAAATAGTTTCAATGAATTTCTGTCTTGATTACCAAAATCTTCGCCTTTTGAGTCATAATTAGTAATTATATCATCTAAAAATGCATTTTTATGCTTATAGTTTATATGTATTCTCTTAGTTCTTTTCACCTAAATATTTATTAATACCATTTTTACACCATACGAGTTTATTTTTAATTGTATATGCTTGGATTTCATTATTGATATTCAGTTCTGATTTCGAAGCTTGCTTATGCCAAATATGGTAAACAATCCCTTTAAACTTCAAACGTTTTCCATAAACGTTATTATGCATCATCCTAAGAATAAGCTCTGTATCATCTCTTCCCCAACCAACCATATCTTCGTTATAACCATTAACATCTATAAAGTCTTGTTTCCAATATGATAAATTACAACCTCTTAACTTTTTAGACATTAAAGGTTCTCGTTTAAATTGTTTGGCTAATATAGGAATGTGTAATCCACGCGCACGTTTAATTAAGCCTTTAGAAAAAAAAGAAAATGTTATTTTCTTTTTTTTAAATATATCAGGTACTAAATAATTCTTTAGATTCACTCTAGATCCATAAAGGTACGTATCTTTCTCAATTGCAGAAATATGATCTTCTATAAATTTGCGATGCATAATACAATCTCCATCAATTTGAATGATGTAATCTCCTTTGGCAATGGCAATTGCTTTATTTAAAATCACCTCTTTTATAGACCCAATATCTTCATGCCAGACATGAATTACAGGTATAGGTAAATCTCTCTTAAATCTTTCTATTAATAACCTCGTTTCATTAGTAGAGCCATCATCGGCTATAATCACTTCATCAGGAAATTGTGTTTGGCCTTTTAAACTTAAAAGAACTAACTCAAGAGCATCAACCCAATTATATGTTGGCAAGACTAATGATGTAGAAATGTTCATGTGTTTTGTTTAGGCTCCTTGTATAACTAAATACTGAAGTTTACTAATAGATTTGAATATAAAGAAATAATAAAAATGCCCTTTTCCCATTCGAAATTTAAAGATTTTAAGCAAAAATAATCATATTTTTGTATTCTAATCTGCAATCGCAAATGAAATCCAATGGACTTTTTGTAATCACATCTGTATATCACATCCTTTTGTCCATCTTACTAATCGAAGAACGACAACTAAAAAATAATATTTTAGTAATTGTTGAAATCACACCTGATATAGACTCTTTAATTGAAGGCTTAAAAAAAACCACTTGGTTTAATGATGTATTCCTTATGGTTGGTAGAAAATCCCAAAAGAAATTAGCTGGTAAATTAACATATACTTTCAATCGAAAAAAAATAGTTGGCTTCGTAGATGCTAAAAATGAAAACTTAAAAGCTCTTAAAAACGGAGATTCTGATCATGATATTTATATATGCTCACCAGATTCTGCAAAAAACTATTTCATATACAAATACAAAAATCATAATAAATTTATGATTGAAGATGGCCTAAAAACTTATGTTACACCTGCTCCAACTACATTAAAAAAAATAATTAGCATTATTGTTAACCGACCATTGGTAAATGGTTTTGATAAACGAATTACCAAAGTATTTGCGACTACACCAAATGATCTCCCTAAAGAATTAAGAGTGAAATCTGAAAAGCTAAATTGGAAAACTACGCTTAGCACCTTAAGTATAGAAAAACTAAACACCTTATCTTCCGTTTTTTTACCATCCATTAAATTAAATGAAGATGGATTATTTCCTAATAATAAAACAAAGAGTATTATTATTACTCAAACATTAAATGAAGATGGTGTTATAGAACTCGAATCTACAAAAATTGATCTTTACAAAAGCTTTGTAAATCAAGCTAATACTGATTTAATATATATAAAACCGCATCCAAGAGAAATTACAAATTATGAAAGTCTCTTTAAAGATGATAAACGGATTATTGTTCTACCAAAACTTTTTCCTGCAGAATTACTCAATCTACTTCCTAATTTGAAATTTAAAAAAGCATTTACAGCATTTTCAACAGCAATAGATAATTTAGCTTCAGTAGAAGAAAAAATTATGCTTGGTCACGACTACTTTAAGAAGTAATAATTACCATATTACAAATTCTAAGAACATTATATTAATTTTACAGTAAATATACTTAAACATGCAGTTATTAGATCTTATCGGCAGAACAAACGAATTATTTGAAAGCGATATAAATACGCATAATAAAGAATTGAAGTCCATAGTTTCTTCTTCAAAATTTCTAGTTATTGGAGGTGCTGGTTCCATTGGCCAAGCTGTTACTAAAGAAATTTTTAAGCGCAATCCGATTAAACTTCATGTTGTTGATATTAGTGAAAACAATCTGGTAGAATTGGTTAGAGATATTAGAAGTTCTTTTGGTTATATTGCTGGAGATTTTAAAACTTTAGCCTTAGATATTGGCTCTTTAGAATACGATGCATTTATTGCTTCAGATGGAAAATATGATTATGTTCTCAACCTTTCGGCTTTAAAACATGTTCGAAGCGAAAAGGACCCATTCACATTAATGCGAATGATTGATGTCAATATTTTTAACACCGAAAAAACCATTCAGCAATCGATTGATAATGGTGTAAAAAAATACTTCTGCGTGTCTACAGACAAAGCTGCAAACCCAGTAAATATGATGGGAGCCTCTAAACGCATAATGGAAATGTTCTTAATGCGTAAAAGTAAAGACATTAACATCTCTACCGCTCGTTTTGCAAATGTAGCTTTCTCTGATGGCTCGTTGTTGCATGGCTTTGACCAACGCATAAAAAAGCAACAACCCATCGTCGCTCCAAATGATATAAAACGCTACTTTGTTATTCCTAAAGAATCTGGTGAACTTTGTTTAATGTCGTGTATATTTGGAGAAAATAGAGATATCTTTTTTCCGAAATTGAGTGAAGATTTACATCTCATTAGTTTCGCTGATATTGCCATTAAATATGTTGAAGGATTAGGCTACGAACCTTACCTATGTGAGGATGAAAATGAAGCCAGAAAATTAGCAAAAACCTTACCTCAAACAGGCAAATGGCCTTGTTTATTTACTAAAAGTGATACCACAGGTGAGAAAGATTTTGAAGAATTTTTCACAGAAAATGAAACATTAGATATGAATCGTTTTAATGCTCTTGGTGTAATTAAAAATGAAGTCAGTATTGTTGACAACGATAAACTCGACTTATTTGCAACTACCATAGCTAAATTCAAACAAAATAAAGCATGGTCTAAAAAAGATATCTCCAGTTTATTTTTTAAAATGATTCCAAATTTCGGACATAAGGAAACCGGAAAAAACCTAGACCTCAAAATGTAATTAATGTATAAAGATATAATTGATTTTATTAGAAACATTTATAAGACTGATGAATTTATTCCGCTACACGAACCACGTTTTAGAGGTAATGAAAAAAAATATATAAATGAATGTATTGACTCCACATTTGTCTCTAGTGTTGGCAAATTTGTAGATCAGTTTGAAGCTTCAGTTGCAAAATTTACAGGAGCTAAATATGCTATCGCAACCGTAAATGGAACAGCTGCCTTACATATTGGATTATTGCTCTCAGATGTTCAACCAAATGACGAAGTCATCACGCAACCCTTGACTTTTGTAGCCACCGCAAATGCAATTAGTTATTGTAACGCATTCCCTGTCTTCATAGACGTTGATGTGGACACTATGGGTTTATCTCCCGAAAAGTTGAGTGACTTCTTAAACAAAAACACAGAACTAATTGATGGCAAATGTGTAAATAAAACAACTAAACGTATAATTAAAGCCGTAGTACCAATGCATACATTTGGTTTACCAGCTCGTATTGATGAAATTGTTTTAGTTTGCAAAAAACATCATATTAATGTGGTTGAAGATGCCGCAGAATCTTTAGGTAGTTATTACAAGAATCAACATACAGGTACCTTTGGGTTGATCGGCACATTAAGTTTTAATGGCAATAAAACAATAACAACTGGAGGTGGAGGTATGTTAATCACTAATGATGAAACTATAGCAAAAAAAGCAAAACACATCACTACTACAGCAAAAACACCGCACCTTTGGGACTATAACCATGATGTAACTGCTTACAATTATAGGCTACCAAATCTCAATGCTGCATTAGGTTGTGCTCAAATGGAATCACTTCCAGAGTATTTAAAAAACAAACAGAAACTTGCTAAAATATATAAGGATTTCTTCAAGAATGAAAATACAATAGATTTTATAGAACCCGTTAAGAACGGAACATCAAATTTTTGGTTAAATGCTATAAAATTTGATTCGCTTGAATCTAGAAATACATTTTTAGAAATTACCAATAATAAAGGTGTTATGACCAGACCTATATGGAAATTAATGAACACATTACCAATGTACTCATCCGCGCAATGTGGTAATTTAGATAATGCTAGAACTTTAGAAAATAGAATTGTAAATTTACCGAGTAGTGTCATTTAAATAGATAAAAATGAAACCAACCTATATCGTTGGCGCCAAAGGTGCAGCAAAAGAAATTTATTATTTAATTAAACGGATTAACCACGCTAAGTTAACTTTTGATTTTAAAGGGTTTATTGACCTAGATCCAGAATATAGTGTACTGAAAATAGGTTCTGAAAATTTATCTGTTTTTGATGAATCGCAATTCATTCAAAACCAAAAAGAAGTCTGTAATATTATCTTTGGAGTTGCTTTTCCTAATATATTGCAAGCCATCATAAAAAAATATACTCTCAAGTCTATATTTCATTTTCCTAATGTTGTTCACCCTAATGTACAATTAGACCAGTCCATTTTTTTAGGAAAAGGTAATGTTATTGCTGAAGCTGCTGTTTTCACAGTTGATATAACATTAGGGGATTTTAACTTGATAAATAGAGGTGTACATATTGGTCACGACGTAGTCATAGGAAATGGAAATGTTATTAATCCTTGTGCTGTTGTTTCAGGCGGAATTAATATCAAAAATCATAATCTTATTGGTACTAATGCAACTATTATTCAATACTTAAATATCGATTCAAATAATGCAATTGGAGCCGGAGCGGTTATAACAAAATCTATTTCTAATCACAACACTTTAATTGGTGTTCCTGCAAAACCATTAAAAAAATGAGCACATTAATTATAGCAGAAGCAGGTATTAACCATAATGGCGACCTTAAATTAGCAAAACAACTTATTGACGCTGCTTCAGAAGCAGGTGTAGATTATGTAAAGTTTCAAACCTTTAAATCAGAAAAACTAGTTAGTAAAAATGCAGAAAAAGCTAACTATCAAAAAGAAAACACAGGTGATGCTAGTGAATCGCAGCTCCAAATGCTTCAAAAATTAGAACTTAGTGAAGCCAATCATCTAGAATTAATAGCATATTGTAAGTCAAAACATATTAATTTTTTGTCTACGGCTTTCGATTTAGAGAGTATCGATTTCTTAAATAAATTAAATATTGATTTGTTTAAAATTCCATCAGGTGAATTGACCAATTATCCTTATTTAGAAAAGATTGGAAGTCTAGGAAAGCGCATAATTATTTCTACTGGAATGGCAACGCTAGATGAAATTGGTCAAGCCATGGCAGTTCTTTTGAAAAACGGAACACTTAGACATCAAATCACTGTTTTACATTGTAATACGGAATACCCAACACCAATGCAAGATGTTAATTTAAATGCTATGCAAACTATTGCTGAGACTTACAGTGTTCCTATTGGCTACTCAGATCACACTCTAGGTATTGAAGTACCAATTGCTGCAGTAGCAATGGGTGCATGCGTTATAGAAAAGCATTTCACCCTAGACAAAACATTACCTGGTCCAGATCACAAAGCTTCATTAGAGCCTCACGAACTTAAAGCCATGGTTAATGCTATTAGGAATATAGAATACGCGCTCGGTAATATAGAAAAAGAACCAACACCAAGTGAATTAAAAAATAAAACTATTGCTAGAAAAAGTATTGTAGCGAGTAAAAAGATTACTAAAGGAGATACTCTAACCAAAGATAATATTACTACAAAACGACCAGGAAACGGAATTTCTGCCATGGAATGGCCAAATATTATAGGTACAAAAGCAAAAAAGGATTATCTTGAAGATGATTTAATATGAAGAAAACAATTGCTATAGTAACGGGCACACGTGCCGAATATGGTCTTTTAAAACCGTTAATAAAAGCATTGCATGACGATGATACATTCAATATGCAATTATTAGTTACTGGCATGCACCTTTCTGAAAATTTCGGAAACACAATTAATGAAATTGAAACCGATGGATTTCCTATTACTGCAAAAATTGATAGTCATTTAGAAGGTGATTCTGCGGTTAGCGTTTCTAACTCCATTGCCGAAACAACTCGTGGATTTGCCAAAGTTTTAGCGGAATTAACACCAGATCTAATGATGGTTCTTGGAGATCGATCTGAAATTTTTGCCACCACTACTGCTGCAACAGTTCAAGGTATTCCCATTGCGCACATTCATGGAGGGGAAACTACAGAAGGTGCTTATGACGAAGCTTTTAGACATGCCATTACCAAAATGAGTCATTGGCACTTCACCTCTACAGAAGTTTATAGAAAACGTGTGATTCAATTAGGAGAGCAACCAGAACGCACTTTTAATGTTGGTGCCATTGGGATTGACAGTATTGCCAATCTTGAATTAATGACTAAATCCGAATTTGAAAGCTCTATTAATTTCAAATTAAATAAACTAAATGTATTAATTACATTTCATCCTGTTACTTTAGAAAACAATACTTCTGAGGCTCAATTTAATGATCTCTTATCTGCTTTAGATGAACTTAAAGATGTAACTCTCATTTTCACAAAACCAAATTCAGATAAAGATGGCACAATTATTAGTAATCAAATTAATACTTATGTCGCAAACCATTCTGAAAAAGCTATCGCTTTTACATCTCTAGGTCAAAAACGGTATCTTTCTGCTTTACAATATATGGATGTGGTTATTGGTAATTCATCTAGTGGAATTATTGAAGTTCCATTATTTAAAATTCCGACAATTAATATTGGTGATCGTCAAAAAGGACGCTTAATGCCAAAAAGTGTAATTAATTGTTTGCCTATAGCAACTGAGATATCCAAAGCTCTAAAAATTGCTTTGTCTTCAGAGTTTTTAGAATCCATTTCAAATTTAAAAAGTGATTATGGTAACGGAACTGCAACAAATCAAATTATGGCTATCTTAAAGTCCAAACCTTTACCGAATATTAAAAAATCTTTCTTCGACTTAAACTAAAAAAAATGTCTCAACAATATCTAATTAATCATACATCGACCATAAAAGAAGCACTTGTTCAGCTTGATATTTCTTTAGGTAAAGCCCTTTTTATTGTTGATGATGCTAATAAAGTCCTCGCAAGTATATCTGATGGAGACATTAGACGCGCCTTAATAAAAGGACATTCCATTTCGGAACTTGCACTTACTATTGCACATAAATCCTTCAAATTTATTCAGCAAAACACAACAAAAAAAGAAGAGTTAGAACAATTTAAAGCCAATAAAATCACACTTATTCCCATTTTGAATTCAAAAATGGAATTGGTTAGAATTATTGATATATCTCAAATAAAAGCTATGCTCCCTTTAGACGCAGTGATTATGGCTGGAGGAAAAGGGGCACGATTAATGCCATTAACGCAACAAACACCGAAACCACTTTTAAAAGTTGGCGATAAACCTATTATAGAATATAATACCGATCGATTGGCATCTTTCGGTATAAGAAACATAAATATTACAGTTAATTATTTAGGAGATCAAATTGTCGATTATTTTAACGCCCACAATAACCATCAAATTGATTTCAATTATATAAGAGAAGATAGACCTTTAGGAACTATTGGTGCTTTAAAACTGATAGAAAGTTTCAATAATGATTATATTTTATTGATGAATTCAGATTTGCTTACTAACGCAGATTTCGAAGATATTTTTAATAATTTCTTATTAAAAGAAGGTGATGCTTTGGTGGCAACGGTACCGTATAAAGTGAATATTCCATATGGTGTAGTAGAAACAAAAGCAGGTTATGTAACCAACATTAAAGAAAAACCATCTTATACGTATTATTCTAATGCTGGTATTTATATTTTCAAAAAAGAATGCTTAGATTTTGTACCACAAGACACTTTTTATAATGCGACAGATTTAATTGAAACCTTATTAACTAAGAAGAAAAAAATCATCAATTATCCAATTTTAACCTATTGGTTAGATATAGGAAAGCACGAAGATTTTGAAAAAGCTCAAGAAGATATTAAACATATAAAATTGTAGTATGAACTTTTTAGTGGTAATTACGGCACGAGGAGGAAGTAAAGGAATCCCCAAAAAAAATATTAAACTTTTAAATGGTAAACCGTTAATTCAATACAGTATTGATATTGCCAAAACTATAGCAGACAAAAAGGACATATGCTTCACAAGTGATAGTGACGAAATTATTGAGATTGCTAAGAATCTTGGACTGAAAATTCCTTATAAGAGACCTGATGAATTAGCTACAGACACAGCCAACTCTCAAGATGTTATTTTACATGCATTAGACACTTACGAAAGGATAAATAACAAAACTTATGATGCTATTATATTATTACAACCAACGTCTCCTTTTCGAACGCTAAAGCAGGTTCAAGATTGTATTAAATTATATAATAACTCAATTGACATGGTTGTTTCCACAAAACTAGCAACAGCAAATCCTTATTACAATCTATATGAGGAAGATAACGGTTTTTTAATACCTTCAAAAGAAGGGAATTATTCCAGAAGACAAGATTGTCCGAAAGTATGGGAATTTAATGGAGCCATTTATATTATTAACACTACGTCATTAAGATCAGAAAAAATGAATGCCTTCAGCAAAATTAAAAAATACAGTATGTCGGAGCAGACCTCCATTGATATTGACACTCCTTTAGATTGGAAGATTGCAGAATTCTACATCGAGAATTCGCAATAACTTTTACACATCAAAAAGCACAACATTCATTTTAAAAGATTAGCTATCTGTCGTATCTTTGCGCAGCTAAAAAATACAGCCATTTTTCTTTAAAACGAAGAACGCCTGTAGTTTCCTTTATCATATGAATCACAAACAAGCATTAAAACACAGTATTTTTAAATACATTACCCAATCTGCCGAAGAATTACAAGTGGAAAGCTACGTTATTGGTGGCTTTGTACGCGACTATCTTTTAGAGCGTGGAGAGGCTAAAGATATTGATGTTGTTGCTGTAGGAAGTGGCATTGAATTAGCAAAACAAGTCGCAAAAAACTTACCGAACCAACCTAAAGTTCAAGTTTTTAAAACTTATGGAACAGCGATGTTGCGTTTCGATGATATTGAAATTGAATTTGTTGGAGCCAGAAAAGAAAGCTATAACGAAGACAGCAGAAATCCTATTGTTGAAAACGGTACGTTAGAAGACGACCAAAATCGTCGCGATTTTACAATAAATGCTTTAGCCTTAAGTTTAAATGAAAGTAATTTTGGCGAACTTTTAGATCCATTTACTGGCCTAAGTGATTTAGACAAAGGTATTATTCGTACACCTTTAGATGCTAATATAACTTATAGTGATGATCCATTACGAATGATGCGTGCTATACGTTTTGCTACACAGCTCAATTTTAAAATTGAAGACGCTTCACTCAAAGCCATCGCTGAAAATAAAGAGCGCATTAAGATTATAACTAAAGAACGTATCGTTGTAGAACTTCATAAAATCTTAGAAAGTAAAACCCCTTCTATTGGTTTTATGCATTTAGAACAAACAGGACTATTAGACTATATTCTTCCAGAGTTAACGGCCTTAAAAGGTATTGATGAAATTGAAGGCCAACGTCACAAAGATAATTTTTACCACACCTTAGAAGTGGTAGATAATATAGCCCAAACCACAGATAACCTATGGTTACGCTGGGCTGCATTGTTACACGATATTGGTAAAGCACCAACCAAGAAGTTTCATAAAAAAATAGGTTGGACGTTCCATGCACACGAATTTGTAGGCTCTAAAATGGTGTACAAACTCTTCAAACGTTTAAAAATGCCATTGAATGACAAAATGAAATTTGTTCAAAAAATGGTATTTATGAGTTCACGTCCAATAGTTTTGGCTTCAGACGTTACCGATTCTGCTGTAAGGCGTTTGGTTTTTGATGCTGGTGATTATGTAGATGATTTAATGACACTATGTGAAGCAGATATTACCACTAAGAATCCTAAGAAATTCAAGAAATACCATAATAATTTCCAAAAGGTAAGAGATAAAATTATTGAAGTTGAAGAACGTGATCAAATACGTAATTTTCAACCACCTGTTTCAGGTGAAGAAATAATGAAGACTTTCAACTTAAAACCTTCAAGAGAAATCGGAGTCATTAAAGAAGCTATAAAAGAAGCCATTTTAGAAGGAGAGATTCCTAACGATCATGAAGCTGCTTTTGAGTTGATGTTAAAAAAAGGAAAGGAATTAGGCTTAAGTGTAAATCAATGCTAATAGAAAAGAAGAAGCCAAAAACTTTGATTACAAAATTTTAAGCATAGGTTTTTCTGGATATTGTATACTAAATTTTAGAACACCACCACAGTAATAGAAAAAATGTTAACCAGTTTCACTAGATATTCAAAGACTAAACTTTGAAATTTTGAAACATTAAAATTTTATAACTATGAAACAAACAAAAGATAATAAAACAGTTATTTACTGGTTATTGACAGGTTGTATTTTAATCTTCATCATGGTTATTGTTGGTGGTATCACTAGATTAACACATTCGGGTTTATCAATTTCAAACTATAAGCTTATTTCTGGGACTATTCCTCCGATGAATGAAGTAGAATGGAATGAAGCATTTGAACTATATAAGCAATATCCAGAATATCAAAAACTACACAACCACTTTAATTTAGAAGAATTTAAAGACATTTATTTCTGGGAATGGATTCACCGCGTTATTGGTCGATTTATTGGACTTGTTTTTATCATTCCATTCGTTTACTTTTTAATTAAAAAACGACTTTCAAAATCAACGATTAAGAAATCTGTAATCTTGCTTTTACTCGGAGGTTTTCAAGGTTTTTTGGGGTGGTATATGGTAAAATCAGGATTAGTAGATGAGCCCAATGTAAGTCATTTTAGATTGGCAGCTCATCTTACAACAGCCTTTCTAACCTTCGCTTATACCTTTTGGGTGGCCTTAGATTTAATGTTTCCTGATAAAAAAGTCATTGATAAAAAATTTCGAAATTTTATTAGAATCGGTTTAGCCGTTTTAATTCTTCAAATTATTTATGGCGCCTTTGTCGCAGGATTAGATGCTGGATGGATTCATAACCATTGGCCATTAATGAGTGAAGGCAAATGGATACATGAAACCGTATTTATAGAGCAAGACCCAGTATATCTCAATTTTTTAGAGGGCAAAAGTGGCGTGCAATTTGTACACAGAACTTTAGCTTATGTTGTAGTGATATTTATTTTAGCCATTTGGTATAAAGCCAAACGTTTATCATTAACGTCATGGCAAACCAAAGGTATAAACACCCTACTTATAATGGTCGGAGTTCAATTTTTATTAGGCGTATTAACTCTAATCTTAGCGGTTCCGGTGTGGTTAGGTGTTTTACATCAAGTCGGAGCATTTATTTTATTAAGTGCTATGACATTTACCTTACATCGCTTCACTAAATAATTAAAAAATCCCTTAACTTTGCATCATGATTTACAGATTTAGAATTATTCTCGATAACGATACCGATGACGATGTGTTTCGCGATATAGAAATCCGCGAAAGTGACACTATGGAAGATTTGCATAACTCTATTACCCAATCCTTTGGGTTTGATGGTATGGAAATGGCTTCGTTTTATGTAAGCGATGACCAATGGAATCAAGGTGAAGAAATTGCTATGATGGACATGAGTGAAGCTGGCAATGAGGTAAAGATGATGAATGAAACGGTTATCAACGCTATAGTTCATGAAGCATCAACACGACTTATATACGTTTACGATTTTATGAATATGTGGACCTTTTACGTGGAGTTAGGAGAAATCGTTGAAGAAGCAGAAGGTACCGATTATCCTAACCTTATGTTTGTGCATGGTCAAATTCCAGATGAAGCACCAGAAAAAACTTTTGAGGCAGAGGAAGATGATGAGTTTAGTGAATTTGAAGATGATTTAGACCTCGACGACTACGATAACTTAAATTTTGACGAAAACTGGAACTAATTACAAACGTTTCAAATTAACATTTTCATAGTTTCGTTTTACAAAGTCTAGTGCATTTTTGAGCACTTCACCCATATTTTCACTTTTTCTAAAGTTTAAATCCATCGTATAATTATAGATATCCTCTTTAAGCATTTCTATATGTTTTGGAATAGAAATTTCATCATCTTCCATACAATCCAATAATGCATTTAGGCGTGTGTGATAACTAATCATGCGCTTGGCAACAATAGAGCGTTCTTCTATTTTATACTGATCTATGGATTCATGTTGAATTTTTTCACGCACCAACTCCACCATTTTAAAGTTTTCTTTAAAAAATTGTGGTCTATAAATCTTTAAGTTGCCTTCGTAAGATTGCTGGTCAAAATCAATAGCTCTAATTTTAAAAACAACGTGATCAAAGTCGTGCGTTGGCACAATCACGTAATTATACGAACGCATATCTCCCAACAACCGAATAAGACAACGCTCGTTGAACTTTACAAATTCTTTTGCAATTTGTGCTTTTTCAGACGAACTACAATCGGGCAACATATTCTTAATAAACTCATCGCCTGGGATTCCCGCAATATGCTCTTCTATCAACGTGTCTTTACAAACCAAAAAATTAATTTGATATGGAGACAACATTTGCTCCAACTCTAAACCATATACCCTAGAGGCATCTGCTGTTTTTACATAGAAGTGAGTGTAATTATCATTCAGTACATTTCTAACTTTTATTCTAAATGGCTTAGAATTTCCAAACGTACAAAAGTCAATAGCATCTACACTTAAGTATTTTAAAATGCTTGTACCACCATCAGAAATTAAACTAGAGTACACTTGTTTTAAACTGATATCAATTTCTTCGCGTTCATATTCATTGTAATACACACGTACCCACAAAGTATCTACATCATTTTTATCGTAGACTACAACTGAACCTTGAAAACGTAGTAAATCTGAATAAAAAATGGGTAAATCTATATTTCTTCTATATTTAGAAAGATAGGTATTTAACTTATCTGAAATAGGATAGGTAGGTTTTCGTTTTGATATTTTTAGATCCTCACTCATGCCCTAAATTTAAGAGTTTTAAAATGAATTATAATATAGTTACTTCTAATTTTAATAGAAATCATACCAAAATGAATAACCGTAGAATTGATGCTGTATTCTAAGAACTATTGATTTAAAAACAAAATATCTGTAACAAATAAAAGCCTCGTTCGTCTTATCTTTATAACCAACTTTTGCCGAAGCAACTTCGGCATTTCTAAAACCAATCATTTTGGAACCAATACTTACCATTAATAATCTCACAAAGAAATTTTGCTATCTTACAGCTGTAAAAGATTTAAGTTTTACTATTAATAAAGGCAACGTTTATGGCATCTTAGGCCCAAATGGCAGTGGAAAATCTACAACCTTGGGTATTGTTTTAAACGTAGTTAATAAAACACAAGGAGATTTTCATTGGTTTGATGGGACTACCTCAACTCATGATGCGTTAAAACAAGTAGGCGCTATTATTGAGCGTCCAAATTTTTATCCATATATGACGGCTGAACAAAATTTAAAACTTGTTTGCCGTATTAAAGGAGTTGACCAAAGTAAAATAGACGAAAAACTTACCGTTGTAGGCTTGTTAGATCGAAAAGATCATAAGTTTAGAACGTACTCATTAGGTATGAAGCAGCGTTTAGCCATTGCTTCTGCCCTACTCAACGATCCCGAAATTTTAATTTTAGATGAACCTACCAATGGCCTAGATCCACAAGGCATTCATCAAATTAGAGAAATTATAAAAAATATTGCGGCAAATGGCACCACAATTCTTTTGGCCTCTCACTTATTAGACGAAGTTGAAAAAGTGTGCTCGCATGTTGTAGTACTACGTAAAGGAGAAAAACTTTACGCAGGTCGTGTAGATGAAATGATTAACAGCCATGGCTTCTTTGAATTAAAGGCTGAAAAACATGAGGCTTTACTTCAGGTTTTAGAAACACATTCAAATATTGGTAACGTAAAAGTTGAAGGCGACTTAATTACGGCATTTTTAAATGAGCCAATGTCAGCTTCAGAATTTAATCAACTTATGTTTGAAAAAGGAATTTTACTTTCTCATCTCGTAAAACGTAAAGAAAGTTTAGAAGAACAATTCTTACAATTAACAGACCATAAATAAACCAAAATAATAGCATAATGCCCATTTGGGTATGCAAAACCAACCATATATGTTACGTCTTATAAAAATTGAATTTCAAAAACTTTGGCTTAATAAAGTCAGTGTTGTTTTAATATTTGTATCCTTTATACTCCCGTTTACAGTATTAATTTTATCCTC